>Ga0153954_1001396_pt1 | contig 13154 bp, 11 predicted proteins | sample TSFL038MetaG_FD_102277 | JGI IMG/M metagenome (GOLD analysis project Ga0153954, IMG submission 102277) | Attine ant fungus gardens microbial communities from Florida, USA - TSFL038 MetaG | ecosystem: Host-associated > Fungi > Mycelium > Unclassified | place: USA: Florida, Wekiwa Springs State... | reverse complement strand
CAACACGGCGGGTGCGTCAGTTCGATCGAGCTTAAGCATCTTGATCCTCGAGGTTCGATGGTGGGTGGAACTACCAATCTAAACCTCCTGACCACCCGCCGCCCCCATAGGATCTACAATTTGCTCAACCGCCAGAACACCAGCACCATGGCGGCATAGAGCGCGGTGACGAGCGCCGCGCCGGCGATGTTGAAGCGCGTTCGCTGCGCAGGCGAAGGCTGCAGCCACCACAGGAAGCGCGTGCTGATCCACGGCACCAGATAGCTCAGCGTCACCACGCTCGCGACATTGCCGATGAACAGCGCCACCGCGAACGGCAGGTGCGCGCGTCCGAGCAGGAACGGCGTCTGCACCAAGAGGCCGAACAGGAAGACCACCGGATAGAGCATCAGCACGACGAGCATGTTCTGCTTCCATGCCGCCGGGGGATCCTTGCCCGCGCCGGGGACCTGGAACCACTGGTCGAAGCCGGTGTGGACGACGCGAGCGTGGAATTCCTCGGTGAAGGGGGCGGCCTGCTGCAACAGGTTGTGGCGCTCCGGTGAATCGAGCCACGCCTGAAGATTGGCTTCCGTGTCGAAGCGCACGATCGCGAGCCAGTCCTCCTGTACCCCCGGCACCGGAGGCTCGAAACGATAGCCTTGGAAGCCCGGCGCCTTCGACTGCGCAGCCGCGATGCGCTGCTCCCATGCCCGGTAGACATTCTCCTGCCCGGGCTTGACGCGGGTCGAGATCACCGCCGAGACCGGCGACGGCAGCACGCCGGCGCCATCGTCCTGCACGATGTGGATGTCGTCTCGCCCGACCAGCATCGGCGCGGCACCCTGCACGCGCTTGAGCCGGGTGTCGGAATTGAGCCAGGCGACGGCGGCCTCGGTCGACGTGAAGCGTTGCAGGATCACCCAATCGACCTGCGCCGGCGGGCTCGGCGGCATCACCGTCTGCTTGAGGAAGCCGGGAAACGCGGAAACGACGCTGCTGGTCTCATCCTGCCAGCGCGCAAACGCTTCGGCGCTTTCCGGCCGAACCCGGGTCTGGGTGACCACGGTGACCGAGGTTGCGGCGCCGGCGGGCACGCGCTGCCCGCCGCTCACGTTGCCGGCCCGAGCTTCATGAAGATGCGATCGGGCGTGAACGGCAGATGCGGGAAGCGCACGCCGGTGGCGTTGGCGAGCGCATTGGCGATGGCGGGCGCGACAGGATTGAGCGCGCATTCGCCCTGCGACTTGGCGCCGAGCGGGCCGATCTTGTCGTAGGTGTCGGCAAAATAGACCTCGGTGCGCGGCACGTCCGCGAAGGACGGGATGCGGTAGTTGCGCAGCGCCGGATTCAGCATGTGGCCGGCGTCGTCGTAGGCCATGTTCTCGGTCAGCGCCCAGCCGAAAGCCATGGCGATGGCACCGTCGATCTGGCCGCGGCACTGCATCGGGTTGATCAGCCGGCCGATGTCGGCCGCGTGCACGCTATGCAGGATCCGGATCTCGCCGGTCATGCGGTGCACGGCGAGCCGGATGCCCTGCACGTTGAACGCCACACTGCGGGGCGTGAGATGGAACAGGCGCTTGGCCTCGAAGCGGTGGCCGGCCTTGGTGCCGAAGGCGTGCAGGTCGGAGAGCTTGATCGCGGCATTGCCGCAGACCACGCTGTCGTCTTCGAGCCGGCAGACAGCCGGGTCCATGCCGGTGTGACGGGCGGCGAAGTCGAGGATGTTGTCGCGCAGCGCGGCTGCCGTCAGCGCCACCGCCTGGCCGGCGACCACGGTGCCGGTGCTCGCGAAGGTGCCGGTATCGTAAGGAGTGAGGTCGGTGTCGGCGTTGATGATGTCGATGCAGTCGGCGCGCGTCTCGAGCAGGGACGCCGCGATCTGGCGATGCGAGGTCACCGATCCGTTACCCATCTCGGTCGAGCCGACCGCGAGGTGATAGGTGCCGTCGGGCTTGAGCATCATCACCGAGCCGGAGCGATGTCCGGTCGGGGGGCCGCAATCGAGCATCGCGAGCGCGATGCCGGTGCCTTCCGCCCATTCGTCGCCCGCCGGCTTGGCGGCGCCGCCGCCTGCAGCCAATGCCTGCTCCACGAGGTCGAGGCACTGGTCGAGGCCATAGCTGCCGAACATGAGGTCTGTGGGGTCCTTCCACACCGACTCCATCCAGTCGGTAGGCTGCACCATGTTCTTGCGGCGGATCGCAAAGGGATCCATGCCGAGGAGCCGCGCCAGGTCGTCGATCGCGCATTCGATGGCGTAGGTCGACTGCGACGCGCCGTAGCCGCGGAAGCCGCCGCCCGGGATCATGTTGGTATAGACCGCGTAGCCGGTCGCCTTCTTGTTGACGCAGCGATAGACCGTGAGCGGCGCTCCGAGCGAGGCCACGAGCGTCTCGCTGGCATGGCCGCCGTAGCCGCCTGTATTGGAGATCACTTCGATCTCGATCGCAGTCAGCGTGCCGTCGCGCTTGGCGCCGAGCTTCACCTTGGTGGTCATCTGGTGGCGCGTGGTCGCGCCGATGAACTGCTCCTCGCGGGTGAATTCCCATTTCACCGGGCGGCCGGTCTTGAGTGTGGCGAGCAGGCACAGATCTTCCGAGATCATTTCCTGCTTGCCGCCGAAGCCGCCGCCCACCCGCTCCGTGAACACGTGGAGGTCGCGCGCCCGCAGGCCGAAAATGTGACAAAGCTTCTGCTGGGCGATGAAGGGGGCCTGGGTGCTGGTGCGCACATGCAGCCGCCCGTCCTCGCCACGCCAGGCGATGGAGCCGTGCGTTTCGAGGTGCACATGCTGTACACGCGAGGTGGAATAGGTCATCTCGTGCACCGCATCGGCGGCGGCGAAGCCGTCCTTCACGCTGCCGACCTCGCCAAAGATGTCGACGTAGATGTTGCCTTTTTCCTCGCCGCCCTTCTCGTGCAGGATCGGGGCGTCCGGCGCCATGGCGGCCACCGGATCGAACACGGCGGGCAGGACCTCGTATGTCACGTCCAGCAGCCGGCAGCCGAGTTCCGCCAGGGCTTCGGTCTCTGCCACCACCGCGGCGACGCGTTGACCGACGAAGCGCACGACGTTGTCGAGCACATAGGTGTCGTCAGGATCGACCAGGTGGTCCTCGTGGGTGGCCGTGCTGTAGAGCCGGCGCGGGACGTCCTCCCAGGTGAAGACCTCGACCACGCCCGCCACCGCCAGCGCCTTGGAGCGGTCGATCGACACGATGCGCGCGTGGGCATGGGGCGAGCGCAGCACCTTGATGTGCAGGAGCCCCTCGACCGCGGTGTCCATGGTGTAGCGCGCCGTGCCGGTGACGATCCCCTCGGCGAACGGGTTCGGCAGGCTCGCGCCGCAGGCGCGGCCCGCGACGTCGGTCTCGACCTCGCCAGTGCCCGCGAGCGCGTCGGCGATCGAGCGATAGCCGGTGCAGCGGCAGAGGTTGCCCTTCAGCGCATGGGGCAGGTCCGCGCGCTGCGTCGCGTCGAGCGCGGCCGCGGTCATGATCATGCCGGCGGCGCAGAAGCCGCACTGGAACGCCTGTGCGTTGAGGAAGGCCTCCTGGATCGGATGCAAGGCGCCGGCAGCCGATCCGTCGATGGGAGCCGCCGTCTTGTTGGTAGTAGCGTTGGCGAGCCCCTCGATCGTGGTCACCGTTTTTCCGGCGGCGCGGAAGGCCGGCATCAGGCAGGAATGCACCGGCTTGCCGTCGAGCCACACCGTGCAGGCGCCGCAATCGCCGGCATCGCAGCCCTTCTTGACGCCGAACGCGCCGAGCTCGCGCAGGAACGTGCGCAGGCATTGGCCGGGATGCGGCTCGGCCGAGAACAGCCGGCCGTTGACGTTGTAGACCAGCCGGCTCTGCGCGCTTGTGCCGTGTGGTGAGGGAGGGACGAGGTTCATGGACGCGCTCCCCCGGGCGCCAGTTCGGCGCGGATCTGCTCGCAGAAGTAATAGGTGAGGTGTTGCTTATAGTCGGCCGAGCCGTGCACGTCGTTGAAATAACCGTCGGCCGGAATGTGGGCATCGATCGCATGCCGCACATCGGCCGCGCTCGGCGTGCCGGAAAACCGCAACTGGACCGGCCGTGGTGTCGCCGCGGTGACGGTGATCAGGAGGCCGTCGTCGCCCTGCGTGCCGATGATCAGGGCTGCCGAGCGCCCGAGCTTGGTGAGCGAGGCGTGGCGGAACGCGTGGCGCTTCGCGAGCGCCGAGGCCGGCAGATGGATGCTGCGCAGGAGCTCGCCGGGCGCCAGGACGTTCATGTGGTTGCCGGTGACGAAGTCGAGCGCCCTGACCTCGCGCGGCGCAGCGTCGCGCGGCCAGAGCGTGTAGACGCCCTCGAGCGCGACGGTGAGCGAGATCATCGGTCCCGCCGGCAGCGACATGCAGATGTTGCCGCCGATGGTCGCCGCGTTCCAGATCTTCCACGATGCCAGAAAGGCGTTGCAGCATTCCCGGATCACCGGCATGGCGCGCCATTCCGACGGCCCCTTGCAGGCGAACAGCTCGGCGATCCGGCAGGTTGCGGCGATGTCGAGCCCGGCGGCGGACGGCTCCAAGGCCGCCCAGCGCAGGGCCTCGAGATCGATCAGGGTGTCGGTCGCAACCTGCGGCTCTGAGAACAACCAAGTGCCGCCGGCGAGCCAGGCATAGCCGTCGCGCCAGCGGGTGATCTCCTCGGCAGAGCCGGGGCGTTTCACTTCGGTTATCGTGTTCAGATTCATGGCGAGTTGCTCCGTGCGCGGCAAACGCCGCGTCACCACATCGACCGACGCGGGGGGATCACTTCAGGTCGGCGAGGGTCGAGGGACCGGGCCCGGGCGTGATCAACGTCGGCCATTGCTTCGAGCCGAACGGCACCAATGGCGGCAGGAACGCCTTCACGCCACGCTTGGCGCTCTCGGCCTCGATCGCGGCGCGCGCATAAGTCCCCATCAGCTCGTAGTCCATCATGCGGTCGTTGCCGAAGAACAGCGCGCCGACCGCGCGGTCGCCGATGATGCGGGTGAGCGAATCCATCATGTCCTCCGGCGTGGTGGTGAACGAGATGGTCTCGATCAGGATCAGCCGGTCGTTCATGGCCTCGGGCCCGAAGAACTGTGCCAGCACGCTGAACAGGATGTTGTTCTGCCGCGCGACGTAGATGGTGTTGCTGGCGGCGTAGGTCTTGTCCCAGTCGCTGCCCAGCATCTGCTTCCACTCGCCGATCACCTTCATCCAGTGGGCAACCTGGGTCTGCGCGGCCCACTCGACATCATTTTTCAGAAGCGGGCCCTGCTTCTTGGTGAACGCCTGCAGCATGGGGAAGGTCACGGTGCCCTTGGACAGGCATTCGTCCATGAACGCGATATTGTTGGTGAGGATGGCGCGGTTGTCCGCTCGCCATTCAGGGGGCATCGGGGTCGTATCGAGGCCGTCCAGCGCCGACTGCATGCGGCTGCGATAGGCCAGCATCGGCCCGCGCCAGGACTGGTTGGACGGGTTGTCGAGATAGGGGCCGACCACCTGGGTCAGGGCCATGGTGCTGTGGCCGATCGATTTCATGAGCTGGTAGGCCATCGGGACCTGCGGCGCCTCGAGCGGCGGCTGGCCCGGCCGATAGAGGATGAAGCGGCCGCCCGCGCCCGAGAACAGCCCGAGAATCACCGGGTGCTTGCTCAGGATGTTCTTCCTGAACACCTGGGCGGCGTCACCGTAGAGCTCGAACATCATGGTGTTGAGCGCCAGGACGTTCTTGGTCGCGGTCTCGGCCGGCGTCGAGGCCACGTTGCCCGCGATCGGCTCCATATACGGGGGCAGCGTCGGCGCCGGCGTTTGCGCGCTTGCCGCCGTGCTCAACCCTGCGAGCACGATGGACGCAGCAGCCGCGGTGAAGTAGCGTTTCACGGACGAATCAGTTTGCATAAACTCCCTCCAGGTGAGCAGGTGATCCCGCATTGCGGGGCATTTTTGTTTGATCGCATCATATGTGCGAGTCGAAGCGAAAAGGTTGCTTCGGTTTCAATCGCGGACGAACTCAGATGAGATGGTTGCCGCCAAATTGACGAAAATGGTCAAACGTGACGGTTCGGGCCTAGTCATTGAACGCGAAGCCAACTGAACACGAATCTAGCTGAACACGAAGCCGACTGAACGCAGCGCCAACGGATCGCCGCCTCACGCATGCGCGCGCGGCCAGCGCTGCTGAGATGAGACGCAAACTTCGCCGACTTGGCTGAAGACACCGCCGTGTACGGCAGAAGTCGACCGGAGCGTTAGGCCGTATGTCTCAGATGCGCCATCAAAGATTTGACCAGGCGTCTCACGCCGCGCTCGGCGTCGCCGGGACCATCGTCGAGCTGACGACCGAGGATGTCGCGCCGGCGGAGCGGCTGGACTATTGGCGCGAGGCCGTGCTGCGGCGCATGGTGCCGATCAAGGCGCTCGCCGAGGACCGTCCATTCCGTGGCCGTCTGCGGCGGATCATTGTTTCCGACGGCGAGCTTATCGAGCATGCCCCGGACGCGGTGGTGGCGGTTCGCTCACCGCAGCACTGCCGCGCCGACGACGAGGTCACCATCGACCTCATGATGGATTGTGGCAACGCCCACCTCGATCATGGCGCCGAGCGGCCGGTGCGGCCCGGCGACCTTTGCATCATGGATTATGCGCAGCCGATCGAGGTGGTGCGCTCGCGCCACCGTGCCGTGGGCATCATCCTCTCGCGCTCGCGGGTGCGTGACGCGCTGGGCGAGGACCTTTCGGGGCCGGACGGCGCCTGCCGGCGCGCGGCATGGGGGCGCTGCTGCAATCCCACATGCGGCTCACGCTCGACGAGGCTCCGCGGCTCAGCCCCGCGGAGCGGATTGCGGCGGTCGGTGCCGCCGTCGACATGGCGCTCGCGGCGCTGGTCGCGGATCGCGCTGACAACGCCGCCGTGGAGGAGCATTCCGACGCGTTCTACCGCGCGGCCCGCGCACTGATCGATCGCGACTGCGCCAATCCCGAATTGACGCCCGAGCTGATGGCGCGGTCGCTGGGCTGCTCGCGCGCCTCGCTCTACCGCGTCTTCCTGCGTCACGGCGAAAGCGTGGCGGCGGCCATCTGGGCGACACGGCTCGAGCGGGCGCGACGCATGCTTGCCTCGCGCGGCTGTCTCGCGCTCAACGTGTCCGAGATCGCCTTCCGCAGCGGCTTCGTCGACCAGTCGACTTTCAACCGCATGTTCAAGCGCCGCTACGGCCTGACGCCGCGCGAAGCGCGCGAGCAAAGCTAGCAGGAACGGCTTCCGGCGATTCGCACGCCGTCCGCGTCGGGTAGAGCGCTTCCACCGCCAAGGCCGCCGCCTCGTCATCCGCGACCGCAGCACCCACCGCCATCAGGAGGTCCGGTCGCTGCCGCTGCGCAACCGCCAGGAACGGGTCGTTCGGGATCGGGTGCCAGAGCCAATACGCCTCCGGCTGCTCAGCGGTAAAGCGTGCGATATCGACGGCAAGCCTCTGGGTGAAGTCGCAAGCCGCGTCCTGCACAGGCATCGATGCGCGGTAGTCGAGCGGATCGAGGATGTTCATCGAGAAGCCTTCGGCGTCCCGTCGAGATGCAAAACCTGGAAGAACCAGCGTTCCGGACCGCGCGTATCGCGCCGGTCCAGGCGGATACGCGAACTCGGCGTCGAATATCCTGACGGGCATCCCGCTGTGTCTGACGCTCGGATAGAGATCCACGAGCAGGATGAGGACGCCTCCGTTCCCGAGAATCTTCGAGATCTCGGCGCCGACGTTCCTCCGCCCGAACGCAATCGGCGTGCCGCCCGTGGCGCTCCGACCTTCATAGATCCATCGTTCGGTGGGTGTCGGCTTATCGCCGATCGTGTAGACGAAGCCGATCTGGAAGTCGCGATCTTTGAGATGGGCCGCGAACAATTCCATGCTCCCCACGTGGGGGACTGCGAGGATGCTGCCGTTGCGTGAGCGCGAAAGCGCCCGGTCAAGACGTGTCAGAGCTTCGTCCGGGATGGTGGCTTTGAGATCCAATGCGCGGCATCGATCCTGTTGCAGGTTGCCGATATCGAAGAGGACGGTGACCCACGTTGCCAGACCGTCGATCACTTGCTCGAGGCTGGCGGTGCCGCGGCGGATGATGCTTTGACGAAGGAACATGCTGTTGCCCATCGCGGTGGGCCTGCACGCGATCACTTCGGCTATCCTTCGCGCGAGAGATGGCTGAGATGAGAGGGGAACGACCGGCGCCAGGCGATCGACGAGCCTCACAACCGCGGTTTGGATGTCTCCATGCTCACGGGAAAGGAACGCTTCAATCATGTCCTGCGACCTGATGCCTGACGCTGTCTTGCGTGGTGGGTCTGAATGGGTGTGGCGAGCACGGTTCGTGCGAGAATATTGATGATGGCCGAAATTGATGATGACCGAAGCGTTCGGCATCCTGGCATAGCGGGGTTAAGCGACGCTTGCGCGGGTCGCTCGACTGTCACCGAACGGATGCCGCCACCGGGTGCTACGCATCGCTTGACGTGATCGTTGACACACGGCCGACGGATGTCATCCTCTCTCCCGACCGTCCACGCGAAGAGACGGCGGGAGGAAGCGTGTGAACATCCAAATCTTGCTGTCGCGCATTTTGTTTGCCGCCTGCGCATTATTGACGCTGCCGGCCTTGACGCTGTCGGCATTAACGCTGTCGACTTGGCCGGCACGGGCGCAGCCGATCACGGTCGGAGCGACCAGCAGCACCAGCGACGCGCCGATCTACATTGCCGACCAGCTCGGTTATTTCCGTGCCGAAAACCTCGACGTGAAGGTCGTCAACTTCCGCTCGGCCGCGGACATGGTGGCGCCGCTCGGGGCCGGGCAGATCGAGGCCGGCGCCGGCTCCGCCTCGGCCGGGCTCTACAACGCGGTCGCGCGCGGCATCCGCATCAAGATCGTCGCGGACAAGGCGTCGTCGCCGCCGGGCTACGGCGGCACCAAGATCCTGGTGCGCAAGGACCATGTCGCGAGCGGCCGCTATCGGACGCTCGCCGACCTCAAGGGCATGAAATTCGCCATGAACGCGCCCGGGGTGAGCAACACCTCGACGCTCAACACGCTGCTGAAATCCGCGGGCCTGAAATATTCCGATGTCGAGACCGTCGACATGCCGCTCCCCGACCATGTTGCCGCGCTCAAGAACAGGTCGGTCGACGCGGCGGCCTCGGTCGAGCCGGCGCCGGCGCTGGCGGTGCGCGACGGCGACGCCGTGGTGATCAAGTCGGACGACGAGATCCTGCCGAACCACCAGATCGCGGTCCTGCTCTATGCGGAAGATTTCGCCCGCCGGCGCCCCGACGACGCCCGCAAGTTCATGCGTGCGTATATTCGCGCGGTGCGCTTCTACAACGGTGCGTTGCGCGGCGGGCGGCTCGATGGTCCCAACGCGGACCAGGTGATCGCGATCCTGTCGGCGGCGACGCCGGTCAAGAGCCGCGAGATCTACAAGCTGATCACGCCGACCGGCATGAACCCCGACGGGCGGGTCAACACGGCGAGCCTCGCCTACGATCTGGCCTTCTATGCGGAGCAGGGGCTGGTCAAAGGCGCGCTCAATCTCGAAGATGCCGTCGACGGCTCGTTCGTGGACGCCGCGCTCCGCGATTTGGGGCCGTACCGGCCGGAGGGAACCAAATAAGGGAGGCGCCCGTGCTGGCTCGCACCGCGTCGATGCAGAACCGCATCGCCATGTACAACGCCAATGCGTTGAAGATCGGCGTGTTCGGCGCCAACTGCTCGTCAGGCCGATCCGCCACCAAGGTTCCGGAACGCTGGTCCGCGAGTTGGCCCGACTGCCTGCGGCTCGCCCGCATGGCGGACGAAGCCGGCATCGACTTCATGCTGCCGATCGGCCGCTGGAAGGGCTATGGCGGCGCCACCGAATTTCACGGGAGCACGCTCGAGACCGTGACCTGGGCGGTCGGCGTGCTCGGCGCTACGCAGCACCTGACCGTGTTCGGCACCGTGCATGCGCCGCTGTTCCATCCACTGATCGCGGCCAAGGAATTCGTGACCGCGGACCATGTGGGGGAGGGGCGTTTCGGCCTCAACCTCGTGGTCGGCTGGAACGAGGGCGAGTTCGAGATGTTCGGGGTCACCCAGCGCGAGCACGACGCGCGCTACGATTTCGCCCAGGAATGGCTCGATGCGGTGAAGCGCGCCTGGGCGGAGCCTGGCACCTTCGATTTCGAAGGCACGTTCCTGAACTTGAAGGGGGTGCGTGCCTATCCCAAGCCCTATGGCGATAGCCGGCCGATCATCATGAATGCGGGCTCGTCGGACGTGGGCCAAGCGTTCGCGTTGCGCAATTGCGACGCGTTCTTCGTGGCGACCGCGGGGTCGCGTCAGTCGCTGGAGGCGAACCGCAAGAAGGTCACCGAGATCAAGGAGGCGGCGCAACGGAATGGCCGCGGCATCGAGGTCTTCACCGTCGGCCAGGTGATCTGCCGCCCGACCCAGAGCGAGGCGGAGGAATATTATCGCCACGCCATCATCGAGAATGCCGATTGGGGCGCCATCGATTGCATGCTGGCGAACAAGCACATCACCCCGCAGACGCTCCCGCCCGAGGAATACGAGCAGAAGCGCCGCTACTTTGCCTCGCACGCGATCGGCGGCTTCCCGTTCGTCGGCACGCCCGATCGGGTGGCCGAGGAGCTCGAGGCGATCAGCCGCGCGGGGATGCGCGGGATCGCGGTGTCTTTCGTCAACTACCTCGACGAACTGCCTTATTTCTGCGACGAGGTGCTGCCGCGCCTGGCGCGGGCGGGCGTGCGGGCCGCGCGCTGACGCGTAGGATGGGTTGAGCGCAGCGAAACCCATCAAACGCCATCGCCCGCGGCACCATCGCTGATGGGTTTCGCACCGCAATCAAGCTTGCGCAGATTGCGTAAACTTATCTGCGGTGCTCAACCCATCCTACAGTTTCTGCTTGACGCCCCATTGCTGAAGCACGTCCTCGATGTCCGGCGCAACGAAATGGCGCGCGCTGTCGACGTCGTAGCCCTGGGCGAGCATGGCGTCATAATCGGTAAAGACGTGCCGCACATAGGCGACGAGCGCGAGCCAGGCCGCGCGCTCCGGCGTGGCGACGCTGAGCCCGCGACTGTCCAGGGCATGATCGACCACGGCACCGAGCTCGTGCGGCGGTATCCGAGGCGCCAGACGGCGGAGCGCGGTTTCGATCTCGCTGCGCTTGTTGCTGCCTTTGGGCAAGACGGTCGATCTCCTCCCTGGGTCCAAGAGCCAATGCAACCAAGAGCCAATGCAACCAAGAGCCGGTGCAAACAGTGTCATGCGCCCGCAACCTCCTTGCCCGTGCCGGCGAAAAAGTCCATCTTGGAATCGACGAGCTGACCGGACGGAGGCAGGGGGCCTCGGGGGCATCGTCGGGCCTGTCGGATGCGCGCACAACGAGCTTTGCTGCTGGTGCTGATCGGGATCGTCGCGGCCGCGACGATGACGCTGGATGCGGCGTTGGCGCAGACCCAAACGGCGCCGGTCGTGACCCCGAACGCGACTCCGGCAACCACTCCGGCCTTCACCGCCTGCATGGTGGGTTGTGGCACGCAGACCGGCACCTGTCAGAGCGGTTGCATCACCGTCAATACCGGCGTGGCGCCTGCCGCCGGCACCACCCCCAATTCGACGCAGTGCTTTCTCAACTGCACCACCCAGCAGTTGCTCTGCCAGCAGGCGTGCCCGCGCAATTGAGTCCGGCGGAGCGGGTCGCGACGGCTATGCCGCGTCCACGACCGACTTCGCGGCGCCGACACGGGTGAGATCGAGCGCACCCGCGGCGCACGGCCGTCCGAACAGATAGCCTTGTGCGAGGTCGACGCCGGCCGCCTGCAGGATCCCGAACTGCTGCTCGGTCTCCACGCCTTCCGCGGTCGTCAGCATGTTGAGGCCCGAGCCGAGCACCCGCACGGACGAGATGATGGCGGCGCAATCGGCGCGCCTGGTCACGTTCTGGGTGAACGACTTGTCGATCTTGATCTTGTCGAAGGGGAACTTGGTCAGATAGCTCAGCGAGGAATAGCCGGTGCCGAAATCGTCGAGCGCGAGCGACACGCCGATATTCTTGAGCCGGCGGATCACCGCCAGCGGGTCAGTGTCGCTCTCGAGCAGGACCGATTCCGTGATCTCGAGCTCCAGCCGCTCGGGCGGCAGCCCGGACGCGACCAGCACGCACAGGACGGTGTCGAACAGGTCGGATTTCCGGAACTGCAGGGGCGACAGGTTGACGGCCACCTTGATGTGCGGGGGCCAGGCCGCGGCATCGGCGCAGGCCTGCTGCAGCACCCATTCGCCGAGCGTACTGATCAGGCCGGTCTCCTCGGCCAGCGGGATGAAATGGTCGGGCGGCACCCAGCCGCGCTGCGGATGCCGCCAGCGGGCGAGCGCCTCCACGCCGCAAGGCTGGCGTGTGCGAATGTCGACGATCGGCTGATAGTGGAGCTCGAGCTCACTGCGCGCGACCGCCGCGCGCAGATCGTTCTCCAGCTGATGGCGGGCGTCGGCTTCCCGCGTCATCTGGATGTCGAAGAAGCGGAAGCCGTTGCGGCCCTGCGATTTGGCGCGATAGAGCGCGAGGTCGGCCTTCTTGATCAGCTCGTTGGGCTCGGTATCGTCGCCCGGTGCCATGGCGATCCCGATGCTGGTGCCTATTGTGACCGCGTTGCCTTCGATGATGTAGGGCGGCTTCACCACGTCGATGACGCGCTGGGCGAGCGCCGCCGCGCCTTCGCGTGGGGACGCCTCGCCCGCCTGGATGATGGCGAACTCGTCGCCGCCCAGGCGCGCCAGCACGTCGGTCTCGCGCAGCGACGCCTTCAGCCGCAACGCCGTCTCCTTGAGCAGGGTATCGCCCGCGGGATGGCCGAGCGAATCGTTGACGATCTTGAAGCGGTCGAGGTCGAGCAGCAGGACCGTGAACGGCTCGCCCCAGCGGCGCAGGCGGGCGCCGGCATCTTCGATCTTCTCCATGAAGAACGTGCGGTTCGGCAGCCCGGTCAGCAGGTCGTGATGCGCGATGTAGACGATCTGCGCCTCGGAGCGCTTGCGCTCGGTGATGTCGACGATCACGTTCATCAGGTATTTCGGGACGCCGTCCCCGCCGCGCACGACCAGCGTCTCGGTGGTCACCT
>Ga0153954_1001395_pt1 | contig 13160 bp, 14 predicted proteins | sample TSFL038MetaG_FD_102277 | JGI IMG/M metagenome (GOLD analysis project Ga0153954, IMG submission 102277) | Attine ant fungus gardens microbial communities from Florida, USA - TSFL038 MetaG | ecosystem: Host-associated > Fungi > Mycelium > Unclassified | place: USA: Florida, Wekiwa Springs State... | reverse complement strand
GTATGTGACGAAACGCGGGGAGCTCGCGGTCAGCGTCGACGCCTGCACGCTGCTGGCGCCGGCGCTGAAGGACCCGCCCGACCTCTTCCACGGGATCAAGGACCCGGAGGTGCGCTACCGGCAGCGCGAGCTCGACCTGATCGCCAACGAATCGTCACGGGAGATCTTCAAGAAGCGCTCCGAGCTGACCTTCGCGATCCGCGACCACATGCACGAGCGTGGATATGTCGAGCTGGAAACGCCGATCCTGCAGCGGCTGACCGGCGGCGCCGCGGCGCGCCCGTTCGTTACCCACCACAACGCGCTCGACCGCGATCTCTTCCTGCGGACGGCGACCGAGCTCTACCTGAAGCGAGCGATCGTCGGCGGCTTCGAGGACGTCTACGAGTTCGGCAAGTTCTTCCGCAACGAGGGGATGTCGCCGAACCACAACCCCGAGTTCACGATGCTCGAGATGTTCGTCGGCGGGGCGGACTGGAACGGCGTGATGGAGTTCCAGGAGAACCTCGTCTCGGCCGTGGTCGAGAAGGTGATGGGGACGACGGTGATCGAGCGCGACGGGGTGGAGATCGACTTCAAGGCGCCCTGGCCGCGGGTCGTCCTGCGCGACGAGCTGCTGAGGGAGACCGGCGTCGACATCTATGAGGCGAGCCGCGACGAGCTCGCCGAGGTGGCCGGCGACGACGCCGAGGAGACCGACGACTGGGCCGGGCTCGTCGACACCCTGCAGGGCAAGCTGGTCGAGCCGAAGCTGATCCAGCCGACCTTCATCACGGTCCTGCCGATCGACATCTGGCCGCTGGTCAAGCACCACCCGGACGACCCGAAGGTCTGCGAGGCGTTCGACGGCATCGTCTGCGGCCTCGAGATCGTCGGCGGCGGCACCGACATCAACGACCCGGTCGAACAGCGCGAGCGCTTCGTCGGCCAGCGCGAACGCCAGGAAAGCGGCGCCGAGGAGGACCCTCACCCGACCGACCTCGAGTTCGTCCGCGCCCTCGAATACGGCATGCCCCCGGCGTCCGGCTGCGGCCTCGGCATCGACCGCCTGCTGATGCTGATGACCGGCAGCAAAACGCTCCGGGACGTGATCATCTACCCGGCGATGCGCGAGGTCGCGGACCCCCAGTAGCCCCCGCGCCCCCGCCCCCTCCCGCCGATGGGCCGAAAACCCGCCAGGCAGTCCGGTTTTCGGCCCATCGACCAGAGGGCCCGACGCACCGCGCAATCCCACCCCGCACCCGCAACGCTCAGAATCTGCTGCGCAGCTATCGTTCCGCCCTGAGCGCCCGTAGCTCAGTGGTCAACGGGTCCCTCCGGGGGCCCAAAGAGCGTCGGTCTTTCAAGCCGAAGGTCGCCAGTTCGAATCTGGTCGGGCGCATCGCAGCCGCAGCGGCATTGTACCGCGCGGTGCCGGGAATGACCGGTGCAGAGCCAAGTTCTCGGCTTCGGGCTGGAGATGCGTTCCGGCGGAGTCCGGGCGGTTCCGCTGGGTTCCGGCCCGCGTGTGTCACATCCTGGTCACATCGGGCGGTGTGCGCCGGGGGTCAGGTCTTACGTTCAGAGAGCTGCGCGACCTCGCCGATCGACACGCCCAAGGCTCGGCCGATGTCGCCGACCGTCGCCCAAGTTGGATTGCTGTTCCCGGTCTCCAGCTGCGACAGGGTGCGCACCGGAGCACACCCGTCGCACGTACCGATCCCAGCCTCGGCAGTGCCTCGTAGGCATCGGCGTTGACGGACCTCGCCGGAGCGCCCGTAGGGCTGATCAGCGTGCAGACGAAGAGGCCTGGGTCTAGAGGCCTATCGGTAAGCCGCACGCTCGAGTTTGCGCGACCAGATAGTTTCGTATTACAATTCTCTGGTGGATGTCCACGCGTCGGCACGAAAGCATGGGGTCGACGATGAGGACATCGAGCATGCGGTTAGGAACGCGATGGCAGTTGATGATCAAGGTGACGACACGCGGCTTTATCTCGGCCCGGCTCGGAGCGGTGAGCTGCTTGAGGTCGTCACGATCGTTCGTGACGACGGATCGGAGTTGGTGATCCACGCGATGAAGATGCGATCGGAGTACCGGCGACTGCTCCCAGGAGATTGACCATGGCGAAGAAGACGCATGGAAGGACGGCAGCCGGAAAGCCGATCACGGATGATCTGATCGAGAGGCTTGCTGAGAAGGCCGAGGCCGGATATGACGTGGAGGAGACGCTTCGACGTCGGACCGGTAGGCCGACGATTGGGTCCAGCCCCGCTCAGGTCGAGTCTGTGCGACTCGATCCCGAGTTGCGCCAGGCGCTCAAGGATCGGGCCGAGAAGGACCACGAAGCAGCGTCTGCCGTGATCCGCAGGGCGCTGCGCGAGTATCTCGCCATCGGCTGAGTCTCATTTAAGTCACATCAGCCCGGCGATCCTGCTTCTCATGGGAAGGACCTTCGTCCTCCAAATGGGCGGCGCTCGGATGGGCGGGTGGCAGCACGCCCAAGGGCACCGACACGACCACGGGCTGGGGTCCCTACGACGCCTTCTCGACGGTCGACGGGGCCTACTACAACTCCTCGCTCACCGACACCGGCTCGGGCCTGGCGGCGGTCGCGACCCTCGGGACGAGCCCGGGGATCACGGAACGCTACTTCTCGCTCTGGCTCGACATGTCCAACCCGGCCGCGACCGCCCGCTCGGGTTACGAGCTGCGCTTCCTCGACATCGGGACGAATCTCTACAAAGTCACGCTGGTCCGCTGGTCCGCCGGCGTGCAGACGGTGCTGGCCACCGAAGCGTCCTACGCCTTGCCGGTCGGCAGCTCCTTGGCGCTGACCGACCAGGGAAGCACGGTGACCGCCTGGACCGACACCGCCTCGGGCTTCGTCGAATTGATCGGGGCCACGAACTCCGAATTCTCCGGCGGTCGGGCCGGGGTGGAGGGGTCGGGCAACATCACGAGGCTGAAGAACTTCAGGTTCGGTGTCCCGGGCGGATCGGGCGGCGGCGGCTCGGCCATGGACACGGCGCTCCAGAACCTGACCCTGAAGGACGCGTTCTCGACCGCTGAAAACCCGCTCTCGGCGGGCGGCAACTGGGCGGCGCTGCAGTGGGACACGAGCACCAGCGGCCACAACACGGGCCAGGTCTCCGGCGGCTGGGGCCCGTACGACGCGTTCTCCACCGTCAACGGCGCCTACTGGCACGAATCGTTCGCCGACTCGGGGACGGGCGACGCGGTCACCGCGACCATGACGTACGGTCCGAGGGTCATCGAACGCTACTTCTCGCTGTGGCTGAACGCCACGAGCCCCGGCACCGTCAAGTCCGGATACGAACTGCGCTTCTACGAAAGCGCGGCGGGCACCTACACGGTCACGATCGCCCGGTGGTCCTCGGGGACGAAAACCGTCCTGGCCACGCAGACCGGGTTCGCCTTCTCGGCAGGAGGCAGGTTCGCGTTGGTCGAGAAGGCGAAAACGGTCTCGGCCTGGACGGCCCCGGCGGGCGGCGAATTCACCCAGTTGCTGTCGGCGACGGACACGACCTATGCGAGCGGGAGACCGGCGGTGGAGGCCTCCGGGAACGGGACGCGCATGACCAACCTCCGCGCCGGGGTGCTGCCGGCGCTCTAGCGTGACTTTCACACTTGCGAACTGTTGACGCTGAGGAGATGATCGGGCGGATGAAGATCAAGGGGTTCGCGGCTGGCATCGCTGTGCTCTTCCTGGTCACGGTCGCCTCGGCGCTCGCCGCCGACCCGACCGACAAGAGCTTCGGCACGAAGGGGATCGCCGAGATCGAAGCCTCCCTGCCGGAAGGGCAGACGGAAGGCTTCGAAGAAGGGCTGGGAAGCGTCGTCGATCTCGAGCCGGACGGGCACGGCAAGCTGCTCGCCGCGGTCGGCCCGATCCCCGAATCGATAAGGCACAACCATTTTTTCGCCGCCGCCCGCATCCTCCCCGACGGCCGGCCCGACCCGGGCTTCGGCAGGGACGGCCTCACCCGCAGCCGCCGGGTCGAGATCCCCGACGGCGAAGGGGGGGCCGCCTCTGGTGCCCTGCGGGCCGAAGCGGTCGCCCCCGTCGCGGGCGGCAAGGTCCTGCTCGCCGGCTTCTTCGACGACGGGGAAGCCTATGCCCCCGTGCTCGCTCGCTTCACCCCGCGGGGCAGGCCTGATCCCGGTTTCGGCCACCGGGGCAGGCGGGTCTATGCCCGGCTCTCCGGCGGTGTGATCCTCCACGGGGGCCAGAGGATGGCGGGCGGCGAGCGCATCCACGACGTCGCGGTCAGGCACGACGGGACGATCGTCGGCGTCGGCGACGTGGTCGCCGGGCCCCGGGGCGTGGCCCATACGCCGCAGCCTGCCGCCCTGGTCCGCGCCTGGCGCCCCGACGGCACGGTCGACCATGGCTTCGGCCGCGACGGCCGTCTGGCGATCAGGGTCCCCCGAGGAGGCGGCTACTCGGGCTTCTCGAAGGTCGAGATCCTGCCCTCGGGCAAGATCCTGGTCGCCGGCTACCTGCGCCGGCAGCTCGTCGTCTACCGCCTGAGCGCCGACGGGCGGATCGATCGGAGCTTCGGGGGCGGCGGCAGGGTGACGGTGGGTGTACGGGGGGAGGCGATCTCCTACCAGCACCCCGCATCCCTCGCGGTGGATCGCGACGGCCGCATCGTCCTCACCGGGCGGCCCATCCTGGACGGCCCCGTCGTCGAAGCCCAGGTCCTCCTGCGCCTCCTCCCCGACGGCCGGCGCGACCGGTCCTTCGGCGCCAGGACCGTCCCCGGGACGGCGGGGAGGATCAGGGGCGGGTACGTCTACCTCACCTTCGAAACCCGGGCGGTGACGATCGACGGCCGCGGCCGGGTCGTCGTCACCGGCGGCGAATTCGCCAACGATGGCAGGGGGGAAGGCGACGAAGCGCTGACCTCCCGCCGGTTCCTCCCCGACGGGCGCCCCGACCGCTTCTTCGGTCACGACGGCATCTGGTTCACCGCCCCGCCTGGCTCCCGGAGCACGGGCTACGCATCCGCGACCCAGCCCGACGGCCGGGTGATCGCCGGTGGCTGGGTCCAGCTCGAGCGCGGCAGCCGCGAACGGGACTTCCACCACGGCAACACGGCGATGCTGCTGACGCGATACCGGTAGACCTGCTCTCCTGCCGTCGAGACGGCGCAGCGCCACTGGGCGCCGTCGACCTGAGAACGGAGGAGCCAGATGAACCCTTTTTGCGCCCCTCGGCCGGAAGGGACGCCACTGATTGGTCGCGACCTCCGCAGGGATTCGCTTGAAACCTAGTTCTCCTATGGCACCACCACCGCATACGGGAGCAAGGCCCCTGCCTCCCCCGTGGCGATCGGCTCGGGGGCCGGCCTCGTCCTGGCCACCCAGACGCTCACCGGACTACAGCCGGGCACCACCTACCATTTCCGGTCGAGGCGATCGGCAACGGCGAGACGGTCCTCGGCAGCGACGCGACGTTCAAGGCCCTGCCGCCTTCGATCGGCGGACCGCAGCTCGCGGCGATGCCGGTGGCCGAGCCCTTCAACGGCTCGGGCGCCTCGACCAGCAACTTCTCGGCCATTTCGGGAAGCTCGGCTGGGCCGCCGAAAAGGGGATGGCGCGGAGCGACGGGTGGGGTCCGTCGGCCGCCTTCCCGACGGTCGCCGGCGCCTACCATTCGGCCACCCTGCTGAAAGACACGGGGGTCAGGGGTCGCGGCGGCCGCGAGGTCACCGACTACGCCGTCGTCCTCATGCTCCGAAGAGGGCAGGCGACCGAGACCGTCCGCGTCTACGACGGTGCCCACGGCCACAACGAGATGCACCGATACGGCCGCCGCGGGGGCAAGCAGCCGGGCACCAGGTTCCACGGCGGTACCCTTGGTGAAGGAATGCGCGCCGCGATCGACGAGGTCGAGACGGGCTACCGCGAGATGATCGAAGGATGGGAAGCACGATGAACGCCGACAGCAGCCGCTCCCCCGCAGCCAGGGTGATGGACGAGGCGATCGACCTCGCGCTCGAAGGCCGCTCGCCCTATCCCGAGCACGCGGCTTTCATCGACGCCGACGCGCCCGGGGTGGGTGGGGAGATCCGCGAGGCCGCCGACGAAGGGCTCTCGGTCGTCCTGGTCGCCGCCGACGGCAGCACCACGATCCTGCGCCCCCAGCTCACCGCTCACTGAGGAACTCCCCCAGGGGATCCGAGGGGCCCCTAGACTGCCCCGCCGTGGCCCCCAAGCGCGACCTCAAGCAGTTCCGCCAGGCCTGCAAGGAGCTGGGCCTGAGCGACGAGGAGCGCTATGCGGCGCGCGACGCGCTCCATGCCGAGAAGGAATCGGGGCGCCCGCGCTCGCACATGAGCTATGGAGATCTCCTGGCCTGGCTGCGACAATGGATGGCAGGCCGATGAGCGTCGCCCTCGACACCTCCCCGACCACGATCCTGCGCTCGCTTCGCGGGCGGATCGCCGATGCCAGGATCGCCTACCCGGAGATCCTCCACGTCGAAGTCACCGACGAGGCCGGGGGCCTCTGGCGCTTCGCCACCCAGGACGCCGGGTTCGAGCCCGCCGACCCGTCCCGGCTCCTCGGTCGCACGCTCGAGGAGGCGAGCATCGACCCGGTCACCGCCGAGCTCCGCTGGCGCCTCTCGGGCGGGACGGAGCTCGTCGTGGTCCCGGCCCCCGAGGAGGCGCCCGACGACCCGCCGGCCTGGGAGCTGATCACGCCCGACCACCTGACGCTGGAGTTCGGCCCCGGCCTGCGCTGGCAGATCGCCGGCTCCGAGCGCGGTCTCCTCTCGCGCGGCTGAGCGGGCCGATCCCCGCGTCCTGGGCGGGATCGCCTGTCGCGGGCGGCACCCACCGCCCGGGCGCTCCCCGCGCATGATCTCGTGCCGCCGAGTCTATTGGGGAGCTCCGGCGCCGGCCGCGGTCGAGGGGCGAGCCCACCTTCCTCCGGGCGCGCTTCGATGCCCCAGGATCCCGCCGGGGGCGTGACGACAATCGCCCGATGCGCCGCTCCGCCGTCCGCCCGACCTTCCTCGCGATGCTTGTCCTCCTTGCCGTGCCGGCGCTCGGCTGCGCCGTCGGCGCGCCCGAGGGGACGTCGGGCGGCTTCCGCGCCACCGTCGCCTACGCGGTCGACGGTGACACCCTGCGAATCCGCGAGGCCGACGGCGGTCTGGCCTATGTGAGGCTCGTCGGCATCGACACTCCTGAGGACGTGCGGCCTGGCAGTCCGGTCGAGTGCGGCTCGAGGGAGGCGGCGCGCTCGATGGACCACCTCGCGCCCGAAGGGGCAGGCGTCCGGCTCCGCTATGACCCGGTCGCCGGCCGTGAGGACCGCTACGGGCGGATCCTCGCCCACGCCTGGGTCGACGGCCGAAGCCTCGAGCTCGCGCAACTGCACCGCGGCTGGGCCTACGTCTACCGCTACCACGGGCAGCGCTTCGACGGGTTGGGTCGCTTCTACGCGGTGCAGGAAGCCGCGCGCAGGGCCCGCCGCGGCGCCTGGGGGCGCTGCGGCGGTGATTTCCACTCCTCCGAGCCCGGTCGCCAGGACTGACGCTCGCGCCCGGCCCCGGCACTACCTCAGGCAGATCGCCGCCACCTCCCCGGTCGCCGTACCGCCGGAATTCGTGGTGATCCTGCCGGTGACGCCGTTCGATTCGGCGCCGACGAAGGGGAGCGCCTGGAGCCAGCTCGCTTCGCGGTTGCCCGGATTGGTGAACGCGAATCCACCACCGAGCAGACCGATCCCGGCGCGATCGCGGGCGCGGTCACCGCGTCGGCGGCGATCGCCTCCGGGCCGACCGCGGCCGCGGCGATCTTCGGGGCGGTGACCGCCCCCTCACGGATCTTCGGGGCGCTGACCGCACCGTTGGCGAGTGACCTGGCGGTCACCGCGCCGGGGGCGATGTCGCCCCTGTGGACCTTGCCCCGGTGGACCACCACCTTCCGCACCACGGTCTGGGGCGCGGCGCCGGCGAAGCCGCCGATCGCCGCCACCAGCGCCGCCGTTGCGACGACGAGCGCCGCCGTGGCGATGATCGTCGACCGGTCGGTCCGGGTGGCACCGGTAGCGGCTGGCCACGATCCGATCCGTTCGACCGGACTGCTGCTCGCTCACATCGAGAACATCGCCAGCCGGACCACTCCGTCCAGGCCCCAGGTCTGGAAACTGCACGGACGTACGCCCCAAGGTCAACATCCTGACGTCTTCCTCGCGGCACTCGCACGGCGAGGCGGGCTCGATCCGATCGACCTCTGCAAGTCCGCAATGCCAGATCGAGACGTCCTGGCGCTAGATCCTTTGTCTCCGGACCGATCTAACTGACGTTTTATTTCGTCTCGACATGTCCGTCTTCGGGTGTAGCGGAAAGTGAGCCAGGCCGGGTTTGACGGAGACCGTGAGCGACGCCACCATCTACAGCTGGCTAAAGCAGGAGAAGATCGACCGCGGTGAGATTGGGTGGCGAGGCAGAGCTAGCTGCGCAAGCCGCGCTCAACGGAGGCGAGGACGCCGGCGAGATCCGGACGACCGTCCAGGGCGATCGGTGACACAGCTTCGGTCTTGCCTTTCAGATTCAGGACGGCTTCAGTCGACAGGCTCAACGCGACTGCGGGGTCGCGGCTTCCGCTCGCGCAGGCAAAGGTGGCCCGGTCGAACTCGCCGACGTAGATGCAAGCCAGCTCGCTCTCGCGTGCCTCGGAAGCCTCGTGGCGCACCACGAGCATCTGAACGACTTCGGTGCCAGGGGCGACGGCGAATGCCTCCTTGACGGTGGCCAGCACGTTGCTGCCGAGGGCCTGTAGGTAGAGCGCGTTGATCTCGGTTTTGGTGCGTTTCTTCAGCGTCGGTTTTCCGGTCGGAGTCCGGGCCGGTTTCCGCTCGGGCACGATCGCCTCCGGCGGGACGAACTGCATGACGACGGTCGTCCTCAGACCGTCGCAGTCGATCGCGGCAGCAGGCGCCTCGTTGTCGGCAAACGCCTGCTCCAGTACTGCCAGGGTCACGTCTGGATCGTTGGCATTAAGGCGCCGCCAATAGTCATCCAGATGCTCCTGTTCCTCGGCACGCGCAGCCACTCGCCGGTCCTTCTCCTCGGCCACCTTTAGGGGCAGCTCATTCGCGACCCTTGCTCGTGCCTCCGAAAGCTGGTTCCAAAGGCCGTCCAGCCGGTCTTGTTCGTCGCGTTGTGCCTGAAGACGCCGTTCCTCCTCGACCACAGCGGCGGCCTCTGCTTCGAGGTCCGCGTCGTGCGCCGCCAAAATTCGATCACGGACCTTCCAGATCGGTATGCCGGCCCGGGCGCGCTTGCGGTGTTCGCGCATCAATTCGTAGCGATCCACTGGTTCGGGCTCGGGCGCAGTCGGAGGCACCTCGCCTCCGCCCGTCGCAGCGATCAGATCTGACACGCCTGCCGAAGCTTCAAGCTGAGCCTGTATGGACGTTGGGTCCACCTCTTCGATTGGAGGGAGAATCGTTCGCTGGGCCTCTGGAAAGCTGGCGCTGTGCACGGAGACGAGGGCTCGTTCGAGTGCGGCGACGCGCTCGATGTCCGCTTCGCGCGCGGCTGCCTTGGCTTCCCTTTCGCGGGCAGCGATAGAGGCTTTCGTCGGGCCGCCGCCATAGCTTGATCGCTTCCTGGTCCCCGCAGCACCGCCGCCAGCAATATGGGTGTACCCCGAGACAGGGCCGACGCCGGAAGACACACCGACCCCCCGCGTGCCGACGTGGACGCGCGCAGCTCGAGGACCCACACCGGCGCTTATGCCTCGTGACGAGGCGCGGATGCGAACCCCCGGCGCGACCTTGAAGCTCATCCCCATCAGGGATCACACCCGATGCCGTCGCCGTCCTCATCGAGCCCGTAGTGGTCGACGAGGAGCACTTCGACGGTTCCGGTGTAGAGCGGACCATCGCCGCTCCCGCCTTCGCAGTCATAGTCGACAGCATTCGGATCGAGACAGCCGGAGTAGTTGGGGTCGCATTCTTCGGCCACGAGCTCTTCTTCTTCCTGGAGTGCTTCTTCGTATTCGCGTTCTTCGGCTTCGGCCAGCTTCTGGGCCTTTCGTTCTTCGTTTCTCTGCCCGCGAAGCTCCCGTTCTTCGATCGCCGTCAGACGTTGAGTGAACCGGCGTTCATCTCCTTCGGCATCGGCAAGCCGAGCCTGAGCCGCGTTGAGGCGACGCTTCGCGGTTCGGAGGTCTGCCTGCTTTCGATGAAGAACCACGAGCACGGCGCTCGCCTGATGTTCGAGCTTGCTCGCCTTGGACTTCGCTGCGACAAGCGCCGGACTCGAGACCGCACCATCCTCCGCTTGTACGCGCAACTGCGCATCCACGTCGCCGCTCTTCGCTTCACCGGCGAATACCGCCGAGCCCAAGAACAACAAGAAAAGCGCCGCAAACAATCCAGCCAAGCCCTGCGTTGCTCGTGCGGGGAAGCGTTCACGTCGAAGATATGCGCTTGACCTCCCACGTTGCACCTCGGCGGAATGGCGGGCGAGCACGAAGGCGATCGGAAGTCCGAAGCCCAGGGCGACCAACGCGTAACCGATCGCACCGACCACCCCACTCGTGGAGCTGATGGCCCCGCCCACGATCACACCGAGTACCCCGCCGCCGACGCAGAGACCGATCGCTTGGCCGAGTTCCATCCGGACGAGATAGGCGACCGCAGCAGACGCGCGGAACCATCCCCAAGCAAGGGCGATCGCCGCCAGTACCAGAGCAGCGATGCCCAGGCCAATTCCAACGCGCACCGTCTTGTCGTGCGCTTCCCGCGCTTCGGCTCGTTCATCTTCAATGCGGTGGACGGATGCCACGGCCTGTTGCCGGCGGCTGCGCAACGAGTCTTCGATGGCGGTAACGCGGGAAGAAGCCGACCGGAGACGTGACCGTACTGGCGCAGCGTCCTTGGCGGCAGCGTCGTAGCGTGACTGCGCCGGCCGCAGGGAAGCTTCCAGATTCTGGATTTCTGTCGCGACCTCGGCGGCGCGCTTCTGAGCTTCCACCAGGCCAGCTTCAGGGTCCCGTGCTCCGGCGAGGCTGCACGGGCCGAGCAACCAGCAAGTCGTCACCAGTCCAAGAACAACCCACCACGCTGCGTATCTCCGGCCCACCCTCGAAGTCCCCCAGTCGCTTTGCCGAGTTTGTGCCGGCAATCTAACGAATCCGGTACGAAGGCAGTATCGAGTGCGACCGATCCGCCGCGCGACGTAGCATCAACTCCATGACCTCCAAGCTCAAGGTGGAGGTGGCACGGGAGCACCTGAGCAAGGCTCAGGAAGAGGCGGCTGCGGGCGACATGCGGGACACGGTGCAGTGGAGTTTTGCGAGCCTTGAGGCCGCGATCGACCCACTGGCGGAGAGCACGGGATCACAGTCGGCGAACAGCATTGGAAACGCCGGGACGCCGCGACCCAGCTACACGGCATAGGAGTGCTACCGAGGGACCTCTCCGACCTGCATCAGCTGCTCAATGAGGAGCGCAAGGCGATGTTCTACGAGGGAGAGGATCCTGACCTTGGCGAGCTGACCATCGAAGATGTGATCAGAGAGGTTGAAACCGCAGTCCGAATGGCCGAGGCTGGATCGGAATGACGACGATGACGAGGACTTGGCAGCAACTGGCTCCCCGGAGAGGGGCCTTGTCGCAGCTTGCGCCTGGAGATTCGGACGCCTGGGCGGCGAGGTTGCGGTTTGACCGAGAGCGCGCCGCAGCCAATCAGTCGGCCGAGCTGACGGCGATCACCGCGGTGGCGATCGAACGTGCGCGGGACGCCGGCGCCGCGGCAATGGTCCTCTCCGGCTCGACCGCGCGTGGGCGGCGGACCGGGGTGAGTGATGTCGACTACCACGTAATCGGTGCCAGCTCGTTGCGCGTAACGGATCTGCCCGCGGACATCGACCTCTATGCCGATGAGGTTGACCGCTTCTGGACGAAGCTGCGGAAGGGAGACGACTTCGCCCATTGGTCGGTCTGGTATGGCTGCTTGCTGTTCGACTCCGGCGTCATCCGCGAGGCCGTCACCTACGTGGCCGAGCATGACGCATGGCCCGATCCCGACCGCAAGCTCCGGCAGGCTCGGAACGCTTTGGAATTCGCAGAGCAGATCGTCGAAAGCGGCGACTATGGCGCGGCCTTGGAGCAGACGAGGGGAGCACTTTCTCTCGTCGCGCGATGGGAACTGTTGTCGAGCGATGTCTTCCCCCTTGCGCGCGACGAGCTCGCGGGGCAGTTGGAGCAGCTCGGGCAAGTGCGGCTCGCAGTCGACCTTCGGCGTTCGATTCGAGAGAGGCCTTCTCTCGATGATTTGCGAAATGCGTTGAGTCACGCCCGGGCGATCACCGACGCGAACGTCGCAGCAGCCGCCTGAGCGCGCTTTGTGCACAGGTCGCTGGCGGTGATCGTCGTCTTGGGGGCAGCCCTACCCTCCGCGGCCCAGGCCCCCGGCCCGCCGTTCGAAAACCTCTCGCCGAGGAACGGCGCCTACGTCACCGTCTCCTACTCGGGCGTGAAGGTCGAATTCTCATGCCCGGCGAATCATGCCGCCGGCGCGGCGTGATCTGAAGCGACTGGATCGACCGGTTCAGCAGCGCATTGTGGATGCGCTCGACAGGTTCATCGCCACTCCGCGCGCCGGGGACATTCGCAAGCTCGATTCAGCCCAGTGGCGCCTACGAATTGGCGACTGGCGCGTTCGGTTCAGCCTCGACGACGAGTCTCTCTCCAGGCCAACGCCCTTCGTCCTTTCAATCCGACGGAGATTGGCTCTACAGTGGGGATCGGCCGAGCGCCGAAGCAGTATTACCTACGTCGGCACGGAGCCAATTAGCTCTTGGCCGAACCTTTCGAAGTACGAGGAGTCGTTCCCGGCGGCGCCGGTGTTGATACCCGCGAACCTGAGGTCGGGAGCGACCTCTTCTGCCAGCGTCCGCGTCTCACTGGAGAGCATGTAGTCGCTCAGTCCATGTCGGGCCGGATCGGCCAGCCACCGTAGGACCCTCCGGTAGACGGCGAAGAGTTGGGGCCAGTCCTCCTGCGTGGGGAGCTGGTCGAGTTCGAGGAACTGCGCCCAGCGATCCCAGGGGATCGAGAAGACTTGTTCGTTGCCTTGCTCGAACGAGAGCAGGACGCCGGCGGCGGTGAGGGAGGTGACCGCCTCT
>Ga0153954_1001394_pt1 | contig 13166 bp, 12 predicted proteins | sample TSFL038MetaG_FD_102277 | JGI IMG/M metagenome (GOLD analysis project Ga0153954, IMG submission 102277) | Attine ant fungus gardens microbial communities from Florida, USA - TSFL038 MetaG | ecosystem: Host-associated > Fungi > Mycelium > Unclassified | place: USA: Florida, Wekiwa Springs State... | reverse complement strand
GGCAAGTTTGTTTTTTATCTATGCGAGGCAACCGGGAGTGTTATCTTTTGATTCGAAAGAGATTCGCGCTGGTCATCGAACCAAATAGCTGATGAGCGCGTATTCAGGTGCCGTCGCAGCATACGACGGACGACAATGATGTGTGGGGTCCGGGGTTATGGGGTCGGACGGATTTGAGTCCAAGAAGCTTGGGGTTCCGCTCTCGGGCGGGTCTGCATCGAACCGGCTTGGGACTGGGGAATTTTCAGGGGGCGTCGCGCGTGATCCAGCGATCGATGCATTCTCTGGCCTCGGCGACACGGCGAACCTGATTGAAATATCTGGCGCCATCAAGTGGTTCGACGCATCGAAGGGTTACGGCTTTATCGTTCCCGACAATGGCTGGGCCGATGTGCTGCTGCACGTGACTGTGCTCAGGCGCGACGGCTATCAAACCGCGTACGAGGGCGCGCGGGTTGTGTGCGAGTGTGTGCAGCGCGCCAAAGGCTATCAGGCGTTCCGCATCCTCTCGATGGATGAATCGACAGCGATCCATCCGGCACAGATGCTACCGCCCAGAACCCATGTCACGGTCACAGCGACCAGTGGACTGGAGCGGGCGCAGGTCAAATGGTTCAACCGACTCCGCGGTTTTGGCTTCCTGACCTGCGGAGAGGGAACGCCCGACATCTTCGTGCACATGGAAACCCTCCGCCGCTTCGGTATGACCGAGCTGCGCCCGGGCCAGTATGTGCTGGTCCGCTTCGGGCCCGGTTCCAAGGGGATGATGGCGGCGGAAATACACCCCGAGACCGGCTCGCCTGGGTTGCATTCCCACTAGACGAACACGATAGCCGCTCTGAACCCGATGGCTTGGGGCGCCTCGGGTTGTTTCCTTGGAGGGCTGATCGGCGCTACATTGCCTTGCTGGCGGGCTGCTGAGCGTGTATCGAAACGTCCGGTCCGGGGAATGATCGGGGTATAGCGCAGCCTGGTAGCGCGGCAGTTTTGGGTACTGCAGGTCGTTGGTTCGAATCCAGCTGCCCCGACCAATAAAATCAATAGGTTAGCTGGACGGCCTCAAGCTGACAAATCCGCTGGGGGAAGGCTAGGGGCAGGAATCGGGAGGCGCAATTTTCAGCGGCCTAAAGATCTCTTGATCCCACTTCTGCATCCGCACGTCGGATGGGAAGTCTTTTGCTGTTTGCTGCCTTTGCGCTTGGTCTTGCCCTGACCACTCCGTAGGTTCCAAAGGGAGCCTTGGGCTCGGTGATCCCCGCTAAATTCGTTTTGGCCACGGTTGCGAGTTGTTCGCCGTGCGGCCGACTTGATCTTCCTTCGCAGACGACGGCGATCCCGTGTCGGGCCACCAGTTCTTGCATCCGCGTGAGCTGCTCCGCCTGCGCGGCAATGACCGCGTCCTTTGCCCCGAGCTGATCCATCAGCGCCGCGTTTTTGATCTGCAGGATCGCCATACGGCGGTTGGCCTCTTGCTTCAGCGAGGTGATGTCGTGACGCGATTGCATCATGGCATCATTGATCTTGGATTGCGCAGCTGCATCGGTAGCCGCAGCCTTTTCGGCAACGTGATCGCGTGCCTTGGCCTCGATGCTGGAATAATGGTTTTCAAGGCGGGCATACGCCGCGGCGAGCCCTTCCGCGTCACGCTTCCGCTCCCGCGCTTGATCCCCGCAGGGGATGGAAACACGATTCAGATAACCAAAGAGATCGACGATCACACACTCGTCTGGCTCGTGAACTGAAGACGGTGCGTCCAATGCTCACGCGAAACATCAAAGATGGCGAATGGCGAAACTGGGTGCGCTCGACGATCGGACCTTACTCGCCAAGACGTCTCTCTCCGGGTCTGTAGCGAAACAGGCGCTGTCATTGTTTAAGAAGCTGAACACTGGCCTTGATGGCATTGTCGCTGGTCTGACCGCGCCTGAGCACGCATTTGGAGCAACGCTGTTTTCTAATGCCAATGTTGAGCCATTCAGCATAAGTCCGGTGACATTTGAACCGCGTTGATCTGGCTCGCCCGCAAGACAGCGGAGGGCGAAGTGAGACGTCGTCCGGTCTTGGCGGCAAGCGAGGCCAACCACCCCCTTGACGGGCGGTCGCAGGCTTTAGATGACTGTCACATGGACGCGATAATGAGGCGTCTAGCTTGGGATGGTCGTCCCGGACGGTTGTTAAGCCACGCCGTTGTGTGATGATGAGGGGCTCATAACGCCCTGCATGTCCCAAGGTGAGGCATCGCGCATCCATTGATGGAACCGCGCCGACGGGTGGTCTTTGCGCAGCGTCTGACGAGTGGAAGGGTTTGGCGTGTTCGACGTGCTCCATCAACGAAGTCTTGTCCACGATGGGGCGAGCGGCAAGGTACATGGATCGTGGTCGAGTCGTGTCGGGCTGTCCCTGGCTATCCGGACAAGTCGCAAGCATCTGCTTCTCGGACTGGCATTCGGTGTAGCAACCATTGCCGCCATGGCTCGCGCCGAGGACAACCAGCCCGTGAAAACCAGCGCGGCGATCGCGTTTCATATTCCGGCGCAGCCCCTGGCGAGTGCCTTGCAAGCCTTCGGCCAACAGACCGGCGTGCAGGTGCTCTACGAGAGCAACTCGGCGCTGGGACTGGAATCGGCTGCCGTGGAGGGGCAACTTCCGCCTGACGCGGCTCTCACCCAGTTGCTGAGAGGCACCGACCTCCAGGTCCGGTACGTTCGGCCGGACGTGATCACGCTTGCGCTTCCATCCTTTGAGAAGGATAGTCCCCCCTCAAGCCCGCTCGCGACCGCCGATCTCTCGCTGGGCACCCTGCGTGTGCGCAATGCCGGCGAGGGTGATGATCTGGCGCGGTTGCGCGACTACAACGAGGTCGTTCAGACCGATATCCAGAGTGCCCTTCGGAAAAATTCAAGGACACGATCCGGCAGCTACCGGGCCGTTCTGGATTTATGGGTGGATCCTTCTCGCACCATCCGACGAACCGAGCTATCTCAATCAACCGGAGACACTGCCCGCGACGCAGCGGTCATGGACGTGCTTCAAGGTGTTGTCATTAGCCGTCCGGCACCCGCGAACGCGCCTCAGCCGGTACGCATCGTCATTGTTGTCAGGCGATGAAATGAAAGTTGAGGAAGTTGAGGGACAAAGCCGGATGACAAGGCCAACCGTCGTGGCCGCATACGCGCGGGAAGACGAACCAGGCGCGTGGTCATCCGGGGAGATTCTCCGGCTCCTGGTCACGCCTGTCCTGGTGACGCTTCTATTTGTGGGCGGGGTCTGTTGGCTTCGCTTGCAGACGACCGCCGGCCCCACGGGGCCGGAACAAGCTTCGATAGTGCAGGTCCATCTGATCCCGCGTCCGGATCCAGCGGACATACCGGTTGTCACGTCCTCGCAGCCCGTTACAACGAATGTCGCCAGCCTCACGGACAACCAGGCCAACGAGAGCGACCGCGCGACCCCCGACGATACTGCAACGGCGCCCCCGGCGCAGATGCCATTGCCGGTGGAGGCGCCGGCGGCGAATATCAGGCCGGTACCGTCTTCGGTAAGTGCGCCTCCAAACGTTGCAACAATGAAGTTTCAACAGGCGCTGCTGCGGCACATCGAGCGATACCAGCACTATCCAAAAGCCGCGCGGCTCGGACGACAGCAAGGTACGGTCGATACGCTGTTTTCCATGCGCCGCGACGGCACCCTCGTTGGCGTGTGGGTGAAGAACAGCTCCGGACAGCAGGTATTGGACGCAGAGGCGGTTGAGACGATCCGGCGTGCCCAGCCCTTACCTGCAATTCCCACCGGATTGCCGGATCAACTCACCATCCAGGTTCAGCTCGCTTTCGACCCATCCTGATGGTTGGCCAACAACTTAGCCGACCGGTAAATGAGACGCAGTCGCAGATGTGCAGTTTCCCAAACGAACATCTTGCAGGCATAACCGTGGTGCCATTCCGTCATAAATGTGTTGCGAGGGACGGCTAGGACACCATTATCCTCGAAAGTGCGTCAGGCTCCGGGGTGGCGTAGGGGGCCGCTGAAACGTGACGGAATCCAACCGAGTGCGACTGCGAAGCCAGCTCGTCCGGAATTACGACGATCTGGTCAGGCAGCTTACCAGGCGCTTTGGTTCGTCGGACGCGGCTTATGAGACGCTGCACGAGACTTTCCTGCGCTTGGATCGGGTAACCGACGGGGCTGCAATTCTCAGTCCGGCCGACTATGTGTTCCGGACAGCCATCAATGTCGCCAAGGATAAACAGAAGGCTGAAAACTATCGCGTCAGCGCATCGGAAATTGATGCGCTTCTCGATGTGTGCGACGAGACACCGGATCCGGCCAGGATCGTTGAGGCACGCTCCGAAGTCGAGGCATTCAAGCTTGCTTTGGCTCAGCTCCCCGAGCGCGCCCGCGAGGTTCTCCGGAGCATCTGCATTGACGGGAATTCGCTACACGAAGTTGCTGCCCGCCTGAACGTGAGTGCCCGGACCGTCGAGAGCGACCTCAAATTGGCTCTCCAACGCTGTGCGGACGGCATCGGCCGGCCTTTGGTCCGCCGCCTCGGGGGCCCCCGTCCGCGGTCTTGATGGTAGCCACTTGCAAGACGCTGCCGGCCGTGATGCGTTTCCGTTGTTGCCGTGAGCTCAGTTCGCCCTTTTGCGCGTTCAGCTATTTTTTTCGCACAACTGCAATTTCGGCCAAAAATTATCTTCGGGATAGCCGCTCCCCAGTCGTCTAACGAATAGAGACCCGATCCAAAGACAACCTGGGACAGATGCCGTGCGCGAGCGCAGACAAGAGGAAATGGCGGCACGGCTCGAAACAGGCCTCTGCCAACATCTCCGCCGACATCGTTATCCCGCGAGCAAACGCCATTCCCGACTTCTCAGCCAGACCGGGAGAACCTCGATTCGGCAATGGTGCAGCGCGCTGCCGACGGCGCAAGGAATCATCTATACACAACATGCATTTGCGAGCACCTTCGGCCGCGGCAGGAAAGCCGGTCGAGGGGACGCGGTGGATGAGCTATAGCCCGTGACCTTGCCCACCGATACGCCCGAAGGTAATCCGCTTCTCAATGAGGCGCTCGACTGGGTCGTCCGATTGAAAACCGGCGAGCCGACGCGCGCCGACGTCGATGCGCTTCAGCGCTGGCGTGATCAAAGTGCTGCGCACGAAGAGGCGTTCCGGACGGCGGCCCGACTTTGGCGGCACGCGGGTATCGCTGCACAAGAACTCGCTGGCGAACAGCAGGCTGCGCCTGCAATCCCCGCCATTGCACGTCGGCCGACGGCTCTTGCGCGCCGGGCGTTCTTGGGAGGAGCCGTGGCCGCTGCGGCGGCAGGCTTCATGATCGCGCGGCCGCCCTTCGGCCTGTGGCCGTCGCTCGAAGAACTTTCCGCGGACTATCGCACCGGCAAAGGTGAGCAACGCAAAGTCAATGTGAGCTCTGACGTTTCGCTCGAGCTGAACACCCAGACCAGCGTCGCGCTGCGATCGACGCAAACCCAAACACGGATCGAATTGATCTCCGGTGAAGCTTCCGTTGCTGCGAAGCTTCCGTCATCAAAGCCGCTTGTCATGCTGGCTGCCGATGGTCGCATCAGTGCGACCCAGGCAGACTTCAACGCACGTTGCCTCGACGGCGTCGTGTCGGTGGCTTGCCTCGACGGAGTCGTGGATGTCGAGCAGGCCGGCCGTTCAGTGCGCCTCCGCAAGGCGGAGCAAGTGTCCTATTCGTCCACGGGAATCGCGGTGTCGCTACCGGTCGATGTCGAGCAGGTCGCGGCATGGCAAACCGGTGTTCTGATCTTTCGCGACAGGCCGCTCACCAGCGTCGTGGACGAGGTCAACCGTTATAGGTCCGGCAAGATCATCATCGTGAATAGCGATTTGAAGCGCCGCGTCGTCAACGGCACGTTTCAGATCGACAAACTCGATAATTTCGTAGCCCAGGTGCAGCAGTTGTTCGGCGCGTCTGCCCGGTCGTTGCCGGGTGGCATCGTGCTACTCAGTTGAAATCAAACTGGGTTGCAGCCGACTTACCCGCTTACCAATGACGTAACGAACGGACAAGTGACGTCGGCATTGCCGATGCATTTGACGTTTGTGCGGCCGCTTGGAACGATTCGTAAGTTCGGGCGTCAGCTCACCTCCTAAATAAACACTGAAGTTTTTTGAGTCTCGGCAAAAGTTTTCTGCGGGTTAGGTCCTGCCCATTCGTCTTTGGAAGTGAGACGGCGTGATCGCGATGGTTCAGTCGCGATCGCGCGCGTCCTTTTTCGAAGCCAGGGGACGGGTGGGCGTTCGTGCAGCGAAGACGAGACGATGAGAACGGCGCATTTGTGCCAAAGCGTGCACATGCCCGAGGATCCGGTGCAGCCGCGCTGGTGCTTGCTGGAACATTAGCTGCGGCGACGCCGGCCAAGGCTGCGGAATCGAAGTCTACCGCGAAGGAGGCGCCGCAATCATCGCAGCCAGCAGCGGCACCAACGGCAGCGAACGGTCAGCAGCCCGCAAAGCCTGCACCGGCAGAACATTTCGACATCGATGACTTCGCGGTGCGCGGCGCCGACAAGCTGCCGGAAATCGACCTTGAAGAGGCGATCTATCCGTTTCTCGGTCCGAACAAGACCGCCGATGATGTCGAGAAGGCGCGAGCGGCACTGGAGAAGGCCTATCACGACAAGGGCTATCAGACGGTCAGTGTTTCGGTGCCGCAGCAGAACACAAAGGGCAAGGTTATTGCGCTGCAAGTGACCGAGATGAAGGTCGGCCGGCTGCGCGTAAAGAATTCACGATACTTCGATACGGACAAGATCAAGAATACGGCCAGTTCGTTGAAGGAGGGCGAGGTCCCGAATTTCAACAATGTGACCAAGGATATCGTCGCACTCAACCAATGGCCGGACCGCCGGGTCACACCGGCCTTGCGTGCCGGCGTCACGCCCGGGACAGTCGACGTCGACCTCAACGTCGAGGACACAGCCCCGATTCACGGCAGTGCCGAATACAATAATCGGCAGTCGCCAAGCACGACGCCGACGCGTTTCACCGGAACGGTCCACTACGACAATCTGTGGCAACTCGGCCATTCGTTCAGCTTCACCTATCAGGTGGCGCCCGAGCGGCCTGATGATGCCGAGGTTTTCTCCGGCTCCTATCTGGCGCGCACGAACATCGATTGGCTGAACGTGCTCGCCTATGCAGTCAAGTCGAGCAGCAACGTCGCAACTGTCGGCGGCACCAACATCGTCGGTCCCGGCGAAATCATCGGCAGCCGCGCGGTGATGACCTTGCCGGCGCGCGAGAATTTCTTCCACACGCTATCGGTCGGTCTCGACTTCAAGCACTTCGACCAAACCGTGAATATCGGCAGCGACGGATTTTCATCGCCGGTGACGTACTATCCGGTGGTGGCAAGCTATGGCGCGACGTTCCAGGGCGAAAAGTCCACCACGCAGCTTAACGCGAGCATCACCTACAACCTGCGCACGCCGAGCAGCGACTGGGTAGCGTTCGACAACAAACGCTTCGCCGCCTCGGCAAGCTTCACTCATCTGAACGCCGATCTCTCGCACAGCCAGGAATTGGGCGAAGGCTTCCAGCTCTGGGGCAAAGTGCAAGGACAGGTCGCCGACGGCCCCTTGGTGTCGAGCGAGCAGTTCAGCGTCGGCGGTCTCGACACCGTGCGAGGCTATCTGGAGTCCGAGACGCTCGGCGACAACGGCGTCGTCGGCAACCTTGAACTGCGCAGCCCTGACATCGGCTCCATGCTGCAACGGCAGATGAAAGACGAGACCGGTCAGGGGAATCCGCGGTTTACGACCTTCAACGAGTGGCGCTTCTTCACCTTCGCCGATGGCGGTGTTGCAACCGTACTGCATCCGCTGCCGGAGCAGCAGTCGCAATACGATCTATGGAGCTATGGCATCGGCACCCGCTTCAAGGTCTTCAATTACATCAACGGCATGGTGGCCTATTCGGTGCCGATGGTCAGCCAGACCTATACGCAGGCGCGCGACCCGCGCGTGAATTTCCGCTTTTGGGGTGAGTTTTGATGACAACGGGGTTGGATACTATGCGCGTGCGCAAAACGGGGTTTCAACAAGCGGCCGCGAACGTCGTTGCGGCGCTGTTGCTGAGCGTGGTCTGCCTGATGACCTTGTTGCCGTCGCCGGCGAAGGCATGGTGGAACGACGAGTGGTCGCTGCGCAAGAAGATCACGATCGACGCCAGCGCGTCCGGCGCCAACATCACCGACCCGATTGGCACGACACCGGTTTTGATCCGGCTTCATGCCGGGAATTTCCGCTTTGCGTCGGCTAAGGAGGATGGCAGCGACTTGCGGTTCGTCGCCGGTGACGACAAGACACCACTGAAGTATCACGTCGAGAAATATGATCCGCTGCTCGCTGAAGCCCTGATCTGGGTGGCGGTGCCGAACCTGCAAGCGGGTGCGAAGACCGACATATGGCTCTATTCGGGCAACAAGAAAGCGATCGCGACCGGCGACGCGAAGGGCACCTACGATCCGGACGCGCTGCTGGTCTACCACTTTGCCGAGCGCGGTACTCCGGCGCTTGATTCTTCGGTCTGGGCCAATAATGCGCAAAGCGTTGGGCAGCCCGCGGAAGGTTCGATCATCGGCACCGGCCTGCGTCTTGACGGCCGTGCGGCGCTGACACTGCCGGCGTCGTCTTCCCTCGCGATCGCCGCCAGCGCTCCGTTTACATGGTCCGCCTGGATCAAGCCGGCTGCGCCACAGGCGAACGCCGCGCTCTACAGCCGCCGCGATGTCGCGGCCTCGAACGGCCTGGTCGTCGGTCTCGACAACGGAGTTCCGTTCGTTGAGGTTACCACGGCGGGCGCGGCCCAACGTAGCGGCGCAGGTGCCCCGGTCGCCCCCGGTAGCTGGCATCACCTTGCCGTCGTTGCGAACAGCGGACAGGTCACGCTCTATCTCGATGGCAATCCCTATGCCTCGGTCGCCGCGGCCCTGCCTGCACTGAACACGATTGCCCTGGTCGGTGGCGACACCGCCCCCGCCGCCGCGCCGTCCGCAGCCCCGCAACCAGATGCCTCCAATGCGGCGGCTGCGGACGACAGCACGGCGACCCCACCTGCAGATGCAGCCGCCCCGGCACCAGTTGCCGTGGCCGCAATGCCTGGCTTTACCGGCGATATCGACGAATTGCAGATTGCAAAGATTGCGCGGCCAGCAGGCTTCATCAAGCTTGCCGCCATCGGGCAGGGACCGGATCAGGCCAAGCTGGTCACCTTCAGCGTCGACGAGGAGACCGCGAGCTGGCTGTCGGGTTATTTCGCAGTGATCCTGAAGTCGGTGACGCTCGACGGCTGGGTCGTCATCGGTCTCCTCCTTGTCATGGCGGCGCTTAGCTGGGTCGTGATGTACGACCGCATCGTCTATCTGAACAAGCAGTCAAGGGCCAACGCTCACTTCATGAAGAGTTTCCGCGAGGTTGCCTCGGATCTCACGGTGCTCGACCGCGGTGACGGCGAAGATGATATCTCGACGCTCGGTGGTCGGGTCGGCACCAAAGAGGCCACGATGATGCGAGCCTCGTCGCTCTATCGCATCTATCACATCGGCGCCCTCGAGATCCGTCATCGCTTCGCAAGGAATGGCGGCCATGCGCCGGCGCTGACGGCAACGTCGATCGCGGCGATCCGCGCTGCGCTCGACAGCGGTGTCGTCAAGGAGATGCAGAAGCTCAATCGGCTGATGGTGGTTTTGACCATCGCCATCTCCGGCGGGCCGTTCCTCGGACTGCTCGGCACGGTAGTCGGCGTCATGATCACCTTCGCGGCGATCGCGGCCTCCGGCGATGTCAACGTCAACGCCATCGCTCCTGGTATCGCCGCGGCGCTGGTGGCGACCGTTGCGGGTCTCGGCGTCGCGATCCCGGCGCTGTTTGGCTACAACTACCTGATCTCGCGCATCAAGGACCTGACCAACGACATCCAGGTGTTTGTCGACGAGTTCGTGACCAAGATGGCCGAATTCTATGACGCCGACCGCCAAGTCGGACACGGCATCGCGGCGGAGTAACGGCGATGCAGCTCCAGAGCGAAGCCAAGCCATACGATGACATCAACATCACGCCGATGTTGGATCTCGCCTACGTGCTGCTCGTCATCTTCATCATCATGACGACGGCCACGGTGCAGGGACAAAAGGTCAATCTGCCCAAGGCATCGGCTGCACCGAGCCTTGCGACCCAGACCACGAAGGCGATCACGGTTGCCAACGACGGCAAGATCTTTCTCGATACCATTCCGGTGACGCTGCCAGAGCTCGAGCAGCGCCTGGTACAGCAGAAGGCGCTGACGCCGGAATTTCCGGTCGTGCTGCGCGGGGACGCGCAGGCTCAGTACCAGAACGTAATGGATGTTCTCGACCTGCTCGGTCGCATCGGCCTTACCCAGGTCGGTCTTGCCACCAAACCGCTGGTGAAGTGATGCGGCTCGCCCTGCCTCTTTTCCAGGCCAACGATGCCGTTCCTCGCGATGGCTTCAAGACGCGCATTCGTTCCTGGCTCGCGTTGGCGATACCGGTGCGCCGGATTGCCGCGAAAAAGGCACGTGCGCCCGTGATGATAGCGCCAGTCGAGCCCCGCGGTGTCTTGCTAAGCTTTCCAATTCGCGGCGAAGCGCTGCTGGTCAAGCTCGCAGCCGAGTTGCGCAAGCGCGTGGCGGATTACGGCCCACAACGCGATCCGTTCCTGTTGACGATCGCGCGTTGTCCCGGTGCGCGGCTCGTCATCGATCGTCACGCCTACATTGAATTTAGTGGGGCGCAATCGACCTACCGGGTAGTCGTCAGCATAACAGAGGGTACCAGGTTCACCCTCGAGACCGCAGATTTCGATACCTTGGTGAAGTTTGTCGCGCAGTACGTGACCGATCGGCTCACCGAGCCGATGGTCTGGGAGGCCGCATCGTGAGCGTTCCTCCCGACTATCAGAACGCTCCATCTGTACAGTCGGAGTTGGCGCCTGGAAACGAGCGCAAACCGCCGGCCGCGCGCGCGGAACGCAACGCGTTGGTGCGTTATGGTGCGGCGCTCGCGGTGCTGATCATCCTGTTCGGCGGTGTTGGATATTTCCTTATCGGTCACGACGACATGCCGCCGCCCCGGCAGGTGCGCGACCTGACGATCGTCAACATCGTGCCGCCACCGCCACCACCACCGCCACCGCCGATGCCCGAACAGAAGATGATCGAGCAGCCGAAGATGGCGGAACCGGAGTTCAAGGAAGAGAAGCCGGTCGAAAAACCCAAGGACGAGCCGGTCAAGGAAGCCAAGAATGAGGAGCCTCCCGGACCGTTGTCGCTTGATGCCAAGGCTGATGGCCCCGGCGATCTGTTCAATCTCGGCAGCAAGCCGGGCGGCAGTCCCTATGGCGGCGACGGTGGCGGCGGAAGCCGATGGGGTTGGTATGCGTCGATCGTGCAGTCACAGATCGAGTCCGCGCTACGCGCGAATCGCAGGACGCGGAGTTCGGTCATGCAAGTGCAGATTCGCATTTGGGCCGACGGCTCCGGCCGGGTCAGCCGGGTCCAGCTGGTTTCGTCGACGGGCGATACCGATCTTGATGCCGCAATCCAGAATGATGTGCTCGGCAGTCTGACGCTGCGCGAGCCTCCGCCGAAAGACATGCCGATGCCGTTGGTCACGCGGGTCACCGCGCGCCGGCCGGGCTGAAGCATCCACGATGATTTTCACGAACGTAAAGTGACGAGCAGGGGACTGGGGTCTGATGTCTAACAGGAATTCAACTGCGCACTGGCGCGAGGTTTCACTGGCCGTGTCGCTATCCGCGCTGCTTTGCGCCACTCCGGCCCTTGCACAAGGCACGACAGATCAGGATCAAGCATCTGCCAAGAAGCAGGATTCGAAGCGGCCGACGGTGTCACAGACGAAGCCGACCGCGCCCAACTTCTCGATCAACCTTATCAATCTCATGGTCAAGCGAGGCGTGTTGAAAGAGGATGAAGCCGAGGCGCTGATCAAGCAGGCCGAGGACGAATCTTATGTGTCCCGACAGGCCGCCAAGGATGCGACCGCGAAAGCCGACGAGGCCGCGAAGGCGGCAACCGCTGCGTCCGCGGCCGCCAATCCGCCGGGTACGCGCCACGTGACTTACGTGCCGGAGATCGTCAAACGCCAGCTGCGCGAGGAACTCAAGCAGGAGGTCATGGCGAGGGCCGAGAAGGAGAACTGGGCCTCGCCGGGGAAGTATCCGGAGTGGGCGCAGCGTATCCATTTCTACGGCGACTTCCGCGCGCGCTACCAGGGTAATTTCTTCCCGACAGGCAACGATCCGATCGGCGCGCACAACTTCAACGCCATCAACACCGGATCTCCCTACGACACCACCGCCACCAATATCAACTACGACCCGACCTATAACACCTCGGAGGATCGCAACCAGTTTCGGCTGCGCGCCCGCCTCGGCATGGATGCGGATCTGCTGTACGGCTTCAGCGCGGGTCTGCGTATCGCAACCGGTGACAGCAATTCACCGGTGTCGACGAACCAGACCTTCGGCGGCAGCGGCGGCAACTTTTCCAAATATTCGATCTGGCTCGATCGTGCTTTCCTGAAATGGGAATCCCCTGACGTTGCGCTGTCACTCGGTCGTTTCGACAATCCGTTTTGGGCGCCGACCGACCTCGTCTGGTACAAGGAGCTTGGCTTCGACGGCCTGGCGGTGCAGGCCAAGCACGAAGTCGCCGAGGGCATTGTTCCGTTTGTGGTCGGCGGCGCGTTCCCGATCTTCAACACGGATCTCAACGCCGGCAGCAACCTGCCCTCGGATCCGACGAACGTCAATTCGCCGCCGACCAAATTTGCAAGCCATGACAAGTGGCTGTTTGGTGCGCAAGGCGGTGTCTCCGCCAAGCTGCGTCCCGATACGGATCTGCGCGTCGCGGTCGCCTATTACGACTTCACCAATGTGCAGGGCGAACCTTCAAGCCCTTGCGATACATCATCCGCGTCCAATGCCTGCGACACCGACCTGACGCGTCCGTCCTTCGCACAGAAGGGCAATACCTACATGCCGCTCCGCACCGTCATTCCGCTGATGGATGCCAGCGGCAACTTGCTGCCGCAATTCCAGTATTACGGCCTTGCGAGCCAGTTCCGGCCG
>Ga0153954_1001393_pt1 | contig 13180 bp, 10 predicted proteins | sample TSFL038MetaG_FD_102277 | JGI IMG/M metagenome (GOLD analysis project Ga0153954, IMG submission 102277) | Attine ant fungus gardens microbial communities from Florida, USA - TSFL038 MetaG | ecosystem: Host-associated > Fungi > Mycelium > Unclassified | place: USA: Florida, Wekiwa Springs State... | reverse complement strand
TGGACGCGGATCTTATCGTTTTGAAAACTTTCCACTGTTTTACCCAAATCGCTGACCCGGATAGGAGTGCCGTTGCGGTAGACGGGAATGAGCTTATCCCACGCGTCTGCGGTTAGCAGCTGTCCATCCACCGAGATATTGGGAGCCTCCACAGGGCCATCTAACTGCCCTGTGGGGAGGTTGGCATTGGCCAAAGCTATCGTGGCCGCAAGCTCAGACAGGGAAAGATCGTTGGCCACTAGCTTGCTAGGGTCAACCTGGATCCGCATGGCAAGAGGTGAACCAAAGACGGTCACTTCCGACACGCCACTTAACATCGAAATCCGTTGTCCTATTACGTTATAAGCGTACGTGTAGAGATCGGTTAAATTGAAGGTATCGGATGTTAAGCTGACATAGAGAATGGGCAATTCAGCTGGGTTTTCTTTCCGATCAGTAGGGGCATAGGGCAGTTGGGGAGGAAGGGTCGGAGTTGCCGTGATGATCGCCGACTGCACGTCTTGGGCTGCCTCGGTGAGGTTTTTAGTGATATCAAATTGTAAAACGATTGTGCTAGCGCCCAAGGTATTATTGGAGCTGACCAGTTTCACCCCCGGGATGGCCATAAACTGCTTCTCGAGAGGAAGTGCCACGGCATGAGCCATCATTTCAGGGGTCATGCCCGGAAAAGTCACTGAAACTGTAATCGTGGGGTAGCTCACATTAGGCAAATTGCTAATCGGCAAGCGCTGGTAGGAGATGTATCCTCCTAGCAGGATCGCGAGCATGAGAAGCGTCGTCATAATCGGGCGCTGAATAAAAGGAGCAGAAGGATTCATTCTTTCTTTCCTCGTAATCTTTCACTCAATCGCTCCATCTCCAAGTACAAAATAGGGGTGATAAATAAAGTGATCAGCTGGGAAATCACCAATCCCCCAATGATGACGAACCCTAAAGGACGGCGGGCCGACGCGTTAGCTCCAAACCCTAAAGCAATGGGCAACACCCCAAAAATAGCGGCCATCGTGGTCATCAAGATAGGACGGAAACGCACTAAACAAGCATCGATCGTCGCTTCGCGGGCGCTCATCCCTTTAAGACGCACATTTTCGAGGGCAAAATCTACCATCATAATTCCATTTTTTTTGACGATCCCAATGAGCAGGATAATCCCAAGAAATGAATATAAAGATAAGGGAATATTGAATATCAACAGAACGAGCAAGCCACCAAAAGTGGCAGGGGGAAGAGTTGTCAAGATTGTAATCGGGTGAAGGAAGCTTTCGTAGAGTATGCCTAAGATGATATAGATAAATAAAACAGAAAGGATCAAAAGAACTCCCGCTGAACTGATCGACTCCAAAAATGTTTTCGCAGCACCGATTGATTCTGCTGTAACCTCAGGACTCAAGTTTTTTTGCGTATATTCATTGAGCCTTTTAAGAGCTGTCTCCAAAGGGACCCCAGGAGCTAAATTAAACGAAATAATAGCGGAGGGAAACTGATCGATATGATTGACGCTGGTGGCGCCTAATTCCTCTTTCCAAGTCGCTGTAGAGCTTAAGGGAAGCAGTTCATTTGAAATAGAAGAGCGCAGCCAGATCGAATCTAGCGTTGTGGCCTGTTTTTGCATTTCAGGCAAAAGTTCTAAGATGACGTCGTATTGATCGATCGCAGTTTGGATGCGCGATACGAGATTATAAGAATAGCCGAAATTGAAGACGTTTTCGATATCGGTTGCAGTGATTCCGAGGCTTGCTGCTTTGTCATGCATAATCGTGACATTGAGCTGTGGAGTATCGACTTCTAAATCGGTGCTGACGCCTTGAAACAAAGGGTCTTGACGCATCAACGTGAGCAGTTTTTTCGTGTCTTGTGCCATCTTTTCCCTAGAGGTGCTGCGCAAGGCAAATTGGTAAGCCGCGCGGCTTTCTTGACCGGTGGCCACATCGATCAACGGGATATTTTTAATGAAGGCTTGCATCCCATCTATCGTATTAAGTTCTTTATAGATCTCCTGGATCACTTGATCGATCGGCGGTCGCTCTCCTGCTGGCTTGAGTCGAACAAAATTGATCCCCTTGCGATATTCCGTATAGGAACTCGTGGCTATAAAGCTCTGCACAGCAGGATTTTTTTTCACAATTTCGATCAATTTATTTTCATAGTGCAATAAACGCTGGGAAGATCCCCCCTCCATCTCTTGCGTGTAAATGACAAAAAAGCCCACATCTTCGTTGGGTAGAAAATCGACAGGAATGGTCTTCAAAAGAAAAAGGGTGGCAAGCAAACAAACAGCGGCGACGGTTAAAGCCGTCCAACGGTGATCTAAAACGCTTTCCAAGGCTTTTTGATAGGCGTTGCGCATGGCGCGGTTGGCTTTATCAGACCATATACTCATCTTGGAAGGTTTTTGCCCCTCTGCTCCTCGTGGGGGGATAAACCGGCTGCACAACATCGGCGTCAAAACGAGGGAAATAAAGGCGGACATAACCGTAATGATGGCGAGAGTGACCGCAAATTCGTGGAAAATTTTGCCGAGAAGTCCTCCTAAGAATAGCATGGGGATGAAAACAGCGATGAGGGAAAGAGACATTGAAATGATCGTAAAACAGATTTGTTTAGATCCCTCGATGGCTGCTTGCATCGGAGTTTGCCCTTCTTCCACTAACCTGACAATGTTTTCTAATACTACTACCGCATCATCGATGATGAAGCCAGCAGCGAGCGTCAAAGCCAACAAAGAGAGATTGTCTAAAGTGAAATTCAGCATCCGCATCACAAAAAACGTGCCGATGACCGATAAGGGCAAAACGAGAGCAGGTATAATTGTATCGGTCAACTTTCCTAAGAAAATATAAATGACCAAAACCACGAGTAAGAGAGCGATCACCAGCGTCCAATTCGCATCTTTAAACGCATCGTGTACGGCCACCGCGCGATCATAAACGATGTGCAGATCGACCGCGGGGGGAAGTTCCCCTTTGAGTTCATTTAAAATTTTATAAATTTCTTCAGCAATGGCCACAGTATTGCCTTCCGGTGTTTTTTGAATGGCGAGAGTGACAGATGCCTGAGTTCCGTTTTCGTCGGTGTATTGAGAGAAGACTTTATTATTTTGAAAGTTGTCGACGGCTCTACCCAGATCGCGAATCCTTACCGGTGCCCCATCGCGGTAAGCCACGATCATCGGTTCATAATCGGCAGCATGCAACAATTGCCCATCCACTGAAACGATCGGTGCTTCTACCACTCCATCCAGTTGCCCTGTGGGTAAAAATACATTTTCGAGCGTAATTGATTTGGCCACTTCGGCTAAACTGACATTGTTAGCGGCGAGTTTGCCCGGGTCCACTTGAATGCGCACTGCTAATACCGAACCGTATACGGATACCTGTGAAACCCCATCCAACATCGAAATCCGCTGCCCAATCAACGTGTTGGCGTAGGTGTATAAATCCATTCGCGACATGGTTTTGGAGGTCAACGAGAGATAGAAGATGGGCTGTTCAGCCGGATTAAATTTGCGATAAACGGGACCATAAGGAAGATTGATCGGCAGATACGGGTTCGCTGCTGTGACCGCCTCTTGAACCTCTTGTGCAGCTGTGAACATGTCTTTGTCCACATCAAATTGTAAAACAATACTCGTCGCTCCCAAGGTATTATTTGAACTGACCAAACGCAATCCAGGAATAGCCATGAGTTGCTTTTCAAGCGGTAGAGCGACAGAATTGGCCATTGTTTCTGGGATCGCTCCTGGAAATGAAACTCTGACATTAATGGTAGGATAATTGACATTGGGCATGCTGCTAATCGGCAGCTCAAAAAAGGAGATGAGCCCAGCTACAAACAAGGCGACCATCAAAAGAGTCGTCATCACGGGGCGTTTGATAAAAGGCTCTGAGATGTTCATCCCTATTTGGCCTGTAACTGAACCTGTTCAGCTTGAATTTGAACGTGCATTCCAGGAGCAATCTTGATCTGCCCATCAGTGATGGCTAGATCTCCCTTATGGATATCGGGAGAGGTAAAGGCGATGTATTCATCGGTACGGGTGAGGACATCCACATTAGTTGCCTTCGCCTTTCCATCTGCATCAATTGTATAAATATAAGGTCCCCCTTTCCCCATCAAAATGGCACCTGGTGGCACAATAAAAGCGTCTTGCACAGTGCGATATAACACTTGCACTTTGACAAACTCCCCCGGCCAGAATTGCCAGTCGGTGTTGGCGAGCCTCCCCTTCATGAGAATTGTGCCGGTGTTTTGATTGACCTGGTTATCGATAAAGTAGGTGGTACCGTCCACTTTTTTGTCAGGATCTTCCGGGAGTACTGCGATAAAATCCCATTTGCCTTCATTGCCTTGCACCTTGCGGATCTTTTCCAATTGCTGTTGGGGTAAGGAAAAGAGGATGTCGATCGGAGAAAAGGGCTTGATCGAGACAATGGCTGTAGGATCATCTACGGCAACGATATTGCCTACATCGACCACAAATTGACTCACCTTTCCCGAAACGGGCGCCACAACGCTCGTAAAATCGACATTGATCTGGGCAGCTTGGATAGCAGCTTGATCCAATTCCACTTGCGCCTGAGCAGCCCTAGCATTACTGACATATTGCTCAAAAGTCAAAATAGAAACAAAGTCATCTTCTACAACGGGTTTAAACCGTTCCACTGTTTTATTGGCATATTCCAAAAGGGCTGTGTCGTGTACCAGTTGCGCTTTAGCTTCATCTAGAATCGCTTGATATGGGCGTGGATCCACTTTATAAAGGAGTTGCCCCTCTTTGACGATATCCCCTTGCTGAATGTAAGTGGCGAGCAGTTTGCCGGCTACTTGGGGGCGAAGTTGCACAGTGACGGGGGAAATCGCTTGCCCAATGGCGTCGACATAGATGGGCACATCGCACTGTATCACCGCGGCGACCGATACTGTCGGCCCCGTTTTCTGGTTAGAGCTTTTCTTACAACTCGACAGTGCTAAGAGTGCCAGGGTCAAAAAGAGATATTTCATGCTAAGGGTTTTTCCTCTGTCCTTCGTCTTTATATTGCACTTGTAATAGCTCTTGGGGCGGATTATCTTTCCAGGTGCCGCTATCGCTACTCAAGATCCCCACTGAGAAAGCTAGATTGGCCAAAGAGGCTGCCCACTGAGTTTTGGTGATCGCCTCTTGGGCGCGCGCGTTGCTCAACGTAGTGAGTGATGTGACCACATCTTGGATCGAGGAGGTGCCCACGCGATATTGGGTCAGCATGCCGCGATAGGCCCTTTGGCTGAATACGAGCACCGCTTCGCTCGAGGGGAGGGCTGCCTCGGCCGTTTTGAAGGCATAATAATTAGTAACCACGTTACTCTCTACCTGCGCTACAGTCACATCCAAGTTGGCCACCGCTTCTTCAATCTGAGCGCGAATTTGCTTGAGCTGGTTGACGTAGAAAAATCCGGCAAAGATGGGCGCATTCCATTCGAAGGCGATGCTATCGTTATAGATAAATGGGCGTTTCGGTCGAATAAAATTGACCTGGTTCACGCTGCCATTGATGGTGATGGTGGGCATCCCAGATGAATACGAGATCATCCAGTTGGCTTCTTGTTGCTTGACGGCAGCAATCGCAGCCGCGATACTGGGATTTCGTTGTTTGGCTAACTCAATCAGGGAACAGATAGTTCCTGAAATATCGACTACTGGAAGCTTTTCAGGCAATCCTTGCACGCAAAGGGCCGTTTCAGGTGGCAGCCCAAGAGCAATGAGCAGTTGTCCTAAGGCCGTTTTTTCTGCGCCCTTGGCTTGTTCGAGGTTGAAGCGCATCTGCGCCAAAGTGGATTGAGCCGACAACACATCGGTTTGAGTTGCGACCCCATTTTGGTGCATTTTTAGTGCAGCTTGAAGCAAGACCGTGGCATCTTGCACGTTTTGCTCTGAAGCTGCAACGAGAGCTTTATTTCCAATGTAATTCGTGTAGTTATCCAGAACTGAGATCATCACCTCTTGCATGGTCAAATTGTGCTGCCAGTTCGTTTGGATTAAGATTTGGAAGGCTAAGTCTTCCTGTGCCCGGCGTCCTCCAAAGTCTAAGAATAAATAGCTTAAAGTGACCTGATTAAATACGCTGACAATATTTGATTTTGTTTGGGTGGAGGATGTGGTGGAAGTTGTATTGGTCGTGGTGCCGGTCCCCGCTGTGTTCGTAGAACCGCCTGCAAAGATCGCTCCGCCTCCAGCACCAGCCACACTGGCTGCACCATTGGAGGTTTGCCCTTGAATATTTCCGAAGTAATTGATCGTGGGATATTCTTCGCTTAATGAAACGTGGTAGCCAAATGCGGCGGCGCGCGCTGCGTTCCAGCTCGCCCGTGTGGCGGGATTATTGTATAAGGCGATGTTGAGTAGCTGACTCAACGGCATCGTCTTATTCAGATCTTCCGTTGTAAAAGGGGGCTCGACTGTTTTTTCGTAGTAAAAGCTGGTGTTGAGCTTTTCCCCTTGCGAGGGTGACACATCCCCTGTCACAGCAGGCTCATACCACAGCTCGCGGCACCCTGTTACTCCCGTCAACAAGCCCAAGCCAATCAACATTCGTGCACAACATGTTGCCCATGCAATTGCACACCGATCCGTCCCTGTAAAGTGCCTTCGCGAACTCATAAGACTTGAGAATAAAGATATTTGTATTATGTCTAGTATTGGCTGAAGGCTATTGCGGACCCTAATTTAAGGCAAATCTTTTTTTAGGCGAGGCGTTTACTCCTGGCTAGGGAAGTTGTACCTCTTTTTTTAGGAAAATCTAAGTGTGGACATTTGATTGGAAAGGTGTGACATAAGTTCTGTTGTCCATATGTGGGCTAAAGAAAAAATAACAGGATCCGCCATAGGCGCTATAGGCCGATCCTGTTATTTACTGTTATTTACTTTAAGATAATCGCAATTAGAGAGGCTTGTATGCTCTCATAATGCTTCTAACTTGAGGGATCACTCCGGGCATTTTCAGCCATCGAGCGATATCTTCCGGCACCCGAATTTGACGCGTGGACTCCTTGGTTGTTCCGGTAGGTCTCCCAGCCCCCTTTCGCTTACCCCCGTGCCCTTTGGTCATCCCTTCAATTAAGGGTGCCAAGTTGTTTCGCATCCTTTCCTGAAGAAAGTCACGCAAATGCAGCGGGTAGTTTTTAATCACCTTCTTAGCCGTATTAGCTGCATAACTTACTGGATATAGGGCATGTTCAAAAACCCAGGCGTTAACCTCTGGATCAAACCAGGGCTGTATTTCCCCTATCTCTTCCATGGCCAGTGCTAATTGTTCATCTATTTCTTTTTTGGTGGCCATATTAAACCGTTTAATTTGAATAATCTTTCTGTTTTTTTAACACTATGAGCAATCACTTCTTCACGAGTTTTCTTTCCATGAGCGATAATGATTGAACATAATAACCGCCCATTTTCATCAAACAATTTCCAATCAACACTTCCTTTCTTTAATGACCATCCAGCGCATTTGATGTATGCGAGGTAGGTTTTCACAGCAAGAGGCTTATAGGTCATGATCAGCCTGAGAAGTTAAGTTTACATAATGTGGTGCAATTATTCAAGATCGAATTTTGTAAATCGGCAGCAGAATATGAATCCTGTAACTTTTATTCAAGATAAATAACACAAATTCTAAGCGAGGAGGGACTAGGTGTCGTGCAAGAAGGCGAGCAGGGCTTGGGGGGTGATATCTGCTTGTTGGATGAGCTTAACAGCTCCGAATTTTAAATTTTGCGCTCCTATTTTCCGTCTATCGCGTGATGAAAATTCTGTTTTTTTTTGAGAAAATTTGTGTATAGTGAAAGCCAATGCATTACCTCATATTTTTATTTTTAAGTTTGATAGTAGTTTCTGCTGAAAGGGCTTTCGCAGGGGAGAATTCTGGCGAAAAGAAGAAGACTTCCACGACGATTGTAGATGCTAAAGGAAAAACCGATGATAAAGAAAAAGAGGACGCGAATAAAGACGAGGCAAGCAACACTGTCGATAAAGATGAAGATGAAAAGCATGGGGAGCCGCCGCCGATTGGCAATTTCTCATTGCCCGGATCGCAGCAACCTTATGGGCTATTTGCGTTTGGGGGAAATATCCTCGATAAAAGCGAAGTACAACTCTATTTTTTCGCCGACTACTTACGAGGAAAAAGAAGAGTTGTTGCCGATCAGATTCCCAGTATTTTATTTGGAATAACGGGAGATTGGTCGATTTGGTTCAATTTCCCTATTGTCGAAATGAAAGATGGCCGCAACAAGTCTAGGGGCTTAGGAGATTTTTTCATCCAGTTGGAATATGCTTTCTACAATAAGAAAACGCTCGACTATGTCGATCAAGCAACCGTTGTGGCTAATGTCACAACACCGACAGGATCAGTCAAAAAAGATCCTCCCACTGGTTTTGGCTCTCCTAGTCTCTTTTTAGGGGGGACCTACACCCGCACGATGGTTGACTGGTTTTTATTCACAACGCAAGGGGCGATCTTGACCACTGCGGACCATAAAACTAAAATCGGCGAGCAATTTCTCTATCAATTTGGGTTTGGCAGGAATTTTAGAAGCCCTCCGGGATGGATTTACGCCTGGATGGTTGAAATCGATGGGCAATACAGCAAAAAAAATCGAATTCGAGGAAGGAACGATCCCAATTCAGGAGGTAATGTCGTATATGTTACCCCATCTATTTGGATCTCCTCTAAAGACATGTTGATCCAATTTGGCCCCAGCTTTCCTATCAACCAAAATTTGTTTGGCAGACAAAACAAAATCGATTATGCGTTCAACTTTAACTTCGCCTGGTCTTTTTATTGAGAGGAGAGAGAAAGATGTCGATTTTGCAAAATGCCTAAATGAGGTGTATTATGCTACGTATAACAAGCCAAACCCCAGCCGTTCCATTTCCGGTTCCAGCTGCTGTTCAGGTACCTGAAGATGCCCTGCTAAATCGTAAACTGGCTGATCTTCATCTGAGAACCAAATATTCTGCCCAAGTTAACTGGAAAAATAAGCGCATTGTCACACTGAGCGATCATGTCGTCGTTAAAGATGAACACAAAAACAAAGAAATCACCCGAAAAAGTAAAGCTGCAGCAGCGAGAGTCTTTAAGCATAAAAGCGGTGATGCTCAAGGACTTTTTTTGGTTAACGAGCATCGAGGAGCTTGTACAGTCTCTACTGGAATTATTAATCCAAAAAACAGAAAAACAGAAGAGAAATCGACTTTTATTCAGTTTGATAAAACAACAATTGAAGATGAGAATGCCGATTTTAAAGTGCCTTCCTGCCAAAAAGTAGGTAGAAAGGCGGCTTTTTATTCCGGATGTCATTTGAATGATCACAAATATATCACTGGCAATGCTCATACAGATCCGGATAACTACTTTCCCGGAAACTATTTTTATAACGTGTCGATCCGCAATTGGTTAGTGAACCCAAAGCGTACATCCGCCTATGTGGAAATACCCGTGTATACACCTAACCCACCGATGATTAAATCAAAGGGTTATGGAGAATATGCTATTCCTGCTTGTGTCTTTTTCATTCGAATTTGTCCTCCTGAGAAAAACCAAAAAAGCAAAGTAATCATCTACTGCTTTCCCAACAATAGCTATGACTATGAGGACACAAAGAAATATTTAGAACTGAAGAAAGGCGATTCCTTTGGTGAAAAAATGGCTCTTTATTTCGAACTGAATCCAGATCTTCATCTTCTTTTTAAGCCCGCCATTATTCATACGCTACGCGAAAAGCAGTTGGAAAAAGAAGAAGGAATGGCCGATCTTTTACAAGAGCTCATGCAATTTGAAGCAAATGAAGGGGCTATTTCCCAATTAGGGGAACAAGTCATTCAGCATCAAGTAGATCCTTATATGATTTTGCCTGAATGCGAAGACGTTTGTAATCCCGCACTAAGAGAAGCGCTTGGTTTTGCGGGGGATTTTCTGGTTAATCATGCGTTACAAAATGTTCTAAAAGCTGAAACATTTTCCATTAAAGCGCGACTTTCTTTTATTAGCGCAATTATTGATTGTATTGAGCAAACATCTGTAATTTCTGACGAAGAATATGATTTCTTTCATCGTTTTGATAAGCAGCTAAGTGAAGTTTTTAAAGAACTTAATTCTTTGATTAAAGAACTTAAAGTGGATGATCTTCTTTTACTTAGTTCAACCTATTTTAACATGACCTCTTCTTTTACACTGCCTTATGCTTGGGAAGATGGGGGATTGCTTTCAGAAGATGAATTTGAAGAGTACTACAAAACAGGAGTCCAAGTATTGAAAGAATTAGTGGCAAGGCGTCCAAAAACCTTTGATAAAAACCAAATGAGATCTTTTCTCAGTATAATCCATAATGCAGATCAAACTCTCGATTTATTGAGCGATTTGGATCAAGAAGAATTCTATGAAGAAGAGGGAAATTTTCTCTATGAGTGCCGTGCGCTTTGCCTTAGTCTCATAAGAAGACTCAAAGGAGATGAGGATTTCAATGGGATTGAATGGAAAGCACGAATCGCATCTCTTGGCTTTGAACCAAATTCTGAAGAGGAATAGCATTGAGAGTAACCCGTGATCGCGCACTTCGAGAAACTTCTGCCGAAGTGCACATTCTGGATGCCGGCCATTTTTCCCTCGAGGAGTCAAGCCCTCGAAATGGTCCAAGCAATCGATACTTTTATGCAGAAGGTTTCCCGTTCTAGGCTCAGCCGCGGCGGAGATATTATTGGCAACACCATCCCTGGGGCGCTTATGCCTGTCTGCCATGACGACATCACTCGGTGCATCCATAAATCACTTTCTATTTATTACATATTTAAATTGATAAAAGAAGCGTAACAAATATTAATAATAAAGAATAGTGTAATTGAAGAGATTAGCAGGTAAATAGATGCGAGTGGGAAAGAAGTGCAAAATCCATTCCTGAACCCATGAGTAGGGAGAGCCCTAGAGGACGTTTTTCCCAGTCGAGGAAGGGGAGGGTGATTTGGGGGAGATCACCGATACAAGCTAAGGAGCAAAGCTTGTTGTAGATCAGGGCTAAGCAATTCAAGTGCTTCTTGAATCAGATAAATGTTTTTCAGAGGGTTGATTTCAGATTTTAATGAAAAATTCCGACATTTGCTTCAAAATATCTCAGCTTATTTAGAGGGGTGCGTAAAAATTGCGTAAATGTTAATCTTTGATCATAACGCTATGAAGATAGGCAAGCATGCAACCACAGATTAAAATTCCAAAAACGTGGATAAAGAAATTTTGTGAAGAACATCACATTACTAAAATGTCCTTGTTTGGATCTGTGATATCTGATCATTTCACCCCTGCAAGCGATGTTGACATACTCGTTGAGTTTGATCCAAAGCACACCCCAGGTCTTTTTGGCTTTGTGCACATGAAAAATTTGCTCTCGGAACATTTTGGAAGAGATGTTGATCTACGTACTCCCGAGGATATTAGCAAGCTATTTAGAAATGAAGTTATACAACATTCCTATCCCATCTATGGAAAAGAAAGACTTAAATCGCATTAGCCACATGTTAGAAGCGGCTAGAACAATTTTAGAGCATAAATTATTTAAATATTGACTAGTTATCGATGTGTCGATAAATTCTCCAATTTTAAACTTTTTTAGGTGTAAAATGTCTGCTGCTATTAGTCCTGTTTTAGTTCGACTCAACATGAAAGAGAGTGACGAAATACGTCCTCTTGATGATTTTCACGCCATTTCTCTTATTCAAGCAATAAATCAAGTCGTTTTTTATGGGCCGCAAAGTTTTGAATTTAATTTCAATCCAGACAATTTTCCTGAAAATAATTTTCTAAAGTTTATTAGTCGTTTGGATAAAAAGGTTTGGTGGGTTTGCACAAAAGAGGATGGGCAATTTTTCGCCATAAACTTAGGAAAAATACAGCGGATTCAGATTTTGAAAAACGAATCATTAACTAGAATCTTTTTTGGTAAAGATCTATGTCCGGTTGATATCGATTTAGATAAAGAGCAGCCGCTTTCTCAAACTTGGGGGATCTATAAAATGTCAATGTTGGGGTTACCGGTATCGGCATCGAAAGTGAAGGAGATGACTTTTGGGTTCGATTTTGAAGCTGCAGATATGCCAGATCCGGAACTTTTACCCACAACCCCCAATCCTTATGCAGGCAGCTCGATACCTCCGACACCTGTATCCTTAACGAATACGCCACGCCGTTCTACCCCGTTGGGGCGTGCCAAAACACCTAGCGTCGCCCGCACTTCACCCACTCCTTCAAGGGGTTCCAAAAGAAAAGTGGAGCAGGTTGCCGGTAAGAAGCTCGCACCTGCTACGCCAACGCTAATTCAACGGAAAAGGAGAGAACGCAAAGAAGGTTCTTAAGACTTAAGGTAATTCCCTTTATGCAACGGACCAACCTGTTGAGCCTGGGTTTTCCGTTGCAGTGAACTCAGGGGCAGAGCCCTTTTGGGAGTACAATAGGCTTGGGGAAGTACTGAAGTCGTGATGCTTGATAATATGGTCAAGCCCTGTAGCGATGAGTTGCCCCCCTTTTTGGCTCGGTTCAATTTGGGATATGTATAAGCTGCTATCGTGTGGGTTGAAGGTATTTGGCAGATCTAGGATCGGAATTCCATCCGCTTTTGCTTGCGCAAGTATGGGGCGGTAAAAAGTTTCCAACAATCCTCCCAGCGTTGCCATGCTCAGCTGTTGTCCCATCAAAGCGTTTTTTGTGATCTTTAAAGGAAGGACATAGTGGCTTAAACCAAGAACGAGTGAACTCAGGAAAAGCATTGGCAGACCTAACCGCAGGTGAACCTTCTTTGCGAGTAAAGCGACGGCAAAAGCACCCATACCCAACAAGCTTAGGGAGTGTAGGGCCACGGAAAAGATCCCAATGACTTTCATGACGGTGTAAATACCGTAGTGGTCATGGTGTGCATCTAGGCGGTATTGAAACATCAATATGGGTCTGATGTTACTTCCTTTGAGGTTCTTAATTTCCCCTAAAATTTGTGAATACCGTTCATGGATGCGCGGTATTTCTCCTAACATGGCAAGCGGAGTACCTAAGCGTTCTCTAAAATCGTTGCCGCCTACGCTTAAGACGACGTAGTGCGTGGCTTGTGGATTTCCTTCTACACTCTCTTTAAGCTTTTGCAAGGGACGAGTATAGAAGTTGTTCGAAGA
>Ga0153954_1001392_pt1 | contig 13188 bp, 14 predicted proteins | sample TSFL038MetaG_FD_102277 | JGI IMG/M metagenome (GOLD analysis project Ga0153954, IMG submission 102277) | Attine ant fungus gardens microbial communities from Florida, USA - TSFL038 MetaG | ecosystem: Host-associated > Fungi > Mycelium > Unclassified | place: USA: Florida, Wekiwa Springs State... | reverse complement strand
GCGCGTCCGGGCGACGGCGATGCGGCGATCACGCAGCATATCGCCTGGGGCCCGGGGCCGCGCGCCGCGCAATCGCTGATGCTTGCGAGCCGGGCGCGGGCTTTGGTCGATGGGCGCCTGTCGCCGTCGATCAGCGACATCGTCGCCTTGGCCGAGCCGGTGTTGAAACACCGGATGGCGCTGACCTTCACCGCCCGTGCCGAGGGCGAAACCGTGCCGGGGATCATCGCGAAGCTGACACGGAAGCTCGCCTGACCATGAGCGATGTGCGTCTGCTGGATCGCGCAGAGCGGCAGGTTTCGGCCACGACGGAAGGCGGGGCGCTGGCACTTGCGGCGAAGCTCCCGAGCCTGATCGTCGCCGCGAAGGAGGTTGCCGCCAGCGTCACGCATGGTGTGCATGGCCGCCGCCGCGCCGGCATTGGCGAAACCTTCTGGCAGTTCCGGCCCTTCGTGCCGGGTGAGTCGACGGCGGGGATCGACTGGCGCCGCTCGGCGCGCGACGACCGCATTTATATCCGCGAGCGCGAATGGGAGGCGGCGCATACGGTGGCGATCTGGATCGACCGGTCGCCCTCGATGGGCTTCGTCTCCACCTTGGCCCTCCAGCCGAAAAGCGACCGGGCGCTCATTCTTGGCCTTGCTGCGGCCGACCTTCTGGTGCGCGGCGGCGAGCGGGTGAGCCTGCTTGGCCTCACGCGGCCGCTCGCGTCGCGCAGCATCATCGCGCATTTTGCTGAGACCATGCTGGCGGAGGAGCGCACGGCGGGCTACGTACCGGCGGAACTGCCGCCCAATCTCGTCCTGGCGCCGCGCAGTCATGCGGTGCTGATCTCGGATTTTCTGAGCGATCCGGCGGCGATTGCAGCGCGGATCAAGACGCTCGCATCGCGCGGCGCGCACGGCCATCTCGTCATGATTGCTGACCCGGCGGAGGAGACGTTTCCCTTCGCCGGCCACACGGAATTTCTCGATGTCGATTCGACGGCGCGGCTGCGGGTCGGGCAGGCGGAGAGTTTCCGCCGCGACTATATCGCCCGGCTTGCCGCGCATCGCGCCGCTTTGCAGCAGGCCGCGCGCCATCGCGGGTGGAGTTTTTTGCCGCATCGGACGGACCGCCCGGCGTCCGAAGCGTTATTGGCTTTGCGGATGCGGCTTGAGGCGGATGTTCCGGGGACTGCGCACTGATGTTCGGTCTACCGCTGGTTTTCGCGTTTCCGGCTGTTTTGATCGCCCTCGTCGGCTTGCCGGTGCTTTATTATCTGCTGCGGGTGACGCCGCCCAATCCGCGCCGGGTGCCGTTTCCGCCGCTGCGTCTTATCCTCGACCTTCGCCCGCAGGACGAAACCGCGGCGCGCACGCCATGGTGGCTGCTGGCGCTGCGCCTCATGCTGGCCGCGGCCATCATCTTCGCCATGGCCGGGCCGGTGCTCAATCCGCTGCCGACTGGCTCAGGCGGCAAGGCGCCTTTGCTCGTCGTGCTCGATGACGGCTGGCCGGCGGCGCCGACCTGGGACATGCGGCAAGCCGCTGCGGCGGAGCGGATCGCGGCGGCAGGCCGGTCCGGCCAGCTCGTCGCCCTTGCGGCGACATCGGAGGGCAGCCGCGAGATCGGCCTGAGCGATGCGACGCATGCGCTGGAGCATCTGCGCGCCATCAAGCCGTTGCCCTATGTGCCGGATCGGCTGGCTTTGCTGGCGCCGATCAAAAAGCTCATCGACGCTGCGCCGAAGACCGAGATCGTCTGGATCGCCGATGGTCTTGCGCGCGGCCATGCGCGCGAATTTGCCGAGAAGCTCGCCGGCCTGGTGCCGCATCTCGCGCTCGTCACAAGTGCCGAGACGAGCCGTGCGCTCGCCGGGCCCGAAAACCGCAGCGACGGTCTCAAGATCCGGGTCCTGCGCGCCTCGGCCACGGGGCCGGGGCAGGGCGTCATCCGCGCCCTCGACCTCAAGGGACTCGCCATCGGCGAGACGCGCTTTGCCTTTGCCAATGGCGCGCGCGAAACCAAGGCGAGCTTCGATCTGCCGGTCGATCTGCGCAATGACATCGCCCGGCTTGAAATTCTCGACGAACATTCCGCCGGCGCCGTGTCCTTGCTCGACGCACGCTGGAAGCGCCGCACCGTCGCCATCGTCAGCGACGAGACGGCGGATGTCTCGCTGCCGTTGCTTGCGCCGAACTATTATCTGCGCAAGGCCTTAGCGCCCTTCGCCGATGTGCGCGAAGCGCGGCCGGGCACGCCTGACCCGATCGGCGTTTTGCTCGATCAGCATCCCGCCGTGTTGATCCTCGCTGATGTCGGCACCGTCTCCGATGCCGATGATGCACGGCTGAAGCAATTTGTCGGCGATGGCGGCCTGCTCCTGCGTTTCGCCGGAACGCGGCTCGCGGCGGGGTCCGACGATCTCGTGCCGGTGCGGCTGCGGCGCGGCGGCCGCGTGCTGGGCGGCGCGCTTTCTTGGGAAACGCCGAAGCGCCTCGCCCCGTTCGATGCGCAAAGCCCGTTCGTTGGCTTGGCTGTGCCGAAAGATGTGACGGTGCGCCGGCAAGTGCTCGCCGAGCCCGACGCCGATGTCCCGGGTAAGACCTGGGCGCATCTTGTCGATGGCACACCGCTCGTCACCGCCGCGCATGACGGCAAGGGGCTGATCGTCCTCTTCCATGTGACGGCGGATACGACCTGGTCGAACCTGCCGATCTCCGGTCTCTTCGTCGATATGCTGCGCAAGATCGTCGACCTGTCGCAGACGCTCGCCAAGACCGACGCGACAAATGCGGGCGGCGCGCAAAAGGCGGAGACCGTGCCGCCGACCAGCATTCTCGACGGGTTCGGCGTGCTCGGCGCGCCGCCGCCGACGGCGAAACCCGTGCCGCTGAATTACAACGGCGCCGGGACCCTCGAACATCCGCCGGGCTTCTATGGGCCGCCGGATCAGCTTCTTGCCATCAATACGCTCGGCGCCGGCGAGAGCTTGCAAGCGGCGGATTATTCCGGCCTCGGCTTCGCGCAGGAGCCGTTGCGGCGCCCGGCGCCCACCGACTTGCGTCCGGCGTTGCTGGCCCTGGCCTTCCTGCTGTTCCTCGCGGATTCGCTCGCCTCGCTCTGGCTTTCGGGCGGCTTGTCGCGCCGCTTCGGCCGCGACGCCGCGGCGCTGATTCTCGTGGGTCTCGCTGCGGGCTTCGCCGCGCCGGGGGAGGTCAAAGGCGCGCCCCGCACCGATGCGCCGCTGTCGCAGAGCGATCTGCAATCCGCCCTCAACACGCGCCTTGCCTATGTCATCAGCGGCGATGCGGATGTCGATGCGGAGAGCAAAGCCGGGCTCGCAACGCTCTCGCAGATTCTGGCACAACGCACTTCGTTGATCCCCGGTACGCCGGTTGGCGTCGATCCGGCGCATGACGAGCTTGCCTTCTATCCGATGCTCTATTGGCCGATCGTGGCCGGCCGTCCGCAGCCTTCGGCCGCCGCCGTCGCCAAGGTCGCGGCCTATATGAAACAGGGCGGCACGATCATCTTCGATACGCGCGACGCCTTGACCGCGCATCAGGACGGCCCGCCGACACCCGAGACCTTGTGGCTGCGCCAGCTTCTCCACGGGGTCGATGTGCCGCAATTGGAGCCGATCCCGCAGGATCACGTCGTCACCAAGACGTTCTATTTGATCGACGGTTTTGTCGGCCGCTATGAGACCGGCCAGACATGGATCGAGGCTTTGCCGCCGCCGAATCCTGCGGATGGCGCTCGGCCGGCACGCGCGGGCGACGGCGTTTCGCCGATCCTCATCACCTCGAATGATCTCGCCGCCGGCTGGGCCGCCGACGAGAACGGCGACAGCCTCTATGCGCTGATGCCGGGCGGTCCACGTCAGCACGAACTGGCGCTGCGCGGCGGCGTCAATCTCGTGATGTATACGCTGACCGGCAATTATAAGACCGACCAGGTCCACGTCCGTGACCTGCTCGAACGCCTGGCGCATTAAGGTCGCCGCAAAGCGCGCGGCGCTTGTCTATTTCGCCTGCAAAGCGTCGGAAAGTTCGCGGAAGGCGTCGCGCGATGGCGGCGAGGCCGGCGATTGCGTCAAGGCATCGTAGAGCTTCGGCACCAGCGTGACGATCTGGTCGAGCTCGCTGTCCTGGCCGGTCTGATAGCCGCCCATCAGGCGCAGGTCGCGCGTATCCTCGTAGCGCGCGACCATGGATTTCAGCTTCAGCACCAGCGTCTGCTGTTCCTTGGTCCAGACGTTCTGCGCCAGGCGTGAGATCGACGAGAGGATATTGACCGCAGGAAAGCGGCCGAGATCGGCGATGGCACGATCGAGCACGATATGGCCATCGAGCGTGCCGCGAATATTGTCGGCGACGGGATCGTTATGATCGTCGCCATCGACCAGCACCGAGAAGACGCCGGTGATCGAGCCGCTACCCTCGGTGCCAGGCCCAGCGCGTTCGAGCAGCTTGGGAAGGTCGCTGAAGACGCTCGGCGCATAGCCGCGCGCGACAGCCGGTTCGCCCGCGGCGAGGGCGACATCGCGCGCCGCATGGGCAAAGCGCGTCACCGAATCGATGATCAGCAGGACGTTTTCGCCGTGATCGCGAAAATATTCGGCAATGGTCATTGCGGTCTTGGGCGCGAGCCGCCGCATCATCGGGCTTTCGTCGCCGGTCGAGACCACCGTCACCGCAAGCTTGCGATTCTGTCCGAGCGAGTCGTCGAGGAATTCGCGCACCTCGCGGCCGCGCTCGCCGACGAGCCCCACGACCACCGCGCTGAATCCCTTGGCCCCCGCGAGCATGCCGAGCAGGGTCGATTTGCCGACGCCGGAGCCGGCGAAAATGCCGATGCGCTGACCGGCGCAGAGCGGCATGAAAAGGTCGATGGCCCGCACGCCGGTTCTAACCGGCGTCTTCACCCGCGCCCTGTTCAGCGCCAGAGGCGGCGGCGATTCGATGGAGCGGACGTGTTCGCCGCGACGTAATATGCCTTGGCCGTCTATCGGCCGGCCGAGCGCGTCGATGACGCGGCCCTTCCAGCTCGCATCCGGCGACAGATGCAGCGGGCCGATTCGATAGGCGCGGTCGCCGATGCCCGCCGCGACATTGGCGTCGAAACTTTTGACCGTCGTGCCCGACGGGTCGATGCGGACGACCTCGCCCAATTGGGTCTGGCTGCCGTGCTGCAAGCCGACGCATTCGCCGAGCTTGAGGAAGTGCGACAGGCCGGCGATTCGGTAATGCGAGGGGGCGACTTCGCTGATAATGCCGCCGACGCGCAGATCGCCGATTTCTTCGAGGCCGTAATTCACGGCCTCTTCCAGTCGCGCCAATGCCGTCATCGCGCCGCTCCCGCGCGGTGGCTCACGAGGTGCCGCCGAGAATCGGCAGCGCGTCCTTCAAGGTGCTTTCGTTCTTCTCGGCGCTGCCGGAGATGCTCTCGAAGGCGCGCTCGATCGTGATCAGCTTGGCCATTTCGAGGATCGGATTGACGTTCGAGCCCTCGATATGGCCCTGGACGAAGCCATTGGTGTTGAAATCGAGGATCGGCGTCGCCGGCTTGTCGGGAATAACGCCGGAATTCTCATAGCGGGTGAATTTCGCGCTCGGATCGATCTGGAAGAGGCCGATGGCGCCGATCTGCTGATTGCCTTGGCTGATCATGCCGTCGCCGCCGATCACCGGCGGCCCGGCGGTCGGATCGAGAATGATCGGCGTGCCGCCGGCATCGAGGATCGGATGGCCGGCGAGCGATTCGAGCTCGCCCGTTGCCTTCATGCGCATCCGCCCGTCGCGGGTATAGACGATTCCGCCTGGCGTTTGGATCGCCATGAAGCCTTCGCCCTGGACGGCGACATCGAGCGGGTTATCGGTGCGCTCCAGCGGCCCTTCGGTGCGGGTGATGTAATCCTTGCCGGCCGTCGCATAAGCCACCGGCGAGTCGCCGGTGCGCGAAATATAGGTGTGGAAGCTGACGCCGGCGGCGCGATAGCCGGCCGTATTCATATTGGCGACATTCAACGCCAGGGATTCAAGCCGCTTTTCGAGCGTCAATTGGGCCGAGAGGGAAACATACGGGCCGGATTGCATGACCTACGATCCCCCCAGCTTGAGATTGGCGATGCTCATGAGCAAGCTTTGGCTGATGCCCGTCGTCTGCGACTGAGGCAGGAGCAGGGCGATGGTCGGCGTTGCGGTCGTGCCGCCGGTCGGATTTTGCGCGTCGTAGGAGGCGGTGAAGCGTTCGATGAACTTCTGCAGATAGCTCGGGTTCTGCAGCTGGCTGATGTTCAGAAATTGACTGACCGTCTTCGCCTGCTGATCGATGCCCTCGAGCGACAGCGTCGTCGGAAGATTGTAAGCCGTCTCGAAAACCTTCAGCAGCGTCTGATCGCCGAGGATGCTGTAGGGGCTCGTAATTTGCGATGCCATCCGCTTAAAATAGAGCGCCATCTGCGCGCCCTGGTTTTCCTGGCCGATATTGTTTTCGAGCGTCTGCTCATAAAAATTGCTGACCGTCGTCTGCTGCGTCGTTTCCGAGCTCGTCGTGGTGGTGCCGTTCGTCTTGAAATCGAAGGCCTGGGCGAGCGCCAGATAGCGAGGGTCGTTCAGGCTAGCGGCGAAACTATTGGAGGCGGTGCCGCCTTCGAGAACCTTGGTGATCAACGCCTTTGCATTCAGCTCGTTGCTGAGCCCGAAGGCATTCATCACATAGTTATAGAGGCGCGAATTGTTGACGAGCTGTTGGGCGGTGGTCACGCTGCCGATATTGTCGAGGAAATATTTCGTCTGCTGCTCGACGGACGGCTCGGTTGCGACCGACCCGGCGTAATTCGAACCCGCCCGGGTCACGGCATTATAAAGCTGGGTGGCTGTGAGCACGGCTTGCTCCCTTCCAAGGCTTTCTCCTTTTCCAGCCGCTGGCTTGTCCGGGCCTGACCTTTCGGGGGCGCCAGGGCTGGCCGGATATCAGCTTCGGGCAAGCCAGCAAGCTTACGACAAAAGCTGACCTGAAGGCGGAGGGGCGGCCTTGAGTTTTATCATTGGCTTAGTGATTGCCATGAGTTGCATCGTCGGCGGCTATGCCAGCGAGGGCGGCCATTTGTCGGTGATCTGGCAGCCGATGGAATATCTGATGATCGCCGGCGCCGCGATAGGCACATTCATCGTCGCCAATTCACTTTCGACCATTAAGGATACCGGCCGGGCGGTGATGGAAGGCGTCATGGGCAAGTCGCCGACCCAGCGCGACTATCTCGACGTGCTCGGCGTGCTTTATGCGCTGATGCGGGAATTGCGCGGCAAGGCACGCAACGAAGTCGAATCGCATGTGGACAATCCCGACGAATCGGAAATCTTCCGCGCCTTCCCCAATGTCCTGAAAGACAAGGAGCTGACCCATTTCATCTGCGACTATGTCCGGCTTCTCATCGTCGGCAATGCGCGCACGCATGAGATCGAGGCCTTGATGGACGAAGAGATCGAGACGATCACGCACGACCGGCTGAAGCCCTATTATTCGCTGACCACGGTGAGCGACGCGATGCCGGCGCTCGGCATCGTCGCGGCCGTTCTTGGTGTCATCAAGGCGATGGGCGCGCTCAATCAATCGCCGGAATTGCTCGGCGGCCTGATCGGCTCGGCGCTTGTCGGCACCTTTGGCGGCATCCTCCTGTCTTATGGCTTCACCTCGCCGCTCGCGCACAAGATCAAGGTGACGCGCGAAAAGCGGTTGCGCGTCTATTTCATCGTCAAGCAGACCCTGCTGGCGTTCATGAACGGCGCCATGCCCCAAATCGCGCTCGAGCATGGGCGCAAGACCATTTCCTCACATGATCGTCCGACGATCGACATGGTCGAGAACGAGACGATCTCCGGCGGCGGCGCACGGCAGGCAGCATGACAGCGCGCTCCAAGCCCCACGCCGAATCGGACCAGCACACCCGTTCACCGGAAAACCTGTTCGATTCGGCAGGCATTTCGATCGAACGCATGCCGATGCTGCGCGTCATCTTCGACCGCCTGGCGATGCAATGTTCCGAGAACACCCGCCAGCTTTCGACGGCGCCCGCCTATTTCAGCGTCAATTCGGTCAAGACCGAGAAGCTCGGCAAAATTCTCGAAACGGCCGAAGGCAAGGCCGTTGTCGCAGTCTTGCACGCGCAGTCCTGGGACGCGCGCATTCTCGTCGGGCTCGATAACCGGCTCGTTTTCGTTCTGGTCGAGGCTTTGTTCGGCGGGGACGGCAGCGAGGCGCCCTATACTGAAAATCGGCCGCTGACCAGTATCGAAATGCGTGTCGCGCAGAAGACCATCGATCTCATCTCGCGCTCGCTGCAAACGGCCTTTTCGGTCATCGTCGAATCGCATTTCAAGTTCGAGCGGATGGAAACGCGCATGGATTTCGCAGCCATCGCGCCGCGCAACAATTTTGCGGTCCTGGCGAAATTCAATCTGCGCATTCTCGGCCGCTCCGGCGAGCTTTTCATCGTCATCCCGCAGGCGGCGATCAATCCGATCCGTCAGAGCCTCACTTCCGATCACACCATTGATGTCGCTTCCGCCGATCCGCGCTGGAGCCGGCAGATCAAGACCGAAGTCAGCAAGGCCGAGGTCACCGTCCAGGCGATCATCGAGGAAGAGGGGTTCACGCTGGGCGATGTCGCCGGCCTGAAGGTCGGCAATATCCTACAGCTCAAATCGACGCCAAAGAGCCGGGTGCGGCTCGAGTGCAATAACGAGGCGCTGTTCTGGTGTCAGCTCGGGCAGGCGGAAGGCAATTACACGCTCCGCGTCGATGATATCGTCGATGCCGAGCAGGACTTTTTGGACGGACTCATCGATCGTTAAAATTCCGCCGGTCTGCCGGCGGGGGATTTAACCTTCACCCGGCAGGTTCGCGGTACGGAATAATGGGACGCTGGTCATGATAGAGAACGAGGAATTGGAGGGATTTGCCGACCTCGCCGACGAAACCCCGCCGGCCCGCCCGGCGGCACCGGCGGATGAGGGACGCAATATCGATGCCGTCATGCGCATCCCGATCACGCTGCAGGTCGTGCTCGGCTCGGCGACCATGCCCGTCGCCAATCTCATGAAGCTCGGCCGCGGTGCCGTCGTGCCGCTCAACCATCGGGTCGGCGAGCCGGTCGATGTCGTGGTCAACGGCCGCGTCGTGGCGCGCGGCGAAGTCGTCGTCGTCGAGGACGATACGTCGCGTTTCGGCGTTTCCCTGACGGAGGTCCTTGGTCCGAACTCGGCGAGCGAGCGCTGATCCATGTCCACGACGGAAGCCGCGCCGCCCGAATCAACGGAGCCGAGGTCTCTCGACGGGCCGGCGAAAGTCGCGGCTCTGTTGCTGGCGATGGGCAAGCCGTTGGCGAGCCGGTTGCTCAAACATTTCGATCAGGATGAATTGCGCGAGATCACCCGCTCGGTCGCCGAGCTCGGCGTTGTCCCGATGCCGGTCATCGAAGACACGATCGAAGAGTTCGCCGGCAATTTCATCAAGGGTGCGGGGCTGATGATCTCGCCTGCCGACGCCGAACATCTGCTGACCGGGCTGCTGCCGCCGGAAGAAATCTCCGACATCATGTCGGACGTCACCGGCAATTCCAACCAGTCGATCTGGCAGCGGCTTTCCGGCGTCTCGGAGACACTTTTTGCCAGCTATCTCATCAAAGAGCATCCCCAGACCGGCGCGGCGATTCTCTCGAAGGTGACGCCCGTCTGCGCGGCGAAGGTCATGGGCCAGTTGCCGCGCGAGTTCCGCAACGAGATCATGCGCCGCATGGTTGGCATCGCGGTGGTTTCCGAACCCGCCATGCGCCTCATCGAAAGCACATTGCAGGAAGACCTTCTCATCAACGTCTCGCGCAACAACCGGACCGCGCATAACGGCCGGATGGCCGACATCATCAACAAGATGGAGCGCGAGCAGATGGAGGACGTGCTGCAAAGCCTGGCCGAGGCGCGGCCGAAGGTGGCCGAAGTCTTGCGCGGTCTGCTCTTCACCTTCGACGACATCATCAAGCTGCCGGCCAAATCCCGGCTTGCGCTGTTCGATCAGATTCCGACGGAACGCGTTGTGCTGGCGCTCAAAGGGACCGACGCCGGCTTCCGCAATTCGATTCTGTCGACGCTTTCGTCCCGCGCCCGGCGCATCGTCGAGACCGAGCTCTCGAATGGCGGCCCGGCGCCGCATCGCGAAGTCGTCAAGGCGCGCCGCATGATTGCCGACCTCGCGCTCGAAATGTCCGAACGCGGCGAGATCGAGCTCAATTCCGAAGAAGATGATGAAGAGATCTACTGACGGGATGACGCGCTGACATGGCGGAGAAGCCCGACAGGGACAGTCGAACAGAAGAAGCCACCGACAAGAAAATCCGCGACGCGATCGAGCGCGGCAACGTTCCGGTCTCGCGCGAGGTTTCGATCTTCGCCTTCGCGGCGGGCCTGCTGATCATCATGGCCTTCTTCCTCAAGACGGGAGCGGCCTCGATTGTCCTGATCCTGGAACGCCTGCTCGACAATGCCAATGATTGGCGACTGTCGACCGGTTTTGACGCCGTCGATCTTTGCAGGCTCATCGCCGAGCAAGCCGGCGCCTTGCTCGTTCCGGTCTTCATCATCCTGATTGTCGCAGGGCTCGGCGCATCTTTCGCGCAGAACGCGCCGCGAATCGTGTTCGAGCGCATCCGTCCGGATTTTTCGCGCATCTCGCCCGCCGAAGGCTGGCATCGCTTGTTCAGCTCGCGCGGCGCGACTGAATTTCTGAAAAGCGTCGTCAAGTTTGTCGCGATCGCACTCGTCGTCACCGCCATGCTGCAGGCCGACAAGCTGCAATTTGTCGACGCATTGTTCGTCGATCCAAATGCCTTTCCGGATCTCATCAATCAAATGGCGATGCGATTCGTTTCGGGAATCACGGTCGCGACACTGCTTCTGGTCACGGCCGATCTTGTCTGGTCGCGGATGAATTGGCGCAAGGAATTGCGCATGAGCCGGCAAGAGGTGAAGGACGAGGCCAAGCAGATGGAAGGCGATCCGATGGTCAAGGCGCGCATGCGCTCGCTCGCTTTGGACCGTCGCCGCCGCAATATGATCGCCGCCGTCTCGCGCGCCACGATGGTCGTCGCCAATCCGACGCATTATGCTGTCGCGCTGCGCTACGTGCGCGAGGAGGGCGGGGCGCCGCATGTGCTCGCCAAGGGCAAGGATTATCTTGCGCTGCGGATCCGCGCAGCGGCCGAAGAAAATAATATCCCCGTTATTGAAGACAAGGCTCTCGCAAGGTCCATGTATGACAGTGTTGAGGTGGACCGGATGATTCCCCCGGAATTTTATCGCGCCGTGGCGGAATTGATTCACTTGCTTCAAAGACGAGAGCGCCGTCGCGCGCCGATACATTGAGAGAATTGCCATGCTGGCCGATTCATCCAGCGATCATTCATTGCTTCGTGCCAAAGCCATTGCTGACGGGATTATGGATGTCGCGGCTGAATTGCGATTGATGAACGTCGCCGATTACGTCTCGTTCATTCATCTCGAGCAGTTCAACAACATCCGCGACATCGTCAATTCGTCGATGGAGCTTTATTTCAAGCATGGCACCCTGTCCTATGGGTGCTCGGCGGATTACGAGCTCGAATGGGATCAGCCGCCGTCGATCCTGCTCGATCTCGAGTTCCATCATCGGGAAGTTGCCGTGCGCTTCAATCTCACATTGCAGGCGGCGCACGCGAGCGTCGAGATTTCCGAGATCACCTTCGCGACCGGCTCGCACGGGGAGGCGGACGACACGCGCCGCTTGGTCGAGGCCATCGCCGACGCGAAGCTGTCGGCCCGGCCCATCTGAGCACGGCCCCGCGCCAGCCTGGGGCAAGATTTCGGCTCTAGGCTTTTCTGGACTGAGAAACGGGTGCGATCTTGGAGCCTATTTACCTTTTCGACCTTGCGACGTCGCAGCAGCACTGGCTCTCGGTGCGGCAGGCGACCGTGGCGGAGAACGTCGCCAACGCCAATACGCCCGGCTATGTCGCCAAGGACGTGGCGCCGTTTGATGACGTCCTGCAACAGACACAATTGCAGCTCGTCTCCGACAATCCGCGGGATATTTCGCTCGACCCCCTGACGAGCGAAGACGCGGCAAAGGATTCCTCGCCCTGGGAAGTCGTGCCGTCGGGCAATTCGGTGAGCATGGAGCACGAGATGCTCAAGGCCAATTCCGTCAGCCGCGATTATTCGATGAATACGGCCATCGTTAAGTCGTTCGCTCAGATGTTTACAATCAGCGTGAAGGGCTCATCGTGATCGATCCAATCGAAGCGGCGATCGACGTCGCAACCTCGGGCCTTGAGGCGCATTCGACCCGGATGCGCGTCATTTCCGAAAACCTGGCCAATGCCGAATCGACGGCCTCGACGCCGGGCGCCAATCCTTACACGCGCAAGACCGTCACGTTCGAAGACGAGATGGATCAGGCGAGCGGTGCTGATCTCGTGAAGGTCAAGGCTATCGGCCTCGATCGCTCACCCTATCGGGTCGAATACGATCCCGGCAATCCGGCCGCCGATGCGAACGGCTTCGTCAAGCTGCCGAATGTCAATCTCATCACCGAGATGGCCGATATGCGAGAAGCCAATCGCTCTTATTCCGCCAATATCCAGGTCGTCAAACAGGCTCGTGAGCTTTTTACGATGACCGTTGATCTCATGAGGAACAGCTAATGATTCCGGCTCTCACGCTCCTCGGTACTGTCGCGTCCGACGCGGTCGGCAGTCTGTCCTCGATTGCGCCGGCGATCACCGGTTCGGCGCCGCCTGCGGTGTCCTCCGGCGCGCCGACGGATTTCGGCTCGGTCCTGGCGCAGGTCGCGGGCGATGCGGTCGATAAGCTGAAGGCCGGCGAGGCAACCTCGATCTCTGGCCTGCAAGGCAAGGCCTCGGTTCAAGAGGTCGCGAAATCGGTGCTCGATGCGCAGCAATCGCTGCAGACCGCGGTTGCGGTCCGCGACAAGGTCGTTTCGGCCTATCAAGAAGTAAGCCGTATGGCGATCTGAGGGGCGCGAAATGTCATCAACGGTTCTGTCTATCGCGGCGACGGGCATGGCGGCGCAAAGCCTCAATGTCGAGGTCATCGCCAACAATATCGCCAATATCAATACGACCGGCTTTCGCGGCTCGCGGGCCGAGTT
>Ga0153954_1001391_pt1 | contig 13189 bp, 10 predicted proteins | sample TSFL038MetaG_FD_102277 | JGI IMG/M metagenome (GOLD analysis project Ga0153954, IMG submission 102277) | Attine ant fungus gardens microbial communities from Florida, USA - TSFL038 MetaG | ecosystem: Host-associated > Fungi > Mycelium > Unclassified | place: USA: Florida, Wekiwa Springs State... | reverse complement strand
TCTTAATGATATTAAGCACCGGGTGGCTGTTTACCCCCATTTTCCAAAAAAAATCTCCCCCATTTTTTATGTTTTGGAACTTTTTCCGGAAAGCGATCTCTCACAGCAGCTAGAACTTTGCCAATATCTCAAGGTGAGCAATGAGATGGTCCATCTGGTAGAATATTTATATCACTTGCGCCGCTCTCTCGAACTGCCTCTGGATAGTGTCAAACATGTGCACGCTCTGGCACATCCATTAAGCGATGTGTGTCTGGAAGTGATCGCCGCTAAAAAGCCACCGGCTGAGCGCCAAGAATTTTTGAAAGGGCAACAGCAATTTAAAAATGAATATAAAACGCATATTGAACGGGTAAAAAGCAAAAAACCGCTTGTGCAGGCTGCCCATTTAATGCAAAGAGGAATGTTGCCCGGAAAGGAGATGGGCGGGTATTTAAAAAGGGCAGAACAAATCGCCATTTTGAACAACTTAGAGGATCGGGAAAAGGTCCTACAGATCCTTTTGGAGGAAAAGTGAAACAGTTAACCAGCTTGCAGCATCCCTTGATTAAACATTTAGTGAAATTGCGCCAAAATCGGGATTACCGATACGATCACCACACTGCCGTGGTTGAAGGGATGAAGATGATCCAAGAGCTCTCAAAAAACCACTTTTTTAAAGTGATTATGGCTACTGACCCGACTTTTATCCCCCCTGAAATAAAAGCGGAAGAGACTTTATTGGTCACCGAAGAGATTTTGCACAAAATTTCAGGGCTATCCAATCCGGAAGGGATTTTAGGTGAAGTGATTGTTTCGGCTTCTGCAGCGATTGATAAAATCGACTCTTTGCTTGTATTAGATGGGATCAACGATCCAGGGAATTTGGGAACTTTGTTTAGGACGGCGCTCGCGCTTGGATGGCAGGGAATATTTCTCATAGGTGAATCATGCGACCCCTATAATGAAAAAGCTTTGAGATCGGCTCGTGGTGCTACTTTTCAAATCCCTTTTAAACAAGGTAGTTGGGAAGAAGTGGCGCTGATCGCACAAAAAAATCAACTGACCCCTCTGTTAGCTGATCTAGAAGGGGGCTTTCCAGAAAAGATTGCCCGTCCCCTCCTGATCTTAAGCAATGAAGCCCATGGACCTTCTTTCCAAACTGTTTTACCCACCAAAAAGATATCAATACCTATGCCTGGACCGATGGAATCGCTCAATGTAGCCATTGCAGGGGGTATTTTGATGTACGCATTGAAAGGATCGCAATGAACAAGCGCTGGGTTGGGTGTGACCTCGAAAGGGACTTTTTTGGCGATGACCGCAAGTTGTCAAAGCAGGACCGCAAAATGGCTTCTGCTAAGGATCGTTCCAAGTATAAAAAAACCGATCGGGATAAAATTCAGCCCAAACAGGTGGATCTTTCCGATAAAAATCTCCTCCAGGGGCGGGTGTTGTCTGTTTTGCCGGAAGGGATCACTGTGGAGCATGCGCATGAAAATTACCTATGCTCATTGAAGGGAGCACTTAAAAAGGAACGGGGTCAACATAAAAATCTGATCACCGTGGGGGATATTGTTCATTTCGCACTCACGTCTCCTAAAGAAGGGATTATCGTCCATGTCCATCCACGCCGCTCGGTTTTATCGCGTGCCGACAATTTACATAGGCGCAAGGAACAGTTGATCGCCGCCAATATCGATCAAGTGGTCATCACTGTTTCGGTTGTAGAACCCCCTCTAAAAACAGCCATCATCGACCGTTACATCATTGCCGCCCAAAAAGGGAAAATGGATCCGCTCCTCGTAATCAACAAAATCGACCTATTGGATCATTCAGGATTTGATCCTGCTCTAGTGGAAGCCCAAAGAGCAACCTATGCGGAGGTGTGCACAATATATCCTAAACTGGGAATCCCTGTCATTGGAGTGAGCACGGTGGATCAAGTGGGAATCGAGCCATTAAAAGAAGCCATGAAAGATAAAACATCTGCCTTTTCAGGACAGTCTGGAGTTGGTAAAACGTCCCTAATCAATGCAACGACGGGCATGGATTTTCCCGTGCGTGAAATAGTGGAAAAAACGGGAAAAGGGGCGCACACTACCTCGACCGCCAATCTGATCCCGCTCCCCGAAGGGGGCTGGTGCATCGATACGCCCGGCATTAAAAGTTTTGGGGTATGGGATCTCGATCGGGAAGAGATTGAGCATTATTTTTCGGAGATTTTTGAAACAGGTCACGCCTGCCGCTTTCCCGATTGTACCCATACCCATGAAACCCATTGCGCCGTGCACAAGGCAGTCGAGGAGGGGAAAATCTCTTTATTGCGCTTTGAATCTTATCTTGCTTTAATAGCTAGCTTGTCCTCAGAACACAAAAGGCGCTAGCAAATTTTCTAGATTTTGGTATAGATCAAGGATTATATGGCATACATTCGCTCAGTTAAAGCATTGGAAATTTTAGATTCAAGGGGCAATCCCACCTTGGCGGTGATGTTGACCACCGATCAAGATATCACTGCGACTGCTTCTGTTCCTTCAGGAGCTTCGACAGGGGAAAATGAGGCCGTGGAATTGCGCGATGGCAATGGACGCTACGGCGGGAAGGGAGTTGAACTGGCCAAGGCGCATGTGATGGGCCCAATTGCCCAAATCTTGGTGGGAGAACATGTATTTGATCAAAGCCGCCTTGATAAATTGATGGTGGAGGCGGATGGAACTCCCAATAAGAGCCGCCTGGGCGCTAATGCGATCTTAGGAGCTTCACTTGCTCTAGCCCGCGCCGGTGCGCTTACAGCACGCCTCCCTCTCTACCGCTACATTGGAGGCACCGATACCAACTTTTTGCCCTGCCCGATGATGAACATCATTAACGGAGGTGCCCACGCCGATAATCTTATTGATTTTCAAGAGTTTATGATCAGACCACACGGGGCGCCTACTTTTAAGGAGGCCGTTCGCTGGGGGGCTGAAATTTTTCACTCTTTGAAAAAATTGCTGAAAGAGGAAGGGCATATCACAGCTGTAGGAGATGAAGGGGGCTTTGCGCCCAACTTTTCAACCGACGAAGAGGTGCTCGACCTGATTTTGCTAGCGATCGAAAAAGCGGGCTATAAACCGGGTTCCCAAGTCTCACTAGCCCTCGATTGCGCTGCTTCTGAGTTTTACGATCAGCTTTCCAACACCTACATTGAGAAAAAGAAAAAAAAGAGCAAGTTACCCCATCGAGAACGCACCATACAAGAGCAAGTGGCTTATTTAGAACAACTTGTATCTAAATATCCGATCGATTCGATTGAAGATGGACTCAGTGAGCACGATTGGCACGGATGGCAGATTTTGACCCAGAAGCTAGGGCATAAGGTGCAGCTTGTCGGAGATGATATTTTTGTCACCAACCCCCGTTTTTTAAAACGGGGTTTCGACATGCATATTGCCAATTCGATCCTCATCAAGCTGAATCAAATTGGAACCCTCACAGAGACGATGCAAACGATCCGCCTAGCCCAATGTCACGGTTATGCCGCGATTGTTTCCCACCGCTCGGGGGAGACTGAAGATAGCTTTATTGCTGATCTCGCTGTTGGGGCTGGCACTGGGCAGATTAAAACGGGATCGCTTTCGCGTACCGACCGAGTGGCTAAATACAACCGTTTGCTCAATATTGAGGCTGGTCTAGGAGAAATTGCCCATTTTACAGATAGCAATCGCTACGCCATAAAAACTCCAAAAGTGTTATAATTAGGTAATATCTTCTGCTTTAAGGGGGATTAATATCTATGGCTGAACATATTGCACTTTTTGGGGAAGCTGAAAAGGGAGCATTTCAAACGGCTTATTATTGCGAAAATTTGCAGCAATTGGTCGATTTTCTAGGCAATCCTCCCGAATCCAGTTACGGTCTTCACTTTGCCGTCCAGGCGCTCCATTTTGGCCGCCCCATCCTTTTCTTCCGGGTACAAGAGGAAGGATTTAGTTTTGAGGATTACGTCAGTGGAAGCCTTCTCCTCTCCCATCAGAGTCAAATTCAAGAAATTGCTGCTATCGGAATACCCGGCGTCGGCGACACCCACATTTTTCAACTGCTCGAGCCTGTCCGCAGCCGCTACCACAGCATACTGCTCACCACCGAAGCTGATCTGTTTGATTATTTGTCCGCTGCTTAATTTTCATTGCAGGACATTCCAATAAAATTTATTCTGTAAAATATTATGGCAAATCATCTTGCGGCTAATCCTAAACCAGTATGGACTAAAACCGAGATTTTTACAAATCTTTGGCCAAGTTCACTGCTGACTCCAGAGGACAAAAAATCCATCCAGCTGAAAGTTCAAGCAGTGGCCAATTATTGTTTTGAACACAAGTTATTTCTTCGAGGGGCTCCTGCAGATGGCGATTGCTTCTTTCATTCTTTTTTGAGCAGTTGTAAAGACCAAAAAATTGCGATTGTTCAGGTAACTCGCCAAAAAAATAAAATTTCCATTTTACGGGAAATTCTTGCAGATACCCTGATAAAAAATAATCCACAAAGAGCCATCGAAGTTAGTAAAGATGGTATTTGGATATCCTCTGATGAGGGTGCGTTAATTTCAGGGCCTCTGAAAATAGGTTTGCGAGTCATCACGGTAAATGAGGATAAATCAAAGATCGGCATTGAGGATCGCGTTTATAAAGGCGAGGAAAGCTGGGAATGGAAAGCAATTCCTCAGGAAAAAAGGGCATTATTTGCCAAAATTCCAATAATTATTGATCTCGGCAGGCATTTCATTTGGGCTTCTCCCAATTCTTTACCCGTGCTTACAACGCGTACATTTTATTTTTCGAAAAAGGGCGAGTCATACGAAATTGATGGGACAGAAGAAAATTTTGTGAAGCTTCTAAGAGGTATAGCTGAATTAAATTCCCATCATTTAAAAACTAAAAAAAATCCTAGCCTTGATGAGTATGATTCAGATGAAGACTTTGCTGAGCAGCAAGATGAGGGTGAACGAATAAGCAAATGGTCTGGAAATGCTGCTCCATCTACCGACAGGACTACAATTACTTGTAGTGATCGAAATGTTAAAGGAAATACCCTTCTTAGTATCTGCCGCAGATATATTTCATTTTTCATCAAACATCAACAATCCGATTTAAGTGAAGAGGATAAAAGAAAATGCGCTGTGCAGTTTCCTGGCAAATACTTCGCTTTATGTGCGGGTCGCTTTGCAAAGTATAAAACAAGTTTAGATAGCCAACAAGCTTTTGCGCCCGGGACCTATGTGGTTGGATTGTCAAAAGTTCAATTACAACTAACTGAGAAGGAAAGATTAATAATCGATGATCCCGAATTAAAAAATTGGATCACAAAAGGCTTAGGCTTGCATATCGAAAGATGGGATCTTCCTTATCGTGGGTATGGCAGTGTGATCGGGATTAAAGAAATAATCGAAGCAATCAAAAATACTGTCGTGTCTTATACTGCCCCTGAACCTAGAAAAGTGCCTGATAATGAACTGGGAACTGCGCAACTTTTTTGTGCCTTTCCGACGGCTTATCCCATTAGGAATGGTCCTTATGTTAAGCTTCTTAAGCAAGGAGCTCTGCATAAATTTTTCGATTTCTTTAATGCATTAATATTTGGTGTGGAAGCTTCCCGCAATAACTCTGTTTTTCTAACAGGGCTGCTAACATTAATCTTTATGCGTTACGGAAGTTATCCATCGAAGAGTAAGCAGGAGGGCACTTTTTTTTATGATGATCTGATCGATATATTCCCTCTGGCGGTAACTGGTACAGGAGCTGGAAATTTTATAGCTGAAAAAGCTATGTATATCGCTTCTGAACAACTTGAGTTGAACATCAATAAACTAGCAGGTCGTCGCCCGTTCGGTTTTTCCACGTTTAGAGAAAACTTTAAGTGGCTCAAGGTAACAGTTAAATCAGCCCTTATCATTCGTAATTGGCTAGAGGATCTTGATATAATAACGGGTGCATCTAAAGAACCTTTTGAAACCACTTTAAAACCCAAAGAAATATTCGATTCAGATGATTTTGAAGCAGGAAATCAAAAGTCAGAATACAATGATCAGTTACTAAAAAACTTTAGAAGTAGACTTGAAGAACAGCTTGAAAAAGTTCTGCTGTTGCATTATGAAAGTGAGTCTTTTTTAAAGAATTTCCCTCCCTAGCGCTCAAGTGATTAGCTGATTGACGTGTTCATGGGTTCTGGAACTGAAAAGAAGGCCTATGTGACCCGCATCGACATGGAATTGACGTTCGCGAGGAAAGATTGAGATACGCCCTTCTAAGGCATCCCGCGTTCCGGCAATTTCGTAATAGACGCCCCTTGCTGTTGTATCGAATAAGGCAAGCTTATTCGCTTTGGATTCAGGGTTTTTCGCTTTGGTTAAAGATCCAATTTTGATGGCGGTAAAGCTAAAATGAACTCCTTCATTGCGAAGTTGCGCAATGATCGGTTGTATAAAATCACCTCCACTCGAATGACCCACGAAGTTGATGTGGGGGATTTGCCCATCAGGATATAAGGCGAGCACTTCATTTCTTAATTGCGTTACAACTATTGGAACATGCCCTCTATTTCTTTTCATGACACCATTCGGTACGTCGATATTAAAAGCAAAAATTGGCTTGTCTTCGTGTGCGGAATTGATGGCTTGAATCATGGGCGCAAATAGGCCTACTTTAGATTTATCGCCGTGCAAAAGAACAATAATCGAACGTCCTTGTAAATGAGGAGGAATGGATTCAGGATTGACATTGGTGAAGCGCGATCGATCGAGGGAAAGATCCATCAGCTGACCTGCTCTGTATCCGGCACAAGGCTCAACTAACAAAGTGCCGATGATACCCCCCACTAAATTCAAGTGGCACAATTTGAATAAATTATAAAGCTTGTGCACACTTGTGAGGTAGGATTCATACGCCCAATTTCCGATGGAAAAAGGTTGTGCAGGTCTGTCAGTACGAGCTAATAATGGTTCCATATTCTCCCCGGATTTTCAAGGCGTTAAATAGTACTGCTGATTTTAACAACAGTGAGGATTAATTTGTTACAGTTTTAATATCCAAAAAATTCGCGGGCCTGGGGCAGCCATGTTTCCGCGCCAATGGTGCTTTTAGGACCATGTCCGGGATAGAAAACGGTCTCGGGAGGAAGCTTTGCTAATCGATCGAGCGCGGGCCACATGAGGTCAGGGCGAGCCGTCGGAAAAGAGAGATTTCCTATTGAGCCTTTGAAGAGAGTATCGCCTGTGAGCAAGATTTTAGAATTTGGATCGTAGAAGCAAACTCCTCCTGGAGTATGTCCAGGTGTATGGATCACTTCTATAGTTTCTTGCCCAAGGGGAATTTTTTGTCCATCTTCCAGGTTGTGGTTGGGTTTGACGCCTTCAATGGAAAAAAAGAGGGGAAGACCATCGCTGCCCGGTTGAATCAAATTACCTTGGTCCAAAGGGTGAATGTAGACGGGTAGATGCAAGGCTTTTTTTAACGCGGCTACATCAGCAGTGTGATCCCAATGGGAATGGGTCAGTAGGATCATTTGGGGTTCGAGGTGAAAGCGCGTGATAAATTCTTGAATGGACTTGGAACTGCCAGGTGCAGGGTCGACAACGGCGCACTTTTGCGTTTGGTCGCACCAAATCACATAAGCGTTGGTTTCGAGAGGACCAGCGGGAAAATTTTTGATTACAAGCATTGCACTGGAGTGGACTCGAACCACTAACCGCCCGGTTCGTAGCCGGGTACTCTATCCAATTGAGCTACCAGTGCAAAGAGAGATATTCTGCATGATAGGAGGTTATTGTGCAAGGAAAATCCCTTAACCGGATATGTTGTTTTCCGTGAACGTAACTGTAACCGAATCTCTTATTTCCCGTATCATAACAAGGCTAAACGCAGAGCCGCAGAGTCGCAAAGGCGCAGCGGAAAACCCTTAGTTCTCTCTCTGCGTCTCCCCGTCTCTGCGTTGATCTTTTATTGGTTAACTGGACTTTTGCAATTGGATTAATTGGTCAGCCGGCCGTAGCGTTCCACAAATTCTTCCCCTTTGAGTTTCAGCACTGCAGAGTAGGCAGGGTTGCTGATCATATGATCCACAAAGGGAGTTCCATGAATCGTGTCGACGTAAACAACATTGGTTTCTGGACTGAGTAAACCCGAAATATAGCCTATAAAATCGGTGAGCTGGGAAACCCCATCGCGCAAACTTGTGAAATTGATGACGCTTTGGAAATCCCCATTGGGGATTAATGTTGCCGAACCGATCGTGATCACTTTGATCATTTTAAGCTCCTCTGCCGTCATCAGGGTACGGGCGCGGTAGGTATCGGCACCCCCAATGCTATGGGCGTAATGGATAATGGTTCCCCCCTGCCCTACGCCACCCATTTCGGCGATCAATTCTTTCCATTTTTTAGCCAACTCGCGCGCTTGGGGGGAGATCCAGCCTGCTTTGACCAAAGAACAGCGCAAAATGTCTTTGGTATACCCTTCATAAGGGCGGAAAACATAGTGAATATTGACCCCTCCATGCACATCGCAAAAAAGTCCCAAGTTTTGCATGTGGTCCACAGGATCGTTCAAAATCCCATTGATTAATGAGATGCGCACCTTATCGTTGATCTCCCCATTGCCATAAATTCCCACCCTTTGGGGGTAATTATAAAAACCGGAAGCATTGTAGGTCCAATCCCCTAATAGCGCGCGAGCATATTCCTCATAGTATTGGTCGAGCCGTTTTTCAGGCTTCACTTCACTGAGCTGACCCAATCCCGATTGGATTTTTTTATAAAGAGAAGAGCACACAGCAAGGGTTTGTTCGATTAATGGGGGCAATGGTTTATCCACCGGATTGCGCCGCAAGATGGGAAACCCTTTTTTGTCATAGAGGATTTCGGTGATCCCTTCGCGCGTTTCTTTAGAAACGATCGTCAATTTACCCTGCTTGTCATATTCAAATACCAACCGCTCTTGGGCACCATTTTTCGAAGCGCGCAGCAAGGCTTCCGGCTTTCCTCGTTCGTCGAAGGTCATGTGGGTGTAGGTTCCCTCACAGTCGGTATTCTCCTTTTGCTTGAGCTTTTGGTTTTCGTAAGTATTGAATGTGTGAGAGATGAGCTGCTCTTCGTCCCAGGTAACGTCGATATATTTTTTTATAATCTCAATCGGGTGGTCTTGATCGTAAGCATCGGGATGGTGGCGGTAGCTTGTGACGAACCGTTCGGTCACACCAACTAAGCTCCCCGGATCGGCGGTTGTGCCATTATCGGAAACCATTTCGGTCAAACGACCCCGTTCATCATAGGTATAGAATGTTCTAAGGTTGAGCACCTGACCTTCGTAGCTGTATTGAGCTACAATTTTGCCGGCTTCATTGCGGCTCACTTGCGTATCAGTTATACCAAGTAAAGGAAGTTGCCAAATCAAAATTAAAAGAATTAAGAAACGCATAAGGAACCTTTAATTATTAAGGATTCAACACTTTACTCGACTGGGGGTTTTCCGTGCAAATAGCCCTGTGTTTTCTCGCAAACAATGACACGGTAGCAAAACTTCAGAAAACAATTAAAAGATACGCAGAGCCGCGGAGACGGGGAGAAAACTATGTGTTGGTTTGCTATTATGTAGATTTTTATCCTCCTCTGCGGCTCTGCATTGAAAAATGGAAGATTTAAGGGAAGTGGACTTTTGCAATTGTTTCAGGGAATTTGCGCGATAAGTCCATGTACTGTATCTTCCGGACATGATGACAATCGTGATAGTGGGTGCGGGTGATGTGGGACGCTATATTGCCTCTATCCTATCTAAAGAACAGCACAACATCATTTTGATCGACAAGGATCCCAAAATTTTGGAGGTAGCTTCGGTCAATATGGACATTGCCATTCGGCAAGGATCGGGAACCGATTGGCAGCTCCTCGACGATTTAATGGAGCTGTCTCCCAATTTATTGATCGCTCTTACCAAGGAGGATGAAGTGAACTTGGTGTGTTGTTCGATCGCCAAAAACTTAGGTTATCCCCGAACGGTGGCCCGCGTGCGCGATAGCCGGTATTTAAACCGCACGCGTCTCGATTTTGCCCGCATTTTCGACGTCGACTATTTCATTGGACCAGAATTGCTGGTGGCGCACGATATTCTCAAATACATGCTCAGTCCAGGTTCTTTGGCTGTTGAAAATTTCTCCAATGGATCGGTGCAGATGCGCACCTTCACCGTACCGGACAAATGGCGCAAATTCGACCAACCTTTGATGGAGCTCAACCTTCCCTCTGGGGTGATCATTGGATTGATTTACCGGAACAAAAAAATTATTTTCCCCCATGGAAGCGACTATGTCCATCCAGGTGATGAGATTACTGTGATCGGGGAAACCGAAATAATTGCCGAAATTCACCAATTTTTCGGCATTCCTCCGAAAACAGTCAACTCGGCGGTCATTGTGGGAGGATCGCTTACCGCAGTCAATTTAGCCAAGTTATTGGAAAATCGGGAAATTTCGATCCGCCTGATTGAGAAAGATTACAACACTTGCGTAAAACTGTCGGAGCAGCTTCCCAAATGCACCATCATCAACCACGATGCGGCCGATTACAATTTCCTGCTGGCAGAAAAAATTGGGAAGGCCGATGTGTTTGCCGCCTGCACCGAAAGCGACGAGGTGAATTTGATGGTGGGGATGGTGGCCAAACAAGCGGGATGCAAAGATGTGATCGTGATCCTTTCAAATACGAGTTATACCCCTTTTGTGGCCAGTCTAGGGCTCAATTACGCTGTTTCCCCCCGAATTAGCGCTGCCAACCACATCCTATCTCAGGTTCTCTCTGGAAAGGTCACGAGTTTAGTTTCGCTCTATGACAATCAAGCGGAGATCATGGAGATTAACGTTTCACCCGATTCGAAATTGGTGGGGATTCCCTTATCGGAACTAGGCGCCTTTCTGCCGAAAGATTTCTTAATCGCCATGATCCAAAATCGCGGTAGGGTAATGGTGGCCGATGGGAACAAGATCATTTCCCCAGGTGATAGCGTCATCGTGATCACCAACCCACGCCATCTCAACGAACTCGAAAAGATTTTTTAATTATGTTCAACAATATAAGCAAATTCTCTGACGGAGATTGCTGAACTATGTTCAGAAGTGTTGCTAGAACATTAGCCCTGGTGATTTTAGGTGTAGCGGGCTCATTTTTAGTTCCTTTAGGTATAGCGGCTTATTTTCAATTCTTGGCTCCCGAATCCCATCCACAGCCCCATTCCACCTGGGTTTTTAGTGAATCAATCTTCATTTGTTTGGCTTTGGCTGGGGTTTTCTTCTATTATGGCAAAAAAAAGACCATCGAAATTTACCGTCGAGAAGCCCTTGTGACTGTGGTTGCTTTGTGGGTTTTGGTTCCAGCGTTATGCGCCCTCCCTTTTTATTTGGGCAATGTTCTAGAAAATCCTTGGATGGCCTATTTTGAAGCGGTTTCCGGTTTGACAACGACAGGAGCGACAACGCTTCAGGCTAAACAATACGACCCACAAACAGGTGCCGAAGTACCGATCGTCGTAAAAGTGCCCGGACTCAAAGAGAGCGTTTATTCCTATAATGGGACCCTAGCCCCTTTAAAGGACCCCAAAACAGGTCAAATCATTGCCCAAGGGATGGAAGGGGTTAGTCGCGCCATCCTGTTCTGGAGAAGTTTTATCCAATGGCTCGGTGGCGGTGGAATTATCGTTTTATTCGTTGCCATTTTGCCCCTCTTAGGTGCTGGTGGCAAGGTTTTATTTCAAACGGAGGTTCCTGGACCGATCAAAGAAACTCAAACCCCCCGCATTAAAGAAACTGCTTTTCAGCTGTGGATGATCTACCTCGCTTTAACAGTGATCATCATCTTGCTATTGGTGTGGAGCAATGCAGCGCTCGATTGGCTTGATGTCCTCTCGCTTACTTTTGGAGCTCTTTCAACAGGGGGATTTACCGTCCACGACACCAATGTAGCGCATTACCATAGTCCGGCGACCGAGTGGGCGCTCATTATAGCTATGCTCTTGGGAAGTATCAATTTTTCGATCTATTATTCCATCTGGAAAGGGCGTTTTTTTAAGGTTTTCACTGCTGAATTGATCTTGTATAGCGCTATTGTCCTCTTGGCCTGTATCTTGGCAACTTTTTATTTAGGTGGCGCCTTAAATACCCCTATGGGGGGAGGGTCTTCCCTTTACACATGGGGCAATGCTCTCCGCGATGGCACCTTCCAAGTGGTTTCCTCGATTACGACTACCGGCTTTTTTTCCACCAATTTCGATACTTGGCCCTTTGTCGTGCAAGCCATCATGCTGATCGTGATGTATTTGGGAGGGATGTCTGGGTCGACGGCCGGCGGGATCAAAACGATTCGGGAGTTAATGCTTTTTAAAAATGCCCAGCACAAAATTGAGGCTCTTTATCGCCCCAAAATGGTGCGCAAGCTCCTTATCGACGGACGGGAGGTGGATGATGGGGCTCTTTCGATGGTTCTCACGTTTTTTGTCCTCTTAATCGGGATTGCCACCTTGGGAACCCTTCTTTACATCATGGACGGCTCTGACCTGGAAACAGCTTTTTCCTCAATGGCTTGTATGGTCAATAACACCGGCCTATCTTTCCGCGCGGGGGGACCGGTCAATTCCTTCGCTTTTATGTCTGATTCTAGCCTTTTCCTCTCCTCCGCCCTGATGATTTTGGGTCGTTTGGAGTTTTTTGCTGTATTGGCCTTGCTTCTTCCCTCCTTCTGGCGGCAGGAGTAACTCACTCTCTTACGCACCCATAATAATGGTTGATAAGCAAACGCTTAGAAAGGTATAATTAGACTATTAAAAACAGAGTTTTCCCACGAAAAGCAGAAAGGTTAGTCGAATGTTTGGTTTTTTACGCAAGATTTTTGGAACAGCGCAAGATCGGCAAGTGCGCCGCTATTTTAAAATTGTCGACAAGATCAATGCTTATGAAGCTCAATATCAACAGTTAACGGATGATCAGCTTCGCGCCAAAACAGCTGAATTTAAAGAGCGAATCAAAAAAGGGGAAACCCTCGATCAACTCCTACCAGAAGCTTATGCCGTCGTTAAAAACGTGTGCCGCCGCCTATGCGGAACAGAGGTGCACGTCTCCGGGTATAATCAAAAATGGGACATGGTCCCATTTGATGTTCAGTTGGTTGGAGGTATTGCTCTCCATAATAACT
>Ga0153954_1001390_pt1 | contig 13189 bp, 11 predicted proteins | sample TSFL038MetaG_FD_102277 | JGI IMG/M metagenome (GOLD analysis project Ga0153954, IMG submission 102277) | Attine ant fungus gardens microbial communities from Florida, USA - TSFL038 MetaG | ecosystem: Host-associated > Fungi > Mycelium > Unclassified | place: USA: Florida, Wekiwa Springs State... | reverse complement strand
GGGGACGAGTCTTCGAGGCCCCGGGGATCAGCCGAGGCCGTTCCCGGGGCGTCGCTGCGCTCCTCCCTGGCCACCCAGCCTGCCTGATTTCACATGGCCAACCCCTATCCGGATAGCCTCTCAGAGGACGACGATTTCCAACGAAGCCGGGACCACGGTGCCGACAGCCTCCAACGCCACGCCGGCGGCAGGTACCGGTACGAGTTGGATGCTGACTTTGCCTGCTTCCAGGCGTCGTGAGCCGTACAGACGCTGAAGCGTACCGGTCAGATTCACGACAACACTCGGCAACTGCTTTTGCCCCGCCATACCGTGGGCGTCAGTGTCCGCATGGCCACCGGTGTGGTCGAGGAACGCGATGGTCCTCACATAGTGCGGATCGGTGTTCGGAACGGACTCCGTGACATCCGGGCGGTTGACGAAGACGCGGAAGGCCGTTACGTGTTCCCCGATCTTGATGTCTTGAATCAGGGCAAGAACCTCGGTTCCTCCGCCGTTGGCCGCGGTGAGAGATTTGATGGCAGCATCGCTCATGGTCCATTGGCGGTCAAGAGCCTTGAGAGGGGTGGCGGCGAACGTGTTCGCCCCTCCGAACCGCTGGACGCCGGCTACCGCCGCTCCGGGCCGCGAGTGAAGGAGCGCCAGGATCCGAGACTCTCGGTTGGTGTTTGGGGTCCGGCCGTCGGGCGAGGGGAGATAGTCGTAGGTGTACCCGAGGTCGTTGATGTTTTGAAGCTCTTTCACGTTGGCCGAATAGAGCGTGCCATCGGGTTTGATGTAGTTGCTGGGGAACGTCATGCCCAACCAGAGCGGATCGTTCGAGTTCTCCCGGCCTAACGCATTCCAGGTTGCCCAGATCCGGTCGATATTGCCATGGTGCATGAAAAAGAGAGGATCGCGTGGCGAGCCGGGGGTCGGCATGAAGGCGCCGATGTTGTTGTGAACCAGGTTATGCGGCGTGCTCTCCAGGATTCCTTGGCTGCCACCTCCCATGACGACCCATTTCGGGTCCGTGTCGGTCTGATTGGGGTTCCTCGATGTGCCGAAGATTTCGTAGATGGTCTCGCTGTAGATCTGGTCCATCACCGACTGGCCGACGATGTATTCGTCGAGGGCATATTTGCCGACTAGCTTATTCCTGTTCGGGACATAGAGCGGGTTCGGCTTTCCTCTGTATTCAGGATTCGCGAACGCCTCCGGGTAGTCCCGCACTTCCGTCCAGTTCCAGTAGGGCATCGCGAATTCGGAATGGTGCGTCAGCGTCTGCACCGCCTTCTCGTACATGAGGGTGTAGGCTCGGTGCCAAGGTAGAAAATACCAATCACCATGCGGACAGTACTTGTACCCTCGGATTCTGTCTCCGTGCTGCTGTGAGAAAGCCAGCCAATTGACGTTGGCAGGCAAGCCCTGCGGCGATTGCATCAGCCCGACGAAATCGCGATACGCGCTGATCGCGGGATCATCGATCGACATATTGGTGAGGCTGCGGCGGGTGACTAGCCCATTTTGAGCCGCCCGGACATGGCCTGTGAACATAGTGACGGCGCCTACCGACATCAGCTTCAAAGCGGTCCTGCGCGAGAGCGTCACGGGATCCTTCTTTCTCGATCGAGATGTCCTGATGACCAGAGAGACCGTTTGACGGTCTTGACCTCTGGCTCTCTCTTTAGCCAGCTTATTCAAGCGAGTCAAGTCCTTGCTAAAGTAGGCGGCATTTTCATGGCTTCGCTCTGAAGCGGGCGATCCGGCTGGCACCGGCGTGTGTCGGAGCCCTCCCGGATCGCTGTTCGCTCTGGCGCGGCCAGGCTCTCCGTCCCCCTCTCGCGTTCAGAGGGCTTCGCCCCTCGGTCTGCAAGAAAAGTAGTGACGGCCGATCGCCCCGTCGGGTTGGCTTGATCGCTTGACAGGCCGCCGCTATGACTGAGTAATCACTCATTTTGGATCGCGACGGCATTCTCTGATCCGTAAGGACTGTTGGGGAGCGATGGCACGCCCGCTCAGTGAAGACAAGCGGACCGCGATTCTTGAGGCGGCGACCGAAGTGGTCGCCATGCTGGGAGTGAGTGCGCCGACCGCGAAAATTGCCAAGGGGGCAGGCGTGGCGGAAGGGACACTGTTTATCTACTTTGAAAATAAGGATGTGTTGTTGAACCAGTTGTATTTGGGGCTCAAGATAGACCTTCGCGATGCCATGATGACTGGTTACTCTTCCGGCAAGAGCCTCATCGACCGGAGTCGCCACCTTTGGGATTGCTACATTGATTGGGGGGGGCACATCCGCTGAAGCAGAAGGCGCTGAAGCAACTGTCGGTATCGGACCGCATCACCGAAGAGAGCCGGAAGATTGTCGAAGACGCCTTTGTCGACTTTCTCGGGATGATGCGCGAGTGCGCAGCCGAAGGCGCGATGAGGACCCTGCCTCCGGCATTCGCCTCGGCAATCATGGGTGCGATCGCCGATACGACGATGGATTTCATCGCCCGTGAGCCTGCGCAGGCAAAACGATACACAAAGGCCGGCTTTGATGCGTTTTGGAAGGCAGTCGCCGGATGAATCGTTTTTTTTCTCCGTGTAATGAGCGCGTGCTCGCTCATGCGTGAGCCCGGAGAATGGTGACGGAGACTTCCGAAGGAGAAAACGTGGACATAATGGCTTGTCCACCAGTACCACCCAACCGGCCTCTTGACTTCCTTCGAGCTACAGGGTCACTCTCTGGCCTGAGTGTGGGCTATTCAAGCGATAACCGCTCTACAGTGGCCGAACTAGAGCGAGTTGCGAACGGATCGCCTACAAAATTATTGATGGTATTGTAAGATTTTGGTGTCTTGTGGTTGCCGAGGCCTTTGTGGATGGCCTCGGCAGGCCAAGGCCTGTCCTACAGGAGTTGCGCGGCTCAAACATGGATCAAAGATATGCGAGTTTTAGGCATCCTGGTGGTGTTGGAAGAACTCGCTGAGCGAGACCTTGCGCTCGGCCGCGATCGAGTCGGTCAGCCGCCGCCGCTCGGTGTCGGACATGGGAGTGAAGGCACGGGCCAGTTCGATGTTACGCTCGATGAATTCGGGTTTCGGCATACCCACGCTCGCCAGGCTGACGGGCAGTGAAAGCGAGTAGGCCAGCAGTTTCTCGATCGGGGCCATGCCGATGATCTGTTCTTGCGCAAAGACCTTCATGGCGATGATGCCCATTTTCTTGTGGACGGCCACCGGCAGGGCCAGTTCCTCGAACCCGCCTGCGCTCATGGGGGTCGCCTTCATCCCACCCTGGCCATCGGCCATGCGGGCCATCGCGGCGTTGAGTGCCATCTGGGTGCAGTCGAAATCGTGCCGTTCGAGGGCCGACTTCAAGGCGATGGGGGAGGCGTGGCAGGTGATGCCGATGGCGCGTGTGACCTTCTGATCACGGGCCTCGTACAGGGCTTTCAGGACTCCGTCGGGCTTCTCGATGGCGGCCAGGTCTTCGGGACCCGCAAGCGCGTGGATGTGCACGACGTCGAGATGATCGGTCTGCAACCGTTTCAGGCTCAGTTCGATCTGACGGCGGGCGTCGTCCGCCTTTCGCGCCGAGAGTTTCGTCGCCAGGGTGATCTGCTTGCGCCTCTCGGGCATGAGCCGGCCGATCCGCTCCTCGCTTTTGCCGTCGCCATACGAATGGGCCGTGTCGATGTACGTGATGCCGAGGTCCAGGGCTCGGGACAGGGCCTCCAGCGCCTTATCGTCCTCCTTGTACATCAAGAATCGGCTCCCGGAGCCGAATCCGAGGATCGAGACCTCAATGCCGGTTTTACCCAAGGTGCGGGTTGGCAGCTTGGAAGCGGGACCGGCACCGAGAGAGGGGACGAGGGCGGCTCCGGCGGCGGCGGCCTGGATGAACTGTCGCCTGGAAAGGTCCATGGTTGCTCCCGCTGGTTCAAGATTGAATAAGAGGATTTCCTCTCGGGGCATCCTAACCGGTTGTGCATTGCCGATGCCACATTCTGGAGGACGAACAGCGAACCCTCGTTACAGGGATCATTGGAAAGCTGCTGCTGGAGTGGTTCCCGACTGTCGCGAGTAATCTTCTTATCAAAGAATGAAGACAACTAAGTAGTATCTCCGGAAAATCCCCTTCCCGTAGCATGGGGACCGCCCATCAAACGATGTTTTCTCGTAGGGCAGGCCTTGGCCTGCCAGGGCTGTTCGCTCGAGCCTCGGCAGGCCAAGGCCTGCCCTACAAGATATTTGCCGAATGCTCCACTAAGTGGATCATCCGGCAAGTTCCCTTCTTGTAGGGTGGGCATTGCCCACCAGGGATTAAACCCTGGTCGAAGCCACGAGATTGGTGGCAGTGCCCACCCTACGGGAAAGCCACTTGGCGGATGAGCCACTAATCTGAGTGGCTGTGGTTGTCACCAACAACAGCCACCCAGTCGATCTTGTACCCGTGAACAAATTGGCAAGTCGGGACACTCATTGTCTTTCGCCGGTCACTGGCATGAGCTGGACGAAGATCGGTGGCCCATGATTAACATGGATTAAAGGGTTGATATCCAGATGGACCGGTCAAAGCTATGAGATGCTCACAATCGGGGAGGAGGAGCCTGCCGTGGCGACTGGCAAGCAGCGCTCATCAACGAGACGTTAAAGTTTCGGTTGAGGCGTGCGAGCCGAGAGCCGTTTCAAGGCTTTGGCCGACGCCTGATAGATCCTGGGGTCGAATGAGCCGAGGGCGAGCTTGAGAGCTTTGACTGCTGACTCGTCGCTTGAGCCACACAGTGCCAAGGATAGCGCGGCTTCTCCAGTCCAGTCTTTCCCCTCGCGGACTGCGGCGGTCATGACGGGGATTGCCGATTCGCCTCGATCCATTAAGGTTAGCGAGAAACCGGCGGCGATTCGGACCTCCACGTTCTTGTCGTTCAAGGCTTCGACGAGCGCAGGCACCGCGAGCTTCTGGATTTCAGGGTCGGGTGTATAGACGGCCCCGAGCGATTCAGCGGACCTCAAACGTACCATTGGTTCGACGTCCTTCAACACCGCGACCAGATAGGGAACGGCTCGTTTGGCCTCCAGGCCACGCAGTCTCCCCAAAGTAGAGGCGGCCGTTTCGCGAACACGGTAACTTGAATCCGATAACGCCAAACATAACGCCGAGGTCGCTTCATCTCGATCAAGGCCGGGAATTTGGCCCTTGATTGCCCGAGAGGCGGCCTCCCACCGGGCGGCGGATTCGTTGTCAGAGCGGATCATCCGGTGCCAACGATGGACCGGACTCAAATAGGTGACCCAGCCCCATGAGCCAACCGCGAAGCAAGCGACCGTGATCAGGAGAGTACGAAACCGGAATTGAAAACGGGGCAACTTCATGGATAGAGTCTCCATGTGTCCGACGGGTTGCCTTGGACATTTGTCGGTCAACATCCTAGCCGCAATCGGCGAGCCACTCAATGGTTTCGCTGGACAGGCGACGCGGTTGCATGCATGGTGGTGAGGTCGCTCCAAGGCAACAGTGCCGGAATCTCGCCATACCTGATGTTGTGTCGACGTGCTTTCCTTTGGAATCGCGGTGGCTAGAATGGGATCTCCCGTCTTCTTTCGGCTGGCGGTTGACTGGAGTCCATGATCACAACGACCGAACCGGGCCATGGGCGCACGTCGATTCGCGTCATGACCTACAACATCCTGAACGGTGGCGAACGCCGTGAGAACCACATTCAGGAGGTCATTCAAGCCGCCCGTCCCGACGTGGTTGTCCTTCAGGAAGTGTTCACAGGCGACTTTCTGCGCGTGTTAGCACAGTCGCTGGAGATGGAGTACTTCCTGGGTACAGGGAATGCGAAACATAAAGTCTCGCTTCTTAGCCGATTTCCCATTCGCACGCCGGCAAGTCATCATCAAGCCCCGCCGATCTGGCGCAACTTCATCGATGTTGTGATCGAGTATGCACCCCAGCGAATGTTCCGGCTTCTGGGCGTGCATCCGATTCCAAACCTGGGGGTGCTCTGGGAACTCTGGCGACTCTGGGAAGCGCAACATGTCATCCAGCATTACCGGCAATATGCTCATTCACCGCTACTGATCGCGGGGGATTTCAACGCGATCGCGCCTGGCGACAGAATTCGAACCGACACGATGCCCGCATGGCTGAAGACGATCCTTTTGTTGCAAGGCAACCGTGCTTATTCCTTTTCGATCCGCGCCTATCTTGCGGCGGGATTGACCGATTGCTTCCGGTATCTCCATGCCACGGAGGATGGATTTACGCTTCCGCCTCCATGCCCGAATACGCGGCTTGATTATATTTTCGTCAATTCTCCGATGAAAGCCTTCCTGGTCGAATGCTGGGTTGTTCGTGAGCCCAGGGCTGTGCTGGAGGCGTCGGATCATTATCCCGTCATGGCGGAGTTCCGTTTCGATGCCGAGAGTTCTGAGTCGCAAGTTCGTTGATGGAACTCTCGTGCCGCTTGGACAACTCGTTCGAGGCCGGCGTTTTTCACCACGACCTCGAACGGGTTTGTTTTAGGCGGTTGCTCCGTTATCCGTTCGAGGATGCTAAGGAAGGCTGGTGGGTCGGGTCTGAGGCGGGGGCGGCCTCAATGACGCGCATGTGTTTCCACTTGCCGCTCCGGAAGCGGAGTGTGAAGCAGACGGCCATGGCGAGGATGTAGGCGGTCGCGAAGGCCCAGGCCCCGTTGAGGTTGCCACCGGCGCGGACGAGAATGAACGTCGGCACGACCATGATGGGCCAGGCCAGGGTGAAGGTCAGTAGCGACACGAATCGGGTGTCTCCGGCACCCCGGAGTGCGTACGAGAACGTGATGTTGACGGCGTCCGCCAAGGAATAGACGGCGACGCAGGCCAGGAGTGGAGGGACGATCGCCGCCAGAGCGGCAAATTGCTTGGGGTCTCGGCCTCCCTCAAAGATGCTGACAAGCGTGTGAGGAATCAGCAGGTAGGCGGAAGCGACCACACACATGTATCCGAACACCCAGCGGAGCCCGGTATACGCCGACCGTTCGGCCAGATCTGGGCGATTGGCACCGAGCCGCTGGCCGATCAGGATGGATATTGCCTGCCCGAGCCCGAGCATCGGCAGAAATGCCACCATGTTCAGTCGAACGGTCAGTGTAGTGGCCCCGGTTTCGGCCTCTCCGAGTCGGCCGACGAGCTGCACGAAGATGTGGAAGACCAGGACGTCGAGGAAGACCTGCACTCCGGCCGGTCCACCGTATTTCATGAGCCGGGTGAACAGCTCGCGTTCCGGCCGCCATCCCGCGAGCGTGTTGAACTCGCGCCGATTTCCGGGTCTGAGGAGAAGGAAGAGGGCGACGACGGCTGCCATCCAGGCGCCGGCCACTGTCGCCCAGCCGGCCCCGGCGATGCCCAGCTCGGGGAAGCCGAGCCGGCCGAAAATCAGGAGCAAGGCCAGCACCACGTTCGTCGCGGTCCCTGCTGCCTCGATGCCGAGAACCGTCCAGGTCCGTCCGCGGCCGGAGAAGAAGCCATTGATCGCTGCCATGATCAGCATCGGCAGAGCCGCGAAGCAAAGGCAGCGAAGATACGAGACCTCCAGCGTCTGAAGGGCCGAGGTGTGCCCTCCGACGGCGATCAAAAAAGGCGCCGCCGGTACCATGATCAGCATCAGGAGACCCGCGAGAAGGGCGAAGTGGAGGCCTTGCCAAACTGCGGGACCGACCCGCTCGGGCCGGCCGGCCCCGGTGTACTGGGCGACGAAGGTGGAGACATAGCCGGCGGTCACCTGGAGCAACCCGAAGACCAGCCAGAACCACATCACCGCCGGGAACGACGCGGCCATCTCGCGCGGATCATGCCAGGAGAGCAGGATGGTATCCAAAAAGACCTGGACGGTCATGAAGCCCTGGCTCACCACCAAGGGCAAGGCCAGTGCGAGAAGTTCTCGGCTGCCCCCCGGCCGCGGCGAAGCGAGCGCCGAGGCTTCCGGAGTCGCCCTGGAGTGACCTGGCATTGGTTCGGCAATGTCTTCCGTGAGTCCGCGGTTCGTCATCTCAACGGCTATCCAGAAAAAGGGATCTTGATGTCAAAATACACGGCTTGAGTGGCTGAGGGCGAATCTTTCAAGCCGGATCCCGGCCGATGCGAAGCTCGAGCTCGGTGGATGATTTGCCTTGAGGCGGCGAGGGCTTCCTGCGCTGGTGATTTGTTCAACGGCGGGAGAAGCCCTTGCCGGATCGTACGGGCAGGGCTGGTCCCACGCCCGACCGGAAGTCGCGACTGGCCAACCGGACGAGCAAATTGCCCAGGTTACTCAGATCTTTGTTCATGAACTCAAGAAATTGAGGACGCACAACACGAGAACGGCCCATGACGCTCTCGGCAGGCCAAGGCCTATCCTGCAAGAGTCGGGCGGCTCGGACATTTCTTTTCTCATTATCAATAGATACGCAAGTTTTAAGGATCAGGAGTCCAGCAGAGCCGTTTGGGATCTGGTTCTAGCTCTCATTCTCCGGAAACACAGAATTATACTTCATGACCGATTTTAGAGAACCGACGATTCCAGCAGGTTCGTTCCGTGTGCCGGAATTTGATCCTGCAAGGGAAAAAATGGGTGTCAGCCCTCATTCCGCCATCCTGACTGCGCTCGAGCCTAGGAAAATCGATCCAGCCCTGTGATAAACGTAGGGTCGGCATCCCACATGGCTTGCGCCGAAAGCCGACCGGTGCATCGCGTCTGAATCTCAGCCGAGCCGGCTCGAGCTGTTACCGTTCGGAAGCGCACACCAAGGCAAGAGAGTGGAAAGTCCCAGGTCGACGTAAAGAAGTGAATTTGGGTAGCACGGAAAGGTCAGCCAGCGGTGCTACCGAGCCGGCTTATTTACGGAGTTCACGCATGCTCTCGATGCGATTACCTCTCGTCTCAGTCGTTTTCGTTTTCGTGGGCCTCTTGCCTCGCATCGGCTGGGCGGAGTATGCGCTGCGGGATGGTGACACAGTCGTCTTTCTCGGTGACAGCATCACCGCGGCTCGGACGTATGGCAAAATCGTGGAGAACTACACGCTCTTGCGTTTTCCCGGGCGCAAGGTCCGCTTCGTCAACTCCGGCTGGGGCGGTGACACGGCCGCAGGGGGGCTCAAACGGCTCGAACGCGACGTCTTCGCTCACGGGGCGACGGTGCTGGTCGTCGCTTACGGTGTCAACGATATCGGCTGGGGCCTCAAGGCCGATGACGAGCACAAGAAGATCTACCTGGATGCCGTGCGAGGGATCGTCGAGCGCTGCAAGGCGCGCAGCGTCCGCGTCTTCATCTGTTCGGCGGCGATCACGGCCGAGGATCCGGATAAGGCCGAGGCCGGGTTCCTCCAGCGGATGTGCGACGAGGGCATGGCCATCGCCCGTGACTCGGGCGAAGGGGCCATCGACATCCAGCGCGCCATGCGCAAGATTCAGAGGCACGTCCGTTCGATCGCTGAGCAGATCCGGGATGCCAAAGACAAGCCGACACTCCATGCTGCCGATGGCGTCCACCTGAACGACCTGGGGCAACTCGCCATGGCATTCGCGATCCTCAAGGGACTGGGGGCGCCGGCCGAGGTCTCCTCGGTGACGGTCGATGCCCGGAAGCCGGCGCTCGTCGAGGCGAACGGGTGCCGGGTGTCGGACGTGACAGGCGATGCCAGGCGGCTCGAGTTTGACCGCCTGGACGAGGGGCTGCCGATCAACTTCGGCACCTTCGGAGCCCTGCAATTCCGGTTCATCCCGATCCCGGAGGGGCTAAACCGCTATATGCTCGCGGTGAAGGGGTTGCCCGAGGGGCGTTACGAAGTGCTTGCCGACGGCCGGTCGCTGGGAGCGTTTCCAGCCGACCAACTTGAGTCGGGCGTGAACATCGCCTCGGCCACGGCCGATGGCTGGGAGCCCGGCGGCCCCTGGGATGCCCAGGCCTCGCTTCTGATTCGCCTCACCGACGCCCGAAGCGAGATCGCCTTGGCGCGATGGTTCACGGGCCACTACCTCCCCGGTTATCCCGAGAAGGATGCACAGCAGAAGTCGTACGACGAAGCCAATGCCCAGGTGGAAGGCCTCCAGCGGTCCCTGGTCAAGCCGAGACCGTTCCACTTCATCGTGCGGCCCGCCGAGCCGAAGCCCCACTGACTCCGGGGCGGGTCGGCGCCGCTGATTGATCGTCTGAAAAATCATGTCCGGGCCACGCGACTCTTGTAGGGCAGGCCTTGGCCTGCCGAAGCCTTGGCGAGAGCCTCGGGATGCTCAGGCCTGCTCTGCGGGAACTGTCCTGAAGCCAAGGATTGATCGCAAGGCGATGAGGATCGTCGTACCGTCCCGGCTGAGGTTGAGTCTTGTGAATCGAGGACTCTGGGGCGATGATCAGAGGTGGTTCAAGGCTTGCTCATCCGGTTCATGCGATGCCCTTTGGCGGTTCAGCCGAATGCTCACAATAAGGAGATTGTCGCATGCTTCCGTCGCGAACGTCATGGAGTCCAGGGCTCTTCATCGGGTGACAGGCACCCGATGAAGAGCCGGCGGGGTGTTGTTACGGAGAGAACTTTGCGGCACGCTTGCATGAGTCTGTATCTCTTCGGTGCAATCGAAGTCTTGTACGAGCTCATGATGATTTGATTTCAGAGGTGATGTTCATGGCACATCTGCACGTTCATACGAGGAAGGGCTACCAACGCTTGCCACGGACGATCGTCATCACCATCCTGGTCTTGTTTCTGAGCGTGACGGTCGCTTTCTACCTGATGCGGATGAAGGCCCGCCAGACAGCCTATCTCGGGTTGGCAGCGCGATATGCCGACCTCGCAGGCCGGTATTCGCAGCGAAGCCAGTCCGATTCCAGCGTGGCGCAGTTGTTTGCCGAAGATGTTCCTAACCTCGAAAAACTAGCCCGGACTGCCGTCGCCGATGGTGAAGCGCAGGAGGCCGCAACGCTCCAGTCAATGGTGACCCAAAAGAGAAACGAGTCCGAGCGGCTCAAAGCTGAGGCGCGGCGGTGGACCGAGGTTTCGAGGTATTATACGCTCATGCAAAAGCGGTACGCATACGGCGCGAAGTGTCCCTGGTGGCCCGTTTCGCCTCCCTCGGGTGATCCACTCGACGTCGAGGCTGTTTTTCTGTCCGATGACTCCCTGGCCGAGCGCTAATGAAAAGTCAGGAAAGTCGAGCACGTACGATCGTCTCGCGTTCGTAGAGTGGGCGCCACCCAACGGCACTCAGATTGAGGTGGTCCGGACGTGGACGCCCCCCCCAACCTCACTAGAGGTTCTGGTATGATTGCTTGTATAGATAAACTGGAAGGAACAAATTCATGAAGCGAGCGCGAATCGTCGCTCCACTAGCGGTGGCCTTCTTGGCGATCGGCGGGGGCTGTGACGCCGGCAAACCTGCGACTGAATCATCGACCCAGGAGGCTACGGTCAAGGGGAAAGTCACCGTCTTGGGTAAGCCGGCGACCAAGGGGCGTGTCACCTTCGACCCGTCGAATATCAGTCGTCCGGGCGCCCAGGTTCGCACCGCCGAGATCCAGGCGGATGGCACGTATCAGGTGACGACCTTGGTGGGGCCGAACTCGATCAGCGTCAACGTGCCGAAGCCGGCCCGTCCGACCCCGGGGATGTCCCCGGAATTTGGCCATGTCGTGACGCCTGGGGAAAACACGTTCGACATCACTCTTCCAAAGACAGACAACTGACGAAGGACTCATGTGCGTCCCGTCTCCGCCCGAAACGGGCGGAAGGGCGGGGTTGTACGGATCTGTCTGGTGTCAAGTGGCTGGTGGGATCTCGTCTGCATCCAGGACCCGAAGACCCTGCGCCTGAGTTGGAACGCTTTCCGGAAACGGGGTACGGACGGGAGAGTGGACTCTCTGGGAAGTCCGAGCACGAGTCTTCGAGGCCCCGGATCCGGGTCGAGACTTGCCCCGGGGCGTCGCGAGCGTCTCACCGGTCACGTTTTTTTCTGATTTCCGATTGCGAAACTCGGGCCGAAAGGCTTCCTAGTAGGCGTCGGCCGAAGGGCGCGAAGCGACCTGAGGTCATGGTTCGAAGAACTCCAGTCCAGGAACCCAGCCGAGGGGGACACCTATGGATCGGCCCTTTTCATACCAACGAGCCGAACTCCAGGGCCAGTCCACTGTCCGTTCTGTCAAACCGGCTCGTACCGGATTGAGATGCATATAGGTTAGCTTCTCTTCAAGCTTTTCTTGTGAGTGAATCTCGAAGGCGTAATACTTCGGCTGCCAGAATCGGCTGCCAAATTCGGCGTGCTCGAAATAACGCGCGTTCCCGTCGCGGTACCAAGTCCGGATGTAGTAGCTCGATCGTCGCTTCCACTCGTGGACGAACCGGCTGAGCTGTCCTGTTTCTCGAAACCAGATGATCGCATGTATGTGATTGGGCATGATGACAAACCCAACACAGGTCGCTAACTGGTGGCCTAACTGCTCGTTCAGGACCCCAAGAACAACCCGTTTGGGATGATCGTGATCGAGTAGACGTCGCCGGCGGTCGCACGAGAACGTAACGAAATGGGCGTACAGTAGGTCGTCGGGAATGCGTCGATTCGCCATGACTTCATCGTAAGTAGTCTTTGAGTGGCAAACCTGTGGACGAAGGGAATTCAGCTCTCTGCGTTGTTCGAAGAAAACGTTGGAGGGCCATTTTGCATAGCATCAAGGCGATTGATCTTGTGTCGCTTGGCGACCCTGATTGCATCGCCCTTCGCTACCTACGGTGTCCTTCGCAGTATCCGGCACCTCTTGTGGCTGCGCCACCCCGGTTGCAAGCAACCGGTGCCACCCAGACTCAGACCTCGACATGCTTCAACGAATGTGTATCTCACCCCATGAGTGGCAGGACAGAAAACGAGCTGCGTCACCGTTTGCCGTCCCCGTCTGGGTAGCCGCGGTTGCTTGCAACCGGGGTCGCGAAGCGACCAGAGGTTCGTGCCCCGAAGCGCTGCTTACCGGATCGAACCCAGGCATCCGCTCCCCGTGCGAGCCGACACCTCTTGTGGCTGCGCCACCCCGGTTGCGAGCAACCGAGGCTACCCAGACTCAGACCTTGTCATTCTTCAATGAATTCGTAACTCACCACACTAGTGCTTTGTCAACCCTAAGAAAACGGGTGCAGACGGCCTGCCGTAGGGTGGGCATTGCCCACCGATCTTCGCTGAGGCCAACAGTTTGGTGGGCAATGCCCACCCTACCAAAAGAAAT
>Ga0153954_1001389_pt1 | contig 13194 bp, 9 predicted proteins | sample TSFL038MetaG_FD_102277 | JGI IMG/M metagenome (GOLD analysis project Ga0153954, IMG submission 102277) | Attine ant fungus gardens microbial communities from Florida, USA - TSFL038 MetaG | ecosystem: Host-associated > Fungi > Mycelium > Unclassified | place: USA: Florida, Wekiwa Springs State... | reverse complement strand
CCGCCGATCAGCCAGGCATGCGGGATGCGGCCACTCTTGTAGGCGTTGAGCAGCGCGGTCTCCGCCTCGCGATGCCCGAACAGCATGGAGGTCTCGCGCGGATGCGGTGCGCCGACCTCGGCTTGGGTCTGGCGGGGGCTCATGCCGTGCTGGCCACGCTGGCGGCGGGTGCGGCGAAGAAGCGCTCGCGCAGGGCGGCCCAGACGCTGGCTGCAACCGTGTTGGGATCGCCCGTCGCATCGATCAGCACGCAGCGCTGAGGCTCGGCGGCCGCGATCTCGCGATAGGCATCGCGGAGCCCTTGATGAAACCTGATGTCCTCGGATTCGAACCGGTCCGGCGCGGCATTGCCGCGGCGAGCGGCAGCGCGCTTCAATCCGACCTCGACCGGCACATCGAGGATGATGGTCAGATCCGGCTTGAGATTGCCGATGGTGACCCGCTCCATCGCGTTCAGCAGGCTGGGAGCGACATTCCCGACCTTGCCCTGATAGACACGTGTCGAGTCGGAGAAGCGGTCGCACAGCACCCAGGTGCCCTGGTTGAGCGCCGGCCGGATCACCGTGCGGACATGGTCGTCACGGGCGGCGGCAAACAGCAGCGTCTCGGCGTCCGCGCCCAGCAGCTTGCCGACGCCGGATAGCAGGAGATGCCGGATCACTTCGGCGCCGGGAGAGCCGCCGGGCTCGCGGGTTACGATCGAACGCAGCTTTGCCGCTTCAAGTCGTTCCGACAACTTCTTGATTTGGGTCGACTTTCCGGATCCCTCGCCGCCCTCGAAGGAGATAAAGCGCCCGCGTCCGGGCGTCCGTTTGATGGCGATTTCAGGCATATCAAAGCCTCGCCACGCCGGCGCGGAACATGCCAATGACCAGTTCCTGCGCACCGTCGAGCGCCCGCCGCATGGTCGATCCGACGCCGATCGATTCCGCGGCATAGACCGGCGCTTCCATCGCCACATTGCCGCCGCGCCAGACCCGGATCACGCCGACCTGCTGGCCCGCAGTGATCGGCGCGTGCACCGGTCCGCTATAGACCAGACGTGCGATCAACTTCTCATTGCCCTGCTTCGACACCATCACCTTGACTGGCTCCGGGCTCGATAGTTTCACCGAGCGGCTCTCGCCACCGAACACCCGCGCATAGCCGAGCGGCTGATCGGCAGCGAACAGAGTGCGGGCCTCGAAATTGCGGTACCCCCATTCGAGCATCTTCTTCGCTTCACTGGCGCGATCTTCCGAAGCCTCGAGGCCGTTGACGACGACGATCAACCGCGTGCCGTTCTGCACCGCCGAGCCGACCATGCCGTAGCCGCCCTCCTTGGTGTAGCCGGTCTTCAACCCGTCGGCGCCGTCCAGCGAGTTAAGCAGCGGATTGCGGTTCAGCTGGCGGATCTTGTTCCAGGTGAACTCCTTCTCGCCGAACAATTTGTAAAAATCGGGATAGTCCAGGATGATGTGCCGGGCGAGCATGGAGAGCTCGCGTACCGTCATCTTGTTGCCGGGGTCAGGCAGCCCGTTGGAATTGGCGAAGGTCGATTTGACGAGACCAAGCTCGCGCGCCCGCTTGGTCATGTAGTCCGACGCAAACACGCGCTCGTTGCCCGCCATGCCTTCGGCCAGCGCGATGCAGGCGTCGTTGCCGCTCTGGATGATCGCCCCGTGCAGAAGGTCATCGACGGAGACCTTGCTGTTGATGGCCGCAAACATGGTGGAGGTGCCCGACGGCGCGCCGCCGTGTCGCCAGGCGTACTCGCTGATGCGATACTCGTCGGTCAGCTTGACCGTGCCTTCCTTGATGGCATGGAACACCACTTCCGCCGTCATCAACTTCATCATGCTGGAGGGCGCGCGCAACTCGTCGGCGTTCTTCTCGAACAGCACGCTGCCGCTCTTGGCTTCGATCAGGATGGCGGTCGGCGCATCGCCGTCAAAGGCTGATTCGTCGGTCGGCCTGGCGCCCTGCACGCTGTGATTGGCGGCATGGATCAACCCGCCCCAGCCGATCGCAGCCACGACCAGCCCCGCGACCACACAGCGAAGCAGGCCGGCGTTCCTGGCCGTCGACTTCCGGAATGGTGATAGCGTGAGTGCCATCGGCGATCGCCCTTTGGTGCCGCGCGTTCTAACAGTTGGATCTACCGCGAACAACACGGCTTTTCGCCTCTGTCGCACGCCGCGCGACTGACCAATCATATGGTCGTCGCCCCCTATCCGCGCAAACGGGTCCCCTACCCTGCGGCGTCGTCTCAGTACAGCCCGCGGCCGCTCAGGATTTCGCTGGGGCCACGCGGATCGACCGGTACATCGGCTGAAACCGATCGATAGGCCGAACTGTAGCGCGCGTCGCCCTCATAGGAGACCTCGCGCGGATTATTCAGCGCGCGGTTGCTTGAGTGCGAGCGGCTGGACGCCGACATTTCCGAGGTTGCATTGATCGAGGCATAGTCGGCCTGGGTATTGCCGAGGCTATAGGGCCGCTCCTCCGGCATGGGAACTTCCCCCCGGATCGGCCGGCCATGGCTGGAAGTTTCAGGCACGAACGGACGAGCGGACGCCACGCGGACCAGCGATGGTGATGGGGCCGGCACGCCGGTGCGCAGGGTCGCCATCAGCTGGCGGTCGTCGGAACCTTCCAGCGGCGCCCGGCCGACATATTCGACCCGCACCCTGGCGACGCCATGGCTCTTGAATTCGAGCAGCTCGGCCGCCTTGTTGGAGACGTCGATCAGGCGGTTGCCGTGATAGGGTCCGCGGTCATTGACCCGGACGATCAGCGACTTGCCGTTGGAGAGATTGGTGACGCGGGCGTAGCAGGGCATTGGCAGGGTCGGATGGGCCGCAGTCAGCGAATCCATGTCGAACACCTCGCCATTGGCGGTCAGGCGGCCGTGGAAGTCATCGCCGTACCAGGACGCCAGCCCCTCTTGGCGGTAGTGGGCATCTTCCTCAGGCACATACATTCGGCCCGCCACCATATAGGGCTTGCCGATGCGGTAGGTCCCGCCGCCCTTTGGCACCGGCTGGCCATCGGCAACCACGCGCGGGCTCGAGGACACACCGTATTTTGGATCGACGCGACTCGCGAACTTGCCCGAGGAGGCGCAGTTGGCGAGCACCAGACAGGCGCCCAGGACGGCAGCGCTGCGCGCCGCCTTCATTGCCGAATCTAAGCGCTGGATCCCCATTCGCCCCAATACCATTCGACCGGGTGCCCGCCTAACGCGAAGGCGGTTTCCGGTATGCCGCCCTGATGCGGCCCCTCCTCCGCACCAAGATCGAAAAGATAACTCAACCGGAACACGGCGGAAATGGGGTGGATTTTGCGGTACTGAGACGATGGTGAATCGATCGTTGCGTTTGCGCCACGTCGGAAACCCAAATCTGACCGGTTTTGACACATCTGTTGCGCCGAATCCCCAGTTGACGCCGATTGTGCGAGGCCTGCGCGAAATCCTTTTGACTGTGCAGGCCTGCACAGCGTTCTGTTGGCGCGGGGCGCAAAGGATGTTTGCGATGTTCGAGTTGGTAACAGCGGTGATGGGCCTGGTCGGTGCCGGGATCTTTATCGCTCATGCGTTTGAAGGTGTGCTGTCGCGGGCTTAACCCGCGACTGCGCCGTCGCGTCCTGCATCACCCGGTTCAGTCAAGCCCGTTCTGAAAGTTTTAATAAATTCGGACGAGCCTTGGATAAGGAGGATGTCACATGCGCCATCATGACCTTATCTCCGAGGGCTTCCTGGCCCTGACAGCCGCGGGCTTTGTACTGCTGTGCTCCGGCCTCCTGGCCTTCATGTTCGCGAGCTGACGATTGACTGCTGCAGGAGGCAATCCTGCCGCCTCCCGGTATTTCACGGCCGGAGCCATCCACCGATTTTTGCTTGCACTCCGGGACCCAAAAGAGTTCGCGCTCCTCACGTGTTGAGGCGGATGCGGCCGGCTTTCCCTCCCTGAATTGACTTCATCGGAGGACATTTCCACGAAATCTTTTGGTTTCCGACGAAGCCATTTTCCCAAGGCGGCGACAACATCCGGAAACGAACGGCGCGCAGGCTGGCTTCATTGATCAACAATGGAGTGGGTCATGTGGACATTGCTCAGCGTGCTTTATCGCTATTCCTGCAGGACCAGCCTGGGTGAGATCCGCTCTGCGTCGTTTCACCACCACTGCTGACCCGTTTATTTCGAGGGAGTTCAGCCATGCTTGCCGAAAAGTTCTTTCTGTATCTGGAAGGTCTCATCAAGAGCCAGTCTCATGTTGACGGCAGCCCGCGGGTGGTCAGCACCTCGCCACACGTTCCGGTGAAGCTTCCGGAGCGCAAGTAAACGGTGCGTCAGACGCGGTGGAGGTCTCGAAGACCGGCCTAACCACCGCTCGCTAAGGCAATTTGCCTATTTCGGCCGGCTGCAGTTCCGCGCCTTCACCAATTCGGCGAGCTCCGCGCGGACTCGTTCGACGACGCTTCCATATTCGCGGCTCTCGCTCTGCCGGAACAGCCGCACCGTCGGATACCAGGGGCTGTCGTCGCGATCGAGCAGCCAGCGCCAGTCCGGCACGTAAGGAATGAGGATCCAGGTCGGACGGCCAAGGGCTCCGGCGAGATGGGCGACACTGGTGTCCACCGTGATAATGAGATCGAGACACGACACGAGCGCCGCAGTCTCCGCAAAATCGGTCAGGTCGGCGGTGAAATCGACGATCTCCGTCCGTTCGCGCAGGGTCTCGATATTGTCCGCTCTCGGATTCTTTTGCAAGCTCACAAATGTTGCGTCGACATCAAGAACACCGCACAGCGTCCGAAGCGGCATCGATCGCTTCCGATCATTCGCGTACACCGCGTTACCCGACCAGACCAGACCAACCCTCAGCTTCTCGCGCGAACCGAGACGGCTTTCCCAGGCCCGCACCCGCTCTGCGCCAGGAGGCGGCAGATAGGCTTCCGCCGCCGGAATGGTGTCCAGCCTGGTCCCGAAGGCGAGCGGCAGGCTGTCAATGGCAACGTGAAAGTCGAACGGCGGCACCACCGTTTGCGACGATTTCACGAGGCATTGCGAAATGCCGGTCAATCCGCGCAAGAGCGGGTAAAGCGGTGCGTCGACGAGAAGTATGACGTGCGCCCCGCGCGCGGCCAGCATTGCCACGTAGCGCACGAAATGGATCCCGTCTCCCAGTCCCTCGGTCTGGCAGACCAGGACCGTTTTGCCATCGACCGGCTCCTCCCCAAGCCACGGCGGCGTCGGCATCTTGGGATAGGTCGCGGTCAGCTCCGGAATCTGCCAGCGCGCCTCGCGCCCTCGCCAGCCGGACTCGAAGTCTCCGGTCAGCAACTGAAGCAGCGCCAAATTCCAGACCGCTTTGGGCTGGTTCGGGTCGACGTCCAGGGACTGCTTGTAGGCGGCCATCGCCTCGTCGTAGCGCCCGAGTTCGGTCAATGACATCGCCCGGTTGGTAATGCAGCCGCCATCCGGCCTTATCACCAGCGAGCGGTCGTACCAGAGCAGCGCCTCTTCATGCCGTCCGAGCGCCTGAAGGGCGTTGCCCTGGTTGACATAGACATTGGCGTTGCCGGGATCCAGCTCGATCACCCGCCTGTTGTCGGCAAGCGCCTCCTCAATCCTGTTCAGGTTTTTGAGGACGACGGCCCGGACCTGCAGGGTCGGCGCATGATTTGGCTGTATCTCGACGCCTCGGTTGAGAACGAGGAGCGCCTCTTCGAACTGCCCCATCCCCTGGAGGATATGTCCGGCCTTGTAGGCCGCGTCGAAGCGACTCGGATCGAGCGAGAGTGTTTGGCGAAAGCACAGGAGCGCGTCGGAGCGCCGTTCGGCTTCGACGAGCGCATCGCCCAACTGCGACCAAAGCCCGGCGTCATCCGGCTTCAGCTGCACGGCTTTGTCGAAGACCTGCAACGCCTCATCGCGCCGGCCCTCGCCCCGCAACGCAGCGCCGAGCGTCGTCAGATAGGCGGGCTCAGGATTCATCCGGATCGCACGGGATGCCCACGCGACCGCATGATCGAACTGGCCGGCGCCCAGGCACATCACCGCCATCAGGTGCAGGAGCTCTGGAGTCTGCGGGCCCTTTTCGAGCGCGAGCAGACAAAGGCTTTGAGCTTTTCGAAGATTTCCTGCGCGCAACTCGGCGACCACGGCGTCATGGACCGCAGCCGGCGCAAGCTCGTCGTCCGTGCGGGCACTCACATTGAGTTCGCCTTCTTCGGCCCAAGGCAGTGGCGAAGGTTCATCGCACATCTCAGGGTGAAATCCGGATGCTGGCTCTAGGCGATTCGCCGAACGGCGGTAAGGTCGTTGGCCCCCATGCCCAAGCCAGGGGGAAGTGCACCCGTCCGCGTTCCCGCGACAGATATCCGCCCGGGCGAGCCCTTCTTTCTTTGCGATCCTGATGAAAGTGGCCGGTAAGAGCGCACCCGGGAGGAACGGTTCCCCTTTTGGAGGTATCAGCGTGTCGCCAGAGCAACATCCCAATCGTTACGTGCGGATGCCGCCAGCTTGGCCTTCCACTCGGATCGCGTTTTATCCTAGATGCGATCCACCGGCTCGCGCGTTCAGATATCGGACATTTCCCGTGCGGCCCGCTGATTGCGGCCCTGTTTTTGCAGGATCAGACAGCGGCGGTGCGGAAGGCAGCCGGGCGCTTCGTGCTCCGGGGTAGGAGGAAAAACACGACGCCCGGCTGCCGGCCGCGCGGCGGTGCGGCCAGACGTCATCAAAACACTTTCGGCTTAACCAACAGTGCGCTGACGCACGCGATTCAACAAACTTTTTAGTGTCCCGCGACGACCAAGTCCGGATGCGGCCCTAACCGCCGCGTGCCCTGCGAACGCTTGGAACAAAAAGATCAGTTAAAAAAGGCCCGCCATTGGCGACGGGCTCCAGGCTAGGGAGGAAACGCCGTGTCGAACGGCGCCCGCAACACTAGGACGATTCGTGCTTTGCTCGTGTGTGATGGTTCACACGATGCGTGTGCTATTGCGCCGCGGAAATCTCTCCTGGACCGGCCCAGGCAACCTCAATGAAAGCCTCGACCTTGAAGGGCAGCCTCAGCACCTTGCTGGCGCCTCGCGCGTTGCAGCGCGAACAAGGCAGGCCATCTCCTCCGCAGCCGCAAGCATCTCAGGGCCATTCCGGATGGGCCTCACATACCCGGGCGCAACTCTCGCAGCGAAAACAGGCCACGCGCCGCCACCCCAAATCCAAGCCGATAGCCTGGCTCCAATTGCAGCGGGTATCAATCCTCCCGCCCCATTCCAGAGGCGGACCGGCAAGTTCCTGGCCCGCACCGAACCCAAACGTCAGAAAGGAGGAGTCGCAGCCGCGCTGCCGCTAACACGTTCTTGATATTCCTGCCGCTAAATGATTGAAGCGCTGCGACGGAAGGGTGGCCGAGTGGTTTAAGGCACCGGTCTTGAAAACCGGCGTGCCTGCAAGGGTACCGTGGGTTCGAATCCCACCCCTTCCGCCATCTTGAGCTCCCATCCTATTGAATTTTCTAGAGATTTTTGCATCTATCTCGGCAGTGCCCCAGCCGTACCGAAGATTGCGAGGATAGCGAGGTCGGCCGAGCGCGCGCGATGGCCGCAGCAGCGACAGGGGCAGCGGCGGCCCAGTTCCCAAGCGCGCCATGCGGCTTCACGTAACGCAGTGACGCACCCGCAAGGGCAGCCGCCCCCATCAGAGCGCCGAGCCGAACCCCTCGCCGAGGTCTGCGGTAGATCGATGGTCCGCAGCGGCTGCGCCGTCAGCTACAGCACGCGCTTGATCGCGGCGACGATCTTCGCAAGCTCGCCCTGCCGCGTGATGTGCAATTTGCCGTAGATGCGCCGTATGTGCGTCCGAACAGTCGTCAGCGAAACCTTCCGCGCGTCGGCAATTTCCTGCGGCGACGAGCCGGTCCCGAGCATCGCGGCGACGGCAGCCTCGCTGTCGGTCAGTCCATAAGCTTTCAAGGCTTCAAGCGGGACGGCCGCCGACTCGCTTTCGGGATCGTTGATCGTCAGCAACACCAGATCGAGCCCGCGCAGGATATGGGCGAGCCGGTGTTCGGCGTGGGCCGAAATCGGGATCGCCCTGACGACCAGCGGTTTCTTGAAGCTCGGCCGCTGGAGAATGATCGGCCGAACGTCCGCGTTCCTTGCGGAAGGCAGGACCGTATCCGCGATCAGGCGCGTCAGCTTCGCGTGGTCGCGAAGCGACGACGCAATCATCTGCCCGCGATCGATCCTGAAGCCGTCCCCATTCAACGCCTCGGCGCGCGGATTGGTGAAGACCACGCGCCCCTCAGCGTCCGTTACGACGATGCCGACCGGCAGGTTCGCAAGCACGTCCGGCAGCAGCTTGCTCGGAAGCAAGGGCTGGGCAATGGAGCGATAGACCTGTAGCGCCCGCACCGCATGGGACGACAATGCCGCCATGGCTTTGCGTTCATCGGCCGTCGGGGTTCCCGACGACCTGGACCTTTGGCTCACCAGGAAGAAGGTGTTGCCCGGCACAATCTGGAGACTGCTTAGAGCCATTTGCGTTCCGAGATCGTAGGTGCGCAAATAGTCGTGATGGAATTGGGAGCGCGCGAGGATTTCCGGCAGCAGGACATCCTCATCCGTCCAGATGCGATCACCCAAGGCGGGGTTCAGACCAGCGGGCGTCCTCGGGCAAAGTTGATACCATAGCTGCACATACTGCGACACGGCCTCGACCAGAATCGGGCTCACATAGGTCATGTTCGGCTCCGGCCGGGCCGGCGAAAACAGTAGCGCGCCCATGCCGCCCGTCATCATCGCGAACGAGTCGAGCGCCGATGACCACTGATCGGGGTTGAGCGCGGCGCTGTAGAGCCGGTCGATGACCGCCGATATGGCCGCCTGATCTCGTGCGAGTTCAGCCAATGCCGCGAGCCCCCTCTATTCGCCCCGTTGACCGTATCGGCTTGCGGTGCCTGCACGATACTTGAATTCAACGCGAGGCAAAGTCGTCATCAATTTTGAGTACGCGCCGGCCCAAAATAGAAAAGTAGACGAGAAATCAAAGAGAACGAGATCCTCTTTGCTGAGGACGCGCCGAGGCGTCCAATCAGCGATCATGCACCCCGTAAAAATATCCGACCAGAAGCGATTTATGTCGCCGGGGGCCTATGATTTTCGAACTTTCGCATTCAAGCGCGCGCTCTTTCATCCAATCTAACCACAAACAGACATCGCGCAAACTCGGCTGTGCGACCGGCGGTATGCTGCGTCCGAGGCGCTCCGCCCTGCTGGCGACGACCGCGCTGCTGTCCGCGTTCCTGCTGCCCGGCATCGCCTCGGCGCAAACCGTGGTGGACAATACCACCGTGACAGTGCCGGGCACGCAAGCCACGCCCTGGGCCGTTCCCGATGCGCTCATCATCGGCGATGTCGGCTCAGCGACGCTCAATATCGGCAGTGGCGGAACGCCCGGTGTCGTTACGAGCGTCGGTGGCACGGTCGGGAGTAGCGTCGGCGCCGATGGCACCGTCACGATTACGGGCGCCGGCTCGAAATGGGATGCGGCCGGCGCGCTGCTCCTCATCGGCTATGCCGGAACGGGCAACCTGAAGGTTTCCGGCGGAGCGTCCGTCAATGCGGGGGCAGTCCTTCTCGGCGATGCCGCATCCGGCATCGGAACGGTGCTGGTGACCGGCCCTGGCTCCTCCTGGAACGGCGTCATGACAATCGGGGACTCCGGTCAGGGCGACTTCACCCTCGATGACCATGCCGCCGCCAAGATGAACGGAGCCAACACGATTGGCCTCTCAACCGGAAGCAAGGGCACGCTCAACATCCTGAACGGTGCTGCGGTCGACGCAACCGGCAATCTCACCACGGTAGGCGTGAGCGGCACCGGCTTCTTGAATATTGATGCTGGCGGCACGTTTGCGAGCGACGGCGGCAAGATCGGCTCCAGTCAAGGCGGCAATGGAACGGCGACGGTAAACGGCACCGGATCGCGCTGGGACATGACGGAGACATTGACGGTGGGCGACTTCGGCACCGGCCAGCTCGACGTGACGAGCGGCGGCGTCGTGGTGAGCGTGGGCGGCAAGCTCGGTGCCCAATCGAATGACGGCATAGGCACCGTCAACGTCGACGGTACAGGCTCGAAGTGGAATGCCGCCGGCGCCTTGCTCCTCATCGGCGATGCCGGAACGGGCAACCTGAAGGTCTCCGGCGGAGCGTCCGTCAATGCGGGGGCAGTCCTTCTTGGCGAAGCCGCATCCGGCATCGGAACGGTGCTGGTGACCGGCTCGGGCTCCTCCTGGAACGGCGTCATGACAATCGGGGAATCCGGTCAGGGCGACTTCACCCTCGATGACCATGCCACTGCCAAGATGAACGGAGCCAACACAATTGGCCTCTCAACCGGAAGCAAGGGCACGCTCAGCATCCTGAACGGTGCTGCGGTCGACGCAACCGGCAATCTCACCACGGTAGGCGCGAGTGGCGCCGGCTTCCTGAATATTGAAGCTGGCGGAACGCTTGCGAGCGACGCCGGCAAAATCGGCTCCAGTCAAGGAGGCAATGGAACGGCGACGGTAAACGGCGCCGGATCGCGCTGGGACATGACGGAGACATTGACGGTGGGCGATTTCGGCACCGGCCAGCTCGATGTGAAGGGCGGCGGCACGGTCACCAGCAAGTCCGGCACCATGGCGATCGATTTCGGCAGCACCGGCACCGCCACCATCAACGGCGCCGGATCGCGCTGGGATGTCGCGAGCGACTTGCAGATCGGTGTCCTCGGTGCCGCGACCCTGACGGTTTCCAACGGCGGCGCGCTCACCACCGGCACCGCTGCCACCCATGCCTCGGCCTATATCGGGGAAGGATCGGCCAGCACCAACACCAACGCGGTCAGCTCGGTGACGGTGACGGGGCCGGGCTCCAATTGGACCGTTTACGGTACGTTGACGGCGGGAAACCATGCCAACGGCCAATTGACGATCGCGGACGGTGGCACGGTCAACGTGAGCGATAACGCCGTCATTGGCTATTACCCGGACGGTTCCGGCTCCGCGCTCGTCACCGGGGCCGGATCGAGCCTGACGGTCGGGCAGAACCTGTTCCTCGGCGGCGACAATGTCTATTCCGCCAATGCCGGCCTTACCATTGCCAATGGCGGCAAGGTCACGGTCGGCAACGGCGCCGGCATCGTCAATGTCGCCATGGGCGGCGCCGCTTTTGCACAGCTCAATATCGGCGATACCGGAATGTTGGCGCCGGGAGCGACTCCTGATGCGCCCGGTACGCTCAATGCGTCCGAAGTCTTCCTTGGCCAGACCGGCGCGGTTGTCTTCAGCCATAACAGCACCAATTACACGTTCGCCCCGAAGTTTTCCGGCGTCGGCCAGATCTTCGTGTACAACGGCACGACCATCCTGACGGCGGATTCCAGCGGGTTCACCGGGTTCACGTCTATCGAGGGAGGCACCTTGGTTGTGAACGGTGCGCTGGGTGGGACGATCGAGGTCAAGAACGCCGCCGGCCGCCTGCAGGGCTCCGGGACGCTCGGCGATATCATGGTCAGCGCAGGCACGCTTGCGCCCGGCAACTCGATCGGCACGCTCAATGTCGGCAACATCACCTTCAATCCGGGCTCGATCTACGAGGTCGAGGTCAACGCGGCTGGGCAGTCCGACAAGATCGCGGCGACCGGCACGGCCACGATCAACGGTGGCGCGGTGAAGGTACTGGCCGGCATGGGCAACTATGCGCCGGCCACGACCTATACGATCCTCACCGCGAATGGTGGGCGCACCGGCACCTTCACCGAGGGCGTGACCTCGAACCTTGCCTTCCTCGATCCCTCGCTCAGCTACGACGCCAACAACGTCTATCTGACGATGACGCGCAATGGCACGGCTTTCCGGAACGTCGGCATGACCCCGAACCAGATCGCCACCGGCGGCGGCGTCGAGAGCCTCGGCTTTGGCAACCCGGTCTATGATGCTGTGCTGAACCTGTCGGCACCGCAGGCGCAGTATGTGTTCGATCAGCTCTCGGGCGAGATCCACGCCTCGGCGAAAACGGCGATGATCGAGGACAGCCGCTTTGTCCGCAGCGCCGTCAACGACCGCTTGCGCGCGGCCTTCGACAGTGTCGGCGTCGCGAAGGGCAGCGTGGTCACCTATGTCGATGGCCAGCCGGTCGCTGTCGCCGCGACGACGGATCGTCTGGCGGTCTGGGGCCAGGGCTTCGGCTCCTGGGGCCACACCGACGGCGACGGCAATGCCGCGCGTCTCAACCGCTCGACCGCCGGCTTCTTCATCGGCGCGGATGCTCCGGTGTTCGACACCTGGCGCTTCGGCGCGGTGGTCGGCTACAGCAGCACCAACTTCGATGTGAAGGATCGCCACTCGTCAGGTTTGAGCGACAACTACCATCTCGGCCTCTATGGCGGCACGAGTTGGGGCGATGTCGCCTTCCGGTCCGGTGTTGCCTACACGCGGCATGACGTCACGACGAACCGCGGCGTGGTCTTCCCCGGTCTCGGGGACAGCCTGAAGGGCGATTACAATGCCGGTACGGCGCAGGTCTTCGGCGAGCTCGGCTATGGCATGAACATGGGCGCTGCCCGGTTCGAGCCCTTCGCCAATCTCGCCTATGTCAGCGTCCAGACCGACGGCTTCACCGAGAAGGGCAGCGCGGCGGTGCTGACCAGCCAGGATACGACGACGGACGCGACTTTCACGACGCTCGGCCTGCGCGCATCGAGCAACGTCATGCTGGGTGACATCAATGCCACCACGAGAGGCACACTCGGTTGGCGTCATGCCTTCGGCGACGTGACGCCGCTCTCTGTCATGCGCTTCGCAGGCGGCGGGGACGTCTTCACCATCGCAGGGGTACCGATCGCGCGTGATGCGGCGGTGATGGAAGCCGGTCTCGACTTCGTGCTCTCGCCGGCCGCGATGCTCGGCGTCACCTATGGCGGTCAGTTCGGTTCGGAAATGTCCGACCAGTCCGTCAAGGCGAACTTCAATGTGAAGTTCTGATACAAGGCCGACGACAAATTTACGAAAGCAGGTTCGTCGCGCTCTCGCGACGGACCGCTATCCGATTCACACATTTTCGAGCCTCAAAGTGGTGCCGTATTTGATGCGGCGGAATGCTTCGAGGCCGATGCGCATTACCTTTGGACCGGGCTTTCCGTAATAGGCGGT
>Ga0153954_1001388_pt1 | contig 13197 bp, 7 predicted proteins | sample TSFL038MetaG_FD_102277 | JGI IMG/M metagenome (GOLD analysis project Ga0153954, IMG submission 102277) | Attine ant fungus gardens microbial communities from Florida, USA - TSFL038 MetaG | ecosystem: Host-associated > Fungi > Mycelium > Unclassified | place: USA: Florida, Wekiwa Springs State... | reverse complement strand
GGTCCTGATTAGGCAAAGCCTCTCTGTGTAACTCTGTGTTTCCTCTGTGATCTCTGTGTTAAAAATAACAAAAGATGGGTCACCTCAGTGCATGAGTTTTAGCATTGCTGTAGGGTGGTCGTGGTGTTTTTATATTGTTCAACGCCAAGATCGCAAAGAGACTTCGTCTAGCTTGGAGCCATAAAGAGTGAAAACTTTTTACGTAATGAGAGGTTCTAAATTAGGCAAAGCCTCTCTGTGTAACTCTGTGTTTCCTCTGTGATCTCTGTGTTAAAAATAACAAAAGATGGGTCACCTCAGTGCTTTGTTAGGGGGTAATTTTTTGCACAGCTGGCAGTTTCCACGTGCCGTTTAAGATGGCAGCCTCAGGCCAGTAAAAACGGAATGCCAAAATAAAGTCTCCTTCCGGAGCAGGTAACCAATTAGACTCTTTAGCCTGTCCAGGTGAATCGTGTTGAAGATAAAGATCAATAGAACCATCTGGATTGGTTTTTAGTTCATTCCGAGGACTAATGGAATACCGATTCAGCGGATTCGCTACAAAAGCATACTGAGAATTATACATCGTTAACGACCAAAATCCTTTGACAGGGGGAAGTTCCCCTTTTTCAAAATGGATCATGTAACGATTGGCTCCCGTTAAAGGCCGGCCGTCGCTATCATGGCTGCTGATGGGATAAATGGCATCTTCTGGCTTATTTGCACCGAGGCCTATTGCAGCAACTAAAGCCCGGTCCAAATAGTCGGTTCCATAGGTCCCAGCAACCTTCGGGTAGGTCCAATGGTTTGTTTCTATTAATCCATGGTTTAGATAGTCTCTTAAACTATCTTCAGCAGTTTTTGTTACATCGGCTAAAACTGCAGGATCCAACTTCGTAGCATCAAAAGGCTGACCAGGCACTATTCCGATCTGAGCAATTTTAGCAATAAAAGGGGCATCTTCTTTCGTAGGAGGATTCTCTTTCATCAACAATGCTAGCCGATCAAAAAAAGCAGCTGCATCGAGTTGGTTGATCTGTTTTCTGACAGAAAAATCCACATCCATTTTCGGATCGAAAGTGCCTTTGGGAGGTGTGTAAGTTTTGCCAAAATAACTGAGTGGCTTTAGCGTGTATTGATCTTGAATTTTGTAGACTGCTTGAAAATCTTCTGGAGTCCCAGTACTGTAGGTACGGCCAAGGATCCATACCATATTGGTTGGTGATTTGTACTCTATTACACCTGGTGGAAGAGTCCCTTTCCAATAGGGCCCGGTGATGGCAAAATCTGTTGCTTTTGTGCCTGTCGTTCGTGTTCCTGGATCGGCAATGACCTCTGTCCATCCATCCATGATCTGCATCAAGTAGTAGCGTCCATCTTCATCCGGAACATGCAAAATCCATGGTTCTTTCGAAAGATCAAGCCACGCCAATGAGTAGAGGGTATCTGCGTTTGGTGTTGTCACATCTTTAAAGGCAGGCGTCGGATAGGTGTGCATATTAGCAAACTGTCCAAGAGGGGCTTTTGATCCATTGGGTTCTACGGTGTTAATGGCTCTTTGTTTTGTCAGATCCATTGAGATCAGGGGATAGCCATAAATATAGGCTTCGACGGCCAGTTTCTTTTGCTCTTCAGGAGTGAGGGTTATTTCTTCTTTGGCAAGGAGGAGGCTCGAGCCGTAAATGGCTACAGCTGCAATTGCAATCAAAAGGGGGGATTGAGAGATTTTTAACATTTTAAAAGAACTCTGAAGGTTAAGGCATCAAAAAAATGCTCATAACAATTGCAGGCTTTTATTTCATTTTTTATAGATGCTTTTTTTTGAAGAGGGCAATGTTTTCCACATGGGGAGAACGAGGGAACTGATCGATGGGGATAATCGTCTCAAGTGTATAGCCCCCAGCAGAAAGGGCTGCCGCATCGTGGCTTTGTGTTTCAGGGTTACAAGAGATATAACAGACTTTTTCAGGTTGTAAATGCAAGATAGCCTCTATGGCATCAGGTGTAAGACCTGCTCTTGGAGGGTCTACTAAAAGGGCGTCAGGTTGCGGTATCGCCCGTTTTTTTAAGAGCTTCCCTACATCACCCTGTAAAATTTCTAAATTCTCGATGCCATTGTTTTTTCTATTAACTCTCGCATCTTGGCACGCATCAACAGAGAGCTCAATCGAGATTACTTTTTTCACAAAAGGGGCGGCAAAAAGACCTAATGTTCCTGTTCCTGCAAAAAGGTCAAGAAGCAATTCATCGCCTTGTAATTCTAATAGATCAAATGCTTGCTGATAGACCTTTTCAGCCTGAAGAGGATTAGGTTGGAAAAAAGCTCTGGGACTGATGTGGAATGTCAGCTCTTTCCCAGATACAGTCAGTTTCTCTCTTAAGTATTTTGGCCCTAAGATGTGTTGTTCGATATATCTTGTCGGTTGCCCAGGGGCAACTTTTTGTATGATCGTAAAAAGGGCTGCATTAAAACCCTCGCCGATCTTTTTGTAAGCTGCAAGCTGCTCTTCTGTCCATGGTTCATCTGAAACAGTTAGGAAAAGCATACGGTCATCTGTCCGGTAACCGTGTCTTACTGTTAGATGGCGAAGGGACCCCCGATTTTTAATAGGGTCATAGGGTTTAACACCATATTTGTCTTTCCAATCGCGGATGGCATCTAAAGCTTCTTGAAACCAAGAGGGACCTAACGAGCAGTGATAGGTGTCAAAAATATCTCGCTTCCCAAAGAAACGGTAGAGCCCTACCTCTCCAGATGGGGCAAAACTAAACTCCATCTTGTTTCGCCAACGCTCCATTTTTTCTGCACCTAAAATGGGGAGAAATTTTGCATGAGGAAAGTCTTTGAAAAGTTCTTTAACAAACGTCTCTTTCCAAGCTAACTCATGCTTATAATCCCAGTGTTGGGTCAAACAGCCGCCACACACGCCAAAATGGGGACAAAACGGCGTTATTCTCTCTTTAGAGGGTTGGAGAATCTGCAAGGCTTCACCAAAGCGCATGCCTTTTTTCTTAAAAGGAGGTGTAATTTCAACCTCTTCTCCTTCAAGAGTATAAGGAACTAAGATGGCTTTTCCTTCGGTAAGTCCTAAGCCATCTTTAGTAAATTTTTTGATCTTAACTTGCATTGGGACAAGAATAGCAGAATTGCTCTAGGGCAAAAATTCTTTTTTTCCCTTTACAAGGAGATAAGTTACTTTAAGGCTGCTGTTTTATAATGTGGGCTGCTTTTAAGGCTTCAATCCAATCGTTTTTATCGGCATTAAAGATGTCTTGATTAGTCGTTCTGTACATCAGGTTAATGCTGCCATTTTCGATATGGAAGTGTTTAGAAACGCCCCAAATAGGTTTAGTTGTCGATGGTACCGCCCAAGTGTAAAGAATGGCATCTGGTTCCTTGGTAATCACATGAACCTCAATATCTGTTTGAGGAAACATCTTTTGAATTCTTGCCTTTACAGCGTTTTCATCTTCTTTAGGTTCTCCAGGGATGTTATTCAGGTTGGCGCTGAATCCCTCCTCAGCAAGAGCAACCGAAGATCTGTTTTCAGGGACATAGTAGCGCGTTGTACTGACCACGGTCTTATCGCTCTTCTTTTCTGCCGCTAATTTCCAATGCTTTTTGGAGTCGGGCAAAATGTATTCGACATTGCCAATCGTGTCTGCAAGCAGGGAAGTGGCAAGAAGAGAGGTGGTTAAGAAAAACGAAATGAACATGTGCAAATCTGACAGGAGGTTACAAAGTGGTTGTTCCTGTCAGTTTGCATTTAATCATTAAAATATTTTCTTTTGAAGAGGGCTTTTTTAGACATCTGTTGCGTTGCAAACTTTCTAATAAAATGGGGTGCTATAATTCACTTTTTCCATTCCAGAGGAGCTATTGCATGCGCTTTTTATTACTTTTTCTTTTATTTTTACAGACTCTTTCAGCCGATTCGCTCATTGAATCGCCTATTTTGAAGGGACAGCTAGACAATGGGTTAACCTACTATGTTCAAGAGAATACTTTTCCTAAAGGGAGGGCTTTTCTTCAATTAGTGGTAAAAGTTGGTTCTCTTAATGAAGAAGAACAAGAGCAAGGGGTTGCCCATTTTTTAGAGCATTTGGTCCATCGGGGAACAGAACATTTTAAAGAAGAGGAATTATGGAGTTTCCTGGAATCGATTGGAGCCCTCCGTAATGCCCATTCCAATGCCTCAACCGGATTTGATATGACAGAATACCACTTTGATATTCCGATTGAAAAAGAGGGGAGCTTAGAAACGACTTTAACGATCCTTAGAGATTTTGCAGGATTTGCCACCCTTTCAGAAGATTCTCTTGAAAAAGAGAGACATGTTGTTCTGGACGAGATGTTCTTACGAACTGATAAAGATTTTAGACGATATCAAGAGCTTATACGGCAAGTTTACCCCGATAGTCGTCATAGGTATCGGTTCCCGATTGGGAAAGAAGAAGTTATTCGAACTGTGACAGCAAAAACGGTGGGGGATTTCTATAAAAAATGGTATCAGCCTCATCGGATGGCAGTGATGGCTGTGGGCGATTTTGAAGGAGAGGTCGTTGTGAAGGCGATAAAAACCCTTTTTGCCTCCCTTCCTGTTTGGGAACAAGAAGCAAAAGAGTTAGATATTTCTCTTTTACCAACAAAGGGTGGGCAATATATCCATTTCGATTCTGACTTAACAGGTACAGAACTTTCTCTTGTCTTTTCAGAAGAACCAAAAACCCTTTCGCCTAAAGAAAAGACCGCTTCTTGCGCTGTAAGACAGCTATTTAAATGTCGGCTAAAAGGCAAGGAAGAGGAGGGGATGTTTTACGATACAGGTCTCTATTTTTACCCTTTTTGTAACCTGAATCAGCTGGCTTTGAGAGCAAGTTTTTATGAAACCAGAGCAGAAGAGGGACTTAAAGCCTTTTTGGTAGAACTTGAGCGTATAAAGAGGTTCGGATTCACAGAAAAAGAGCTCTTATACTGGAAAAATGAAGAAAAAATTCTCTCTGAACTTAACTTGATGAATTTAGACAAACGGGAGCATGCGACGATTGCTGATCAGTTCTTTGATCATTTCATTTGCAAGATGGGAGTGATGTCTGAACGGGATCGAAACATTTTGCTTTTAGAGCAACTTGAGCAGCTATCTTTAGACGACGTGAACAGTTGTTTAGCTTCTATGTGTTTACAAGATGGATGGTTTGCCTTTTTATCAACGTCTTCAAAGACACTTCAACAGGTTCTACAGGAGGACAATCTCTTTTCGATTGTTGATGATGTCGATCTAAGCTCTTTTTCAGAAGTGGACGTCTCATTCTCTATAGAGCCTCATACCCCTCCAGGAGAAATTGTCAGAACAAAAAAACATCCAATAACAGGTGTTGTCGAGTGGACTCTCTCTAATGGAGTAACAGTTTTTTTAAAGAAAACCGATTTAGAAAGAGATAAAATTGATATTTCGGCCTTTGCCAAAGGTGGATTATCCCTTTTTTCTGAAGAAGATTTTCAAAGTGGAAGTTATTCCACGTATCTTTTTGAACGATTAAAGAATCTTTCTAAGCATGAAAAAGACCTTTTATTTAAACAAATGGGGATTTCGTTTTATGGGCATCTTGGTTTAGGTAATCGATCTATCTATTATGGTGCCTCTAATAAAGGCTTAGAGACAGTTTTTCAATCGATCTACACCCATTTTACAGACTTAAGTCTAGATGAAGAGGATTTAGATAAAGCCTATTTATTAGAAAAAGAGCTTGAAAACCAATTAAAAAACGATCCTCAAGCTCAATTCACAGAGTTTACTGAAAATATGATCTCCGGTGGCCATTACACTTGTGCAAGATCTATTTCATCAAAACCAGATGTAGAATCTGTAAAAAAGGCTTTTTCAAAGCTTTATGGAAATGCCAACGATTTCACTTTTACAGTCGTAGGTGATTTTCAGGAGGAACACATCGAGGCATTGATTAAAAAGTATATAGCTTCGTTACCAAAAAGCGAAAATGAGAACAAACCAGTTTGTGGTAGTGTTCCAAGCTACTTGCAAGTTGAAAGTAAACAAGCAGATTTTGTTTGTGGAAAGCAGCAACTTTCTTGCTGCGATATTTTTTATGTTTTTGATTGTGGTTCTAGAATTGCTTCACGTTCAGATTTTAATGCTCTGAATGTTTTTTCCATTATTTTATCAAACAGGTTGTGGGAAGTGCTAAGGATAGAAGATGGAAAAACCTATGGAACTTTTGCAGAATTTATATCTCCTTTTGAGCCAGATCTTTCTTTTAGCCTATTGAAAGTGAGATTTACGAGTTCAATAGAAGATCGGAATGAATTACTTGCAAAAGCTTTAAAGGAAATTGAGGCCCTTACACTTTATCCTCCAAAGGAAAAAGAGGTAAGTAATCTGATAGAGTATATAAAGGAGAACAGGAAACAAAACAGACAATTGAACAGTTATTGGAATAATAAAATCCAGTTTTCTCGTAGCCATGGGATAGATTTAGAATCCATTTTGGATGATGATAATATAGATAAAAAATTAACTCCTGAATTTATCTGGCAAGTGACTAAGCCTCTTTTGGAATCTGCTAAAGAGGTCATTTTGTTTCATATCCCTGAAGAATAAAAAACGTAATTAATTACCTATTTATCCAATAAGGCGCGAAAGGCAGCTCTCGTGCCTTTTTTTTATTTCGCCTTTCCGCTCTGTTTTTTTCGGAAGATTTTTATTCCTTGCTCTCTGATATCTCTCGGGTTTGTTTTTATCAATTCAATAAAAACCCCTGTGTTTAAAAATTAAATACAAGAAAGAAAAGATTTTATTTTGTTTAAAAATCTGTTTTGTTAGAAAAATAAAAATACAGTTTTGTAGTACTCGAATCCTGTTGACTCTTAATCTTAACTATCGCTTAATGTAGTCCCTATTTTTTATTATTGTTAATTTAATTTATAATATTAATAGTTAAATTTTTCTAACGACTTTGAAGCTAATTTTCTGATACCTGCATCGCTATAATATGAAAAATTTTTTGTATAACTTTAATTATAAAATTATTGATGTGGGGTCGAATGGCCGTAAACGTTCAAAGAGCTGTACCAGTTCAAAGTCTTATAAAAGAGGCTTATTATCTCTGCCCTAAAGAAAATGTAGTAGAAATCTTAGATAATGGAATACTTACAAATAGCCAGTTTAAAGCGCGTGGCTTGCAAAGCAATTTGCCATTAGATCTTGTAAATGAAGAAATCAGCAAATTAAAAGAACGTAAGTTAGGTGAATGTGTAAGTCTTTTCCTTAGACCTCTCAATTGTGCGGCTTTCAAACGTATTGAAGCAAGTAAAGCCCTAGGGATTGATCTAGTTGTTTTAGTGATCAGTAAGCAAGTTTTTGGCCAAGGCAATGCTCTTTTTTGTCCTACAAATGGGGCTAGAAGGTCTGCTGAGTACCGTCCATTTGATGAAGCAACACTGACCTTACAAGAAGTTCTGTATTTAAAAGATCCCCGTTCTATAAGACCCGATCTGTCAGCAGATGGGCAAAAACGGAAAAGTACTCAAATGGCGGAAGGTGCTGTTCCAAAGAAGGTAGCTCCAGAGTTTATCACTAAGATCGCAGTCCCCAATGTTTTAGTAAAAGAGAGGGTGCTGCAGGTTTTTAGAAAAGAAGGGAAAGAGTGTCCAATTCCAGTTGTCATCAACCCATCTATGTTTTTTGGTAAAGATCGCTTTATTCCAAATATGGATGTTGAGGCAACCATACAGGCAAAGAGGGCAAAAGCACTGGAATTAAGAGCAGCAAAAGCGTTGGAAAGAGAAGAAACCGCTCTTGATAGATGGATCGCCGCGATGGATTTAGATCAGATCGTCAAACGGGCATTTGCAGAGCTTCAAGGTCGTCCACTTTCACCTCCAGTCTCTGATGGTTCAGTTTCCGATAATGAAGGCGATGGATCTATATCCGATCAAGAAAACATCACTCCATACGGGAAAAGACCTTATACTCCTCCGAAATCTCCAGAGGGAAGCGATGGTCTTCCTCAGCCAAAACGTTCAAGATTAGAATCGACAAATGCTGAGACTACTACGCCGCTAGTAAAACGAAGATTAGGAATGCACCGCATTAGATGAAGAATGGGCCTCTTTTTCGCCGCAATGGCAAGGGGCACCATTTAAACATCCACAGTGAGAAGCGGCCGAACATTTGCATTTGAGGTTTGGCTTAGCCGGTGTCGCTGCTGGAGCCGCACTGTCTGTAGCGGCTAATAATAGACAAAGTGTCGCAAGTAATGACATTCCCGAGTCCTTCCTTTTAAAATTTCGACTCTATCTTAATCTTCTTTTTACTTCAAAGTGGTATAATTTTAATTCGTTAGTTTATGGTTTTTATGCGTTTATTCTTCTTTTTATCTCTCTTTTTACAAGTTTTATTGCAAGGGGAAGCCCCCGTATTGCACGGAACTTTGAAAAATGGGATGACCTACTATGTCAAAGAAAACAACCACCCGGCAGGAAAGGCCTTCATGCAGTTGGTTGTCAAAGTAGGGTCTGTTTACGAAGAAGATCACGAGCAGGGGATTGCCCACTTCTTAGAGCACTTAAATTTCCGGGGATCAGAAAACTTTAAAGACGGAGAGCTCGACCGTTATCTAGACGCAATAGGTGCAAGTACTCGAAATGCAATGACCGATTTTGATACGACCATTTATTACATTGGGATCCCGCTAGATAAAGAGGGAGTTTTTGATACCTCTTTAATGTTTATCAGAGATTTTGCCGGCTTTGCCAGCCTAAATGCTGAACCAATTGGGAAAGAGCGGCATGTTGTTTTAAACGAAATGCACCAAAGTTTTGCCTCGCCCGGTAGAAAGCTATTTAAAAAACAAATTTTGCAAGAATTTCCAGGTTCATTGTTTGTGACACGTTCTCCGATTGGAACAGAAGAAATTATATCCAATGTCACACCAGAAACGCTGCGTACTTTCTACAAAAAATGGTATCGCCCAGACCGGATGGCGGTCATTGTCGTTGGTGATTTTGATGGTTACGAGGTGGAGAAAAAAGTCCAAAAATTATTTGGTGCAATTGTTAATCCAAAAGAAAAAGTAACAGAGCCTGATTTAAAGATTTTTCTTCCGACTAAAGATCAGCAAGAGGTCTATTTTGATACGATGTTAGACCGTACAGGTGCTGTATTGAATTTCCCAATTGTCTATGCAGATCCTTCATCTATCCCTGATAAAGAAAGGGTCAAAATGAGATTGGCAGAAAGGGTCATTGTTCAATTGATCAGTGATAGATTACAGGCAAAACAAGAAGAAGGGGTGTATCCTCACATCAGTGTTGGAATAGAAAACCTTCCTTCTATTTTGCAAGGATTTATTAGTGTAGATCTATTCGAAGACCAATTAGAAGAAGGTCTACAGGCAGTTTTTTACGAATTGCAACGGATCAAAGCGCATGGATTCACTGAAGGCGAATTGCAGGCTTGGAAAAAGAAAGAGCAGGCTAAAAAAGAGCTTGAACCAGGTGTTGTCCATAGAGGACATCAAGCTCTTGTTCAAGATTTCCAAGATCACTTTTTGAATAAAGAAGGATATCTATTAGAAGAGAAAAGAGAGTTGTTTGAGCAAGAAACTTTCAATACTTTAACGGTTAAAGATCTCAATAAGGCGTTCAAAGAATCTCCGTTTGTAGCTCCAAAGTCACTATTTGTTCATACCTCATCCGAAGAGGTGAAAGAAAAGTTGCAAGAGAAAGACTTATTAGCACTCGCTAAGTTTGATGAAATTACCCCATACGTATACCAAACCATCGATCCGCAGTTAGAAGATGAAAGGTTATCGCCAGGTTTCATTGCAGCTTCTAAGCGAGATGAAAAGAGTGGTATTACAGAGTGGACTCTGTCTAATGGAGTCAAAGTTCTCCTCAAAAAAACAGATTTTGAACACAAACAAATTTACTTGTCAGCAATTGCCAAAGGTGGACTTGCCCAATTTTCTGAAGAGATTTTGCCAAGTGCCCATTTTGCAGATTGGGGATTTGATGGCTTCAAAGGACTCTCTTCATCAGAGACAAAAAAGCTATTAGCCAACAAACGGATCCGTTCTGATGTAGAATTAGAGGGTGGATACCGCGCTATTAACTATTCAGTTGGAGAAAACAACCTACAAACAGCTTTCCAAGCGATTCACTATAGCTTTGCTGACCCAAATTTTGACCCAAAATCTTGGGCAAGACGCCTTGTCATTGCAAAAGAGATTGAACGGCAGATAGCGAAAAAACCAGGTGCTCAATTTGATCAAGTGGTTAAAAAAGTCACATCAAACGATCACTTCTATTTTAAAAATTTAGACGTGAAAGAGTTAGATCCAGAAAAAGCTAAAATGGCTTTTAAAGCTCTTTTTGGAAATCCGGCTGACTTTACTTTACTCATCGTCGGAGACTTTGATGAAGAGAATATAGCAAATCTAGTAAAGACCTATATCGGCTCTTTGAAAGGATCAAAGAAACAAGCCTATGTGCCGTCATTTTCTCCAGAGCCTCTTTCAAATGAAACAATCGAGTTAGACTTTGTCCGCGGAAATCAAACGTTTGCAAACAACGAAGTCCTCTTCTCTATTGATCTTGAAAGCATCATGAATAGCCATAAGTCATGGACCTCTTCTTATAGCATTGTCCATCTGTTGCAAGATCGTCTTTGGAAAGTACTGCGTGAAGAGCATGGGAAAACCTATGGTGTCCATGTAAAACTGTTAACACCATTTAGTCCATCGCTTGCATTTTCTCAACTTCAAATCGATTTCACTTGTAAGCCAGAAGACAGAAAATTCATGGTCGATCTTGTTTTGCAAGAGATTGAAAAATTGAAAAATACCTTCCCAACTGAAGAAGAGTTGGCAGTTGTCAAAGCCTCTTATGAAGAAGGATTAAAACAGGGGCAAGCAACCAATGACTTTTGGATTAAACGTCTGAAGTTTTCTCAACTTTACGATGTGGATCAATCGTTTGCATTTGATCTGGAAAAAAACGGGTCTCTTTTGAATTCTGTCACGATGAAAAAGACAGCTATGAGCATGTTTGCCGATTCAAATTACGCCGTGTTTTACCATCTACCTGAGAATGAGTGACCGTTGACAGCTTCATTCAGCCATGATAAACCGAGTCTTTTTTACGAGGTATTTTCATGGCTGGATTCAAGACAAAACAGATCACACAATGTGACCTACCACTCGTTGTTGAGCCTACAACGTCTATCAGAACTTTTGCTGAGGCTCTTGAGTTTGTCATCAAGAATCGGGAAGATTTAAAGACAGAGCTTTTGCGTTCAGGAGGTCTTCTTTTTAGAGGATTACCCGTGACTTCAGAAGAAGATTTTTCAGCTTTCATTAAAGCTTTAGGTCTTGGAGAATTTCTAAATTATATCGGAGGGGATAGTCCTCGGACTAAAGTGGCAGAAGGTATTTATACCTCCACAGAAGCTCCACCTTCTTTCAAAATTCCTTTACATAATGAACTTTCTTTTGTCGATCTCTATCCAAAGCACATCTATTTCTATTGTCATATCGCACCAGAAAAAGATGGAGAGACTATTTTGGGAGATGCCAGAAAAATCTACCATGCTGTCGATAAAAATGTCAGAAGACGTTTTGAAGAAAACGGATTGAAATACACCTCTTGCTATTACCATAAAAGCAAAGCACTCGACTTTATCAATAGTTTACAACCTTCTCATAAGACATGGATGAATGTTTTTGAGACCGAAAGAAAAGAAGAGGTTGAAAGACTCTGCCGCGAATGCAATTTTGGCTACAAATGGAATGCCAATGACTGGATCCGCCTCACACAAGATCGTCCAGCCTCTATGGAACATCCGATTACTAAAGAGACCATTTGGTTCAACCAAGCCCATCTCTATGATTTAAACCCACGTCTTCTAGGTTTGTGGCGCTATATTGGGGCTAAACTTTTCTACTTCCGAAAGCACACCAAATTGCATGAAATTTGCTATCGGGATGGCTCTGCAATTCCTCGCAAAGACCTTTATCATATCCATGATGTTCTGGATGCTAATACGGTGAAATTCCCATGGCAAAAAGGGGACGTGCTTGTTCTTGATAACGTGTTAGCGATGCATGGACGCAATCCTTTCAAAGGGAAGCGAAGAGTTTATGCGGCTATGACAGGCTAGTCAGCCCAAAAAATAAGGGATTTTTAAAATGTTCGGCCCATTACTTCTTGCTTTGGCTGCTTTTTTGCCGGAGCCTTTTCTCATTTTGGATGAGGCTCCGCAAGATGAAATTTTTGCCTATCAAATGGAAGATGGCTCTCAAAAGTTTTATCAGAAGATTGCAGAATTGCCTAATCCTCTTCTTTTTGAGGTAGCCGAAACAAAAAATAAAAACCCTTTTTACCATCATCTCATCGCAGAGACAACAACTGATGGTCTTTATTATCACTACCAATATGATGAGAATGGACAACTAAAAGTTGTTGAGCTGCTTGATGAAGATTGCAAAGAAGTTTTAGACCAAGTTGCTTTTGAATACCAAGAAAACGAAGGTTTTTGTTCTTTGCATCTCCTGCGTGATAATGCATCTTATGCAAACTTCGATTTTCTATCTCATCCAGATGGATCACACTTTTTTCTTCATTCAGCAGATTGTAAATCTCCTCTTCAAGGCCCACCGGGAGCAACAGGTCCTCAAGGAAAAACCGGTCCCACAGGTCCCACAGGCCCCACGGGCCCTGCAGGCCCCCCAGGCCCAACTTCTAGAATTGTCCCGACAGGAATCGTAGGCCCCACAGGACCAACTGGCCCCACGGGAGCTACTGGAATGACCGGTAGTGGAGATACCGGAGCAACTGGCGCTACCGGAGCCACTGGCCCGACAGGTCCTACAGGAGCAACAGGTGCAGGAGATCCAGGTCCTACTGGTGCCACAGGCGCAACTGGAGCAACCGGTCCAAGAGGTGTTATAGGTGCAACAGGTGCTACCGGGGCAGGAGCTACAGGTGCAACAGGAGCAACTGGCGGAACAGGATCGATAGGACCGACGGGGTCAACCGGCCCGACAGGTTCAACAGGAACCAATGGAGTTGATGGAGCAACCGGAGCTACGGGTGCAACAGGGGCAACTGGCGGAACAGGATCGATAGGACCAACTGGTGCAACTGGCCCGACAGGGGTTACAGGGACTAATGGAGTTGATGGAGCGACCGGAGCTACGGGT
>Ga0153954_1001387_pt1 | contig 13203 bp, 14 predicted proteins | sample TSFL038MetaG_FD_102277 | JGI IMG/M metagenome (GOLD analysis project Ga0153954, IMG submission 102277) | Attine ant fungus gardens microbial communities from Florida, USA - TSFL038 MetaG | ecosystem: Host-associated > Fungi > Mycelium > Unclassified | place: USA: Florida, Wekiwa Springs State... | reverse complement strand
CCGCGCTCGCGCCCTTGGGCACGTCACTATGCTCTGAAATCGACACGTGTCGGAGCCTCCAACCGCCCCGACTATCGCCCCGCCGCCCGCACCAAAAAAGGTGGGGTCAGCAGAACGCTTACAAAGCTGAACGATGATCGCCTCGACCTCGGGCGGCGTGCGGTTCTTCAGTATCGGCTTTCGCCGCGTCAGTTCCTGCAGCGCCAATTCTCCTCCGGCGTCGTAAAGCTCCTTGAAACGGTAAAAGCTGTCGCGGCTATAGCCCATCATCTTGCAGGCCGGCTGACACTGCCGAGCTGCCTGGCCCGCTCCAGCAGCCCAACCTTGGCGCGGATGATCTTCTGTTCCTTGGTCATCGTCGGTGTCCTCTCGAAACGCCGAGGCCGGGCGCTGCGAACCCCGACTACTCCGCGCCCGGCCTCGGCTTCCGCCTCAGCTATGACACCAATTGTCAGATTAAGTCTTAACTACTGCACGTTTCGCAGCTTTCGTGTCGCGGCGGGCTTGAACGATTTCGGTCACGAACGGCGCCGCCGCCCTTGCCCTCTAGGGGAATGTTATGCCGAATGCGGCCGGATCGGGTTTCTCGCCTTTTCGGGGAACCAACAAGCGCTCCAGCCCACCTGGCACGTAGGTGGCAAGCAGGGTCGCCGCGTCGCCGACCACCTCGATCGTATGTGGCACGCCGCGTGGAAGAGCGGCGTACGCGCCCGGCCCTACCTCGACGCGGGTACCGCCGACCGTCGCGATTAGCTTCCCCTGCACTACATAGACTAGCTCGTCCTCGCGCGAGTGGGTGTGCATCGGCGGCTCCTCCCCGGCCCGCACCGTCCACAGGACAGCGCCATATTCGCCCCCGGACTGGCTGCTCTCCACTTTAATCTCGATGCTCGAGCCCCCGCTCGATGTCACCGTCTCGCCGCCCTGCGGCGGTGTTAAAACTGGTTTGTTGACTGCCATTTGTGGCCTCCTGATTATAAACCCTTGTTTGGGTGTCGCAGCGGCGGCCGATGATCGCCGCTCACGCCCATCAGCATCGGATCTCGAGCGGCGAATGAGAAATGACGTCATGCAATGAAATTAATAGCCATGCGTTATAATGGTCCTATGCTTTCGATATCGGACACATGGACCATCGAGACTGGCTTATGCTGCAGCTCGGCCGCGAACCTAGGATCATTGCGCGCCGCTCGATCCCCCCGCCACGCCAACGGCGTACCGCCGCCACGATCCTTCTGACGCATCGCCAGAGTCACCATCTCCGCGATTGTGTCACTTGTGACGAGAGCGCCCAAACTACCGGCGGTTCTCCTGCATCAACCTCAGCGCTTCCTCCAAGGTAGCGCGACAGCTGACGGTGAGAACCGGTGATGCAGTAACGGCGTCAGCTACACGCGGGTCCGGCTTCGCTTGTTTCACAGACTGAAGAATGGTGGCACGGTCGAGAATGCCGACAAGATATCCATCGCCCTCCCTCGGCCACCGGGAACGCCCGCGCAGTCTGCAAGAAAATGTTTATAGCTTTGTCGATGTGAGTGTCAGGCGGCAACGTGACGAAGTGGCTCATCATCGCTTGGCTCACCGGTACCCGCAATAAGCCGGCTTACTGGAGCGCCTTGCCGGCGGCGTTGAAAAGCGACAGGCGCGACCGGGCGACTTCTTCCACCGACTTAACCGCAAACGGCAGGATCTTATACGGGACGACCTCGTCGGGTTCTTTGCTGAGGCCTTCTTCCAAGCCGCGCCTCCACGCAACCCGCAGTTCGGTGTTGATGTGGATGATGTTGATTCCAGCGCCAATCGCCTTGCGCAAGTCTTCGTCATCGGTTCCCGATCCGCCGTGGAGGGTCAGCGGTATCTGCACCGCGCGCTTGATCTCGGCGATTCTGTCGATCTCAAGCCGCTTCTTCGCCTGCCCTTCGACCATACTCTTCAGCATCCCGTGCATGTTGCCGACCGCGGGCGCGAGGATGTCGATCCCGGTCGCCTCCACGAACGCTTTCGCCTGCTCAGGCGAGGTCAAGCCCTTGGACAGGTCGGGCGCTTTGTCATGGATCTCGGACCCGGTCCCGATGTCGCCGATCTCGCCCTCGACCAGGATCGCGGGATTGATGGCTTTGACCGCTTCGACGGCCTCTTTGGTCTGGCGGACATTCTCATCGAACGGCAGCGCGGAGAGGTCGAAGACGACGGAGTCAAAGCCCGCTTTGGCGACGTCCAGGGCGTGCGCCAGCGAATGGGTGTGGTCCGCGTTGAGGAAGATCGGATAGTCGAATTCCTCGCGCAAACTCCGCACCAGAGCGGCGATCTGCCGAACCCCTAGGAATTCCCGCTCCCCTTCGGACGCGCCCACAGCCACCGGGACCTTCAGCTCTCGCCCGGCCGCCGCCACCGCCTTCAGGAGCACGAGGTCCGACACGTTGAAATGGCCGATCGCGGCTCCATCTTTCACGCTTTGCTCCAGAGCATTTCGCAGAGTTTGCATGCTGGCCTCCTTCTAGGAAGAGCGCACTCTTGCTCGCGGGCTCCTGATGGTGATCAAGATTACAAGGCCTTGTGACGTCGCCACGCCAAGAGACGCCTTCGCGAAGGATCTCCGCCGTTCCGCCGTCGGGCAAGTTCGAGGCCGTGCTGGCCACCTCAGCTCTCGCGGGCAGGATTGCATCGATAACGCCGCGGCTGGACCGCTCTACAAACGACTGTGTGTCGCGACGACAAGCTCGCCGTATCCTGTGTGTAGGAGTGGTCATTTTTGGGTTGTAGTGCTTCTGACGGCGGTCTCACACCGTGGCGGTCAAACCCCGGCGTGGGAAATCACCTCTCGCCATAGAATCGATAGACGATCGTTATCGCCGCTCGCCACAGGGTGTGATGCCGTCGCGACTTGAGCAACTTGCCTTGATTTACGAATGGCGGAGGGGACCGTCGCAGCAGTATTCCCCGCTGCTATGGAAACTATACATACCGGCTATTGGCAAATTTCGCCCCGCGCTGCGATCAATGCCCGCCACTGTCGCAGATTTCATCGAGTAATACGGAAACCTCGACTCGTGTCACTCAATTGCGTGGGGAAAAAGGTACGGTCGTGGAAAAAAAAGGTAGGCACCTTAACCGAGTGATCGTCGGAGCTGCCTTCTGCGCAATTGCTATAACAGCTGTGTTTGCGCAGTCCGAATCCAATAACGGCGGCTCACCGACGAGGGCGCGCTATCTCCCCGAATATACCGCAACCGGCGACTTGATCCTGCCGAAGAATTTCAATGAGTGGGTGTTCGTGGGCTCACCGCTCACTCCCAACGCTCTCAACGGCGGGAAGGCCAATTTTCCTGAGTTTCACAACGTCTATATCGAACCAGGCTCATACGAGATCTACAAGAAGACAGGTGAGTTCCCGGAGGGAACGATCTTCTTCAAGGAACTGCAGCTGACGCTCCCAGCCGAGAACCCAGATGGATCGCGCACCGAGGCCTCCGGGCGAGGCTTCTTCCCCGGAAAGCTGAACGGCGCGGACGTTACGGTCAAGGACAGCAAGCGCTATGCCGACACCGGAGGCTGGGGTTACTACAACTTCAATCACTACGAGCCGAAGGCGCCGACTGCGAAGCTACGGCCAAAGTCAGAATGCGCGTTCTGCCACATGGCGAGCGCGAAGAAAGACGACGTCTGGACCCAATTCTATCCGCTGCTGGACAAATGAAGTCGTCAACGAACGATACCGGTTCACCAACGCAGGGAACAGTGTCTTGAGGATCATGGGAGTCTTGGGCGTCGTCCTGGCAGGATTATCTGTGATCGGCGTCGTCACCGCCTACGGATTTGATACGCGTGCACAGTCCGGCGGAACGACTGCGGGTGTTGTCGACGGCAAGGGGAATCTGCACGTGCCCTCCGATTATCGGACCGCCTATCAGGTGCTGGGCGCCTGGGCAGTGGCTAAAGACGACGGTCCGGGCTCAAAGCAGCTGCACGTGGTCTATGCATCGCCCGGAACCATCGCCGCGTATCGCAAGGATGGGCACTTTCCTGACGGCGCCGTTCTCGTGAAGGAAGTGTTCAATACGACTACTAAAGATATGACGACCGGAACCGTAAGCAGTGCTGGCTCCCTGGCTGGCTGGTTTGTCATGGTGAAAGACAACGTCGGCCGATTTTCTGGAAACAAGCTTTGGGGCGACGGCTGGGGTTGGTCCTGGTTCGACGCGACTAATCCTCAGAAAACTACGTCTACCGACTACACGACGGACTGTCAGCCCTGTCACGAGCCGGCTCGGCAGTCGGACTGGATCTACACGCACGGCTATCCGGTCCTGAGCCAGTAAGCCGGGCATGGCATCGAGGATGTGTCACTGCTCAAGTGACTGCCCTGCACCGACCAGCTCGGGAAGCGAAGCCACGTCGACCACTGGCACAGCGCTGTTCCACCTTCGCTTCACAAGCTACCCGTGGGCTCTGGGATGAGATGTCGAACGCTCTCTTATCGCGGGAACATACCCGGCAAAAGAGGCAAATAGCCCAGGAGACAATTTCCATGAGGGCGATCGCCGTAACGGACCAGGCGGATGGAACGGTTGGGATGAAACTGGTGGAGCGGCCCCAGCCTCAGGCAGCGATAAGCGACGTTGTCGTTCAGGTTCATGCGTCCGGATTCACCTCGGGTGAGCTGACTTGGCCCTCGACCTGGACAGATCGCCTCGACCGTGACCGAACACCGTCGAATCCCGGGCGCGAGCTGGCCGGAGTGGTCACGGCTCTCGGCTACGTCACGATGGGGCTGTCGGTCGGACAGCGAGTGTTCGGCCTCTCTGACTCGTATCGCTGCGGCGCCCTGGCGGAGTGTGTGGCCGCGGGGGCACGCAACCTCGCGCGGCTGCCGGGCGACGTCGACTTCACGGTGGGCGCGAGCGTGGCGATGCCGGGCTTGACCGCATGGCAGGGATTGTTCGAGCTCGGCCGCTTTCAGGCGGGGCAGAGCATCCTGGCGCACGGCGCGGTCGGTTCGATGGTGACGCAACTCGCGGGAGGCCGGCGCCAACGTCATTGGCGCCGGACGCTCTGCCGACCGTCAGAAGGCGCGCAGGAGTTCATCGACCTCAACAACAACGCGCTCGAAGACGCCGGCCCAGTCGATCTGGTGTTCGATTTCATCGGCGGCGACATCTCGAAGCGGCCCGCGGGTGTCATCCGGGCCCCAGGAACACTGGCGGCCATCGTGGCCCGACCGAGACGCGGCCTACCGACGGCCGAACGGTTGACTTTGTCCTCGTGCCTGATCGCGCCCAACTGGGTGAAATCATCCAGCGGGTGCACGACGGACGGCTGCGACCGAACATCGGTGCCGTCGCGACCATCGACGAGGCCATGGCCGCTTTCAATCCGACCAAGCGGATCAGCGCAAGACGATCATTCGCGTTCGTCCTTGAGCGGCGGAAGGACTTTCCTGCCGTTAAGCTTGCTGGCTCGATCCGAACTCTGTCCGGTCGCATCGACCATCTCGGAAGGAGAAGTGAGAGCGGAAACGAAAGCCCGGATGCACCTCGGTTCTAGGGAACGCTTGTGGGGCTTTCCTAAGTGGACGAGGTTAGCGACCTGTATTTTTCGGGGTTGAAAGTATGAACAAGTCACCGAAGGTTGTTGTCGTCACTGGCGCATCACAAGGCATCGGCGCTGAAGTCGTAAAGGAATTCCGAAAGCTCGATTACCGCATTGTCGCAACCTCACGTTCGATCAAGCTATCGGACGAGAACATCCTCAGCATCGCCGGTGACATCGGCGATCCTGCAACTGCCCGGCGTGTCCTTTCCGAAGGTGTCGCGCGATTTGGCCGGATCGATACGCTGGTGAACAACGCCGGCATCTACATCGGAAAGCCCTTCACCGAACATACCGCCGAAGACTACGCCGCCGTGATGAATGTGAACATGACGGGCTTCTATCACATCACGCAACTCGCGATCGCGGAAATGGAAAAGCATTCGAGCGGCCATGTGGTGAGTATCACGACGAGCATAGACCAAGTTGCAATCAGCGGCATCTACTCGGTCCTGGCGGCTTTGACTAAGGGCGGTCTCAACGCTGCAACGAAGTCACTGGCGATCGAGTACGCGAAGAAGGGCATTCGCGTGATTGCCGTCGCTCCGGGGATCATAAGACGTCGATGCACGCGCCTGAAACTCACGAAGCGCTGGCAGCTTTCCAACCTATCGGACGCATGGGTGAAACAAGCGATATTGCCAACGCCATCCTCTTTCTCGACTCGGCCCCATTCATCACTGGAGGGATTCTGCACGTCGATGGTGGGCAAAGTGCTGGCCGCTGAGATGACCATCACCTAGGAGGAAGAAGGTGGCACTCAATTATCCAATTTTCGTGCTGGCTGGCGCAATACCCCGATCGGCTCCAGCTCTCTTCCCTGGCGACGCCCAATGGGGTGAAGGTCGGCACCATGCTGGAGGAAACGAGCCTCGCCTAGGAGCCGCACCGGATCGACATCACGGCTGGCCAAAACCACGACGCCGCGGTCCTCGCGCTCAACCCCAACGGCAAAATTTACGACCCCGACGGGCCGAACGGCACGCCGCTCGGACTGTTCGAACCGAGTGCGATCCTCCTCAATCTCGCCGACAAGATGGGTGGCGTCGGGCCAATGTTCGGCCAGGTCGGCTTCTTCAACCAAATTCGTCGGCAAAGCCTGTGAGGACAAGCGCCCGCGCGACCGCTACGCAACCGGATCTGTACCGCTGCTCGGTGTCCTCGACGAACTGCTCACGGGCCGCGACTGCGTGATGGGCGCCGACTACAGCATCGCCGATATTTCGCTGCTTGGCTGGGTGCGGAATCTCATCGACTTTTACGAAGCGCGCGAGCTGGTCGGCTTCGACCGCTTTCTTCATGTGCAGGCGGGGCTCGATCGCGGCCTCGCGAAGCCGGCGGTGCAGCGCGGGCTGCAAGTGACGGCGGCCGAGTAAAACCATTGGGATCGATCGCATGAACATCCTCCATATTGATTGCAGCCCGCGTCCAGAATCGCAGAGCCGCCAGCTTTCGGCGGCGATCGTCAAAAGGCTCCTTGAGGTCGCGCCCGGCGCGATCATCAGCCGGCGAGACTTTGGCGCAGCCCCCTTGCCGCACGCCACGCCCGACTACGCGACAGCCCTATCATCGCCGGCCACATTGGCGGCCCCGCCGAGGGGCTCGCTGGGGCTTTCTGAAGCGCTTATTCAAGAAGTCGAGGCGGCCAATGCGATTGTCATCGGAACGCCTATGAACAACTTAACCGTTCCCTCGGTTCTCAAGGCGTGGATCGACCAAATCCTGCGCGCCGGTCGCACCTTCAAATCGACACCGGCCGGAAAGGTGGGAATGCTACGGGATCGTCCGGTTTTTATCGGCATCGCTTCCGGTGGCGTCTTTACCGGCGACCTAGCCAACCAGCCCGACTTTCTCACGCCGTATCTGTCGGTAGTGCTGGGCTCCATTGGGTTGAAAACCCTCCAATTCTTCCCTGTGCAGGCCACCGCGTTTCTCGACCGGGATCAGGCCGCATTAGCGAGGGAGAAGGCGCTCGCGGCGATCGACCTGACGATCATGGGAGAGATTCCATGCATGGCGTGAAACCGATCGGGGAATAGGTGCAGAGTCCGCGAAGAACGAAGACCAACCTGTACGCAGAAAGAGAAAGCTCATGATGATTCGATCCATCATTGCCGCCACCTGCGCCGTCCTCTCCTTTTCGATGGCCGGCACCGTCTCCGCAGAAACTGTCACGAAGAACTTCGAGGCGGCCATTCCCAATATCGCAGGTAAGTCGCTGGTTGCCATGGAGGTCGATTACGCACCCGGCCAGGCCTCCCCGCCCCACACCCACGCGAAGTCCGCTTTCATCTACGCCTATGTAATTTCGGGCGCGATCGAGTCGAAGGTGAATGAGAGCGAGACGCGCATCTATCGAGCAGGCGAGAGCTGGTCCGAACCGCCGGGCGCAACTCATTCGATCAGCCGCAACGCAAGTAAGACCGAGCCGGCAAAGCTGCTCGCCGTCTTCGTCCTCGACACCAAAGACAGTCCGCTGACCACGCCCGTCAAATAAATCTTCAGACGCATCGAGAGGAACGAGGGTCTTCCGTCGCAAGGCGGGAGGGGTCCCCTCCCGCCACCCGAGAAGTTTTCTTTTCCGGCTTACTGCCGGACGTCCCAGGAAAGAGCTCTGCCTCTCCTCTCGCGGCGTATCGAAACGATGATGAGGGTCAGTCGACCGGCGAAGGAGAGTAAACCATGAAGATAGTCGTGATCGGCGGCACCGGCATGATTGGCTCGAAGACCGTCGCCATTCTGCGCGGGGGTGGCCACGAGGTCGTTACGGCGTCGCCCAAAGGCGGCGTCAACACCGTCACCGGAGAGGGGCTCAAAGAAGCCCTGGCCGGGGCACAGGTAGTGATCGACGTCTCTAATGCACCTTCATTTGACCCCCAGGTGGTGTTGGAATTCTTCGAGACCTCCGGTCGCAACCTTGTCGCGGCCGAGGCCGCGGCAGGCGTTCGGCACCATGTCACGCTATCCATCGTCGGGACCGACCGGGTATCCGGCCAAGGCTATTATCGCGCCAAAGTCGCACAAGAGAAACTGATCGAGGCTTCCGATATCCCCTACACGATCATCCGTTCGACCCAGTTCCTGGAATTCCTCAGCCGCATCGCCGATGCGAGCACGGATGGAAGCGTCGTCAGGCTAGCACCGAGCCTGCTTCAGCCTATCGCGGCTGACGACGTCGCCGCCATTGTCGCCGAAGTGGCCTTTGCTAATCCGCGAAACGGGATCGTCGAGATCGCTGGCCCGGAACGAGCGCCTTTGAACGAAATCGTCGCTCGCTATTTGAAGTTTGTTGGCGAGCCGCGCAAGGTCGTGAAAGATCCCGAAGCCCGATATTTCGGCGGGCGACTCGAGGAAAAGTCGCTCGTACCATTGGGCGACGCGTCTCGGCCGCTTCAATCTCGAGGAGTGGTTACGCGGCAGAAAAGAGCCTGAGCATGCGGTCGCCGGCCGCGTCTGACTTCCGCGAATCGTGGAAGTCGTCCAGTCGTGCCAGAGGTCATGCTTTGCTTCAGAATCTAAAGGCGCGTTCGGCCAGAAGTCCCACCGAACAGCGAAGCGCGACGTTGATCCGTGGAGTGGCGGGCTCCATGACGGCCATCCTGCTGATCGGCTCTGCGGCGCTCGCCGCCGAACCATCGCCAGTAGATGCCTCGTCGCCATCCCGGCAGGCGCAAGCTCCAACGACGCCCGCGGCGCCCGCTTCGGGCGCGCCCATGAGCGGCGCCTCGCCATTCCCCATTTTGCCCGCGCTGCCGGCTGATTATTTCGCCACGACGCCGCATCTTCTCGGCGAATGGTCAGGCGTCCGCCAGCAACTGAGCGACCTCGGCATCGATGTCTCGCTTACGAGCGTCGACGAAGCGGTGATGAACTTTTCTGGCGGCGAACGCCGGATTGCCCAGGAAGCCGGCCAACTTGCCTTGCAGACGAAGTTCGACCTGGAAAAGAGTCTGGGTCTCAAAGGGACCTCGGTCCTGATCAGCCTGGTCGATCGTTGGGGCCGGGACCTCGCTACGGACGCGGGCATCCCGGCGCTGCAGTTGCTCAACGAGGTCTATGGGCGTGGCAACATCGTCCGGCTGGAGCAATTCGCGTGGAATCAAAAATGGTTTGACGACCGAATCGAAACCACCGCTGGCCGCATAGCGTTCGGCGACGAATTTTTTTCTTACCCTTGCGATTTCATCAACCTCACCTTCTGCCCTGGGCAAGCAGGCAACCTCGTCGGCGACTACATCTACAACTGGCCAGTCAGCCAGTGGGCCGCCGTGGCCAAGGTGAATCTTGGCTCTGAAGGTTATGTCAAGGCCGGCGTCTTCGATTCAAATCCCGACTACCTCAGCACGAAACCGAACCCCGCCCTTTGGCCTGCCTTTCCCGACGACTCTCAGGGCGTGATTCTTCCCGCTGAAATCGCCTGGACGCCAAAATTCAACGGCCTCGCGGGCAGCTACCAAGTCGGCGGTTGGTGGAGCAGCGACGCAGCTCCAAATGTCGCGACCAGCATCAATGGAGAGCCGATCCTGGTGTCAGGGCTGCCGGGGGTTCCCGGCCACGGCCGCTACGGATTTTCGACCGTGTTGCAGCAGCAACTCGCCCTTGCGCCCGACAACCCAGACAAGAAGAACAACGGCCTGAACGTCTTTCTCCTCGCTTCTTACGCGGATCGCCGCACATCCACCACGGACTACCAGATCTTCGGGGGCATCGTGCAATACGGCCTCGGACCCTGGAGGCCGAGGGATGGATACGGGATTGCGGTCGGCACGACCCACGTGAATCCGAATATCGCCAACGGGCAACCCCTGGCCAACGCCTTGGGCGTCGGTCCCGGCTTTGTGCAGCACAACGAATACGTAACGGAAGCCTGGTACGGTTGGCAGACGACGCCCTGGCTCAACTTAAAACTTGACGCGCAATACGTGATTTGCCCGGGCGGCTACACGGCCCCGACAAATCGCAACGCATTTGTGCTCGGCGTGAGAACGACGGTCGATTTCTGGTAGAGTGAACCTTAAAGCCGCAAGATCCTGTTGAAATGAGGGGAAGGGCGCCATGGCTGAGACAACGAGGCGCGGCGCAACAAGCCCCGCCGGTGGCGCTTCGCCTGACGAAGCTCCGAGCGCCGTTCCAGACACCCTTCCCTTCGCCCGCGCCGCCAGCATTATTGCGGTCATTCTGTTGGCGGGCGCCCTCTTTGGCTACGATCAGGGCGTCATCTCCGGCGCCCTCCTCGGCATCCAGAAGGCGTTCGACGTCGGACATGTCGCACTTGAGATCGTGACGAGCTGGGTCACGCTCGGCGCCATGTTCGGATCGATTGGCGGCGGCTTCGTCGCCGACCATTTCGGCCGCAAGCGCGCGCTGCTCGTCGCGGCGAGTCTCTTCATCATCGGCGCGCTCGTACAGTCCTTCACCCCGAACGTGCCGATCCTCGTCTTCGGCAGGCTCGTGGCTGGCTTCGGCGTTGGCGTCGCCGCGGTCGCCGCTCCGCTATATGCGGCCGAACTCGCCCCCGCCGCACAGCGTGGACGGTTCGTCTCGTCGTATCAGCTCGCGATTACCGTCGGCATTTTCGTCGCCTATTTCGTCAACCAGGCGCTTGCCGGTCCCGACGGCTGGCGCACGATGCTGGGAGTCGCCGCGGTCCCCGGCGCCCTCCTCGCGCTCGCCGTTCTGGCCGCTGTCGAGTCCCCGCGATGGTACGCTAAGGTTGGACGCCGCGAAGACGCTCTCCGCACGCTCGTCGCCCTCGGCGCCGAGCATGATTCCGAGGCGCGGCTCGCCGCCATCGCGAAGTCGTTGCGGGCTGAGGTCAAAGCGCCTTCCTGGGGGGAGGTCTTTGCAGCGCGCTGGCGAACGCCGCTGATGATTGGCCTTGGGCTTGCCGTCCTGCAGCAGCTCACCGGCATCAACGCCATCATCTACTACTCGAACAGCATCTTCGCCGCCGCGGGCTATGCGACGCCCGCTGAGCAAGCCCAAGCGACCACCTGGGGGATCGGCGCGGTCAACGTGCTCTCGACCTTCATCGCGATCGCCTTCATCGATGGCCTCGGCCGGCGCCCGCTCCTGATCGCGGGCCTCATCGGCATGGCGCTCAGCCTTGCCGTGGTCGGCTTCGCGTTTTGGCAATCGGGTACGGAGGGCAACCTCGGAAGCTCGGTGGGCGCGATCACGCTCGGCGCTCTCGTCGTTTTCATCATCTCGTTCGCCTTCTCGGCGGGCCCGGTCACATGGACAGTCATCAACGAGATCTATCCAAACGAGATTCGTGGACGGGCCGTGGCGGTGGCGACGGCGGTCAACTGGGGCGCGGCGTTCCTCGTCAGCGCATTTTTCTTGTCGTTGGTGCACGCGATCGGGCAGGCGTACACCTTCTGGCTGTTCGCCGCGTTCTGTTTGATCGGTCTCATCTGGGTCATCGTCGGCCTGCCCGAGACGCGAGGCCGCTCGTTGGAAGAGATCGAGGCGTCGTGGCGCGGAACCGTCGGCTGGCATCTCAAGGGCGTAGAGGATCCTCGACTGGGCGGTCGGCCGAGAGAACGTTGAGCTACGTCAATGCTCACGGAGAGGGAGCATGTTGATGTGCGCAGGCGATTCGGGCTGATGAGGTCATCTATCGGCTCCGCTCGATACCGGCAGCGAAGCCAAAATTGTGCAAAATTGCCGCACCGCGAAAGGCCGCACGAACGTCAGGCGAGTTTCGGCCGATTGGGGTGAGACCCGGCGCGGCTAGGTCTCGCCGATCTGCACAAGTGGGCTTGTCTCTGGAAAGTGGAGAGCTCTTCTGAGGGAAAGAGGAGCATTTCATGGCAAGCCGCACCGTCGGTTCACACGGGATTTCGAGGCGGAGGCCATCCGGCTCGTCGAGACGAGCGGGCGAACGCAGAAGGAGATCGCCACCGATCTCGGGGTTGGTCTTTCGACGCTGCGACGATGGATCGACAAGCGCCGGGAGAGTGATCTGGAAGCGCCGCCTCCTGAGCGGCAGGAGGATATGGCGGCCGAGTTGAAGCGGTTGCGGCGCGAGAACGAGATTCTTCGGCAGGAGCGCGAGATTCTGAAGAGGGCTGCAACTTTTTTCGCCAAGGAGGGAAGTCGATGAGGTTTGGCCTCGTCGATGCGGCGAAGAAGGATTTCCCCGTCCAGCGTCTATGCAAGGTCCTCGGCGTCAGCGCGAGCGGCTACTTCGCCTGGAAGAGTCGTCCAGCCTGTCGCCCGCCAGCGCGAGGACATGGTGCTGCTGGCTCATGTCCGCTCGGCCTTCACCCTTTCGAACGGGACCTACGGCAGCCCGCGCATGGTGTACGAACTTCGCTACAATGGGCTTACCATCGGCCGCAGGCGCGTAGCCCGGCTGATGCGCGAGAATGGGCTCAGGGCTCGGCAGAAGCGGCGTTTTAAGCGCACCACCGACAGCCTTCACGCCTTTCCGATCGCCCCGAACCTTCTGGACCAGGACTTCGCAGCGGCCATGCCGAACCAGAAGGTAAGCGTGATCTGATGACCGCGAATGGCTATGCGGCGATGGCGTGAGGGGCGAGGCGGGTCCAGTTCCAAGGTAGGAGTTCGTCAAGGCGGCTGATCGGATGATCAGCGATGCGTTCGATG
>Ga0153954_1001386_pt1 | contig 13219 bp, 12 predicted proteins | sample TSFL038MetaG_FD_102277 | JGI IMG/M metagenome (GOLD analysis project Ga0153954, IMG submission 102277) | Attine ant fungus gardens microbial communities from Florida, USA - TSFL038 MetaG | ecosystem: Host-associated > Fungi > Mycelium > Unclassified | place: USA: Florida, Wekiwa Springs State... | reverse complement strand
GGCGGCGATCTGCCAATGTCCGTTCAGCTCGTTGGACCGTTCGGCAGCGACGACTGGTTGCTTGCCTTGGGAAGACACATAGCGAATTTGCTGCCGACCTATGTGGTGGAGAACGCGTAATGGAAGACCATCTTTGGCCCGATGGAAAGCGCCTGGCCGTTTCATTCGTCGTCAATGTCGAGGAGGGCGCGGAACAGCGCATCAGTGACGGCGATCGGTCGGCGGAGCCGGTCGATGAACTGGGTGTCGTCCTCAAGGGCGAATACCGCAACTATGGCAACGAGAGCAATTATGCCTACGGCACCGGGCCGGCGGCGCGGCGGGTGATGCGGCTTCTCGATCAATTCCAGGTCAAGGCAACCTTCACGGCGGCGGGTCTTGCCCTCGAACGAGCTCCGGATTTGGCGAAGGCAATCGCGAGTGCTCAGCACGAGGTTTGTGCGCACGGCTGGCGCTGGGTCGCCCAGCACCGCCTCGACGAGACCGAAGAGCGCGAATTCATCCGCAAGGCCATTGCATCCATCGAGAAGAGCGTTGGTCAGCGTCCGGTCGGCTGGCTCTCCCGCTATCTTCACACCGGCAATACGCGTCGGCTGCTGGCGGAAGAAGGCTTTCTGTATCACATGGACGACTACAGCGGAGATACGCCGTTCTGGGATGCGAGTGCCGGCAAGCCCATCGTGGTGGTTCCATACTCCCTCGATACCAACGACATGAAGATGTGGAACGCGCCCGCGCTGTCCCCAGCCGACTGGGCCACCTATGCGATCGAGTCTTTCGACTGGATGATGCGCGAGCCGAGAAGCGAATTGGCGTTGCTGTCGATCGGCGTTCATCTGCGCATTATCGGCCGCCCGGGTCGGATTGGCGCTTTCGAGCGTGTTCTGGAGCACATCGCGCGGGACAAGCGCGCCTGGGTGACGACGCGACGCGCGATCGCCGAGCACTTTGTTCGCGCCTTTCCGCGTCCCTCCATAACAGCATAAACACAGGGAGCTATCGATGGCCCGCGATTTGACGACCTTCCAGACAACGGCGTGGGATGCGTTCGCGCAGGCTTCACGTGCCGCGATCGATGCGTCTGATGCCGAGAGCGCGTTACGGAAGATCACGGAGGCGAGCAAGCTGCTTCTCGGTGACAAGGAGGCGCATCTGCGGCCGGGCGCCTTGAAGGAGGGTGAGCGCCACTACTCCATTTCGGGCATCTTCATGGTCAGCCCGTCCGGTCAGGAGAATGTTCTGGTGGCTGAGGACGGCTTCCCGGCCGAGCAGCACAGGTTACGTATTCCTGTCGAGCACGGACATCCGGGCTGGGTCGTGAAACATCAAAGGCCGCTGCTGCTCGCCAACACCGACGAGCACAACGATTTCAAGCAAATCCTGAAGACATCACGGATGGGGTCGGCGGTGTTCGCTCCGATATTCTGGGGCGGACGGCTTCTCGGTCAGCTCGTGACAGCCTCGCAAGCGCGAAACACGTACGAAGAGACTGATCTCGGGATTCAGATCGCGTTCGGCAATTTCGCTGGTGCGATTCTTGCAGGACATGGCGGCATCGCGTCGTTGAAAGGGCTCTGAGCGGCGGTGTCCGCAAGGGACTACGTTCGAGACCGAGCGTCTGAACGGCCAGAAACATAGAAGAATTCGGAAGCGAATAAATTAATGAGGAGACGGCAATGAAGGATAGCACGAAATCGACAACGACCAGCGACCGCTCAATGATCAGCCGGCGGACCGTCATTAAGAGCACGGCGGCTATTGCCGGCGGGATTATCACCTCTCCGGCGATCATCGGCGTTGCTCGTGCCGCGACAACGGTGAAGATCGCGCAGGTGGAAGCACTCACCGGACCGTCAAGCGCGTATGGTCAGCGCTGTCGCGATGGCGCCCTGATGGCGGTAGAGGAAATCAATGCGGGCGGCGGATTTGCCGATTCCAAAGGCACGCAGTACACGCTGGAAATCGCCGCAGAGGACATGGCGAACGACGCACGCCAGGCGGTGACTCTCTATCGTCAGCACGCATTGAACGAGTCGGTCGTCGCACAGGTCGGGCCGTCAAACTCCGTCGGCTTTGTGCCGATGGTTCCGCTTTCGGGCCAGCTCAAGCTGTCGCTCATCGGCTCTGCCGGCGCCCCGGTGAAGCGTTGGTCGGAATGGGGCTTTCGCGTCAACCCGGTGTCGGGAACCGCAACCCCTGTTCTTCTCGAGAAGGTGGTCAAGCGCAACAATATTAAAAGACTTGCGGTGATCTACGATCAAACGCAGGACGCCCAGGCCGGCGATGCTGAGGTCTGCAAGACGTCACAGCAGAAGTATGGATACGAACTCGTGGCGTTCGAGGCCTTCAATGGCGGCGACCAGGATTTTGCTCCGCAGATCACGACGATCAAGGGAGCCAAGCCGGACGCTGTCTACGTGGCATCGACCACGGGCGACGGAATCAAGGTGACATCGCAGCTTCGCGCGATGGGCATCGACACGCCGCTGCTGACCGGTTACGGCAATTTCCAGGATCCGCTGTATTGGGACGGCACAAACGGCGGCATCAAGGACTGCTATACGTGGACGGGGCGAGACTATAAGAGCGCAAATGGCCCCGTCCTCGACTGGCTGGCCCGCTACGCCAAGCGATTCAAGTTGGAGGTGACGACCTACTCGTCCTATGGCTATGATTCCGTTTTCTGCGTCGTCGAGGCAGTCAAGCGCGCCAATGGCGTCGATCGCAACAAGGTCAACGACGTGCTGAAATCCCTCGACTATACCACGCCGATCGGCACTCACGTGACATTCAAGAATCCGCCGATCGGCGAGAACATGACGCCGAACGTGACGATCCTGGAGATGACCGGGCGCGGAACCTATACCGCGATTTGATTGGGCGCGAGCGAAAGTCAGAGAGTGAAACTCAAGTGCTTCTGGGAGAGACGATGAGCGCCGCGAGTAGCGAAAGCGCCGAGCTTCTCGCGGTGTCCAGCCTGTCGAAGCGGTTCGGCGGGCTGGTTGCTCTTCGCGACGTGACCTTCACGACCATGACGAACCGGGTGACGTCGATCGTCGGCCCGAACGGCGCCGGAAAAACGACGCTGTTCAACCTGATCTCGGGCGTCATCCGTCCGGATCAGGGGCGGGTCGTTTTCGACGGTGCCGATGTCAGTGGATGGGGGTCGCATCGGCTTGCGGCAGCCGGCCTGGCGCGAACGTTCCAGAACGTGCAGTTGTTCTCCAACCTCAACGCGTTGGAAAATGTCATGGTCGGACGCGGATGCCGCACCGGATCCGGCATACTGGGTTCTCTTCTGATGTTGCCGAGCGACCGCCGCGAACGGCGCGCGCGGATGGAGCGGGCGGAAGCGATGCTCGAACTGGTCGGCATTGCCGACAAGAAGCTCTCCTTTCCCAAGGAATTGGCTTACGGAGACCAGAAGAGGCTGGAGATCGCGCGCGCTCTTGCGACCGAGCCGAAGCTGCTGATCCTCGATGAGCCAACGCAAGGAATGGTTGCGCGTGAGGCGAACAGCGTTGTGAAGCTGATGGCTGATCTTACCGCCCGCGGCATCACGATTCTGCTGATCGAGCACAACATGAACGTGGTGATGACCGCGTCCGACAAGGTGGTCGTCATCAACTTCGGTGAGAAGATCGCGGAAGGTCCTCCGGCGGCGGTGCGGGCCAATCCAGAGGTGATCAAGGCCTATCTGGGAGCAGAAGCGTGACCTCGCTGCTCAAAGTATCGGACCTGTCGGTCGCCTATGGCTCGGTTCCGGCCGTCAACGATGTTTCGCTGGAAATGGAGGCAGGCGAGATACGGGTCATTCTGGGCGCCAACGGCGCCGGCAAGACCACGATCATCAAGACGTTGCTCGGTCTGGTTCGCGCGAGGAGCGGACGGATTGAGTTCGACGGCAAGCATGACCTGACGCGGCTGAAGCCGCACCAGATCCACCAACTCGGCATTGCCTGGGTTCCGGAGGGCCGCAAGCTATGGGGCAGCTTGACCGTTCTCGAAAACCTGCGCATGGGCGGATTCATCCAGAGGGACAATACCGCGCTCGAAAGCAGCATTGCCGAGATGTTCGAACGGTTTCCGCGTTTGAAAGAGCGGCGTGACCAGCTTGCGGGTTCGCTCAGCGGCGGTGAGCAGCAGATGGTGGCCATCGCGCGTGCGCTGATGTCCAAGCCGCGGCTGTTGCTGATGGACGAGCCGTCGATCGGATTGGCCCCGATGGTCGTGCGCGACATATTCGAACTGGTGCGCGCGATCAACCAGGATGGCATCAGCGTGTTGATGGTCGAGCAGAATGCGCGTCAGGCACTTGCGCTCGCGCAATGGGCCTATCTGCTGGAGATCGGCCAGATCGTAGAGGCCGGCCCGGCCGGCGAAATTGCCACCAAGGAACGCGTGCAAGAGGTCTTTTTGGGGGGAGCGGCCTAAAGGCCCGCAAACGGTAGATCATCCATGGATACTTTCCTTCAGCAAGTCATGAATGGTGTTGTCATCGGCAGCACATATGCCGTCGTCGCGGTCGGCTTCTCGCTGGTGTTCATCGTATTGCGGGTCGTGAATTTCGCGCATCCGGATATATTCATGCTCGGCATGTTCGCAGGGCTGTGGGGTGCGCTGCATATCTCGGACAATCTGATTTTCGTGCTGATCGCCGGTGCGGTCGGTGCGGGCCTCGGTGGTGTGGTGCTGGAGCGCGTTATCATACGGCCGCTTCATGGCCGGGATATGCTGATAACCCTGCTGGCGACCCTTGGCGTGTCGATCATCCTGCAGAACGGCATGGCGCTGATCGCGGGTCCTGACCCCGTCCCTTATCCGCCGATCATTCCTCAGACGTTCATTCCGCTCGGGCCGGTGAGCATGACGGCGCGCCAGCTCGTCAATTTCGTCGCTTGCGTCGTGCTGCTCGTGGCGGCGAGCTACTACGTCCGCGGCACCAAGTATGGCCGCGCAACGCGGGCTGTTGCGGAATTGCCTGATGTCGCTGCCGCGTTCGGTGTCGATGTCGGCCTGATTTCGCTTATCACCGTGGTCCTCGCTTCGATGATGGCGGGCGTCGCGGGGGTTTCGGTCGGGCTGCTCTATGGCAGCTCCTGGGCGTTCGTCGGCCTGCTGTATGGCCTGAAGGCATTCATTATTCTGCTTGTTGCCGGCAACAGGTATTTCGAGGGCGTGGTCATCGTCGCGATCGTGCTCGGCGTCATCGAAGCGCTGATCACGGGCTATGTGTCGTCAGGGATGAGAGATGTGGTCACCTTCCTCCTGCTGATCGGCGTTCTCTGCTTCCGTCCGAACGGCATCTTCGGCTCCTACAAGGCATAGGGAACGGTCATGCTGACTTTCGGTTTTTGGGAGCCGGTGATCATCCTTGCGGCGATCAATGTGATCCTGATCTGCGGGCTATATGTCATCGCGCTATCTGGCGCCTTCTCGATGGCCACGGCAGCCTTCGCGGGTGTCGGCGGCTATATTTCCGCGGTGTTGACGACCAACCTTGACTGGCCGTTCATACCGGCCTTGGCGGCTGCGGCAATTGGTGGCGCTGTCCTGGGCTGCGTCGTTGCGCTGGTCACTCTCAGAATGAAGGATTTCGTTCTGAAGATCACGACGCTTGCGGTCGGCGAGGCTCTGAGCATCGCCGCGTTCAATATCAAGTATATCGGCGGCGCCAACGGCTTTTCCGGCATTCCGCTCTACACGACGATGACGGTTGTCCTGGTCATTGCGGCCGCCTCGATCTTCATCGCCTGGCGGGTGGACAAGTCCGGCTTCGGGCTGGGAGCGCGGGCGATACGGGACGACCTTGTTGCCGCGGCCTCGACCGGGGTTTCGCTCCTGGCCGTGCGTCTTGTAACCTTCGGCATCGGCTCGGCCCTGATCAGTGTCGGCGGAGCGCTTTCAGCGCACTACGTCCTTATCATCTCGCCGAGCCAACTCGGCTTCCTGTACTCGCTCAACTATATTGTTTTCCTGCTCGCCGGTGGCATTCAGACCCTCTGGGGACCTGTGCTTGCAACCATTCTGCTTTCCGGTATCCCGGAGCTGTTGCGGTTTGCCAACGAGTATCGGCTCATCATCTACGGTCTGATCATCGTTGCCGTCGTGATGTGGCGTCCAAACGGGCTCATCACCCGATCGCGTAAACCGATATAGCTGGTGTACAGGTCGGAGGTTTCGGGGCGTGTCAAATTCGGCCAATCGAGTTGCAAGACGGCACGCGCGGCTAGCGATCGGGCCTGCCCTGGATCCTTCGTCCCCTTATCTTCCGGACAGCCAGAAGCATCTGTATCGAGCGACGTGCAAGCCGGATCGCCTGCTGCGTCGCAACAGTCAGGCCCTTATGCGGGGTTGTCGCAAGCACCATCGTATGCTCGATCGCGGGATTCACGATCTTGCAGGCGTTGAATACGCCAGCCTCGACCTCGGCGGCGATCCCTCCATAGTTCATGATTGAATAGCCACCACCGCTCTGCACCATGTCTTTGAGTGCCGCCACCGCATCGAGTTCAACGTCGACCCGCAGCTTGACGCCCTTGCGTGCAGCGGCTCGATTGATCTGCCGACGCAGACCGTGCTGCGCCGCCGGCAAAACGAGCGGGAGGTTAGCGAGTTCCTGGAACGCGATTGTCGTGCGTCGACGGCGCACGAAGGGACCGACGCGCTTGTTGGGACCGAAGAGATAGAGATCCTCAGCAACCAATGGCTCCATGTGAAGCCCGGGGCTCTTGGCGGGGGCATAGTAGATTGCAAAGTCGAGCCGACCGGATGCCAGCCACTCATGGATATGAACGCTGAAGCCATCCATGATCCTGAGAGAGGCTTCGGGATAATTGGCGCGAAATTCTTGGAGCAGCGGGCCGCTCAGGACCGCGCTGATCGAGGGAGGGAGGCCCAGCTTGACGGGACCGCGGACGGCTTTCCGGTCAGCCTTCAGTTGTTGTTCGATCTCTTCGATCCGGGAGAGGATCGGCTTTGCGTCGGTTAGAAGCTTTGCACCTTCTTCGGTCAGCGTCACGCCGCGGCCGTGCCGATAGAGCAGGGGCATGCCGAGATTGTCCTCCAGCTTGCGGATCTGCCGGCTCAGTGCCGATTGCGCGATCGAAAGCGTTGCCGAGGCGCGCGAGAGGCTCTCGGCCTCGGCGACGAGCACAAAATATCGCAGTTGTCGCAGATCGAGCATGGCAGCTATGAGGATCAAACTGTTGCGAAACTATACGACGGCTGATCTCGGATCGCCAATACTACGAAAGCGGGCTACCAGCGATCGTCGAGCGGACCAGCGATGGATTACTGATCCAGAATGCCGCAGGGCATCATGGATGTCCGGGAATTTCGAAGGGCGTCCCAGAAGTGCGTCAATTCGCTGGTTGCGTTGCAATCGCGTGCAGTGGGCCGAAGGACATAGCGGCGACAAGGAGCGTTTGGTGTCGGAATCAAAATATATCGTGTCCGCGGAAAAGGCTCTCCTCGAGATTGAAGGACTGTTCGAGCGCGCCAAGGCGGCGCTGCGGACGAGAGTTCTCAGCGAGGGGAAGGTAGACGCCGACAGGCTGGAGGCCGACCAGCATACCGCTCACGGCCTTGCCTGGCTCGCCACCTATGTCCTGGGGATTCGCGAATTGATTGCGGCGTCCCGCCGGCTTCACGTCGCTGGTCGGTTCGGAGACCTGGAGCGACTGCTGATGCAGATCGGGGTTGGCGAATATGTCGAGCAAATCTTCGGCGGGATCGCCATCAGCCAGGGAGAAGTTGCAAGGCTGCGAAGCCTCGGTCTGAAGGACAGTGATATCGCAAGATATCGCACGGCCGACGTCGATGCCGTCATTGCTGACGGCAATACGGCCGAGAATCGAGCCGCGCTCATAGACGCCATGCTGCGTTCGTCAGGCGCGGCCACGGTCGGAGACAGCGGCCTCGACGCGACGCTTGAATCCATCCGAACCGAGATGCGGCGCTTCGGCCAGGCTGAGGTGGAGCCATATGCGCACGATTGGCACCTGACGAACGCCTACATCCCGCTGGATGTGATCGAGCAGATGGCGGAACTCGGCGTCTTTGGCCTGACAATTCCCGAGCAGTATGGCGGCATGGGCCTGTCCAAGGTCTCGATGTGCATCGTGTCAGAGGAGCTTTCACGCGCCTACATTGGCGTAGGCTCGCTTGGCACCCGATCGGAGATCGCCGCCGAACTGATTCTCGGCGGAGGAACCGAAGAGCAGAAGCATCGCTTTCTGCCTGCCATCGCATCAGGCGCGATATTGCCGACGGCAGTCTTCACCGAGCCTAACTCCGGCTCTGATCTGGCCTCTTTAAGGACGCGCGCCATCAAGAAGGATGGCGAATGGCAGGTCTTCGGCAACAAGACATGGATTACCCATCCGGTCCGCGCCGATCTGATGACGATGCTGGTGCGCACCAATCCGGATGAGCCGGGATATCGAGGATTGTCGATTCTTCTGGCCGAGAAACCTCGGGGATCGGATGAAGATCCGTTCCCCGTAGCCGGACTGACCGGCGGAGAAATCGAGGTGCTCGGATATCGCGGAATGAAGGAATATGAGCTTGCCTTCGATGGCTTCCGGGTTCCCGCAGAAAATCTGCTCGGGGGAGATGAGGGGCTTGGCTTCAAACAACTGATGCGTACGTTCGAGTCGGCTCGAATCCAAACCGCGGCTCGCGCTCTCGGCGTCGCGCAGTCGGCCCTCGATCTGGGGCTTCGCTACGCGCAAGAACGTAACCAATTCGGCAAACCTCTGATTTCTTTCCCTCGCGTCGCCGACAAGCTCTGCATGATGGCCGTCGAGATTCACCTTGCCCGCCAGCTCACCTATTTTGCGGCGCGATCAAAGGACGAGGGCCGGCGCTGTGATCTCGAGGCTGGCATGGCGAAGCTTTTGAGCGCGCGCATCGCCTGGGCGGCCGCCGACAACGCGGTGCAAATTCATGGGGGCAACGGTTTTGCGATGGAATTTCCGATCTCTCGCGTCCTCTGCGATGCGCGCATCCTTTCGATCTTCGAAGGCGCGGCCGAAATCCAGGCCAATGTCATCGCGCGACGGTTGTTGGAAGGAGCTAACTGATGAACTCTCGTGACGTTCGTGAGAACGAACAGCCGGCGGCGAATAGTACGCTGCTGGATGGCTTGCATGTGGTGGAGGTGTCGGCCTTTGTCGCGGCGCCGCTTGGTGGGATGACACTCGCGCAGCTTGGCGCGCAGGTCACGCGAATTGATCCCATCGGTGGCAACATCGATTACAATCGATGGCCCTTGGCTCCCGATGGCCGCAGTCTGTACTGGGCGAGCCTCAACAAGCGGAAGCGCTCGGTTGCCATAGATCTGCGTAGTCCTGAAGGACAGGAACTCGCCAAGGCCATTATCACTGCCCCCGGAGAGAATTCAGGCATTATGCTGACCAATCTGCCGGCGAGCGGATGGATGGGACATGCCGAACTGTCGACGCGCAGACGCGACCTCATTTCTGTTCGCCTTATCGGAAACGCTGACGGCTCGGGCGCCGTAGACTACACCGTCAACTGCGCGAGCGGGTTTGCGATAGCCACGGGCGTAGGCCCGGAACCCGTCAATCACGTCTTGCCGGCGTGGGATGTGACGGCCGCGCTCTACCTTGCTACCGGAATACTTGCTGCTGATCGCGCGCGGAAGCGAGATGGGCGAGGGCGGGAGATAACGCTGGCGCTGTCCGATGTCATGTTGGCCACAGTTGCCAATCTCGGCTACGTCGCTGACGTGCAGATCAATGGAGCGGTCCGTCCCCCCATGGGAAACGACCTGTATGGAGCTTTTGGCAGGGACTTTCGGACTGCTGATGATCGATACGTGATGATCGTCGCGATTTCGGACCGGCAATGGAAAGCGATCGGGAAAGCGACCGGCTTGTCGGAGAAACTTGCGATGATCGGTCCAATGTTGGACGTCGATCTCTCTACCGAAGGCGGACGGTTTGAAGCACGTCATGCGATCTGCGCGGTGCTCGAAGCCTGGTGTTCCCGTCGGACCCTGCAGGAGATTACCGGCGTGCTTACAGGGAGTGGCGTTCTCTGGGGGCCTTATCAGGATTTCGGTCAGCTCGTTCGAGATGATCCACGATGCTCCACCGCAAATCCAATGTTCGGCGTCGTGCAGCAGCCCGGGGTCGGAGCGTTGATGGTGCCAGGTTCTCCCTTGCGAGAAAAAGGCGCGGACGGCATTTCACCGGGCCCCGCGCCAGAACTGGGCCAAGACACCGATTTGGTCTTGTCGGAGTTGGGGCTGTCTGGCGAAAGGATAGGCAGGCTGCACGATGCCGGAATCGTAGCGGGGCCGCGGGGTTAGTTCGGTGAAACGAGTATCTCACGAGAGTTTGCGGCGGCGACGATCGACACTGGCTCGGTTTGCCAGGCGGAGCCGCGACTCGGCGTCAACGCCGCGAACCGTCTCGTAAGACGATAAGGTATCGATGAAGTGCGCAACGCGCCGCTCGCGCTTGCGGCGCGGTCAAAACCCGGCGTCGACGCAGCTAGGCCCGGCCATCTGGATTTGAGCCGGATCGCATCGGTTGTCCCGGGATAAGAGCGTCCCTGCAGGCAGCTAGACTAGAAGAACGAGCGGGGCGACGGAACCTGAGAGTCGAGGACCCTCCGCCGGCTGGCCTCCGGAATCCTCCATGAAGCGTTTCGTATAACTGTCTGTATTTGCGTCGTTTTCATCTCTGCCGCAGTGCGGGAGAAAAAGGACTCGACAGTTTGCATCGGTGGTCGCATATCCGAATGAGTTCGGATATGCGGAAGATCTGATGGAAAGCGTCGCACGGCAAGGTCGCCGCGTTGCACCGATGGCAGTCGAGCGGGTTACGGCCACGCTCGAACTGCTGGCGGGGAAACGGCTGGGACTGACGCTCTCCGAACTCGCCCATCAACTCGACGTGCCGAAAGTCAGTCTGCTCGACCTCCTGAGAGGCCTGGAGGATCTGCACTACGTGCAGAAGAACGAGATGGGCCGCTATCTGCTGGGGAGCGCGGCGATCTCGTTTGCGCGCGCCGCGCTGGCCGGCCACGATTTCCTCGAAGCCGCACGGCCATTCCTCAAGCGGTTGGCACGGGAGTCCGGCGAAACTGCTTTGATTGCCTATCTCGACGAAGAGGAAATGGTCGCCGTCTACGTCGACAAGATCGAGAGCGACAGTCCGATACGCTACACGGTACCGCTTGGATTGCGCCGTGAACTTTACGCCGCTTCGGTCGGTAAAGCGCTTCTCGCCAATCTTCCACCGGCGCAGCTCGACCGGTATCTGCACGACATTCGCTTTGAAGACTTCACAGGCCGGACGATCGTCGACCGCAAGCGGCTTCGTTCCGAGCTGAATGACATCAGAAAAAACGGATTCGCCACAACCGAAGACGAGCGCACGATAGGAGCGAGCGGTATCGCCGCGCCGATCCTCTCGGCGCAGGGCACGATCGTCGCTGGCGTCGTGGTGGCGGGACCTACATCTCGCGTCCTGCCGAAGCAAAGCCGTCTTTGCACTATCGTGCGTGACGCTGCGCGGGAAATGTCATCCGGTTTGGACGACACATTCCTCAAGAACAAAGATCAACAGGGAGAGTGAACTTGCAACAGAAACCGTTCGACGATTTCGCGGTTGGTGAAATCTTCAAGAGCTACGGTCGTACCATCTTCGACGCCGATCTTCAGGCGTTTACCTGCTTCGCAGGACTGAAGCTTCCGATCTTCATCGATGAAGAGTTCGCGAAGAAAAACACCTCCTATGGCGGCCGCATCGCGCCCGGTTTCATGACGGCCTCGATCGCCGCCGGCATGATGGAAGACATTCTCGGGCCTTACACGCTCGCGGCGCTCGGGCTCGGCGATTTCAAGTTCACTGTTCCGCTTCGGCCCGGCGACACCATGCATTGCGAAATCGAGGTGCTCGAAAAACGCGATACCTCGGATGGCAAGCGCGGCATCCTCTCAAGCCTGACCCGTGTCATCAATCAGCGTGACGAGGTCGTGCTCGAATTCAAGGGCAAGTTCCTGATGCGCAAAGAGCGGTTGATCTGACAATGCAACCGCTCAAGGGGATGCGGGTCGTGGACTTCGGCCAGGGTGTGGCCGGTCCCTACTGCGCAATGCTGCTTGGCGATTTCGGTGCGGATGTCATCAAGGTCGAACCGTTTCGCGGCGATTGGAGCCGTTCGATGGGCAGCCAGGTCACGGCGACCGACACCACGACGTATCTGAGCGTCAATCGCAACAAGCGGAGCATCCGGCTCGACCTGTCCAAGCCGACGGGACGACGTGTTGCACAGGCATTGGTCGCGCGCGGTGACGTTCTTGTCGAAAGTTTCCGGCCCGGAGTGATGGATCGCATGGGGCTCGGCTTTGATGCGGTTCAAGCCGAGCGTCCGAAGCTGATCTACTGTTCGGTCACTGGCTATGGTCCCGACGGACCCTACGCCGATGCGCCAGCCGGGGACTCGACGATGCAAGCTGTCGGCGGGCTGATGAGCATCATCGGGGAAGCCGAGCGCACGCCGCTTCGGGTCGGGAATGTGGTCTCCGACATGCTGGCAGGCATGCATGCATTCGAGGCGGTGCTGCTCGCGACGCTTGAACGCGGGATCACCGGCAAGGGCGGGCGGGCACAGGTGAGCCTTTTCGACACCATCCTTGCCTTTCAGGCGCCTCCGCTCACCGAGTTCCTGATGACTGGTCAACAGCCGCAACGGACCGGCAATTCCCATCCCTTGCTGTCACCTTCGGGGACCGTGAAGGTGACCGATGGCCTCGTGACTTTCACCGTTCTCCAGCACCAATGGGACTCGTTTTGCTCGTTCCTCGGATCACCGGAACTTGCGGCCGACCCCCGATTCGCGACCAACGACGCCCGTGTCGCTAATCGCCCCGCGCTGATGGAGATCGTGCAGTCGCGCTTCTCCGATTGCGATACCGATACGGCGATTGCGAGGATGCGTGCGGCCGATGTGCTCTGCGCGCCTGTAAACAGCTATCCCGATATCGCTGAGGATCCGCAGGTCCTGCACAACCGCATACTCCGCCGTGTCGCTCATCGAACGCTTGGCGAGGTGCCGATCGTGGCAAACCCGATCCACCTGTCAGGCGATACGCGAACGCCATCGGCGCCTCCGGGGCTCGGCGAACATAGCCGGGAAATACTGACTTACGATCTCAACATGAGGGCTGAAGAGATCGATC
>Ga0153954_1001385_pt1 | contig 13224 bp, 11 predicted proteins | sample TSFL038MetaG_FD_102277 | JGI IMG/M metagenome (GOLD analysis project Ga0153954, IMG submission 102277) | Attine ant fungus gardens microbial communities from Florida, USA - TSFL038 MetaG | ecosystem: Host-associated > Fungi > Mycelium > Unclassified | place: USA: Florida, Wekiwa Springs State... | reverse complement strand
TTCTCGCATGATCGTGGCGGGCGATCCGGCGACGCCGCGACGTTCGATTCCGTTTCCCTATGGCGAGGTCAAGCGGCTGCTCGGCGTCGACATCCCGCGCGAAGAAGGCGAGGCGATCCTCCGTCGGTTGGGCTTTGGCGTTGAAGAGGGCCATGTTCTTGTCCCTTCGTGGCGACCCGATATCCAGGTGAAGGCCGACGTCGTGGAGCAGATCCTGCGCATCGTTGGCGTCGACCGCGCGCCGATGACGCCCCTGCCTCGGCTCGACGACGGCGTGCCGAAGCCCGTGCTCACACTGCTGCAAAAGCGCACGCGCCTCGCCAAGCGCACGCTCGCCGCGCTGTCCTTGCGCGAAGCCGTCACCTGGTCGTTCGTCCCCAAGGCTGCGGCTGAGCTATTCGGCGGCGGCTCGCCGTCGCTCGCGCTCGCGAATCCGATCGCAGCGGACCTCTCCGACATGCGTCCGAGCCTCATTCCGGGCCTGGTGGCGGCCGCCGAGCGCAATGCGCGCCGCGCGATCGGCGACATCGCGCTGTTCGAGGTCGGTCAGGTGTTTCTCGGATCTGGCGAAAACGACCAGCGGATCGCGGCTGCCGCCGTGCGGCGCGGCTGGGCGAAGGCTGGCGAGGAAGGCAGGAATCAGAAAGACGATGCTCGTGTCGATCTCTTCGATGCCAAGCGCGATGCGATGGCGCTGCTCTCGGCGCTCGGCGTGAATGCAAACGCGGTGCAGATCGTTCCCGGCGGCGGATCGTTCCTGCACCCGGGCCGTTCGGCGACCCTCCAGTTCGGGCCAAAAAATGTTGTTGGCTGGTTTGGACAATTGCATCCAAGCGTATGCGAAGCCCTCGGCGCGGTTGGTTGGCCGCCCGGTCCCATAGTCGCCTTTGAGATCATCCTCGACGCCATTCCCGCACCCAAAACGAAACCGACCAAGACCAAGCCCAAGCTCATCCGCTCTGACTTCATGCCCGTCGAGCGGGATCTTGCCTTCGTCGTCGGCGAGACGGTCACCGCCGCCGACATCCTCAAGGCCGCCGAGAGCGCCGAGCGTTCGCTCGTCGCGGGGGTCGGGGTGTTCGACGTCTATCGCGGCCAGGGGCTGCCCGAAGGGGCGAAGTCGATCGCCATCCATGTGACCTTGCAGCCGCGCGAGCGCACGCTTACTGAAGCCGAAATCGACGCGGCGGTGTCCAAGATCGTCGCCGAGGTTTCGAGGAAAACCGGCGCGACGCTTAGGAGCTGAAACCATGGCTGAGCGCGCCGCGATTGGGCTTTTCCTCGCCGTTCTTGCTTGGACGGCGAGCGCGCGAGCCGAAGGCGACTCGTCTTGCGCTCAATATCGCGAGCCGATGGCGTACAACTTATGCCTCGCCCAGCACGGACCCAAGGCTAAGGGAGTCGGTCAGCTTCACGGCCCGCAACGCGGCGCGGCGCCCGGCCATATGGCGCCAAACCCCGTTTCGTATGGACATAGGCGCGCTGCGCCGAATCGGCTTTCGCAGCAAGCTAGCGACGCAGCATCAGGCACGCGCTTTTACGACACCCAAGGCTCCCAGCACATCCATGGCCGGGCGCACATGGAGTTCCGGGTCCACTAAGAGGGCTGTCGTTTACGAGCGCGACGCCCGAGCCCGCGGAAACAGCGCAGGCGCCGCGCTCTTGCCCCGCGCAGTGGGAGATCAACGCGGGGGACCGCGCTTCGCGCCAAGCCCCAGGGCGCGGCGGCGCGGGATCGTGAACCTGGAGAAAACCATCACCCTGGCCAACGGCGCGTTATCTTCGCTTGGAGCGACGCCAAGGTATCGCCCAAGACCAGAGCGGCGCACAATCGCGCCGACTCAATCTGTGATCGCCGTCACGAGGGTTTGATACACTCAGCTCGGGCGAAAAGCGGCTCCACAATTGTGGAGGTCACCTCCCCATTTGTGTCGGCCCAATGCCGTCGGCGCTTGACGTAGCGGCCAACGTCCTCCACCGTCCTCCCCCGAACGCTGATGACGGCCACAGACTCACTTTCGGCGCACCCTTGTTTCGCGATGCTCGAATCGGAATCCTGCGAGATTTTCGATCGTCAATGCACGTGGCTCACGGCGGCCGCAGGCGCGTGGGTGATCGCTCCGAGAGCCTCCGATCGTAGTGTCTACTTTGTCCTGACCGGCCGTCTGAGGGCGCTTTATGGAGGATGGCGCAATCCTGTCGCGACCGACATCGAGGCGGGTTCGTTCGTCGGCGAAATCGACGCGCTCGAAGGCGCCCAAAGCTCACTCGGCGTGTACGCCCTCACTCGGTCGACGCTGGCGAAGATGCCGAGCGCAGTCTTCGTCGAAGCTTTGTTCGCCCACCGCCCGCTCTGCGAGGCGGTGGTGGCTATGCTGGTTGCGCGGAATCGCGAGATGACTCGTAAGGTGGCCGAAGCGGCGCACGCCTGCGAGACCAGCTTCCCCCATGGCGGCGCGACGCGGCCGCCGCAGGGCCGCGTTCACGTTGGAGCCGACCTGCACCCCACCGGCGGGAGGCGTCGACGAGCGCAACGATGGTCATAAACTCGCTTTTGGGCCACCCCTGCTTCAAGACCCTCGATCCCGAGCCTTGCCGGGTTTTGGACCGCCACTGCATCTGGCTCAAGACCGCGGCGGGCGCCTGGGTTGTCGGCCAGACCGCCAACGACCGCGACGTCTATTTCGTCATGACCGGCCGGCTGAGGGCTGTCAGTCATGGGGTGCGGCAGGATCTCATTTTCTCCGATATGGAGGCAGGCTCGTTCTTTGGCGAACTGGCCGCTCTCGACGGCGGGCCACGGTCGCTCAGCGTTTTCGCGGTCAATGACTCGACGGTTGCGAAAATGCCGAGCGCGGTCTTTGTCGAGACGATGTTCACCCACCGTCCGCTCGGCGAAGCGGTTGTCGCGACGCTGGTCGCGCGCAATCGCGCGATGACCCGCAGGGTCGGCGAACTCGGGGCGCTCGACGTCCGCAGCCGCGTCCACGCTGAACTGTTGCGTCTTGCTCGTCCCGATCGTGAGAATCCCAAGCGCGCCATCATCCTCGCGCCGCCCAATCAATCCGAACTCGCCTCGCGCATCAACACGCGGCGGGAGACCGTGTCGCGCGAGATCAACGCCATGGAGCGGGAGGGCCTCATCGAGCGCCGGCGGGGCGCGATCGTCATCAACGACGCGATCAGGCTTAGCGCGCGGCTCGAGGCGGCGGCGACCGGCGAATAACGTCGCGAGTGCGCTTTTCGCTGCGCCGCTCTAGACTCCGACCGCCCCGCGCGGTCGCTTCGTCATAGCGCGCTCAGCGAGCGCTCCCCACCAGTGCTTGTTCGCCTCCCAGTTCCAGCCGGCAGTCGGCGACGGGGACGGGAGCACCCAGAGGCGCGTCGGACCGATGCGCTCGTCCTGCTCGCCGAAGGTCGCGGCGCGGCCGAGATAGCGGCGGCCCGCGTTGAGGCTTGTGAACGCGAGCCATTCGGGCTTGGCGGCGACAATCTTCGCCTGAAGCTCGACGCAGGCCTGGCGACTGAGCGAGCCCGCCGGCAGCTCGCGATCCATGCCGCTCACCCGCTTGGCGATGTCGGTCAGGCCCAGCCCCCATCGCGGCAATTCGAGATATTCCTGCGGCTCGAGCTTGCGCGGCGTCAGCCCGAAGGCGTGAAGCGCCGACCAGAAGCGGTTTTGCGGATGGGCGTAGTAAGCGCCGCGCGCGGCCGAGACGGTTCCCGCCGCCGTGCCGCAGAAGACGATCCTCAGCCCCGGTTCGATAAGGTCGGGCAGCACATGGGGCGCCGCGTCCACCTTCAGATCGTTTGATTGTAGGCGCCGACTTCCGGGTTCTCGCGCAAGACGCCGTCGACCGCCTCGAACATCGCCCGCATGCGCGCCTCTGACGCCGGGCTCTCGACGACGACCACGAGCTCAGGCTTGTTCGACGAAGCGCGCACCAGACCCCAACTGCCGTCTTCGACCGTGACCCTGACGCCGTTGACCGTGACGAGATCGCGGATCTTTTGCCCGGCGAACAGGTCGCCCCGCGCCTGCATGGCCCGAAGCCGCGCAAGCACGCGGTCAGCCACCTCGTACTTGATCTCGTCGGCGCAGTGCGGCGACATGGTCGGCGACCCCCAGGTCTTGGGCAGCTCGCGATAGAGATCGGCCATCGACTTGCCCGGATTGCGATCCAGCATATCGAGCACGGCGATTGCGGTGACGAACCCATCGTCGTAGCCACGCCCGACCGGGGCGTTGAAGAAGAAGTGACCCGACTTCTCGAAGCCGGCGAGCGCGCGCAAGTCCCTGACGCGCCGCTTGATGTGGGAATGGCCGGTCTTCCAGAAGTCGACCGTGACGCCGTTTGCTCGAAGCCCGGGATCGGTCGCGAACAGGCCGGTCGATTTCACATCGACGACGAAGGTCGCGCCCTTGTGGAGCCTCGACAGATCGCGCGCCAGCATGACCCCGATCTTGTCGGCGAAAATCTCCTGGCCCTCGTTGTCGACGATCCCGCAGCGGTCGCCGTCGCCGTCAAAGCCAAGGGCGAGGTCGGCGCCGCTTTCCTTCACCGCCGCCGCCATCGCATGCAGCATGTGCATGTCCTCGGGATTCGGATTGTAGCGCGGAAAGGTGAAGTCGAGATCGCAGTCGAGGGGAACGACCTCGACCCCAAGCGCGCTCAAAAGCTTGGGCGCAAACGCCCCGGCCGTCCCATTGCCGCAGGCGGCGACGACTTTGAGCCGGCGTCCGAGTTTCGGCCGGTTGGTCAGATCGGCGATATAGCGCGCCGGAAAATCGGGCACGAACTCGTATCCGCCGCCCGCTTCCGGACCATATTCGCCCGCGACGACGATGTCGCGCAGGCGCGCCATCTCCTCTGGGCCGAAGGTCACCGGCTTTGCAGCCCCCATCTTGACGCCGGTCCAACCGTTGTCGTTGTGGGAGGCCGTCACCATCGCGACCGCGGGCGTGTCGAGCGCAAACTGGGCGAAATAGGCCATCGGAGTGAGCGCAAGGCCAATATCGCGCACGTAAGCGCCACCCGCCATCAACCCCGCAGTCAAGGCGAGCTTGATCGAAGCCGAATAGCTGCGGAAGTCGTGGCCGACGACCACCTCACGCGCGACGCCGAGCTCTTTCAAGAGCCGCGCGAGGCCGAGCCCGAGCGCCTGCGCGCCCATGAGGTTGATCTCTTTCTCGATGAGCCAGCGCGCGTCATATTCGCGAAAACCGGTTGGCTTGACCAACGGCTGCGATTCATAGGCGTAGGTGTTGGGAGAGAGTTTGGGCTCGGGTTTGGGGAACAAAGGAGCCTCAGCCATGGGGAGGAGCGGCGCGCCGATCACCTAAATGTTTCACGCGGGCTTAGAGGACATGAAGGCCCGAAGCAACCGCCGATGCCCGAAGGGCTCCCCTGCCCCCGTTCGTCCCGCCATCCTGCGGGTCGACGGGGCGCGCGCTTGACCCTAATGCCCGACCTGTTAAATGTTGCGCAGTAGCCTGCCGGAGGGGGAAGCGTTGATCGCCCTGCCCCTCGAAGGGGCAAAGTGAGTTCGCTCACGCTGGGCGTGGAAATGGCGGGCGAGTTGGGGGCGGCAAGCGCCTCGCCGGCTGTTTCCCTAGCGATCGGTCCGATCGCCAGCGGTTTCCAGTCATGACGGGACGAAACGAACGGGATGGTCACGGAGCGCGAACGGGCACGGCGCGCTTTTGCTGATGGAGTTCGACCGTGATTTTATCCGATCTGCGCTCGACCGGCGTCCTGGCGGTGGTGCGCCGCGAGATCAGGCCCTTTTTTTCGGAATTGCGCCGTCTCTATTTCAATAAAGTGTGGGGCATGGATATCGGGCCGAGGTGCCGCATCTCGTTCTCGGCCAAACTGGACAAGAACTACCCCCGCGGCATCCATATCGGCGAAGACTCGGCCGTGAATTTCGGCGCCTGCGTTCTCGCCCATGACACCGTTCGCGGGATGCATGTGGACACGTGGATCGGCAAGGAGTGCAATATCGGCGCCCAAAGCATGATCCTGCCGGGGGTTCGGATCGGGGACAATTGCGTCGTCGCGGCGGCAAGCGTCGTGATGAAGGATGTGCCCTCGAATTGCCTGGTCGCTGGAAACCCCGCGCGGATCATGGAAAAAGGCATTCAGACCGGCCGATTGGGCATTCTCTCTCGCACGGTCCGCCCGGACTCTGGGGCGGTTGCCCCGGCTCCAGAGGAAAAAGCGGTTTCGCCCGTCTGATCGCCCAATAGAACCGCGCAGAGCTCCATGACTGTTCTCGACCTCAGCGGCCGCGTGGCCATCGTAACCGGCGCGTCGCGCGGCATCGGGCGGGCGGCCGCCGAAACCCTGCTCAAGGCCGGTTGCTCGGTCGTGCTCAACGCACGCCCCTCGAACGAAGCCTCGGCGAGTTTCGCGGAGATCGAAGGGGCGCATCCCGGCCGCGTCAGCGTCGTCTACGGATCGGTCGCGGACAGCGCGACCGCGACCGCGCTCATTCAGGGCGCGATGAAGCATAAGCGCCTCGACATTCTGGTGAACAACGCCGGCATTCTTCGCGACAAGCTGATCGGCATGATCTCGGATGCGGAGATCCATGAGCTGTTCGACGTCAATGTCATCGGGTTGATCAAAATCACCCAGCTCGCCGCGCGTCTCATGTCGAGACGGAAGAGCGGGTCGATCATCAACGTCTCGTCGATTGTCGGAAGAAGGGGAAACAGCGGCCAGACCGTCTATTCCGCCACCAAATCCGCCGTCATTGGCGCGACGTTTTCCGCCGCTAAGGAACTCGCGCCGCTCAACATTCGCGTGAACGCGGTGGCGCCGGGCCTCATTCAGACGTCGATGATCGACTCCATTCCTGAAGAGAAGCGCAAGGGCCTTGAATCGCAGATCGCGATGGGGCGCGTCGGCGCTTCGCAAGATGTCGCCAATGCGATCCTGTTTCTCGCTTCCGACCTTTCGTCTTATGTGACAGGGCAAGTGATCGGCGTCGACGGCGGCCTCGTCATCTGACGAGCCGACGAAACGCGCCGATGGGTCAATCGCGGTCAACGGTTTCAATGCACGATTTGGATCCTTCTTGCGGCGGTCTGCTTCCCGTCATTGCGCCCGTTGAGGCGGCGCCGGCGATCCGCGACGATCGCAACGACGCGTGGCTGAGCCGCGCGGATCTCCGCGCTGCGAGCCTCGAGCTTGCCCGGGCGCTCGCCTCGGATCGCAAAGGTCTGGTTTTTCTTTTCTGCGGTCTCAATTGCGAAACGGTGATCAGCCTTCTCGGTGCGGCCTCGGCTGGCCAGGCCGTCGCGCTGGTCGATCCGTCTCTTCCCGACGAGACGCTCAAAGGCTTGATCGAGGCCTATAAGCCGGACCTTCTTCTTGGAGCGCGCGACCTCGGCGAAAAGCTGTGCGCCGCGAGCGGCGTGGCGGCGCCGACCGGCTCGCTTCATCAGTCGCGCGCAGGCGTCATCGAATGGATCGCGAGAGACGCCGGGACGCCGCAGGTCGCCATCAATCCGGAATTGCAGGTGTTGCTCTCCACCTCGGGGACCACCGGCAGCCGGAAATACGTGCGCCTTCCGCGCAGCGCCGTCCTCGCCAACGCCCGCCAAATCGCCGAGGCGCTGGCGATCGACGATCACAGTGTCGGGATCGCTCATCTGCCGCTCCATTATTCCTACGGGCTTTCGGTTGTGACGTCGCATCTGACCTCCGGCGCCCGTCTCTTTCTCGTGAGCGATTCGATCACTTCGCCGAGTTTCTGGTCGAAAATCGGCAATGCCGGAGGAACGCATTTCCCGGGCGTTCCCTTTCACTACGCCGCGCTCGCGCGCCTCGGCCTCGGGATGGTTCCCGATTGCGTCAAGGTCTTCACCCAGGCCGGCGGCGCGCTCGACCTTCGCGTCCAGACGAAGGTTCATGAATGGGCCGCGCAACGCGGCCGCTGGTTTTTCGTCATGTACGGACAGACCGAGGCGTCGCCACGAATGGCGACGCTGCAGCATGCCGATTTCCCGCGAAAGGCCGGGTCGGTCGGCGTCGCGCTGGCCGGCGGCCGGTTGTCGATCGTCGACGATCAAGGCGCGCCGCTGCCCCCCGACGCTGTCGGAACGGTCATCTACGAAGGCCCCAACGTCATGTTGGGCTACGCCATGTCCAGGGCCGATCTCGACAACGGCGACGAGATGAACGGTCGCCTCGAGACGGGCGACCTTGGACGGCTGGACGCGGAGGGGTTCCTGTACCTGACTGGGCGCACCAAGCGCTTCGCCAAGATCGCCGGATATCGCTTAGGTCTCGACGAGATCGAAAAGGAGCTGTTCTCCGTCTGCCCGGTCGCCTGTCTCGATCTCGGAGAGAAGATCGCCGTCGCGCACGAACAGGAGCAGGACGCGGCCCTCAAGGCTCGCGTTCGCGAGCTCGCCGACAGTTACAAGGTGCCCTCGTCGAGCTTCGCGTTGCGCAAGGTCGTCCAAATTCCGCGCGCATCGAGCGGCAAGATCGATTACGCGCGACTGAAGGAGCTTGTGAGTGTTTGAGCGTCTCCTCAGCCGGCCGCCCTATTCGTTGCGGCAATCCGAGAAGGAGGCGCTCCTGCTCGAAGGGCTCACGGAGCTGACGCGCCATCATTACGAGAAGAGTCCCGAATATGCGCGAATCCTCGACGCGGCCTGGGGCGGTCTCAAGAGCAGCTATGGTTCGATCGCCGAAGTTCCTTATCTCCCTGTCAGCCTCTTCAAGGAAATGGAGCTGAAGAGCACCGCGCTTCCGGCGATGGTCATGCGCTCGAGCGGCACGACGGGACAACGAACGAGCCGCATCGTCATCGACAACGAGACCGCGCGGCGTCAGTCGGAGGCGCTCATCGCCTCATTTCGGCCCATTCTCGGAAACCGACGTCTGCCGTTCCTGGCGATCGACACGAAAGACGTCATCAAGCCGACCGACCTCACGGCGCGCGGCGGCGGCGTGCTCGGCATGATGAAGTTCGGCGCCAAGACGGCCTTCGCCCTCGACGCCCAACTCAACATGGATAGGGAGCTCGTCGAGAATTTTGTCCGCGCGAACGGCGCCGAGCCGTTTCTCATCTTCGGCTTCACCTTTCTCGTCTGGGACAAGCTCTACCGGGCGTTCGCGGACGGCGAGGTCGATCTCTCGAACGCGATCCTCATTCACTCGGGCGGTTGGAAAAAGCTCGAGGCGCAGAAGGTCTCCAACGCCGAGTTTCGCGCCGCGCTCAAGCGGCGATTCAATCTGACCAAGATTTTCAACTTCTATGGCTTCGTCGAGCAGATCGGCTCCGTCTTCATCGAAGGTCCGGACGGCTTGCTCTATCCGCCGAACTTCACCGACGTGATCATCAGGCGGCCGCACTCCTGGGAGCCGGCCGACGTCGGAGAGGAAGGCGTCATCCAGGTCGTTTCCCTGCTGCCCCGATCCTATCCCGGACATAGCGTGCTCACTGAGGACCTCGGCGTCGTGGCGACCGTCGACGCTGGAGCCGGCGACCGCTTCGGCAAGGCCATCCGCGTTTCCGGCCGCGCCCCAAAGGCGGAGCTCCGGGGCTGCAGCGATGTGATCGCGGCGTAATGGCAAGCGCGGACTCAAGCCCGTCATTGCGACCCCCGGATCAAGTCCGGAGGGAGCAATCTAGGAGAACGTGGGGCGCCTTATGACTCCTGGATCGCCGCGTCCCCCCGGGACCTAAAGCCCGGGGTCCTCGCGATGACGACGACTGTGCGGCCCGACGATTGAGGACATCATCATGACCGACGTGGTCACATATAGCGTCGCTGCGCGTGACGCCGCGGTCGATGAAGCCGCCCTCCTAGCCAAGCTCGATGCGGCCCGCCAGCATCTCGCGGCGCCATTCGCGCCTGAGCGGGTCGATGTGGTCGCAGGCGTCGCCGAGGCCCTGCTCGGCCCGCAACGCGCGGCCGCCTCGGGGCCGGCGGCGCATTTCGCGTTCTGGACGCGCCGGGCCGCGCTCGCAAAGCTCGCCACAAGCTTTGCCGCGCGCGTGCCTAGCCATGCGCTGGCGCGACCGCGCGGCCTCGTCTTCCATCTGCCGCCGCAGAATGTCGAGACGGTCTTTCTCTACTCGTGGGCGCTTTCCTATCTCGCCGGCAACGCCAATATCGTGCGTCTGCCGCAGGGCGTCAGCGCTCGCATGCGCGCCATCGTCGACCTGTTCCTCGAGAAGCTCGAGGCCGCAGGAGACGCTTCGCAATTGTTCGTTCACTACCCCTCGCAGGGCGACCTCGGCGCCAAGATCTCCGCCCGGAGCGATGCGCGCGTCGTCTGGGGCGGCGACGCCAAGGTCGCGCTATTCGCCCCCCTGCCCTTGCGCAACGGCGGCAAGTCGATCTGGTTCGGCGACCGGTTTTCGTTCTCGACGATCCGCGGCGCCGCTCTTGACGGGCTCGACGACGCCGCCCTTCGGACGCTCGCCAAGAAACTCCACAATGACGTGTTCGTCTTCGACCAGATGGCCTGCTCGTCGCCGCATGCGTTCTATGTCGTTGGCGAAGCCGCAACGCACGGGGCGGCGGTGCGGCGGCTCCTCGACGCGTCCGCGCTCGAATGGACGATGGACGATCCCAAGGCCCATGTCGGGCACGCGATTGGCAAGATGACGGCCGCATTCTACGCCGCCGGGACCGGACGCGCCTCGTCGGTCACCTGGCGCAATACGAACCTGACCAGCGTTGTCGCGAGCGCGCCCGAGCGTCAAGATCTGCGGGTGGGCGGGGGCTTCCTCAGCGTCGTCTTCATCCGTTCGCTCGCCGAGGTTCCGAGCTTCATCCGGGAGAGCGACCAGACGATCACCTATTTCGGCTGGGAGCGCGGCGAGATCGAAGCGGTCGCCGCGTCGCGGACGGGCCCCGGAGTGTCACGCTGGGCGCCGATCGGCACGGCTCTCGACTTCGATTTCATCTGGGACGGTTACGACATCCCGTTCGAACTGACGCGCCTCATTCGCGTGTCATGAAGCCGCCTACTGGCGTAGGACCAACGTCCCATTGCGCTGCTCGACGCTCATCAGTCGCTTGAGGAAGCTCTCCCCGAGCAGGTTCTCTTCGCCTGCCTGGGGCGCGAGAATGAGCGCTTCGACGCCGTTCATGTAAAGGCCGTCAAGGCTGACACTTCTCAGGATCGTCGGGGAGGCGGTCGACTGCCCGTTCGCCGTGTGGATGAGGATCTTGCGTCCTCCTGACGGGCTCAGTCCCAACCGCCTGGCGGTCGAAGCAGAGACAGAGACTATGGTCGCGCCGGTGTCGACAAGCATCCGCACCGGGGTTCCGTTGATCAAGACGTTGGCCGAATATTGGCCGCCCTGGTCCGCCTCGAGCGAAGCTTCGCGATAGCCGGACGATTCGGGCTCGCGAGGCCCTGGCGCGGGCGCCTCGGCCGAGAGCCCTGCCGACGCATCGGCCGCCGGAGCCGACGCCGCCACGACAGGCGCGGACGCGGACAATCTGTCCAGCAGCAAGAACGAACCGATGAACGCCGCCGCGACGCCCAGGATCACCACCGAGATCACGCGGCCGAACATCGCGCCTCCGCTTGAGCCGACATGCTCAAGCGACGCCGGCTGGCCAAGCCTGCGCTAAAGACACGAAGATCGGGTGAATCCAATCCGCGCAATCTCCTTCACGCGACGGCATGCCAACTTGATCCGGGGTTGGGGCCGACCAACTGACTGAGGGCGACATTCGTCTCGTTCATCTCCCAGACGGCGGTCTGCCCGCTCGCGTTCTGCCATAGGATGTCGGAGAAGCCGTCGCCGTTGAAGTCGCCGGTTCCGACCGCCTTCCAGTTCGGCCCAGGATTGGGCCCGACGAGCTGGCTGCCGCCTGCGATCGGCGCGGCGCCGTTCATCTCCCAGATCGCGACCTGCCCGCTCGCATTCTGCAACAGGATGTCGGAGAACCCGTCGCCGTTGAAGTCGCCGGTTGCGACCGCCTTCCAGTTCGGCCCAGGATTGGGCCCAACGAGCTGGCTGCCGCCTGCGATCAGGGCTGCGCCATTCATCTCCCAGATGGCGACCTGCCCGCTCGCATTCTGCCACAGGATGTCGGAATGCCCGTCGCCATTGAAGTCACCGGTTGCGACCGCCTTCCAGTTCGGCCCGGGATTGGGCCCGGCGAGCTGGCTGCCGCCCGCGATCGGGCTCAGTCCGTTCATCTCCCAGATGGCGACCTGCCCGCTCGTGTTCTGCCACAGGATGTCGGAACGGCCATCGCCGTTGAAGTCGCCGGTTGCGACCGCCTTCCAGTTCGGCCCGGGATTGGGCCCGACGAGTTGGCTGCCGCCTGCGATCGGCGCGGCGCCATTCATTTCCCAGATCGCCGCCTGCCCGCTTGCGTTCTGCCACAAAATGTCGGAACGCCCGTCGCCGTTGAAGTCGCCGCCGCCGACGACCTTCCAGTTCGGTCCAGGATTTGCGCCGGCAAGCTGACTGTCGGCGGGGATGAGGTTCAACCCGTTCATTTCCCAGATCGCGGCCTGTCCGCTCGTGTTCTGCCACAGAATGTCGGGGAAGCTGTCGCCGTTGAAGTTCGGCTGCGGAAGCGGCAGCGCCCTGAACGCTTGAGCTTCTATGCGCGTGTCCGGATCGGTCGAGTTCGGATTGCTTGAACTTTCATCCCGCCAGGCGACGAAAACGGTTCCGCTCGTGTTGGCGGCGATGGCGTTCTCGTCCTGAGTTCCCGTGGTGACGGCATTGGCGACGCCGGCGCTGAAAAGAGCCGACCCTCCCGGCCCGAAACGGGCCTCGACGACATCTCCGGCAGGATTATCGAATGTGAGGACGAACCCGCCGCCCGGAACGCCGACGACATGAGGGTCGGCGCCCACAAATTCCGCCGACAGAGGGGTCAAGGCGCGCGTGACGGGATCGACGACGCTTGCGACCACTTTGGATGTAGAGTCGTCCTCAGCGACGACGACGAAGCGTCCGTCGCTCAGCGCCGCGACATCGGGATGCGAGAAGACGTCCAAGCTCGAGTCGCCAAAAACCGTGACGGGCGCCACCACCTCCGTGCCCGAGGAATTGAATCCCTCGAGAACAATATCCTGATCACCTTGTTTGTGTCCGGGATCTGCAGCGTAGACGACTGCGGCGAGATTGCCCGAGCTTGCGACGCTCGGCTCTCCCTCGAAGCCGTTGGCGATCGTCAACGGGCGCGGACTGAGCGGAGCGCCGTTGATCGTCGTGAAT
>Ga0153954_1001384_pt1 | contig 13234 bp, 15 predicted proteins | sample TSFL038MetaG_FD_102277 | JGI IMG/M metagenome (GOLD analysis project Ga0153954, IMG submission 102277) | Attine ant fungus gardens microbial communities from Florida, USA - TSFL038 MetaG | ecosystem: Host-associated > Fungi > Mycelium > Unclassified | place: USA: Florida, Wekiwa Springs State... | reverse complement strand
TTAGAGCACCGAGGTCCGTGCGGATTTTATCGGCCCGGTCGTATCCCCCACTCTTCACGCAGGCCTGGAGGACTCGTCGATGAGCGAGCGTTCGTTTTCCTTCGAGCTGTCGCGTCGTGACATGCTTCGCCGGGTCGGGACCGGGCTGGGAACTTTGGGCCTGGCCACCGTGCTTTCCGACGCAGGGCGGCTCGCGGCGTCGCCTGCCTCGGGCAGCCCCGCGCTCAACCCGCTGGGTGCCCGGTCGGGCCATTTCCCGGCTCGGGCCAAACGCGTCATCCACCTTTTCATGAACGGTGGCCCTTCGCAGGTCGATACCTTCGACCCGAAACCGTCGCTCGATAAATATAACGGTCAGCGCCCCCCTTACGCCAATCTCAAGACCGAGCGCAAAACCGGCGGTCTGCTGAGATCGCCGTTTCAGTTCTCCAAGCATGGCGAGTCGGGCCTTGAGATCAGTGAACTGTACCCTCACCTGGCCGGGTGTGCGGATGACCTTTGCGTCATCCGATCGATGCATACGAACATCCCCAATCATGAACCCGCCCTGTTGATGATGAACAGCGGGGAAAACCAGCCCACCCGGCCGAGCATGGGCTCGTGGTTGCTCTACGGTCTCGGAACCGAAAATCAGAACCTGCCGGGGTTCGTGGTCCTCTGCCCGGGGGAACCCGTCGTGGGTCCTCAGCTCTGGAGCAATAGCTTCCTGCCGGGGATCTATCAAGGGACGCATATCAATAACTCCAACCTCAATCCCAAACGCGTCATCAAACACATCGACAACGTGTACCAGGATCGTAAATCCCAGCGCGAGCAGATGGACCTTCTCAAGCGGCTGAACGAACGGCATCTCGAGCGTCGAGGGGGTAACGACAACCCACTCGAAGCCCGCATCGCCTCCCTCGAGATGGCCTTCCGGATGCAGACCGAGGCCCAGGAGGTATTCGACCTCGAGAAGGAAAGCCGGGCGACCCGTGAACTCTACGGCCAGGGGGCCTTCGCCAACGCTTGTCTTACCGCCCGTCGCCTGGTCGAGCGCGGCGTGCGCATGGTCCAGGTCTACACCGGCGCCGGCCAGCCTTGGGACGATCACGACGACATCGCCAAGCACGCCGACAAGGCCAGGCAGACCGATCAGCCGGTCGCCGCTCTGCTCAAGGACCTGAAGTCCCGTGGATTGCTCGAAGACACCCTTGTTCTCTGGGGAGGCGAGTTCGGCCGCACGCCGGTTTCCGAGCGCTCCAAAGGACGTGATCATAACAACCATGGTTTCAGCGTCTGGCTTGCCGGCGGTGGCGTCAAGGGGGGCATGGCCTACGGCGCCACCGATGAATTCGGGTTCGCTGCGGTCGAGAACAAAGTCCATGTTCACGACCTCCACGCCACGATCCTCCACCTCATGGGCATCGATCACGAGCGCCTGACGTACCACTACTCCGGCCGGGACTTCCGCCTGACCGACGTTCACGGGAACGTCGTCAGCGAAATCATGGCTTGATCCTTGAAAGAGGCTTCTGGAAATGGGGCCTCCCTTCGGTGCGGCATCTCGCATAGACAAACTCGAGGAGTTGGCCCTGATGTCGTCCCTGACGAATCGTGCGCGTCGGATGTTTTTGATCGTGGGGCTGTTTCTGGCACTGAGACCCACCGCCTGGGCGGCTGATCCGAAACCCACTCATGCAGAGATATCGTACGGGACGCATCCTCATCAGTTGCTGGATGTCTACGTGCCTGAAGGGGACGGACCGTTTCCTGTGCTCATCTGGTATGGCCGGCTTTGGGAGCCGGGGATCGCCATGCCGCCGGTCGATCGCATGTTTGCGTCTGGTGTTGCGGCCGTTGCTGTGCGGACGCGAGTGATGAAGGACGGCGTCGCGGATCATATCCACCCGCCGATTTCCGTCTGTCTTCTCGATGCACGCCGAGCGTTGCAGTACGTGCGCCTGCATGCTGCCGAATGGAAACTCGATCCCGATCGAATCGCCCTTGCCGGCAGTTCGCAAGGGGCGCTGCCCGCATTGTACGTGGCCTGCGCCGGGGAGAAGGCCGACCCCAGTTCGGCCGATCCAGTGGAGCGCGTGTCGACGAAAGTCTCTTGTGCGGGAGCTCACCGCAGTCAGCCGAGCATCGATCCCCGGCGGATGCAAGAATGGGTTCCTGGCGTGGAGTGGGGCGCTCCGGCATTTGGCTGCAGCTTCACGGAATCGCTCAAACGGCGCCAGGAATTTTTGCCGTTGATTGAGCAGTGGTCTCCGGAAACCTTGCTCAGCAAAGACGACCCACCGATCTACTTCGAAAACAATTGGGGGCTGACCCAACCCGACGATGTCGAACGGATGGACTATCTCGTCCATTCCCCGCGCTGGGCCCTCGGCTTCCAAAACATCGCTCAAGAGTGCGGTGTTACGTGCTACGTGAAGTATCCTGACCACCCGACAGCGAAGTTCACGGATCTCTGGGACTTCCTGGCCAGGCAAGGAAAAGATGCTGCGAATTCAGTAGCACCAATCAACAGATAAAACTTCTTGGTGGAGCATCCGGCAAGTTTTTTGTAGGGCAGGCCTTGGCCTGCCGGGGCCTAAGCGAACAGCCCTTGCAGGCCAAGGTCTGCATTACAAGCAGTGGTCTCGGGCATCGTGGTGGGGGGATCAGCCTTCAACATGGCGTTCCGGATGCCGATTGGTGGAGCCAACCAGACGGCCGCCACTGTGGTGTTCGCTCTCTTCTTCCTCGTCGCGCTTGGCAAAGGGGTCGCTCGTATCCGCCGGCAAACAGGAACACCCCGGCGATCTGTCCGGCTCAGGGGCGCTTGGGAGTCGTGCCGCCGAGTCGGCGAAAGCCAGGATGGACACCCGGCGTGAGCTGCTGCTGAGTGGCGATCCGTGTCAGAAACTGAGTGAGCAGAGACCGTTCAGACTCACTGAGGGCGGCGCAGAGTGCGTCCTGGTGCTCGCGCGCGATGCGGCCGATCTGCTCCAACGACTCACGGCCCGCCTTGGTCAAGTAGAGTGCGTAGGAGCGCCGGTCCGCGGGGTTGTCGCGACGCTCGACCAGGCCGCGCTGTTCGAGTTCGTCGAGAACCTGGACGAGTCGACTCGGGAAGATGCCGAGCTTTTCGCCAAGGGCTTGCTGGCTCAGTCCATCGGCCTGCTGGATGACGTGGAGGATTCCCGCGTGCGGCGGCACGAGCTCCAAGGGGGCCAGGCGCTCGGCGAATCGTGCGGCGGCATGGGCGCCAACCTGCGAAAGGAGAAAGGCCAAGCCTGCTGTCGGCTCCGGGAAAGGGTTTGAGGCACGAGACCGGCCCATTCGCTACTCCGCAAAATGATTATTGACTGTAACGATTCACTACGCTACTATTCTCGAAGTCCTCTCCCATTGTAGCAAGGGGGCATCGACTCTCGTTTTTTTGCGGCTCGATCGATTGCCGCACTGTCAGAGCACCAGCAGAAACGCGTGACGGATCGGCGTCGTCGAGGTGAATCAGCCGGCTCTTTTCGTGGGTGGCCAGCGCGAAAGCGCCGTCAATTTTGGGCGGCTTGAACTGTGTGGAGCGACCGGCCCGAGCCTGAAGAAGGTCCTTCTCTCGAACGGAGGACTTTGGACTCGGTAGGAGCGTCCCTCCGAGGTCAACGACGAGATCCTCGGCGTTCTCTGGCGTAATGAATGAGAGAAGGCAAGCGTCGGAAACGCAATCACACGAGCACGGAGCTATCTCCGTGCTTTGAACCCTTGGGGCATGCCACGCGTGACGACGAGCACCGAACGAACGATCTTTCGCTGGGTCCACACGATCCTGAGTATTCCAATTCTCGGATATATTTACGGTCCTGTGGCGAAGAACCCTTCGGCAGCTTTTGCAACACGATATGTCTTCGTGCCGATCGTCTCTCTGACCGGCCTTTGGATGTGGAAGGGGCACGTTGTGCGAAGGTCGATTTTCAGCCCCAGGCTTTCTCCGGGCGTCCAGGGGACGGGCCGTCGTCGTGAGCTGTTATGATATTTGTTATTAGAAAATTTTTAAAAAATCAGAAAAATATAAAATTTTAAAAATCCGATTGTGGGGATTGTCCGGGATAAGACGTTAACAGATTGGTTTAGAATAGTCGATTTGCTTGTATGAATGATTTAAACTCATCTGTTTGTTTTCGTCCACTTCCCCTCCTCGTGATTCGAAGGGAGTCCTGTCCATGAGACTGAACCACCTCAATCTCACTGTCCCGGACGTTTCTCAGACCCGGGAATTCTTTGAGACTTATTTCGGGCTGCGGTGTGTTTTGGAGAAGGGTCGCAATACCCTCGTTGTACTGGTCGACGAGTCGGGGTTCGTCTTGACCTTGAACAACTTTGAAAAGGCCACGACCGTCGAATATCCCGGCGCGTTCCACATTGGCTTCATGCAGGAGAACCGGGAGCGGGTGGACGAGATCCATCAACGCTTGAAGTCCGCCGGCTTCGACGTGGAATCCCCGAAGGAATTTCACGGAGCCTGGACGTTCTACTTCCGTGCCCCAGGCGGATTCCTCGTCGAGGTCTTGCATCAACAGACGGGGTGACCTCAGCCTGATCAACCGGAGACTCTACCTGGAGGGCGGACCCATTGCCCTCCAGGTCCGCACCAATGATGGTAGCGACTAGCGAGCTGCGGTTGAGGCACACTGGGATCAAACGATCAGCTTGGCCAGTAGCGAGAGGGTGATTTGCAGTGGATTGTCGCCTGTTGGCGAATCGCCCTCGCCGATGATTCGGACCAGAGAAGCGCCCCTCCCTCATCCCGTGGCGTTTCGGCGGCCTCGAAATCCGCTCGATCCAAAGGATTCTGTTTGGAACCAGAAAGACTTAAAGGCAAGATATGGGAATCCTATCCATGATATCTTCTCAAGATTCCGAGGAATCGTCTCATTGAAGTAAACGCTGTCGATGAGACGAGCTCGAGAGAGAGATTTTATGGGCCGTCTCGTTGGTTTCCTGCGGTGGGTGATTGTTGTTACCGGTGTGGCTTCGGCTGGCTTGGGGGGCGAAAGGCGGAGCCATGCGGACCCGCCCAAGGTGGCGCTGTCTGCTGATGAGCAACGGGCAAAACTCGAAAGACGTAGCAAGCTCGCGGCGCAAGAGAAAGACCTCCGGGCCCAGGGTAAGCTGGCCGAAGCGCTCCAGGCCGCGAAGGCCGTGCTCGTCATCGAGCGCGAGGTGCTTGGTGAGGCCAGCGATGATGCCATTGCGTCGATGGGGACCATTGCCAACATCTCCCAGGACCGTGGAGACTGGGCGGCTTCGGTGAAGGCCTGGTCTGACGTTCTGACGCTCTTGACGAAGAAGCTGGGCAAAGACCATTGGCGAGTCTTCAATACCCGCGTGGGAATCGAGAAGGTCAAGCAACTTGCCAAGCTCGACGGCACGAGCCGGCGCAAGATCCTGGAGGCGGACACGCTCCATGACCAGGTCGTGGAGCTGTACGGCAAGGGAAAGTATGGCGAAGCTCTGAAGGCCGCCCAACGGGCGCTGGCGCTTCGCAAGGAGATGCAGGGAGAGCACAATCTTGATTACATCACCGCCCTGAATAACCTGGGGCGCGTGCTCATCGCCCTGCAACGTCATGATGAGGCGCTCCTGTCTCACCGGAAGGCGCTGGAGGCGATGCAGATGCTCCCGTCTCACTCTCATCCGACGTTGTTCGTCTGCCTGGAAGGGATTGCCTCGGCCCTGTTTCAGCAGGGTAAGTTCGCCGATGCGCGGCTCTATCTGGAGCGGTCGCTCAGGATCCAAGAAGCGCTGTACCCGAAGACCTCGTTTCCTCGGGGCCATGACGCGTTGACCCTCAGCCTCTCCGACCTGGGTTATACGCTTGTAATGGAGGGAGCTTACGCCGAGGCACGGAAGTACTACGAGCGGGCGCTGGAGATGAATCAGACGCTCTATCCCGCGAAGGAGTATCCCCAGGGAAATGAAAAGGTGATGGAATCACTGATGAATCTGGGAGTCCTCCTTGATAAACAAGGCCTTTCCCGTGAAGCTGTCCCCTACCTCGAACGCGCGGTGACGATGAGTAAGACGCTCTATCCCAGGGAGAAGTATCCCAGAGGCCACCCTCGATCGGCCACAATGCTCATGCGCCTGGGAGTTGCGCTCGCGCAATGTGGTCGTGACGTTTTGGACCGTGATGCCCTTGAGAGAGCGTTGAAGATGAAGCGGGCGCTCTACCCCGAGAGCGAGTATCCCCAAGGAAATCTTGAGCTTTTGTCGGGCCTGAGCAATCTGGGAACGTTTTATGAGGAACGGGGCAATTACACCGCGGCACGACCGCTCATGGAACAATCGCTGATGATGAGCCGGGGACTTTACCCTGGGGCAAAGTATCCCCTTGGCCACCCGGCGGTGGTGACCACGCTCAGCAATCTGGGAACACTGCTGTGTGAACTGGAGAAGTACGACGAGGCGCGGCCGTACCTCATGGAATCGCTGGAGATGCAGCGGGCGCTGTACCCCAAATCGAAGTATCCTCACGGCCATCCCGGACTGAGCGACATCCTAACCTGTGTAGGCTTCCTTGCACATCGAACGGGCCACCTCGCGGATGCTCGGCAATATGCTGAGGAGTCGCTCACGATCCGGCAGGCGATGTTCCCCGAGGAGCAGTTCCCTCGAGGACACATCCTCATTGCAGCGGGGCTGAACAACCTGGCCGCTGTGTTCGAGACCGGTGGCGACCTCGATAAGGCCTGGGTCTATTACCAGCGGGCCACGAGGATGCTTCAGGACTGGTATTCCCCGCAAGCCTATCCCTGGGGCATCGCGACCTGGCGATAGCCTTGATGCATCTGGGGAATCTTAATGTGCGCAAGGGAAAATATGAGGAAGCCTGGCGTGAGCTCAACCGGGCTTCGCGGATGGACTGCGATCTGGCGGAACCTTTCGTCGCCGAAAGTTCTGAGGCCGAAGCGCTTGACTACCTGTCCCGGCTTCCCTCGACCAGCGGATACCTGGTCTCGTGTGCGTTCCAACTTAAAGAGGCGGGTGAGGCGACCTATGTCCAAGTCTGGCGCACCAAAGGGGCGGTCGCCCGCATCCTCCGGCGCCGGCAGGCGTCGCTGGCTGTCAAGGCCGGTGCTGATCCGAACGTCCGAAAGCTTGTCGATGCGTGGAACAAATGCCGCCTGGAGATCTCTCGTTCGATACTGGGCGACTCCAACGGCGCGAATGGTCCCGATCGTATTCAGCAGGTCCAACGACTTACCGCTGAGAAAGAGAACCTCGAGCGGCGATTGAGCGCGGCGCTCCCCGAGTTTAAGCACGAGCGAGCGGTCAGCCAGGCATCCCACGGCAAACTGCTCGAGGCACTCCCCGAAAAGACGGTCGTGATCGACCTGGTGCAGTGCCCCCGCTTCAAGCAGGATCCGCAGCACGAGGGAAACCAGCGGACGCGGATAATCTCGTGCTACGCAGGCTTCGTGCTCACGAAAGGCCAGCCGGTCCAGATGGTGGATCTGGGGCCGGCGCAACCCATCGACGACGCCGTGAAGCAGTGGCGAAAAGCGATTGCCGAAAATCAGCCGGGTTCGTCGGACAAGGTCCTGCAGCAGGATCTCTGGAAACCGCTGGCGCGGCGGTTCCCACCCGGAACCAAGACCGTCCTCATCGCACCGGACGGATTGCTGACGGCGATTCCGTGGTCGGCCCTGCCAGGCGAGCAACCCGGGACGCTGCTCCTGGAGCAGTACGCTTTGGCCATCGTTCCCCACGCCCCGTTTGTCCTCGACATGCTGACCGCGCCGCCACGCGCGGCTGATGCCTCGAGTACCGTGCTCGTCGTTGGGGGGATCCCGATCAGCAACCTGGAATCGGCCAGGAATTCAAAACCGTGACCAGGCTGGCCGCGCCGAAGCGTGTGGTCCGGCTCGACGGTCCAAGGTCCACGCCGTCCGCCGTGATTCGCGAACTGCCTCGGGCACGCTGGGTGCACTTCGACACACACGGATTCTTCGAGGATGCCGGAGTCAAATCGGCGCTCAGTCCTGATGCGAACCCACTGGATCAATTTCGCGTCGAGGGGATGGCGGGAATCGCAAGAACCCCCCTTGTCCTGTCGGGACTGCTTCTTGGAGCACCCGATCAACCCACGAGGGACGGGGAAGAGAGCTCCGAGTTACTCACGGCCGAGGCGGTCGCGGGGTTGTCTTTGCCGGACCTCGACCTGGCCGTGCTCTCGGCCTGTGATACCGGGCTGGGGACGGTGGTCGTTGGCGAAGGGGTATTCGGGCTTCAGCGAGCCTTCCACCTGGCAGGAGCTCGCTCGGTCCTGGCCACGCTCTGGGAAGTCCCCTCCGATGCCACCGAAACGTTGATCGCCGAGTTCTACACGAACTTGTGGCAGAAAAAGCTGTCCACCATCGAGGCACTGCGTCAGGCCCAGCTCACTCTGCTGAAGGATCGCCGCCGGCTTGACCGATCGACAGTGACGGCCCCGAAGGGGGTGGACGCCTTGTCGTCGGCCGCCAGAGGAGAACCTCGCCTCCCAACCCGGAGGTGGGCAGGCTTTGTTCTTTCGGGCGACTGGCGGTAGAGATTCGAGTCTAGGCTTGCAATCGCACTCAAGCTCGATATCATTAGCAACGCTCCAAGCCAAATTAGATCTACCTTTACTTTGGCCTATGAAAAGGTGCAATAGGTAAAACTTGTGCGCAATATGGGCGCTGTAGGATCGTGTTACGATCGGAATCTCTAGACCGACACGTTGAGATCCAATGGTACTGCATTATAGACATTGCATTTGGATAGTTTTGATTTTTGTATTTGGCGCCGTCATGATTTCTTATGGTCTAGTCAAAAAGTCGAAAAAATGGCCGCCAGGGCCTAAAGTTAGTGAGATGGGCGGTAACATCACTACGCGATCGCAATTCGATTACATAAAATCCTACTCTCCACAAGCGCAGATTGAGATCGATCCAGCTCTCGGTCAAGTGAAAACGTGGCAGCGCATCTTTTGCCAGTGTCGGCTTAAAACACCGCAGCGAAATCTTTTGCCATCCACGGTCGTCGCCGTCCTTCGGGCTCGCGGCCTGGATTACTCCCACGATCTTCTTGAGTTTAAAGGCAGTCGGGATAACGAGATTCTGCTCGACGCTACCATTCGGGCGCCATCTGGGCGGGGCAGGTACCGCTTGGTGATCGATCTTGTGTACAACGTAGCGATCCAGAAATCCGGGGCTTCAGAAAAAGCGGACTCAGAAATTGAATTCCTTCACCGTGAAATCCTTGGTCCCGAAATCCTCGTGAGATAAAGCAACATGCGCAAGTCTCGACTAAGCGGTTTTACCCTGATCGAAGTCCTCGTGGTCATTGTGGTTATTGGTATACTGCTTGCGATCTTGCTGCCCGCGGTTCAAATGGCTCGAGAGTCCGCTCGCCGCTCACAATGCGCTAGCAATCTTAAGCAGATTGGAATCGCCCTGTCTTCGTATGAGTCGATTCACTCCGTTTTTCCTCAAGGACAGAATGGGCGAGGATATTCGATACAGGCCATGCTGCTTCCCCAGATAGAAGAAGCCGCCCTCTACGACCACATCAATTTCTCTGTTGACGCGACAATCGTGGAGCCTGAGAATATTACTGTTTTAAATATGAATATTAGTGTGTTTGTTTGTCCGACGGATGTCGTAATGCCGGGAAGACGTGGCCTTACAAACTATGCAGGGAATGGGGGAGTGGGAAGCTATTGGAAAGGATTTAACGGCGTGTTCGCAGACGCTGCTGTGGTGGATAGTTCGAGTATCGGCTTTGGGGGTATAGCAGATGGCGCGAGTGTTACGGAGGCTATGAGTGAATGGGTGACAGGTGTCGACAAGGAAATGAACTCCAGAGGGGTTGTTTTTCGTACAAAGCTATTGGCCGCACCGGACGAATTCGAGCCCTTTATTGCGGCCTGTCATCAGATGACCTTTTCTGAATCCTCAGGGTTTTCGAGCTGGCTCAAATCTGCTCGCTGGCTTATCGGCGGGTATTACGATACACTTTTGAATCATGATTTAAATGTTAACGGCAATAGTTGCACAAACGGTGGAGCCATTAGTGGAGGAGCATGGACAGCAGGGAGTCGTCATCAGGGCAATGGGGTGAATGTTCTATTTCTTGACGGTCATCTCCAATTCGTTCGTGACACTATCAGTCTCCCAATATGGAGAGCCTTGAGCACACGAAGTGGGAACGAACCAAATATGACTCTAAATTATTAATGAAGGTTTATTGTTTTTAAATTGACGAGGTTATGTTTGCCTCTTGTCTTGCCCTTAGATCCGGTTATGGATTCTAGGAGAAGGAGTTTATGTCTAAATTAATTATAATATATATGATCGCGATCGGTTTTTGGTTCGGCACTAGCGCAGCTACAAAGTCAGGACGCGCGATCGCATCATCGATGGCAACTCTGGCGATTCTGTAGTTGCTTTCAAGTGGTGGGCATGCGCTGTGCGTCCACGTGTTTGATCTCTGTCAATGTCTGGAGTATCGTCAAATGGACCTGAAATGGTCGCTGCCTCGGTTCGTTAAACCACCTCTCCTGGTCATTGCACTCTTAGGAGGCCTCGTCTCCTCGACAAGAGGAGCTGATTACACGACAACGATTACTTTTCCAAGTGCAACAGGTTTAGTACCTTCAAATACTCAGACGCTCGTCGTTTCGGGTACTGTTACATCGAATCTTTCGCCGCCTAATCCGATGTTCCCGTTGTGGGCCCCGCCTGCAGCGATTCAGGTCACGATCACGAGGGTTCAGAATGGAATGACGTACAACACAACCGGTTCCGTTTTTACGCTCGTGCCCGGTACAGGCAATTCTTGGAATTACAATCTACCTGTACTGATAGGAATGGGGGGCATGCCAGCTGGCCAGTACAGATGCACTGTTCTGCCACTCGATAGTACTGGTCAGCCCATACCAAATGCTGGCAAAGCAATTACCTTCTCTACTGGCCCGTAAAGGCAGAGGATATTTCTAAGCAGTAGTATTTCATAAAAATTGAAACTGTCGCCGCACACCGGAACTCTATTGAGTGGGGCATCGCCTACTGATCGTTGCACAAAGAAGGTTAAACCCTACGAGCGTTTGGCCCTGGAATTCCTGCCGTTTTCTGCCACCGCTACTTAACCTTCTTTGTGCAACGATCAGTAAGTGGACTCTGGTAGATGATTGTGTGGTATCTACCACCGCAAGGTGATGCCCTGATCACTGTCATTACGCTCCTCTGGTCGATCTAACAAGTACTGCTCCAAGCCTTCGCTTGGATCTTCACATTCCTCAGACATTGCCGGTTCACCGAGTGAAATACCACTTTGGCCCTCAGGGTCGAGGAACACACCATCTCGATTTCGTCTCTGACCATCGATCGGTCCGATAACTGGAAGACTTTGGAGCGCTTCCCGAGTACGTTGCCTCGCACAACGACGAGGTCACCGTAACCCTGATATGCTTTGACGAGATAGCCCCGGACGTCACTCTTACGCCCATCATGTCTCTTGGGTACTCGGCCTAGTGGGTCATGTGGCTTGCTTGTAGCCATAAGTGGGTCTCGCGGCCCGGTGAAGGGGCACGCGAGTGCAGACCCCGTGCCGCCGAGCCGGTGACGATGTTCCGGCTGGCACTACCGACAAGGGGCTCGCTTCCCATCCCACACGAATGGCGCTGGAGCCGCGTTCCAGTGCCGGCCCACTGCTTCGAACCAGGCGATGATCTGGCCGACGTCTACCAGGTGTTGCCCCGCCAAGGCCCGCCGCTTGAGGATCCGCTGCAGGCTCTCGGCCATGTTCAGCCACGAACAATCTATGGGTATATATAAGGGTGTGATGCTGTGCTCAAATAGCCAGCACACGAATTCGGCGGCTTGTGCCCGGCCAGGTTATCCAACACCAGGAGCAATCGTAGGGGCGACAACTCCTCCAGCAGTGTCGGCTTGACTGAGAAGGCCCTTCTGCCATCGGCCCCCACTCCGCTCGCGTCCCTTCGGGTTCGGCCATGGCGGTCGCCGAGAGGACGGGCATGGCGGCGAGGTTTGCGGCCAACTCCCGCTTCAGCCACGCGTGCAGGACCGTGTTCGGGCACGCCGTGGCCCCCTCGATCCGCACCCGCCCGTCGGCCGGGTGGAACAGGGGCAGGACTTTGGCCGTACAGTCGCGGAGGTATTCATGCGGCTACCGCGCCGGCTCCCCCTCGGGACACCAGGACTGCCCGGGATAAGGGATCGTCGGGAACAGCCCGGCCTTGTCGGCACACCCGACCGACAGGCCCATCGCCTCGCCCAGCCGATAGACCTCCTCGATCAACTTTTTTGGGGCGCCGCATCGGCATCGGAGACGACGGCCGCTCCGGCCTTGCGACGGCGCAGGGCAGTGCCGGTCGGACACAAGGAGCGCGTGCATTGATGGCTGTAGCCGGCCTCGTGGAGGACGCGCCAGAGCGTGTAGGTGGAAAATGGTGGGTCGGCCATCGAGAGCCGAACGCAACGCCTTTCGCAAGGTACTCAGCGACCAGGTGGCCGTACCGTCGGCTTCGGGGGTCGGGTTCCGCTCGACCTCGCCGAGGATCCGCCTGATCATAAAGGGCCGCTCGGCCCCCCCATGTCGGGGAGTCAGCGCGGCCAGGCCTTCGACATTGAAGCGGGCGACGAGGTGAGAGGCGGCGTCGCCGGAGCGACGGCCCAGGGATGGGTCGCGGTTTGATAGTCGTCGCCGCGTGCGAGGGCCAGGAGGAGCTTGGCCCGGGTGACCTCGACACCCGGAGCCACGTGGGACCGGCTCAACTGGACCAGGGCCTGGTGCTCTTCGGGAGTGATCTCGCGGAGCGGGTCGTTCTTGCGGCGCGACATGGCGGCCTCCCTTGGGTGGCAGAGGCCGCGAATGGTAACGGTAGGAGGAACATTATGGCCATAAGCAAGCCAAATGACCCACTAGGCGGTGACACAAGACCTGCCCTACGGGAACCCATCCCGATACGTGACTCTGAGCGGAAAACAGACTTTACTTTTCTGGCGATCAATCGATAGGCCAGAGACTGTACCGGAAGGGCGGCCCCGTTGCTCTCCTAGGTTGTGGATCAGCGAATTGCCCCCTCGCCCGGGAGGTACTAGCCTGGATTCCCACGGACTTGTTTGGACCTAACAAAATAGTTAAACAATTTCGGATATAAAAATCCGTTGCCTGTTAGTTTCTCGCTTTACACCACGGAGCTCGGAGACGTGCCCCTGTC
>Ga0153954_1001383_pt1 | contig 13234 bp, 12 predicted proteins | sample TSFL038MetaG_FD_102277 | JGI IMG/M metagenome (GOLD analysis project Ga0153954, IMG submission 102277) | Attine ant fungus gardens microbial communities from Florida, USA - TSFL038 MetaG | ecosystem: Host-associated > Fungi > Mycelium > Unclassified | place: USA: Florida, Wekiwa Springs State... | reverse complement strand
GTTGAAGAGGAGGATCTTCTCCTTCATGGCCAACGGACCGAGGCCGGGCTCGATGTACGCCCCGCAGCCCGGTCCGACGACGATCTTGGCCCCGTCGTCCTGGGTCAAGGACACCAGGTCGGCGACTGCCGTCGTGTTGCTCCCGGCGGTGTTCTTGGTGATCAGGTTGATCTTGTACTTTTTGCCCTTCACTGTGAACGGGTGAGCGTTGATCTGCTTCACCGCCATGGCAACGCCCTTGGCCGTCGGGATGCCCGGGGCGGCGCAGTTACCGGTCTCTGTGGTCAGCTCCCCGATGGTGACCGTGCCGACGGACGCCGCGCCGGCCTGGCCGACGCCGATGGCGGCCGCACCGGAGCCGGCGATCGAGAGGCCGAGGAGCGCGGCCGCCGCGCTGCGGAGCCGGCGCCCATCCATCGACCGCCGGATCCCGCCGGGCCGCACGATGCTGCCCTCCCCCGGTCCGCCTTCATCGCGCGACGCACTGCGGAACGTCCTCGACACCAAAGCTCCCCCTTCGGTCTGACTGCTCCCACCCGGCTAATCAATTCGAATAGATCGGATGATAATCAGTGGAAGGTCGGGATGTCAAGGGAACCGATGCGTTGCATCGTGGCCTCCGATAGACCCGTCTACCTGGTACTACTCTGCAGATACCACCATCGGCGCCCGAAGCGCGGCCACCGGGTCGGGGCAGCGAAGCTACAATCTATTGACATTGTTTGCCGCCGCTGGGCGGCCGATGGCTGTGGACCACCTGTGGTCGCGGGCGTCAGGTCGGCGTCAGTCGAGGGTGGTACGGGGGGCCAGGTCACGCAGCGGGTCGACCACGGTGCGGCCCAACGTCTCGATGGCGGCGACCGTCTCGTCGGCCGTCATGTTCGGCCATTGTGGCTTCAGGATGAGGGGGTCGATGGGCAGCCGGGTGACGAGCCCTCGCAGCGCCTCGACCACCTCGTCGGGCGAGCCGACGACGGCGTGGGAGCCGGTGGCCTCGATGAAATTCTTCTCCAGCTCCTCCGCGGTGTACTCCGGTACCTCCAGGCCGCGCTGGGCATAGGTCAGGTACCGCCCCTGGGCCACCCGGGTGAACTCCGCCATGGCCTCCTCCCGGTTCTTGCCGACGAGGACGTTGCGGCGCACCGGCTGCGGCCCGAAGGCCTTCCCCCGGGCGTCGAACCCGGCTTTGACCAGAGTGAACCGCTCGAGCATCTGCTCCTCGGTGGTCTCCGGCGGGACGGGGAAGAAGTCGCCGTACCGGCCGGCGCGTTCGGCCCCCTTCGGGCTGTGGCCGCCGATCCACAGCGGCGGGTACGGCTTCTGGACGGGTTGGATGTGCGGCTGCACCCCGTCGAGGTCCCAGAACCGGCCGTGATGGGTGACGACCGGTTCGGTCCACAGCTGCTGGAGGAGCTGCAGGGTCTCGTCCAGGCGCGGCGCCCGCTCCTTGAAGGGGACGCCGAAGAACTCGAACTCCTCGGGCCGGTAGCCGAGGCCGACGCCGACCTCCAATCGTCCCTCGGTCACGATGTCGAGGGTCGCCAGCTCTTCGGCCAGGACGATCGGGTGGTAGAGCGGAGCCACCAGGACGTGGGTGGCCAGGCGGACGTCGGCGTCCACCTCGGCGGCCAGCCGGGCCAGGAGCGGGATGGGCTGCAGCCACCGGAGGTCCCCGTAGAGGAAGTGCTGGCCGATCACGAAGTAGCGGAACCCGTTCGTCTGGGCGGCCTCCACGATTCGGAACAGGTCACGCAGCTGCTCCTCGGGGGGCACGCTCGAAGGAACATCGGACAGGATGATGCCGAACTGCATGGGGGCTCCTCTCAGGACGCCGGGGGCGGCTCCGGGGTGATGACCACCTGGTGGTGGACCCGTCGGGAAGCGAACTTCCACCGCCCGTCCTCGCGCACGTAGCGGTCGTCGTAGCGGAAGGAGAAGAACGAGCTCTCCTGGCCGGCGAACAGAGCGGCGTAGCACAGCACGCCGCCGGCGGCCTCGTTGTCGGCGAGGTGGTCGAGGTACTGGCTGGTGGGCGTGTGGACGCGGACGTCGTGGGCGTTGTCCGCCCGGTCCTTCAGATAGGCCACCACCCCGTCCCGCCCTTGGTTCTGCGAGCCGTTCAACCCGCCGAAGGTGGCGTCGCCGGCGAACAGCTTGCGGAGGGTGTCGTAGTCCTCGTCGTCCACCGCCACGGCGTACCGGGAGACCAGCTCCCAAAGCTCGGCGCGGTCTTCGAGCCGCTGCAACCTGGTGCTGATGTCGTCGCTCATGGCGTCCCCTTTCTCTTTGATCTGCCCGGTGATCTACGCCCGCAACACGAACCCGGTGGCGTTCCACATGAACCCGCCCGGCGCCAGGAGGGCGCAGCTGGCGCCGTCCACCTGGCGGTCGCCGGCGGTGCCGCGGAGCTGGTCGGCCGCCTCGCGCCAGTGGCCGGCCCCCTGGGTGGCGCCCTCGGAGAGGCTGCCGCCGTGGGTGTTGACCGGGACCCGGCCGTCGAGGAGCAACCGGTTGCCGTCGTCGTCCCACTGGTCGGCCAGGAACTCCGGGGCCTCCCACGTCTTGCAGTACCCGAAGGCCTCGAACCAGCTGACGGCCATGATCGAGAAGCCGTCGTAGGGATAGAAGACGTCCACGTCGTCGAGGGTCAGGTCGCTCTTCGCCCACAGGCGGTCGGCCACGATCTCCTTGCCGGTATGCCGGTAGTCGGTGAGCTGGTCGGCGTAGGGGTGGCCGGTGCGGCCGAGGGAGCCGGCGTGCACGTACACCGGGCGGTCGACCAGGTCCCGGGCCCGCTCGGCGGTGGTGACGACGAAGGCGTCGCCGGAGTCGACCGGCGGGTCCATGTCGAAGATCGACAGCGGCTCCCGGATCATGCGGCCGGCCAGGTACTGGTCCATGGTCAGCGGCTCCCGGAACAACGCGTGGGGGTTCCGGGTGGCGTTGGTGCGGCTGTTGACGGCGATCCGGCCGAACACCTCCCGGCCACAGCCGGCGTCGTGGAGGTATCGGCCGGCCCAGGCGCAGTAGCCGAAGGTGCCCGACGTCGTCTCCGGCTGCATCGCCAGGTTGTGGCCGTGGGCGTCACCGACCGCGTGGACCCGAAAGGGATCGGACGCCGCGCTGCGCGAAGCCCCGGCTCCACGGTAGGTGGCGTGGCACACCAGAGCGGTGGTGCAGGCGCCGCTGAACACGGCGTTGACCGCCTCCATCATCACCAGGCTCACCGGCATGGTGACGTTGGACCACCACCCCACCTCGGCGATGCCGAGGGCCGCCTGGATGCTGCCGGAGGGCACGGTGGTGGCCCCGATCCCGTCGACGTCGTCGGGGGCGAGGCCGCAGTCGGCGAGGGCGACCAACGCGGCGTCGCAGGCGAGGGCCAACGGCGACTTCCCGCCGGCGTCACGCCGGTAGGGGGTGGTGCCAAGACCGATGATGGCCACGGCGTCCTTGGCCGGGTTGCGTACCGTCATCCCCGCCCTCCACCGTGGCGGTCGTCGCCGACGGCGAACATGGGGAGGGGCCGGTCGCCGCGGGTCGCCCACACCAGGTGTACCCGGTCCCCGATCGCCGGTGGGACCGGGCCGGCGACGACCCCCGCCGTGTACCGGAGGCCGGGCTGCTCGTCCAGCTCCACCGAGGCGACCGGGTAGGGGATGGCGTAGTCGACGTCGGGAGCCGCCGGACCCTGGTGCATGAACGTCAGCAGGTACACCGTCCCCTGACCGCCGACCTCGGTGGCGACAACGTCGTCCGAGCGGCAACGGGGACACCGCGGGAGCGGTGGATGGTGCCACCATCCACAGTGCCCGCACCGGTTGAGGAGGAGGCGCCGTTGCAGGAGGCCGCGGTAGTGCTCCTTGGTGTCGTGGTCGACGTCCGCTCCGCCGAACCGTTCGAAGAGCTCGACGTCCGTCGGGCCTGCGGCCTCGCCGCCCGACGTGGTCGACGTGGTCGACGCAGTCATGAGCCGAGCCGTGGGACGACCTCGGTGGCGAACCGCTCCACCTGCTCGACAGCCGCCTCGTGGGGCAGGCCCGGCCATTGCGGCTTGATGGTGAAGTGGGTCATGCCGGTGGCCCGCCGGAGCTCGGCGAGCTGCTCGGCGCAGTCGTCGGGGGTACCCAGCACGAACCGGCCCCGGAGGGTGTCGACGTCGACCCCGGTGAGGCTCTCGGCCCGGTAGTCGGCGGCCATGCCCCACCGGACGTAGGTGTCCATGCGGGCGGTCGACCGGGCGGCGGCGCCCCGGACCGCGTCCTCCATGGAATCGGCGATGACCATCTCCCGCCGGACCGGGTACTCGGTCGCCTCCGGCCGTCCCACCCGCCGCCGCTCGTCGCGGAACACCCCCATCAACTGCACGAGCTCGTCGTGGGTGACGAACGGGGGGACGCACCAGGCGTCGGCCAGTCGGGCCGCCCGGCGGACCGCCCGTTCGGTCTGGCCGGCCGCCCACACCGGCGGTCCGGGCTTCTGCACCGGACGGACCCCGGTGGCCAGCGGGTCGATGTGGAAATGCCGCCCTTCCCAGCGTTCCGCCGTCGCCCCCCAGAGGGCCCCGATGACGCCCAGGGACTCCTCGAAGCGACCGACCCGTTGGGCCCGGTCGACGCCGAACGCCGCGAACTCGTGGTCGGCGTACCCGAGGCCCACCCCCATGATGGCCCGCCCGCCGGACACCACGTCCAGGGTGGCCACCTGCTCGGCCACGTCCACCGGGTTGTGGAGCGGGAGGAGGAGAATGAACGTCGCCAAGCGGAGCGACGTCGCCACCTGGCCCATGTGGGCGAGGTACGGCACCGGTTGGTAGTAGCGGAGCTCCGGGGTCAGGTAGTGCTGCCCGACCCCGATGAAGTCGAAGCCGTGCCGCTCGACCAACGTCACCAGCTCCTCGTGCTCGCCCAGCTGCAGCTCCGGCGAGTCGTCGGCCGCATGGACGGAGGTGAGCTGGAGGCCGAAGCGGAGCGACCCATCGGTGGTCCCGGGCGTGGCCGCAGTCACGGTGCGCCCAGTTCGTCGACCAGGAGGTCGAGGCCCAGCTCGCCGAGGACCTCGGCGGTGTGCTCGCCAATCTTCGGCGGCGGGGCGATCGACCCGGGCGGGGCGGTGGGCTCGCCGTCGGCCACCCGGACCGGCATGGCCGGCACTTTCAGCCGCTGCCCGTCGTACGTGGTGTCGAGCAGCACCTGCTGGGCCGCCGCGTGCTCGCTGGCCATCGCCTCGGCGAGGGTGAGCACCGGGGCGAACGGGACGTTGGTGGCCGACAGCACCTCGGTCCACTCCGCCAGGGTGCGACGCCGGACGGCGTCGGCGATGGCCCGACGCTCGCCGTCGTAGTCGGGCCCACGACCGAAGTCGGTGCCGCTCTCCCAGTTCCCCTGGTCGCGGAGGGTGTCGAGGCCGGCGGCGTCACAGAACTCCTCCCAGAACTTCCGTTCGGCCGGCGCCACGATGAGCGCCCGCTGGTCGGCGGTCCCGTACATGGCGTACCGGGTGCCGAGGTCGGCGTACTCGTTCCACGGGCTCTCCAGGTTGGCCAGACAGGCCAGGTCACGCCAGCTCCACGCCATCCCGGCCGACCAGACCGGGATGCTGACGTGCACGGCCCCGGTGGCCCCGGTGGCCTTGCGGAACAGTCCGTACATGATGCCGGTAGCGGCGAACACCCCGGCGAGGGACGTGCCGACCGACCGCCAACCCGGCGACGTCACCGGGTACCCGTCGTCCCACTCGATCGGCACCAGCCCGGCCATGGCGTCCATGGTCTGGCCGTGCGCCGCCACGTCGCTCCATGGCCCGTCCTCCCCGTAGCCCGACACCAGGCAGTACACCACATCGGGGTTGTAGGACGCGATGGTGGCGAAGTCGATGCCAAGGCGCGCCGCGTCCTTCGGGCGGGCGCCGACAACGACGGCGTCGGCCCACCGGGCCATGGCCCCGACGACGGTCGACCAGTGCGGCGACCGCCGGTCGACGGCCACGCTCCGGGCACCGGCGCTGAGGGTGAGGTGCAGGTTGCCCATCCCGGCGATGAACGGTGACAGCCCCCGGTTGCCGTCACCCACCCGGGGGTTCTCGAGCTTCACCACGTCGGCCCCCAGGTCCGTGAGGATCCGGGTGGCAAACGGCCCCGACAGGTGGGTCGAGAAGTCGGCGATCCGAGGATGCCGGCCGCCGTTCGCTGCGCGCATGTCGACGGGGCTCAGACGGACGCCGGGATCCGTCGCTCACCCCGGTCCGGCGGGGCCTGGTCCAGGCCACGGGCGAGCGGCCGGTTGGCCAGCTCCTCCTTCTCCGCCGGGGAGATGACGCCGAGCTGGGCCACAATGTTGAGGGCCTGCATCCGCCGGACGTCGGCCAGCGGCAGGCCGTTGAACTGCCGGGCCCGGACCTCGGCCGACCACGGCCAGTCGCCGACGCTGTGGGGGAAGTCGTTGGCCCAGCAGATGTTGTCGATGCCGATGGCGTGCCGGAGGGCGACGCCGGCGTGGTCCTCTTGGAACGAGAAGGTGAAGTGGTCGCGGACGTACTGGAGCGGCCGCCGCGGCAGGTCGACCTTGGCCCAGAAACGATGGCGGTCGAACCGGTCCTCCATCTGCTCCAACCAGTACGGCAGCCAGCCGATGCCGGTCTCGGCGAAGTGGAACCGGAGGTTCGGGAACCGGTCGAGGACGCCGGAGAGGAACAGCTGCTCGACGGTCAGGATCGGCAGCGTCGGCATCGGGAGGTCGCAGGTGAGCAGCCAGGCGAACATGGCCAGGTCGGCGCCGCCAGCGATCTCCAGCGCCTGCTCCTTCATCCCGGCCATCGGATGGGACTTTGCCTTGTCGTCACCACCGAAGTTGTGGTGGGCGATGATGGCCTTCCCGGCGTCGTTGGCGGCCGACCAGAACTGGTCGTCCTCGGTGCTCAGGTAGGCACCGCCGCTCGGGAACCGGAGGAGGTGCACCCCGCGGATCCCCGGCTTGTCGGCCACCCGCTCCAGCTCCGCCACGGCCGCCCGGGTGCCGGAGAACGGCATCAGGGCCACGCCGAACAGCCGGTCGGGGGCGTAGGAGCAGAAGTCGGACAGCCAGTCGTTGTAGGCCCGCACACAGGCCTCCACGACGGTCGGGTCGTCCATCTTGGTGAACAGGGTGGCGATGACCGTCGAGAACAGCACCTCGGCGTCCACCCCGTCGCGGTCCTGCTCGGCCAGCCGCTGGGCCGGCTCCCCGGTTCCCGGAGGGTCGTCGTCGTAGCGGAGCCCCTTCTGGCGGAACTGGTCGTAGGTGAGCCCACCGGTGATGGTCAGGCCGAGCGGCACCCGCTCGTCACCGATGGCGCAGCCCTGGCCGCCGTCGGGCATCTCGACGACCTGCGGCGCCCGATCCCGGAGGTCGGCCGGCAGGCGGTCGGTCCACCGGGTGGGGGGAGCCTCGATGTGCGAGTCAGCAGAAACCACTTCGTAGTCGGCCATCACCGTCCCTCTTCGTCGCTTACTAGTCGTATAATAGTACTAGTTAATGGGACGGTCAATGTTCAGCCGGCAGCCGGACCGGCCCACTCCTGGACCACGCCGTCGGCCACCAGGGCATCGATCTCGTCGGCTCCCCAGCCGAACTGGGCCAGGACTTCCCGGGTGTGCTGCCCCAGCAGCGGGGACGGGCGGCCGATCGTGCCAGGCGTCTCCTCCATCCGGACCGCCGGGGCCAACTGCCGCTGGGTCCCCGCCGTCGGGTGGTCCACCTCGGTCGTCAAGCCCAACGCTTCGGCCTGGGGGTGGTTGAACAGGTCGGAGAACGTGTTGACTGGCGCGAACAGGACGCCACGATCGGCAAACCGCTGCTCCCACTCGGCAGTGGTCCGCTCGACGAAGCAGGCTTCGAGAAGCGGGGACAGTTCGTCGCGGGCGGCCACCCGCTTGACGTTGCTGTCGTACCTCGGGTCTGCCGCCAGCTCCGGCCAGCCGAGGGCGTCGCAGAACTTGCCCCAGTCGTTGTCCCCCCACGTCCCCGACACGGCGAACCCGTCCTTGGTCTTGAACGCCTGGTAAGGCACCACCTGGCTGTGCTGGCTGCCGAACCGGCCAGGGTCCTCACCGGTGGCGAAATACGGCCCCACCCGAGTCGTGAGCCCGAAGGCCAGAGCGTGGAGCATCGGGATCTCCACCCGTTGCCCCTTGCCGGTCCGCTCCCGGGCCATCAGGCCGAGCAGGATGCCCTGGACGGCCAGCATGGCGCTGCTGAAGTCGGCCACGGGGATGCCGACCAGGACGGGGCCGCCGTCCCGTTCGCCGGTCACCGACATCACGCCGCTCATGGCCTGCACCACGGGGTCGGTGCCCGGCCGCTGCGCCCACGGGCCGGCCGATCCGAAGGCGTTCACCGAGCAGTACACCGCCCGGGGGTTCCGGCGCAGGACCTCGTCGGCGCCGATGCCGATGGTGTCGGCCACCCCGGGGCGGTAGTTCTCCATGACCACGTCGGCCTGCTCGATCAGCCGGTGGGCCACCGCCAGTCCCTCCGGCCGCCGGAGGTCCAGGCAGAGGCTGCGCTTGTTGCGGTTCCAGGTGAGGAACATCGTGCTCTCGCCGCCGACGAAGGTGTTCCCGATCAACCGGCACGGGTCTCCCTGCGGGGACTGCTCCACCTTGACCACGTCGGCCCCGAAGTCACCAAGGACCAGGGCGGCGTACGGGCCCGACATCTGTCGGGTGAAGTCGACGACGGTGACCCCTTCCAACGCCCGCGGCGCGTCGCCCTGGTCGCTCCGGTCCTGGTCCATCGCCATCCTTGGTCCTCCCACACACCTCGCCCGTTAGTGGTCTAATTATTATCATAGTACTGCGGGCGGTGATGGACCGGGCAGGGCCGGCGGAAGCCCGCCGGGAAGGTGGAGGGACCGCCGACGCGGCCCGGCATCACCGCCGGACGTCAGGCGGGGCGGGCTACTGCCAGCGGACGCGGTCGTCGAGGAGGCCCGGCAACCGGCGGACGGCGTAGCGGACGTACTCCTCGAGGTGCTGGCGCATCAGCTCCTCGGCGCCCTCGGCGTCGCCGTCGAGGACCAGCTTGCCGATCTCCTCGTGGGTCAGGTGGACCCGGCGGCGGGCGCTGGTCGGGTAGACCGCGCTGCGGACCCGGGCCGTGAAGACGTCCTTGATGGCCAGCGTGATGAGATCGAGCACCTTGTTGCCGGACATGCCGATGACGAGGGAATGGAACTCGAACGACCGGTGCAGGTAGGCGACGTCGTCGTCGACGGGGCCGTGGTCGCCGTCGCGGCTGGCCTCGTCGAGCCAGGACCGCAGGCGCTTGGCCCCCTCGACGTCCTTGCGTCGGGCGGCCAGGCCAGTGGTGGCCGGCTCCAGGATCAGCCGGGCCTCGATCAGCTCGCGGATGGTGGCCCCACCGAGCTGGAGGTACCGGCTGGCCGTCCGGCCGAACTGCACCGGGTCGACCGCCCCCACCACGGCACCGCCCCTGGGGCCGGCCTTGATGGTGATGAGGCCGTTGGTCTCGAGGATGCGCAGGGCCTCACGGACCGACGCCCGCCCACCGCCGTAGGTGTCGAGCATGGCGGCCTCGGACGTCAGCGGATCACCCTCTTCCATCCCCCGGTCCGCGATGTCGTCCAGGATCTGGGCGGCAATCGTCTCGGCCAACTTGGTCTTGCGCCGACCGGGGTCTCCCACCCCACTGCGCCGGATATCTTGACCCACCTGGCCCTGTCCTCCACCATCCACGGCCCCCGCGACCGAGGGCGCTTTTAATGGTCTAATGGTCTAGCCGACGGCTGGTGCCGACCGCGGTTATGCAGGGTCCACCCCAGCCGTCGCCGCACGACCGGCAGCACTTCGGCACCGACGCCACCGACCTGCGCCTCCAACGTCCGCGGGTCGGCGTCGGGGACATAGAGCCGGAGGTTGACCGCGTCCGCTTCCGCCTCCTGGATCTCGCTGACCAGTTGGTCGGCGACGTCCGGTCCGGTCCCGGCGATCACCACCTCGTCCGCCTCGCCCGCCACGATGGTGCCGTCCGGATCGGCCCGCCGATAGGCGGCCAGCTGCTCGCCTGCCGACGCCGGCAGCGGGCCGAGCCACGCTCGACGGACCAGCACCCTCGGGCCGGTACCCCCTTCGGCCCGGTGGGCGGCGAACAGCGCTCGGGCCCGGGCGACGGGCGTCAACGAGGTGACGAGCAGGCCGGCACCAGCCCGGGCGGCCAGCCGAGCGGTCCCGACCCCGCCGACCCCGCTCACCACCGGGACCGGTCGGCCGGCGAGGGCCCGAACCGCCGGGTCGGCGGCCAACGGGCCGTCGGGAGAGCCGGCGAGGGCCGCAACCACCTCGGGGAGCGCGTGGGCGAACTCGCCGCGGCGGCGGTCGAAGTCGGCACCCAACAGGTCGAAGTCGGCGGGCTGGTAGCCGGGGACGAACCCGGCCCCGACCCGACCGGGATGGCAGGCGGCCAGCCACGCCAGCTGCTCCACCACCGCCACCGTGGAACGCAGCGGGAGGATCGTCGGGCACGGCGCCGACCAGATGCGGTCCGTCCGCGCCAGCAGGTGCCCGGCCAGCAGGGTAGGTGTCGGGAAGTACCCCGGGAACCCTTGATGGTGCTCGGACAGGGTGACGCCGTCGAACCCCGAGGCCTCGGCGGCCCGGGCCTGGGCCACCAGAGCTTCCACCGCCTCGGCCGGGTTCCCTGGCGACCGATGCATCCCCAGCGACACCGATCCGGGCCCGAGGGGCGAAGGCGGTGGTTCAGCGTCCACCGGCGGTCAGGCTTCGGTTCGGGCGAGGACGTCCGCGTACTTCGCCCGGGCCGCCGCCCGTTGGCTCGGGAGGTGCCGGGTGGGGAACAACCCCGGCGCCGGCTCGTGGTTGGCCAGCTGCTGCCGGGCCAGCGTGACCTTGTGCACCTCGGTCGGCCCGTCGGCCAGGCCGACGTGGATGCCGTTGACGATCATGCTGACGAACGGCATCTCGTCGGAGATCCCCAGCGACCCGTGCACCTGGAGCGCCTTGTTGGCGACGCTCTGCAGCACCTTCGGCGCCGCCACCTTCACGGCGGCGATGTCCCCACGGACCCGCTTGTAGTCGTGGTAGCGGTCGATCTTCCAGGCGGTCTGGAGGACCAGGAGCCGGAACTGCTGGATCTCGATCCAGGCGTCGGCGATCATCTCCTGCACCAGCTGCTTCTTCGACAGCCGGTCGCCCTGGGTGAACCGCGACACGGCCCGCTCGCACATCATGTCGTAGGCCAGCTGCATCTGGCCGACCGCCCGCATGGCGTGGTGGATCCGGCCACCGGCCAGCCGGGTCTGGGCCACCACGAAGGCCTGCCCCCGGTCACCCAGCATGTTCTGCTTCGGCACCCTGACGTCCTCGTAGCGGAGGTAGGCGTGGTCGCCGCCGTCGGGCTCCGGCCAGCCGGCGACACCGACGTGGCGGACGAAGGTGATGCCCGGGGTGTCGGCCGGGACGATGAACATCGACGTCCGCTGGTACGGCGCGTTGTCCGGGTCGGTGACCGCCATGACGATCAAGAACTCCGCCCACCGGGCATTGGACGAGAACCACTTCTCGCCGTTCAGCACCCATTCGTCACCGTCCTGCACCGCCGTGGTGGTGAACACCAGCGGGTCCGACCCGCCCTGCGGCTCGGTCATGGAGTAGCAGGAGAAGATCTTGCCGTCGAGGAGCGGTTGGAGGTACTTCTGCTTGTGCTCCTCCGTCCCGTAGTGCGCCAGGATCTCGGCGTTGCCGGTGTCGGGGGCCTGGCAGCCGAACACCACCGGGCCGATCGACGACCCCTGCCCCGTGCGGCCGAGGATCTCGTTCAGCAGGGCCAGCTTCACCTGGCCGTAGCCTGGCCCGCCCAGCTCGGGGCCGAGGTGGCATGCCCACAGCCCCTGGGCCCGCACCTGGTCCTGCAGCGGCGGCACCAGGGCCTGGCGGACCGGGTCCGACAGGTCCAGGGGGTGCCGGATCACGTGCTCCAGCGGCTCGACCTCTTCGGTCATGAACTGGTCGGCCCAGTCCAGCTTCTCCTGGTACTCCGCGTCGGTCTCGAACGCCCACACGTCGGCAGCCCTCCTCGTCGTCCCGGCCGTCCGGCGGCTCCACCGGGGGCTCAATAAGTGCTTATCATACTCATAGTTAGGGCCGGACGCCGAGGGAACGGTGGCTCAGACGACGCGGAAGGCGTAGGTCAACAGGTCGTCTGCCGGGCTGGCGGCGACGGTCTCGATGGGGAGGCCGGCCGTCAGGTCGTCGGGACCGGATTCGATGAGCCCGAGTATCCGGATGGCCCCGCCGAACTCCCCCACCCCGATGCGGTACGGCGGCTCCACCAGGGCGCCGGGGGGCGGGTGGAGCACCGCGGTGTGCCCCCGGAGGACGCCGTCGACGGGCAGCTCGACGTCGGTGGCCGCCCCGCCGCAGGCCGGGCACCGGTGGAGGGCGGGGAACTCGGTGCGGCCGCAGTCGTCGCAGCGGGACGCCCGCAGGTGCACCGGCCGGCCGACGTCGGCCGGACCGGCGACGAGGTCGGGGTTGGCGAAGAGGTCGGGGTTGACGTTGCGCAGCGCCTGCTCAGTCATCGCCAGCCCCCTGTCATCGGCAGCTCGGTCATCGCCAGCTCCAGTCATCGCCAACTCCAGTCATCGCCAGTCGACCACCTCGTCCAACATGCCCGGGTAGCGCTCGGCCACCTTCTGGGCGAACTCCTCCATGTGCACCCGCATCCGCAACTCCGCATTCTCCGGATCGCCGCTCTCGATGGCGTCGACCACGCCCCGGTGGTCCTCCTGCAGCTGCCGGCGGTAGTCGGGATCGAACAGCATCCCGCTGACCCGCTCGTGGTACACCTCTTTGATGGCCCGGGCCATCAGGTCGAGGATGGGGTTGCCCGACGCGCTGCTGATGGCCCCGTGGAACTCCGAGGCGGCCTGGCCGTAGAGCGGGTCCTCGATGACCTCGCCGGCGTCGTCCACCAGGCCGCGCAGGCCGGCGATCACCTGGGGGTTCTGGCGTATGGCGGCGGTCCGGGCCATCATCGGCTCCAGGATCAGCCGCGCCTCGACCAGGTCCCGGAAAGTGGCGCCGGCCATCTCGAAGTACATGGTGGCCATCCGGCCGAAGTTGCGGCTGTCCGGGTCGGCGACGATGGGTCCACCGCCGGGGCCGGACTTGATGGTGATGAGGCCGTGCACCTCGAGGATGCGCAGGGCTTCGCGCAGG
>Ga0153954_1001382_pt1 | contig 13238 bp, 11 predicted proteins | sample TSFL038MetaG_FD_102277 | JGI IMG/M metagenome (GOLD analysis project Ga0153954, IMG submission 102277) | Attine ant fungus gardens microbial communities from Florida, USA - TSFL038 MetaG | ecosystem: Host-associated > Fungi > Mycelium > Unclassified | place: USA: Florida, Wekiwa Springs State... | reverse complement strand
TGCCTGTCCCGGGCGCGCCTGGCCGACACGCAACCCTGTGCCACACCAGCCGCACGGATCCGCCTGCGGCGAGCCGGAAGCCGCGTTGCGGATGGCCTCGGCGAGCAATGGGCCCTGGGTCATGGCAAACGGCAGATATCGCATCCGGCACGCCTCCAAGCACGGCATGGTCGTGTCACTCGTCCGCGAGTTTGCCATTCGGTCGACGCAAAGGAAAGCCGAACGACCGCAGCCGGGGAATACGCCTGTCGCGGACGGTGTCCACGTTCGAAGCCGGACGAGTCGGTGTGTGGATCGGGCTGTCGGCGCGGAAAGGGAACAACATGGCAACAGTGCGGCTTTGGACGGACGATGAGGTGGCGCAGAGCCCGCCGGTGCAAGCCGTCTTCGACGATATTCGGCGCGTTCGCGGATCGGACTTCGTCAACAATTTCTGGCGCGCCCTTGCCAATGATCCCGTCACCCTGAAGCGCACCTGGGAGAACCTGAAGGTGATCATGGGGGGCGACGGGGCGCTTGATCCGCTGACCCGGGAGCTGATCTACATCGCCGTTTCGGCCGCGAATGGCTGCACGTATTGCATCCACTCCCACACCGCCGCGGCGAAGCAGAAGGGGATGACGGAAGCACAGCACATGCATCTGCTGTCGATCATCGGTATGGCCGCCCAGACCAACAGCCTCGTCAACGCCATGCAAGTGCCGGTTGACCGCGAGTTCCTGGTTGGCGATTAGCGCGCCGCGTATCGCGAATCGGTGAAGCGCGAATCACTGGCCATTGGCTCGGAATGGCTGCTTCCCGCGCCGAACGATGGCCCTGGCGCCTCGCGTTTTCCTGCGGTCGCGTACTCGCGTGTGCACAGGGCGCCGACATGTTTGGCGGTCATGCCGCGGCGGAGCGAGCTTTGCCGCGATGATCGACAGCGGGACATGCTTGCGCCGAATCAAGGCAGCCGGCCAGAGTTGGCGATACCATGTCTCAATGACGCTTGAGGTCTTGCCCATGATTGCATCGGCTGGCGCAACATTCGCGCCGTTCGGCGCGCAGCCGCCGCCGGCCGCTCAGATACAGCTCCATTCTCATTGACATCGCGCCGAACCATGCGCACGAAGCGGGAGGCCGTGTCCCGACGGCGGATGCGGTCATCCGGGGTTCCAGACAGGGCGGTCCGGGGTCGCCTTCCCGGCAGAGCCTGGGCATGGCTGCGATGATCGGTCCCATGCATTGCGGAGGTGCCGCACGGCACTGGCGTTGGTCGATCCTGGCCGCGGCGGCGCTAGTGTCCGGCGCCTTGTGTGCCGCGATCCAGCCGGCAACAGCGCAGGTCAGCAACCGGTCTGCCGGACCGCCCGCCGCCCCGGCCCCTCTGTCCGCCTCGCCCCCGACGTCTGCGCCGGTCGCCCCGTCCCCCACCGAGGCCGCCGTCATCGCCGAGGTCGTCACACTCCGCGCGGCCTTCGCACGCGAGGTGCCGCAGCGCGTGACGCTCACGCCGCAATCCGACATCGACTGGGTTGCTCGCGCAAAGGCCGAGGTTGCGGCCGCGGCGCTACCAATCGATCGCCCGCAGCTGATCGTCGTGGTCGATCGCAGCCCGCGCGTGCAGGAATTGCGGCTGATCGTCGCCCAATCGCCAGGCAAGCCGTGGTACGTCATCGGCGGCAGCAAGGTCTCCACCGGCCAATCCGGCCGTTTCGACTACTACATCACGCCGGTCGGCGTGTTCCGCCACACATCGGCGATCCTGGATTACCGCGCGCTCGGCACATTCAACGAAAACCATATCCGCGGCCTCGGCCTGAAGGGCATGCGAGTCTGGGATTTCGGCTGGCAGACCGCGCAGAAGGGCTGGCTGCCCGAGGGCACGCAGGGCGAGATCCGGCTGCTGATGCACGCCACGGATCCGGACTACCTTGAACAGCGCCTGGGCAAGCGGGCCTCGAAAGGCTGTGTTCGGGTGCCGGCCACGGTGAACCGCTTCTTCGACTTGCACGGCGTCCTGGATGAGGATTATGAGCAGGCGGCGGCCGAAGATATCCGGTTCCGCGCCCTGTTGCGGCCCGACCGGCAGCCCACCAGCCTGGCTGGCGACGCGCTTGTCATCATCGACTCCTCGCTGACGAGTTGAGCGCCCCCTCGTACCGCGCCACGCTGCAATCGCAATCCCGACGGTGACCAAGCCCGACTGATCCTGTAGCCATGCACCCTCATGGTCTGATCAGCGTTCACTATCGGGAAACGATCCTATGCCTGGCATCTTAAGCGACCTTCGCATCGTGGAAGTGTCCGCGTTCATCGCGGCTCCGCTGGGAGGCATGACGCTCGCGCAAATGGGCGCCGACGTCATCCGGATCGACCCAATCGGCGGCAATATCGACGCCAATCGCTGGCCGCTGGCTCCGGATGGAACCAGCCTGTATTGGGCCAGCCTGAACAAGCGGAAGCGTTCGGTCTGCCTCGCGCTGAATATGGCCGAAGGCCAGGAGATCGCTCAGTCGCTGATCCGTGCGCCTGGAGAGAATGCTGGCATCCTGCTGACCAATCTGCCGGCTGGCAAATGGATGGGCTACGACGTGCTGAAGCAGGGCCGCGAAGACCTGATCGTCCTGCGCCTGATGGGAAACTCCGACGGCGGCGCGGCGATCGACTACACCGTCAACTGCGCCAGCGGATTCCCGTATGCGACCGGACGCGGCGGCGAGCCGGTCAACCACGTGCTGCCGGCCTGGGACATCGCCACCGGCCTGTATCTTTCGACCGGCTTGCTCGCCGCGGAGCGGGCGCGCCACCGCACCGGGCACGGACAGGAGGTGACGCTGGCGCTGTCCGACGTGATGCTCGCCTCGGTCGCCAACCTTGGCTACGTCGCCGATGTCCAGGTCAACAACAGCGTGCGCCAGCCGCTTGGCAACGACCTGTATGGCGCCTTCGGCCGGGATTTTCCGACATCCGACGGACGCCGGATCATGCTCACGGCGATTTCCAACCGCCAGTGGCGCGCAATCGGCAAGGCGACCGGCCTGACCGACAAGCTGGCGATGATCGGACCGATGATGGACCTCGACCTCGACACCGAAGGCGGGCGTTTCGAGGCCAGGCATGCCATCTGCGCGGTGCTGGAGCCGTGGTTCGCCCGCCGCACCCTGGCCGAGATCACGGCAGCTCTGACGGGCACCGGCGTGCTGTGGGGCCCGTATCAGGATTTCGGCCAGCTGGTGCATGAGGATCCCCGCTGCTCCGTCGCCAACCCGATGTTTGGCGAAATCGACCAACCTGGCGTCGGACGCATCCTCGCCAATGCCGTGCCGCTGAGCTTCAGCGCTGACACCCGCCCGCCCGCCGCCCGCGCTCCCCGGCTGGGCGAACACACCGAAGCCGTACTGACCGAGATGCTCGGACTGTCATCCGCCCAGTACGGCAAACTGCACGATGCCGGCGTCGTCGCCGGCCCCACCGACCGATAGGAGACAGCGACTATGTCGAACTCTCAGCAGGCGCTGTTGGACCTCTGCGGCAGCGCCATGACGTTGGCGGAACAGTTGCTCGAAGCGTCGCGCCACGCCGTCTCCCCGCTGGTGTCGGAGAATGGCAAGCTGGATGCGGCGCTGATCGATATAAACCAGCACGCGGTGCACGGGTTCGCCTGGCAGGCGACCTATGTCGAGGCCCTGCGGCAGGCGCTGCGCTGGGCCCAGTCGCTGCAGTCGGCCGGTGGCTTCACCGAGGTCGAGGCGGCGATCCTGCACCTTGGCTTCGCCGAGTATCTCTCGCAACTCGTCGGCGGAATCCCCATCAGCCAGACCGAAATGGTCCGCCCCTCGGACATCGGCATCCCCGCCGAACTTCCGCTCGGACTCCTGAGCAATCCGGTCGTGGCGCGACTGTCGGACCCCGCCGCGCTGAATGCGGCGCGCCAATGCCTGGCGATGGCGGCGATCGATGGCCGCTTCGGCGATGTCGGCATTGCTGACGAAACGATCGCGGCGATCCGCGACCAGTTCATGCGCTACGCCGCGACCGAGATTGCACCGCATGCCCAGGGCTGGCACCAGCGCGACGAACTCATTCCGCTACCGGTTGTCGAACAGCTCGCCGAAATGGGCGTGTTCGGCCTGACTGTGCGCGAAGCCGATGGCGGCAGTGGCCTCGGCAAGATCGCCATGTGCGTCGTCTCCGAAGCATTGAGCGCCGGCTACATCGGCGTCGGTTCGCTCGGCACCCGGGCGGAAATCGCCGCAGAACTGATCGGCATTGCCGGCACCGAGGAACAGAAGACACGCTGGCTGCCGGCCATTGCATCGGGCAAGATCCTGCCGACGGCAGTGTTCACCGAACCGAATACAGGGTCCGATCTCGGCAGTCTGCGCACCCGCGCGGTGCGGGACGGGGACTATTATTACGTCACCGGTGCGAAGACCTGGATCACCCATGGCTCGCGCTCCGACCTGATGACATTGCTGGTTCGTACCGATCCGACCGCCCCCGGCTATCGCGGATTGTCGATGCTGCTGGCGGAAAAGCCGCGCGGCACCGACGACGATCCATTCCCGGCGCCCGGCATGAGTGGCAGCGAAATCCAGGTCCTGGGCTATCGCGGGATGAAGGAATACGAAATCGGCTTCGAGAACTTCAAGGTGCCGGTTGCCAATCTCCTCGGTGGCGTCGAGGGCAACGGTTTCAAGCAATTGATGGAGACGTTCGAAAGCGCGCGCATCCAGACCGGTGCCCGCGCCCTGGGCGTCGCGCAGAACGCGCTGGAGCTTGGCACCAGCTACGCGCGCGACCGGCAGCAGTTCGGCAAGGCAATCATCGGTTTTCCGCGTGTCGCCAACAAGATCGCGTGGATGGTCACTGAGACGATGCTCGCCCGCCAGCTGACCTATTTCGCCGCGCGTCAGAAAGACAGCGGACAGCGCTGCGACATTGAAGCGGGCATGGCGAAGCTGCTGGCGGCGCGTGTGGCGTTCTCCAACGCCGACAGCGCGCTGCAGGTGCATGGCGGCAATGGCTACGCTGTGGAATATCCGATCAGCCGGGTGCTGTGCGACGCTCGCATTCTCTCGATCTTCGAGGGTGCCGCGGAAATCCAGGCGCAGGTGATCGCGCGCGGACTGTTAGGCCGGCGTAACTGATACCGCGGGCGCCGGAGGGCGAGCTACTCGTCGCTCAGCGCCAGCGCCAGGTTCGCCACGCCCATCGGATCCTCCAGCGCGGCCAGCCGTCCGGCCGCCAGCCAGGCGAAGCGTTCCATCAGCGCCTTGCGGCGGGTCGGTGCGAGACGGATTGTCTGCGGTTCGCGCATCACATCGGCCTCACGGTCGGCACAGATGATCAGCCCGGTCTCCGGCGGCAGGATCTCGCGCGGAAAGTCGCAGTCCACCGCAAAGAAGAACTGATCGCAGAACGGCTGGTATTCGGTCCATTTGCTGTCGCTCAGATAGTCCCGCAGCCCGGATTTCACCTCGACACAGATGAAACCACCGCCGGGCTGCAGCGCCAGGATGTCGGCGCGCCGCCCGTTTGCCAGCCGCACCTCGTGCAGCGGCGCCCAGCCCAGCCGCAAGCAAAGCCGCGCGGTGGCGCGGCGGATGAGGGCGGTGCGTTCGGGGAAGCCAAGTGTGTCCATCAATCCAACAATCCGGTGACCACGCAGGTTCGTTACGTTGCCGGCCGCGCAGGGCCCTGGGCAAACATCGCCCTGCGCCGAGCGAGACTCTCCGCTGGCCAGAGCTGCTTTGGCTCGTAGTAAGCTTCGACCGCCGGCACATCCGGCGGCAATGTGATCCACGGCAATTTCGATCTTGTATAGATATGAATATCCGGCGGCAGCGACTCCGGTTCATCCAGTGTGCCGACGCGGACGAAGGACAGCATCTCGCGGCCGCCGTAATGACTCCACAGCGCCGTGCCGCAGGCGGTGCAGCGCGCGACGCGATGCGGCTGGCCGCTGTCGGTGGGCATGCTGTAGAGCCGCACCTCGCCGCCACTCTGCTCCACCCGGTTCGCTTCGATCAGCGCGTTCAGCACGAAGGCCGTGCCGGTCTGCCGCTGGCAATCCTTGCAATGGCAACAATGGACGAACATCGGTGCGGATTGCAGTCGATAACGGACCCGGCCACACGCGCAGCCACCGGAGAGATCGCTCGCCATCGGTTCACCCCCTATTTGTTCTCCCGCATCTTATCGCAGGCGGTCCTGGGCGCAACCCTTTTCGCGCCCGCGACCGCGCCGAGCCGTCGCTCAGGCCGACATCTTGATCGGCGGATCGAGATCGGGCGGCAGTGGGCAGACATAGGGCGTCGTGCCAATCCGCGCCTGATGGTCCGCCTTCGCCCGCGCGAGCAGCGTCTCGTCGCGCAGCATGTCGACCGCGGTGCCGGCCATGACCTTGGCGACGTGCACCACGCCTTTGTGGGCGGCCGGCATCTTGCCCTGCGCGGTCAGTTGCCAGGAGTGCAACGGCGTGCCGACGGCGACCACCGCGCCGCGCGCCTGCACGGTCGGCACCACCCAGCTGACATCGCCGACGTCGGTCGAGCCGACACCACCGCCGGGCTTCGCATCCGCCGGCACGACGGCGTCACACAGCACCACACCCGGCTTCACCGGAATGCCGGCGCGGCGATAGGCGGCCTCGATATCCTCATCGCTCAGCGTCGCCTGGAACGCCGCGGCAGCCTCGCGATCCGCCGCGTCGAACGGCGGCGGTCCGAGTCGCTCCAGATTGTCCTGCATCACCCGCTCCAGTGGTGTGTTGGCCAACAGGTTGGAGACCGCGCTGACCACCTGCGTCTCGACGCGGGTCTCAGTCATCAGCGCCGCGCCGTCAGCGATCTTGCGCACCCGCTCAACCAGCTTTGACAGTTCCGGCAGGGTGGAGGCCCGGATCAGGTAGCGGACCTTGGCGAAGGCCTGCACCACGTTCGGCGCCATGCCGCCCGCGTCGAGGATGGCGCTGTGCACACGCGCGTCGGACGGCATGTGTTCACGCATGTAGTTCACGCCGACGCTCATCAGTTCGACCGCATCCAGCGCGCTGCGTCCGAGATGGGGCGAGGCTGCGGCATGCGCCGCGCGACCGTGAAACGAGAAGTCGATCCGCGTATTGGCCAACGATATCGCCGGGTTGACGCCGGAGAATGAGGAGGGGTGCCAGGAGATCGCGATATCCACGTCGTCGAACGCGCCAGCCCGCGCCATGAAGCCCTTGGCCGCGCCACCCTCCTCGGCGGGGCAGCCGTAGTAGCGCACGCGTCCCTTGATGCCCTGCGTTTCCAGGTAGTCCTTCAATGCCGTGGCGGCCAACATCGAGGCAGAACCAAGCAGGTTATGGCCGCAGCCATGGCCGAACCCGTCGCCGGCCAACGGCTTTGGCTCTGCCACGCCGGCCTCCTGCGACAGGCCGGGCAATGCGTCGTATTCGCCCAGGATGGCGATGACTGGCCCGTCCTCGCCCGCCTCGCCCATCACCGCTGTGGGGATGCCGGCGACATCGCGGGTAACGCGGAACCCCTTCGCCTCCAGCATCGCAGTGTGTTCGGCACAGGAACGATACTCGTTATAGCAAAGCTCCGGCATGCCCCAGATCCGGTCCGACAGGCCGATGAAGTCATCCTGGTGTGCATCGACCATGCGCCAGATCGCTTCCGAATTCTGCATTCAGTCTCTCCGTGCGCCGTAACAGAAACAGCTCGTCAGGTGATCATTCACCATGCCAGACGCCTGCATGAAGGCATAGCAGATCGTCGTGCCGAGGAAGCGGAATCCGGCCTTGCGCAGCGCCTTGCTCATGCGGTCCGACACCGGTGTCGTCGCCGGCACCTGGCTCGATTCGGTCCATGCGTTGCGGATCGGCTGGTGGTCAACAAACGACCAAAGGTAATGGTCGAGACTACCGTGTGCCTCGATCATCTGGAGCGCCAGCTTCGCATTATCGCGCACCGAGAAGATTTTCGCGCGATGGCGAATGAGCGGCGAGTCGGTGACCAACGCGTCGAGTTCGGCGTCACTCATGGCGGCGACGCGGGCGATGTCGAAGTTGTGATAGGCCGCGCGATACGCGTCCCGCCGAACCAGCACGGTGCGCCAGGACAGGCCGGCCTGCGCGCCCTCCAGCGTGATCAGTTCGAACAGCGCGCGGTCGTCGTGGTGCGGCACGCCCCACTCCGTGTCGTGGTAGGCTTGGTAGAGCGCGTCGCCTTTCGCCGCCCAGGTGCAGCGGATCGGCTCGCTCACGATGCCACCTGCAGGCGCAGCGCCGCCTCGCCCAGCGCGGTCTGGCGGGCGAGGCGGGGCGCGCGGGCAACGCCGAAAGTGGCGTCGAGGTCGGCGAGGATGCCGTTCAGCCGGATCGAGGCCGGCGTCTCGGCGGACAGCCCGCTCGCCAGCGCTCGCAGCCGCTCGGTGATGTCCGCCGCGAGCACCCGCAGCCCAACCAGCATGGCGTCGCCTGTGCGCAACCTGCCGGCGTCCAGGCGGGCAACGAGGGCGTCGGCACCGGCGGCGAATACCTCGGTCAGCGCGACGGCGGCGCCGAGATCGGCCGCCTTCTCGGCCAGCGGCGTGCCGGCGAACTGCGCCAACGCGTAGCGCAATGCGCCGAGCGTGCCGGACGTGCCGACTGCGTCCTCGACGTCGCGGAATGTCAGCGCGAGACGCTCGTATGCGGTGCCCGCCTCGCCCAGCATCGCAGAGGTGGGAACCTCGACGCCGGCGAGTGTCAGCAGGCAGTGGCGGGAGGGGCGGAGGGCGTGGAAGCCCGGCATGTCTTCGGTGGTCAGGCCGGGTGTGCCACGTGGGACAATAATGGCGCTGTAGCGCTTGCGGCCGGCCTCCTCGGCGGTGATCGCCAGCACGATGATCGCGTCGGCCGAGGGGCCGTTCGTCACCCACGCCTTCTGCCCGGTGATGCGGTAGCCGCTGGCCGTCCGCTCGGCTCTGGTGGTCAGCAGTTTGGGATGCGCGCCGACCTTGGGCTCCGAGATCGCCACCGCCAGCGCCTTGCCGCGCCACGCCGCGCGCTGGGCGTCCGTGCCGGCGGCCAGGAAATGGCGATAGACGAGATGCCGCCCGCCCCAGACGCTGGATATGCCGAGCAGGCCGGTGCGCTGGACGAGCGCGGCCTTGATGTGCGCGATGGCGGCGTAGTCGGCTGGCGGGTCCAGCAGGCCGGCTTCGGCCATGCCAGGCAGCGGATCGGTCGCCGGATCGGGGCAGGCGGCGAGCCAGGTTTCGATGGGGTCGGACATAGCGGCGGAATCTCGCACGCCGGTCGGTCTTCGCACAGAGGTATCATGGCTGAAGGCGTGCCGCGCGGGTTGGCGGACGATGTGCAACGAAACGTTCCTCAAACTGTCTTGGCACCGAACGAACATCGTTACGGATGTCTCAGTAGAAGGGCACCACCGTTTGCATTTGATCAAAGGAGAGATTGATGCGCCATCTCGTGCTCGGCCTGTTGGCTGCCAGCAGCCTGACTTCGCCCGTGCTGGCTGCACCGGTGCAGACACTGTTCGTGATCGGAATGGAAAACCATAACCTCACGCAGCCGAATCCGAGCTCGTCGCCACAGCAGATTCTTGGCAATGCGGCCGCCCCGTACCTCAACAGCCTGATGACACCCGGAAATGCGAATGCGCAATACACGTCGTATTTCTCGAACATGACGAATGTCGGGCAGGGCATACATCCGTCGGAGCCAAACTATATCTGGCAGAATGGCGGATCAAACTTCGGCGTCGCGACCGACGCGGACCCCTCTTCCGCCGCGCATAATGTCATCAGCCAGCAGAGCTTCACCGGACAGCTGACGCAGAAGGGCATCACCTGGAAGAATTACCAGGAAGACGTCCAATATTCGAGCTCGCCGACCGGGCTGACCAGCGCCTCGGGGAACGGCGCGGTCGCCAACAGCTTCAATGGCTCGACCCAGTACAACTACGCGGTCAAGCACAATCCGGCGGCGTTTTTTACCGACAGTCAGAACCACCCCGTGCAGACCTTCTCGCAGCTCCAGAGCGACCTGACGAACAACACCTATGGCAAATACAATTGGATTACGCCGAACCAGTACAACGACATGCACAGCGCGCTGAGCGGCGGCTTCACCTACAACGGCGTGCACTATACCGGTGACCAGGCCGCCATAGCCCAGGGCGACAATTTCCTGTCGCAGATCATCCCGGACATTGAGGCGACAACGGCGTTTCAGGACGGAACCGCTGCGATCGAGCTGTGGTGGGATGAGAGCGAGGGTGGCGATACCTCTGCGTTCACCATCCCGGAGATCATCATTTCCAAGGATGCGGTGGGAAACGCCTTTGATGTGACCGAGGCGGTGACGCATAGCGGCAGCCTGCTGACAGATCAGGAGATTTTCCAGGTCGGTCAGTGCCTTCTGGCGTCGTGCGGTGCGACGGATTTGTCCGCCGCGTTCCTGCCGGGCTCGATCCCTGACAGTGTCCCGGAACCTGCCAGTCTTGCCCTGCTTGGGGTCGGCATGGCGGGCGTTGGCTTCATTCGCCGTCGGCAACGGGGGTGAGGGGCGATCGCGCGGGAGCCATCGACTTGCGCGATTCTGGGATGATGAGCCGTTCGCGCTGTCAGACGGGCAGGCGAACCCCCTCCAGCAGCCGAATGGCGCCGGAGGGGCAGGCCTGACTCATCTCATGGCCAGACAGGTGCGCCATCCAGTCCGGCGGTTTCCGGCAGGCCGCAGAGCAGGTTTGCGTTCTGCACCGCCTGGCCGGCCGCTCCCTTGCCGAGATTGTCCACCACGCCCATGGCGATCACCAGCTCGCGCTCCGGATCGGCGGCGTAGCTGACGAAGGCGAGGTTCGAGCCAGTTGCCCATTTGGTCTGCGGCGGCCTATCGGTCACGCGGACGAACGCGCGTCCGACATAGAAGCGCCGGGCAGCGTCCAAGCACTGCTCCGTGGTCGCACGGCCGCGGCAGTAGATCGTGACGAGCACGCCACGGGTCATCGGCACGAGGTGCGGCGTGAACACAAGCCCCGCCGCGCTCCCGCCGCTCAGCCGCTCGATGGTTGCGGCCATCTCGGGCATGTGGACGTGCTTCAGCAGGCCGTAGGGCACCAGGTTCTCGTTGCTCTCAGCATAGCCAAATCGGCTGTCGGCGCCGCCCCGGCCGGCACCGGAGATGCCGGTCTTGGCGTCGATGACGATGTTGCCGGGTTCGATCAGCCTGTTCGAGAGGAGCGGCGCCAGAGCGGTCAGGACCGCGGCCGGGAAGCAGCCAGGAGTGGCGACACGGCTCCTCCCCTCGATCTGAGAGGGCCAGACGTCGGCCAGGCCGTACGCCCAGCCCTCGGCGTAGCGATGGTCGCCGCCGAGGTCCACGATCTTCACGGCCTCGGGGACACGCGCCAGAGCCTCGGCCGAGGTGCCCGTGGGCAACGACGCGAACAGCACGTCGAGCTTTGGCAGGGTCGCGGGGTCCCACTTCTCGATCACCAGCCCGGCCAGTTGGGCAGGCACGCCGGGAAAGCGGTCCACCAATCGGCTACCGGCGCTGCCTTCGCCCGCGGCGTAGACAAGTTCGAAGGATGGATGGCCTGCGACGAGGCGCATTGCCTCGCCGCCGCCGAAACCGCTGATGCCGACAATGCCGACGCGTATGCTCATGGTGCTGTCCTGTTGCTGGGATGAAGGCAAAGAAAAACCCCCGGAGCCTGGGGCTGCGGGGGTTCGGAGATGCGGCTGATGCCGCCTCAGGGGTGGGCCGCTACGGGGCGGATCTCACCGGAGAGGGGGTCTGTCTGCACGCAGCCGCGAAAGCCGCCGCTGAGAGGCAGCGACGGCGTCGGCTTGCGGTGCGGATATGAAGGCCACCCATACGGCCGACGTTTAGTGGACCGGCTGAATATCCGTCAACGAGGCTTGTGACCGGCCCCGCACGCCAACGGGTCGGCAACGCTGTTGCGGTGCCACTTCAGAACGGCGACCTGGACGGCATCGGCGTATGCGTCGCGAGCGCCACCAGCGCATCAACGTCCACGTGTTTTTCCAGCGCTTCGGCGAGCTCGTCGAGGGCGCCTTCTACCGAGGCGCCATAGTCGGCGCCTGAGGAGACTCCGCCGATGCGGGCAAGCAGGGCACGGCGGAGCTCGGTGCTGGCGAGCAGACCATGAACGTAACTACCCAGCACGCGGCCATCGGCGCTGATCGCGCCATCGTCTCGAGCGTCGTCGAGCCTCGCGAATGGCCGGCAGCAATCCGCGCCGCTCGTTTCGCCCAAATGCATTTCGTAGCCAGCGAAGGTCTGACCGAGAGCAACGCCGACCGTGTGGCGCAAGGTTTTTCCTGGCGACATGACAGTTTCGACGTCGAGCAGACCGAGACCAGCTACGTCGGACGGACTTCCTTCAAGGCCATCAGGATCGGAGACGCGGCGTCCGAGCATCTGGAATCCGCCGCAGAGGCCGAGGACGCTTCCGCCGCGTCGGTAGTGCGCAGCGATATCGATGTCCCAACCCTCAGCACGAAGGAAGGCCAGATCGGCTATTGTCGCTTTCGATCCCGGGATGACGACCAATGCCGCGGCAGCCGGTATGGGCGTTCCCGGCGGGACCATGATCAGCTCGACGGAAGGCTCTAATCTGAGCGGGTCAAGATCATCAAAGTTGGAGATGCGCGGCAGTACAGGGCACGCGATCATCGTTGGAGCGCAGGAGCCGGACGGGACGCGTTCCAGTACGACGGCATCCTCGCTCGGTAGCCGTGCCACCGCGGCAATCCATGGCACAATGCCAAAGCCGCGCCAGCCGGTCAGCGCCTCGATGTGGCGATAACCGTCCGTGAAGAGAGAGGGGTCGCCCCGGAACTTGTTGATAATGAAACCGTGGATCATCGCGGCGTCCTCGGGGTCGAGGACTGTCTTCGTTCCGACGATTGCCGCGATCACGCCGCCACGATCGATGTCTCCGACAAGCACGACGGGGACGTCGGCGGCCCTGGCGAAACCCATGTTTGCAATGTCACCCGCGCGCAGATTGGTCTCGGCAGGCGAGCCCGCGCCCTCGACCACGACGATGTCGCACTGACGCGAGATGCGGTGGAAGCTTTCCAACACGGGACCGAGGAGCGGCGCCCGGCCGCCGCGAAAGTCGCCGCTGTGGAGCGTGCCGCGAACCTGACCTTGCACAACGAGTTGGGAGGTGTGGTCGGCTTGCGGCTTTAGTAGCACAGGATTCATGTCGCTGTGAGGTTCCACCCCGCAG
>Ga0153954_1001381_pt1 | contig 13239 bp, 11 predicted proteins | sample TSFL038MetaG_FD_102277 | JGI IMG/M metagenome (GOLD analysis project Ga0153954, IMG submission 102277) | Attine ant fungus gardens microbial communities from Florida, USA - TSFL038 MetaG | ecosystem: Host-associated > Fungi > Mycelium > Unclassified | place: USA: Florida, Wekiwa Springs State... | reverse complement strand
TTCATGATCAAGGCGTTCAGCGCGCGGTCGATCGCTTCGCGCCTTTTTCTCTCGGCGGCTTTCTGGAGCACGCTCATTCTCGCGCTGGCGGGGTTGGGACTGAGCGCGCTCAACAAGCAGTGGACCGAGGCCAATTTCGACGATCAGCTCGGGGTGTACCTCAAGGCGCTGATCGCCAATATCGCGGCGCCAACCGATGAAGCCAAGGCCAGTCCGCCGGCGGCGATCGCGCCCCAGTTCGAGCTCGCGTTTTCCGGCTGGTATTGGCAGATCACCCGCAACGATGTGAACCCTCCGGAAATCCGCGCGTCAAAGTCGTTGTTCGCCACCCAACTGCCACCGCTCCCCGCGACCGGCGGCGGTCAAGGAGCGATCCTCAGCGGCTATGTCGTCGGGCCTGGCGCGCATCAATTGAGGATGGTTCAACGGGAGATCGATGCGGGCGATGACGGCCGCTTTCTCGTCCAGGTCGCCGCCAACGCCGACGTGATCCAGGCCCAGGAGCGCAGCTTCGAATTGGGGCTCGCGGCGACGTTCCTGACGCTGGCGCTCGCGCTGATCGGCTCGACGGCGCTCGCGGTCCGATTTGGCCTCAGGCCCCTCAGGGTGCTTCGCGAGGGGGTGGCCGCAATCCGCCGCGGCGAAGCCGAACATATCGCGGGCGAGTTTCCGCAAGACGTCGCTCCCTTGGCTGCTGAGGTCAATCAACTGATCGACGCCAACCGGGAGATCGTCGAGCGGGCGCGGACGCAAGTCGGCAATCTCGCTCATGCGCTCAAAACCCCTCTCAGCGTGCTTATGAACGAGGCGGAGTCCGAGAGCCCAAGCCTGTCGGGAAAGGTGCGCGAACAGACCGAAATCATGCGTCAGCAGGTGACTTTCTACCTCGACCGGGCGCGCGCCGCCGCTCGCGCCAGAACCTTTGGCACCGCCACGGAGGTGAAGCCGGTCGTCGAAGGGCTCGTCCGCACCTATGAGAAGCTGCATGGCGACCGGGCTTTGATCTTCGACGTCGACATGCAGCCGGGCCTCAAGTTCCGCGGCGAGGCTCAGGATCTCACGGACCTGATCGGCAACCTGCTCGACAATGCGGGAAAATGGGCGCGCGAAAAGGTGTCGATCCACGCCGTTCGCGCCGGCGTGGCGGAGGATCGGGACATCGGCCGCTTTCTTGTGGCGCAGATCGACGACGACGGTCCCGGCCTCGACAAGAGCGCCCGCGCCGCGGCCATCGAGCGGGGCAAAAGGCTCGACGAGTCGCGGCCCGGTTCCGGACTGGGCCTCTCGATCGTCGTCGAACTCGCCTCGATCTACGGCGGGTCGCTCCAACTCGATCAAAGCCCGCTCGGCGGCTTGCGGGCGATCTTAACGCTGCCTTGCCTATGAGCCAGAATGTCAGGCCCCCCTACCCGAGGAATTCGATCGATGCGGCAGACCCTTCTCATGATCGCGCTCGGATCGATTGGCCTTGCGGGTTGTCAAAGCCTCGGTTCGAACGGCGCTCCCGCCGTCACCGGCGCCACGACGCCAGCCGGGGCGCCAACCTCAGCCGTCGCGCCGGCGCCGACCGGGATTCCGGCCGCCCCGATCCCGACGGGCGCGGCGCTCGGCGGCGTTCTCGGCGGGCCGATCGGCGCGTCGCTTAGCGACGATGATCGCCAGGCTGCCTGGCAGGCGCAGGTGGGAGCGCTCGATTCCGGCCAGAAGCGCTCGTGGCGCGGGGACCACGGCGTCTTCGGCTTCGTCGAGCCGGGGACCGCGACGGGCGATGGGTGTCGCTCGTATGCGCAAACCATCTACGTCGCCGGCCGGCCGAACCGCGGCAAAGGCGTCGGCTGTCGGCAGCCGGATGGAAGCTGGAAGATGACGAGTTGAGGTTTTGACGAGACCTAAACCTCGCTTTGCGATAACAAACCCCCGACTTTTCCCCCGCGGCCGCCTCAAGGAGCCGCGTTGAGGCTCGTGAATGGTATGGTTCGTCCTGGCGGGAATGGCTGCTCTTGTCGTTCTCGCCGCCCTCTGGCCGCTGCTTCGTCTCTCGCCTGCGCCAAAAGCGAATGGGGCGGCAAGCGAAGCGGCGTTCTATAAGGCGCAACTCGAGGAAATTAAGCGCGACGTCGAGCGTGGGCTCCTGCCGCAAGGGGAGGCGGAGAGCGCTCGCGCTGAGGCCGCGCGCCGCCTGATCGCCGCCTCCGACGCCTCCGAACCGGCGCCGCCAGCCGGGCGCGCCCGGCTCGCCGCTGCGGCGCTGATCGCCATCGGGCTGCCAGCCATCGCTTTTCCCCTTTATGCGCGCCTCGGCCAGCCGACGATGCCTGACGAGCCATTGGCGAGCCGCAAGGTCGCGCCGCAGTCGAATAGCGAGATCGAGGCTGCGGTGGCGGCGGTCGAGGCGCGGCTCGCCGTCAAGCCCGACGACGGTAGAGGCTGGGCGGTGATCGCGCCGGTCTACATGAAGCTCGAGCGCTATTCCGACGCCGCGCACGCCTATGCCGAAGCGCTGCGCATCCTCGGCGAAGATCCCTTGCGACGCGCGGCTTACGGCGAGGCTCTAGTCGCCGCCGCCGGCGGCGTGGTCACGGACGAAGCGCGCCAGCAGTTCGATCGGGCGCTGGCCGAGCACCCCGGCCAGCCGCAGGCGCTCTTCTATGTGGCGCTCGCCGCCGAGCAGGACGGCAAGAAGGCCGATGCGATCAAGGACTACCAATCGCTGCTCGCCGACTCCCCGCCTGAGGCGCCGTGGCGCAACCTGGTGAACGCGCATTTGGCCGCGCTCACGGGCGCGCCAGCGCCGACCGCGGACGCCGCCATTCCTGACGCGCAACGGCCCATGATCGAAGGCATGGTGTCCAAACTCGCGACCCGGCTCGCCAGCAGCGGCGGCGGCGTCGACGACTGGTCGCGCCTTATTCGCGCCTATGCGGTGCTGCATGAGGCGGACAAAGCCAAGGCGGCGCTGGCCAGCGCCCGCAAAGCGCTCGCGCCCGACGCCAACGCGATCGCGAGCCTCGATGCGCTGGCGCGCGATCTTGGCCTCGGAGACGCCAATTGACCCGTCGTGGCCGCCGCCTCGCGCTGATCGCCGCAGCCCTCGCCGTCGTCGGCGCGGCGGCTGGCCTTTCGCTTTACGCGCTGAGCGACAGCATCGTGTTCTTCATGAGCCCCTCCGAAGTCGTCCAGAAGGCGGTCGCGCCCGGCGCACGGCTGCGCATCGGGGGCCTGGTCAAGGTGGGCACGGTCGTTAAGTCCGCCGACCAGAACGTCGCGTTCGTCCTCTCCGACGGTGCGCATGAGCTTAAAGTAACCTACCAGGGCCTGCTGCCGGACCTGTTTCGTGAGGGTCAAGGCGTGGTCGCCGAAGGCGTGCTCACGGCCCCCGGCGAAATGCGCGCCGAGAGCATTCTCGCCAAACACGATGAGCGCTATATGCCGCGCGAGGTCGTCGACGCTCTCAAGAAACAGGGGCGCTGGCAGGAAGGAACGACGGCGGCGACGCAATGATTGTCGAAATCGGCCATTTCGCCCTTGTCCTCGCGCTCGCGGCCGCGCTCGCGCAGACGGTCGTGCCCTTCTGGGGCGCGCGAGCGGGCGACGTCGGGCTCATGACCGTTGGGCGCAATGCGGCCTTGATCCAGCTCGCGCTGATCGCGGTCGCTTTCGCCGCGCTCGTCAACGCGCATCTCACCTCGGATTTTTCCGTCCTCAACGTCGCCGAGAATTCGAACGTCGCGATGCCCACGATCTACAAGATCTCGGGCGTGTGGGGGAATCACGAAGGCTCGATGCTCTTGTGGGTTCTCATTCTGGCGATCTTCGGCGCGCTCGTCGCCCTGTTCGGGCGTGGGCTGCCGGCAAGGCTTCGCGCCGACGCGCTCGCTGTTCAGGGTCTGATCAGCCTCGCCTTCCTCGCCTTCATTCTTTTGACCTCGAACCCGTTCGAGCGCCTGGCGCCCGCGCCGTTCGAGGGGCGCGACCTCAACCCGATTCTGCAGGACCCCGGCCTCGCCATCCATCCGCCGATGCTCTACCTCGGCTATGTCGGCTTCTCGATCGTCTATTCGTTCGCCGCCGCGGCGCTGATCGAGGGCCGCATCGAGGCGGCCTGGGCGCGGTTCGTCAGGCCCTTCACCCTGGTCGCCTGGAGCTTTCTCACGCTCGGCATCGCCGCTGGATCCTTCTGGGCGTATTACACGCTCGGCTGGGGCGGTTTCTGGTTCTGGGACCCGGTGGAGAACGCCTCCCTCATGCCGTGGCTCGCGGGGACGGCCTTCCTCCACTCGGTCGCGGTCATGGAAAAACGCGACGCGCTGAAGATATGGACGATCTTTCTCGCGATCCTCGCATTCTCGTTTTCGCTCCTGGGCACCTTCCTCGTTCGCTCAGGCGTCCTCACCTCCGTGCACGCCTTCGCCAACGATCCGCGTCGCGGCGTGTTCATTCTCGCAATTCTGGCGATGTTCATTTGCGGCTCGTTCGCCCTCTTCGCCTGGCGGGCGCCGATGCTCAAGCAAGGCGGATTGTTCGCTCCGGTGTCGCGCGAGGGCGCGCTCGTCGTCAACAATCTTCTGCTCACGACCGCATGCGCGACGGTGCTGTTCGGCACCCTCTATCCGCTCGCGCTCGAGCAACTGACCGGCGAAAAAATCACGGTCGGCGCGCCCTTCTTCAACCTGACCTGCGGAACGCTCCTGCTCACCGCCTGTCTCGTGGCGCCGTTCGGCTTCTCGCTCGCGTGGAAGCGCGGCGATCTGCTGGGAGTTGTCCAAAGACTGGCCCTCGCCATCATCGTCGGCGTCGTGGCGGCGCTTATTTCCGCTGCATGGCTGAGCGGCGCGCCGATCTTTGCGCCGCTCGCCATGGGGCTCGCGCTCTTCGTCATCCTCGCCACGCTGATCGAAGTCGGCGCGCGCGCGTGGCGCCCGGGGCTTACGGCTGGCGTGGCGCTGAAGCGTTCGCTCGGCCTGCCTTTGTCGTTCTTCGGCGGCGCGCTTGCGCATCTGGGCTTGGGCGTGACCCTGCTCGGCTTGTCTGGCCTCGGCTTCGGCGCCGAGACGGTCGCGACTTTGCACAAAGGCGTGCCCGTTGCGGTCGGACCCTATTCGGTCACGCTGAATTCGGTCGGAGAGCAGGTCGGACCGAACTACAAGGAGACGGTCGCTTCGGTCGCCGTGCGGTCGGGCGATACGGTCGTCGCCGAGATCGCGCCGGCGCGCCGGCAATTCGCGTCCCGTGCTATGACCACGACCCAAGCGGGTCTGAAGACTCTCGGTTTCGGCCAGGTCTATGTCTCGATCGCCGACCCGGCGGCAGACGGCGCAGTGCCCGCCCGTCTTTACTGGAAGCCGCTGGTCACCCTGATCTGGCTTGGCGCCGCCGCCATGGCGCTGGGCGGGGCGCTGTCGCTCGCTGACCGGCGGCTTCGCTTTGGCGTCGCCGCAAGGGCGAGCGCGCGTACGCTCCCGCAACCGGCGGAATAGACGATGCGACGGCTCAGAGGGCGGGCGCTTCTCCTCCTCCCCCTCCTCCTGGCTCTCGCCAGCCCCGCTCTCGCCGTGCAGCCGGACGAGATGATGAAAGACCCTACGCTCGAAGCGCGCGCGCGCTCTCTCTCGAGCGAATTGCGCTGCCTTGTCTGCCAGAACGAATCGATCGACGATTCTGAGGCGCCTCTAGCGCGCGACATTCGCATTCTCATCCGCGAACGCATCGGCAAAGGCGAAAGCAACGACGCCGTGCGCGCCTATCTCGTCTCGCGCTACGGCGATTTCATCCTGCTCAGGCCGCCGTTCAAGCGCGAAACCTGGCTCTTGTGGTTGAGCCCGGTTCTTATTCTGGGGCTTGGCCTCGGAGCCGCGCTGATCGCCCGCCGCCGCGCAGCCCGCATAACGCCGCGCTTAAGCGCCGAAGAGGAAGCGCGTCTCGCGGCGCTGATCGACGGCGATGCGAGCCGCCGCTGACGCCCAACCACGCGCCGTTCGACGCCGCTGCGCGGTCTTCACGGCGGTGTCAGCCCTCATCTCCGCCCTATCGAGTCCGGCGGCAGCGGGTTCATGCAGTCATGACGTCGTAGCGCAAATTCGATTGGGCGAGCGCCAAGCCTGTTGGACCTACCGCGGCTCCGCGACCTCGTTCGTCGGCAAATTCTCGACCGGCCAGACAATCTCGGCGCAAATGACTGGCGAGACAACCGACTACGATCCGCGCAACGGAAGCGCCGCAAAAGTTTCACGGCCCCGCGACCCCAACGTCGAAGGACCGGGCGGATTCTTCTTCGGGGCGCCGGACGCGCCCGGCGTTCTCACCTTCATCGCGCCAGCGACCGGCGCCTATCACTTCAGTTTCTCGCCCTGCGCGATGTGGGGCGAGCCGGGCGTCGTAAAGATCTGCACCCGGTAGGGCGTGAGAGCGAAATGCGCGCCGCTCGAGTCGTCATCCCATCAATCATGACCAGCGCGGAAACTTCAGCGGCGCAAGAGCGCCTCGAGCGGCAGGGCCGTCTTGTACTTCACCTGTTTGAGCGAGAAGCTTGAGCGGATATTTGCGACGCCCTTCGTCTTGGAGAGGCGGCCGAGAATGAATTGCTGCAAGGCGACGATATCGGGCACCACGACCCGCAGCAGATAGTCGGAATCGCCGGTCATGAGATAACATTCCATCACTTCCGGAAACCGAGCTAATGAGGCTTCAAACACGTCCAGCGCCGCTTCGGTCTGCTTCTCAAGCGCGACGCTGATGAACACGCTGATCGAGCCGCCCAGCTTCTGAGGATCAAGCAGGGTCACTCGCCGGGCGATCACGCCGGCCTCTTCCAGTGCGCGGACCCTCGCAAGACAGGGGGAGGGCGAGAGTCCCACGCGTTCGGCGAGCTCGACATTGGTCAAGCGCGCGTCCTCCTGGAGCTCGTTCAAGATGCGGAGATCAATGGCGTCTACGCCAAAAGACGGTGGTTTATGCTTCGATCTGGTGCCCATGCAGCATATTCTGCCCTGTAGACAGGAAATTGCAATGCTTTCGGCAGGATATGCCGACCGCTCCCCTTTATGCTCCTTGTGAAGTCGCCGCGTTCCGGAGAAATTGATCACCGTGACCTACCAGAGTCCGCCGGACATGAAGAACCGCGAAACCGAGACGCCCACCGACGACGATCCCACCGAAACGGAAGAGTGGCTCACCTCCTTCGAGAGCGTTCAGCGGCATGTCGGCGACGAGCGCGCCAAGTTCCTTCTGCAGGCGATCAGCGATAAGGCGAAGGACCTCGGTGTCGTCGCTCGCGCGCAACCGTTTTCTCCCTATCGCAACACCATACCGGTCGAGCACCAGGAACCCTACCCGGGCGACCTCGCCTTGGAGGAGCGCATCACCTCCATCATCCGGTGGAACGCGCTCGCGATGGTTATGCGCGGCAACAAAGCTTATGGGGATCTGGGCGGCCACATCGCGAGCTATGCGTCGGCCGCTGAAATCTTCGAGGTCGGCTTCAATCATTTCTTCAAGGCGGGACCGCCCGGTCAGGGCGACCTTGTTTTCTTTCAGCCCCATTCCGCTCCCGGCGTCTACGCCCGCGCCTTTCTCGAAGGACGGTTGAGCGAGGAGCAGATCGGCGCCTACCGGCAAGAGGTCCGCGGTCGTGGTCTTAGCTCTTATCCGCATCCATGGTTGATGCCGGATTTCTGGCAGTTCCCGACCGGCTCAATGGGCATCGGCCCGATCAGCGCGATCTATCAGGCGCGCCTCTTGCGGTACCTGCGCGACCGCGGCCTCGCCGACACCGACGGTCGGCATGTGTGGGGCGTCTTTGGCGATGGCGAGATGGATGAGCCCGAGTCCATCGGCGCGCTGACCCTCGCCGCGCGAGAGCGCCTCGACAACATCACCTTCGTCATTAACTGCAATCTTCAGCGCCTGGACGGGCCCGTGCGCGGCAACGGCCAGATCATTCAAGAGCTCGAGTCCTTGTTCACCGGCGCGGGCTGGAATGTGATCAAGGTGCTTTGGGGATCGCAGTGGGACATGCTCTTTGCGCTCGACAAGAGCCACATCCTCTTACAGAAATTCTCCGAGACCGTTGATGGGAAGTATCAGACGCTCGGCGCCAAAGACGGTGTGTACAACATCGAACATTTCTTCGGCGAGCATCCTGATCTGAAAGCGCTTGTCGCGCATATGTCGAGCGCCGAGGTCGACGGGCTGCGTCGCGGCGGCCACGACCTTCGGAAACTCTACGCTGCTTTCGCGCAAGCGCGCCAGCATCGCGGACGCCCGACCGTCATCCTGGCCAAGACCAAGAAGGGATTCGGGATGGGCGGCGCGGGCGAATCCCGAATGACCGCTCACCAGGCCAAGAAGCTTGACGTCGAGGCGCTCAAGGCTTTTCGCACCCGGTTTGCTTTGCCTATGGGCGACGCTGATGTCACGGCGGTGAACTTCTACCGTCCGGCGGAGGACAGCGCCGAGCTCACCTATTTGCGTGAGCGGCGCAACGCGCTCGGCGGATATTTGCCGAGCCGATCGCGGACGGCGGCCCCTGTCCCCGTTCCCGAGATCGAAAACTACGCGGAGTTCGCGCTTCGAGCGAACGGCAAGGAAATGTCGACGACCATGGCGCTCGTGCGCATGCTTGGCTCGCTCCTGAGAGATCCTGCGCTTGGGCCCCGAATCGTGCCGGTCGTCGCCGACGAAGCCCGCACATTCGGCATGACAAGCCTCTTCCGGCAAATCGGCATCTATTCGCCGGTCGGACAGCTCTATGAGCCCGAGGACGCGGGCTCGATGCTGTACTATCGTGAATCAAAGGACGGACAGCTTCTCGAGGAAGGCATCACGGAGGCCGGCGCGATTTCGTCCTGGATCGCCGCCGCCACGTCCTATTCCGTAAGCGGCGTCGCTCTGGCGCCATTTTATATCTTCTATTCGATGTTCGGCTTCCAGCGCGTCGGCGACCTCATTTGGGCCGCGGCCGACCAGCGGTCGCGCGGCTTCCTGTTCGGCGCGACAGCCGGGCGCACGACGCTCGGCGGCGAGGGTCTGCAACATCAGGACGGTTCGAGCCACGTTCAAGCGGCGATGGTGCCGAACTGCCGCGCCTATGACCCCGCATTCGCCGGAGAACTGGCGGTGATCGTCGACCACGGCCTTCGCGAGATGATGGAGCGTCAGAACGACAAGTTCTACTACGTCACCGTGATGAACGAGAACTACGCCCAGCCCACCCTGCCACAGGGCGTGGAGGACGATATCATCCGCGGTCTCTACTTGTTCCAGCCCGCTCAAGGCGAAGCGGCGCTGCGCCTCATCGGATCAGGAGCGATCTTGCGCGAGGTGATAGCGGCGGCTGAGCTGCTCAAATCGGATTGGGGCGTCGAGACCGAGATCTGGAGCGCGACAAGCTTCAGCGAGCTTGCGAGGGACGCACAGGATGTCGAGCGCTGGAATCGGCTGCATCCCGCCGAGGCGCCGCGTCAGAGTCATCTCGGAACGCGCCTCAGCGGTTCGACCCCGATCGTCGCCGCGACGGATTATGTCCGCGCCTACCCGCAATTGATCGCGCCTTATCTCGAGGGCCGCTTTGTCGTCCTCGGGACGGATGGATTCGGCCGAAGCGACACGCGTTCGGCGCTCCGCGATTTCTTCGAGGTCGATCGCATCGCCATCGTGCTCGCGGCCCTAGACGCCTTGTCGTCACACGGAACGAACAGCCGCAGCCGCCTCGCCGAGGCAATCGCACGCTACGGCGTCGAGACGGACAGACCTGCTCCGTGGACGTGCTGAACGCCGATCTCACGGTTTATCGAAGCGGGTCGCATGGCTCGCGACCGCCCTTCCCGCCCCGCTAGCGGCGGAGCGGCATCGCGACAGGACGCATGGGCGCCCCCGTCGCGCCCCGCAACCGGATGCACGCGCCGAAGAACGCAAACTCGTAGACCTTGTCCTCAGCCAGTTCCTCGAGATTGGCGATTTCAAGGATAGGCACGCCGGCTTCCGCCAAGAGATAGGTATGGACAACCTGCCAATTCTCGGGATCGGCGGACGGGGCCTGCTCGAGGCTATGATTGTCGGCGCCGACGACGATCGCGCCGGCCTTGGCGAGAAACTCCGCGCCCTCGCGGTTGAGGCCGGGCGGGTTCGGCAGATAGGTGGCGCGATCCGGCCATAAGCGCATGCGGCCTGTGCGGACGAGCACGACGTCGCCAGGGCGCAATTCCACGCCCTGATGTTTGAGGCAACCGCGGAGGTCCTTCTCGCCGATCCCATAGCTCGGCTCCAACACGTCGACGCCCAGCATCCCGGCGATGTCGAGCATGATTCCGCGCGCCACAACGGGCGGATGCTTGTCGGCGCCGGCCTTGCGCCAGGCCCGGCTGCCGAGATGCTCGTCGACAGCGTAGCCGTTGAAGACACGGCCATTGTAGCCGAAGTGATTGAGCGCATCGATGTGAGTGCCCGTATGGGTGTACATCGAGATCGAATCGCCGGAATAGGAGACGAGGTCGTTGCCGGCCTTGCCGACGCGCATGATGTCGTCGGCCTGCTCCCCGCGCGGCGTATGGGTCATCCAGATCTGGTAGGGCTGATCTTCGGCGCCGAACCAGCCAGGCATGCCGACGAAATTGTCGACCGATAGATCGTAGATCTTGCTTGGATCGGCGTGATCCATGATCGCCTGGCGCGATGAGGCGTCGATGAGGTTGAGCATGCCGATCTCGTCGTCCGAGCCGAATGGGCTTTGCGTCGCCTTGCGGAAGGCGGACGCGTGGGCGGCGATGCGTGATTTCATCGCGGCCGTCACATAGCAGTCGTTGCACATGGCTTACTCCTCCGCTCTCGCCGATCCTTCTTGCGCGCTTCGCCCCAGCACCCGCGCGCGAAGCCCCTCGACGGCGCTGCGCGGCGTTGTGATGACGGGCAAACCGGTGCTTGCCGCGACGCGGTCATAAGCCCGGGCGAGCGAAAACTGGCCGAGGATGATCGCGTCGACATCGTCGACCAATTGTAAAGCGGCGTCCGCGACCAGGAGATCGTGACGGTCGCTGTCTTGTGCTTTGAGCGCTTCGAGAGCGCCCGCGGCCGTTACGCTCCGGATCGCCACGTCGCGGCCGCGCTCCCTTGCGATGGCGCTGAGTTCGTCCTCGAGCTGCGAGCGGGAAGGCTCGAAGGAGACGACAATCCCAAGCCTGGCTCCGATGCGCAGCGCGGCTTCGAAGGCCGCCTCGTTAGGCCGCAGCACCGGAACCGGGGCCGCCGCCTTAACAGCGTCGATGGCCGGGCCGAAGGCGGAGCACGTGAACAGGATCCCGGCGGTGCGCCCTCCCTTGCCGACGCTGCTCGCCGCATAGTCCGCAAGCGTGCGGAAGCGCGTCATCATCGGTTCGTCGAGCCGCCCAGCTTCCGCCCGGTCGACCGCGAGCGAGGTGTCGAGCAGATCGAAGGCGAAGGCCTCTGGCCAATAATGCGCGAAAGCCTCCCTCGCGGGATGAACGGATTCCTCAAGCGCGTGAATGAGGGCGACCCGCGCGACACCGTCAGCCACGGCCATGGCCGACCTGCCCACGCGCGGCCATCACGCGGATGATCGCCTCGTCTCGCGCCGCTTCGAGTTCGGCCACCGAGCGTCCGGCCGTCTCCACAGCCATTCCCTCAACCAGCATGGCGCGAACCTCGGGCGTCAGGCTCGGCGCGCCCAGGGTCGCCCAGCGCCGCTCCTGGCTGGCGCCAAGATGCTCGAGATAGTGCGCCATGCCGCCTGCACCTCCACCAAGGTGATAGGCCATATGCGCGCCAATCACCGACCAGCGCAGTCCTGGCCCGTTGACCAGCGCGGCGTCAACGCTCGATAGGTCGGCGATGTCCTCGGCGACAATGCTGACCGCCTCACGCCACAGGGCTGAGGCGAGGCGGTTCGCGATGTGGCCCACGGCGTCTTTCTTGAGCTCAACGGTCGTACGCCCGAGCGCCTGATAGAAACGCACGGCGCGTTCGCGGACTGCACCGTCGCGCGCATAGATCTCGACGAGCGGCATGATATGCGGAGGATTGAAGGGATGGGCGGTGATGAGACGCAACGGCCGCGTCATGTCCCGTGACAGCTCCGACCAGGTGAGCGAAGACGTGCTGCTGGCGATCACCGCGTCGGGCGGCGCCGCCTTTTCGATGCGGCCATAGAGCTCGCGCTTGAGCGGCACGGATTCGGGCGCGTTTTCCTGGATCCAGGAAGCCTGGGCGACGGCTGCCTCCGGGGTCGCGGCGACGCGGATGCGTCCATCCGGTTTTCCGCCCTGCCCGTTGATCTCTCGCACGTGACGACGCGCCTTTTCGACGCGTTCGAGCAATGACGCCGGCGCCGGAGGCGAGGGATCCCATACCGTGACGTCATGGCCGTAGGCCGTGAAGAGCGCCGCCCAACTCTCTCCGATCAGACCGCAGCCGACGATCGCTATCGCTTCAGACGTTTCCGACATGGTTCCCTTGTCCCAGGCGCCGCTCCACATTCGCCTTGTCCAGCTCCATTATGGCAGGCGCGCCAGCGGAATTGAAAAGATCCCGTCGGCTCCACACTCGACATGGACGCGGCTAAAAATTCAGCCTTTGTTCTTCCTTGATCCATTCAACAACATCGGGCAAGCAAGGAGTTCACGGGCGATGACGATTTGCTTTGGCCGCGCCCTCCGACGATAGCGCGCCTCGCCAATCGTCACCGAACGAGATGAGGCTACGAAAAGAAGGTTCCGAGTGGACTCGCCGATGAGCCAGCACGACAAACCCGCAGAACGGCCCCCTCTCAACATCCGCGAGGTCGCGCGCGCCGGGAAGATCTATTCGTTGGCCGTCGATCGTTTTCCGGGCATGCCGCTCTTTCCCGGTCACCCTCCGTTTCAGGTGCTGACCTATCGATCGCCTCAGGGAATTCGCGTGTCGGGCGCGCAGCCCTGGGGGCCCGGCAACGAGGTCCGCCTCGGCTACATGTGCGAGTATGTCCTCGCGACCTCACATTCCGGCGCGCATATCGACGCGCTCGCCCATATGACCATTGGCGAGGACGACCATTGGTTCTGCGGCGCGGCGGCCACCCATCTCGGCGACTCTGGTCCGATCGCCGGAGATGCGACCGCCATCCCCCCGATCTGGACGCGCGGAATCCTGTTTGACGTCCCGCGTCATCGAGGCGTGCAGTCCCTCGCGCGCGGCGAAGCGGTCTCGGCCGACGAGTTGCAAGCCATAGCGCGCAAGAGCGGCCTGGAGCTC
>Ga0153954_1001380_pt1 | contig 13241 bp, 8 predicted proteins | sample TSFL038MetaG_FD_102277 | JGI IMG/M metagenome (GOLD analysis project Ga0153954, IMG submission 102277) | Attine ant fungus gardens microbial communities from Florida, USA - TSFL038 MetaG | ecosystem: Host-associated > Fungi > Mycelium > Unclassified | place: USA: Florida, Wekiwa Springs State... | reverse complement strand
TGGGCAAAGAAGAAGCCGCAGCCCGCGTAGCTTCACCCGGCCGCGCGCGCGGGCTCGGACTTCTCCGCCAGGCGCTCGCGCACGAGGGCCGCGACCGCCATGGTGTCGACCTTGCCGGAACCGAGCATCGGCAGCTTCTCGACCACCCAGACGTCGGACGGGATCATCAGGTCGGATGCGTGCCGGCTCTTGGCGAAGACCTGGAAGGCCTGACGCGTCGCATCCTTCTGCTGCGTCATCAGGATGAGCCGCTCGCCCTTGCGCGCGTCGGGCACGCCGACACAGGCCGAGGGTGAATCGGGCCACAGATCGCACGCCAACGCCTCGACGGCGGCGAGCGAGACCATCTCGCCGCCGACCTTGGCGAAGCGCTTGGCGCGGCCTTTGATGGCGATGAAGCCTTGCTCGTCGATGGTGACGATGTCGCCGGTATCGTGCCAGCCTTCCTCCGGCGGCTCGAGCACGCCGGGACGCTCGGCCCTGAGATAGCCGAGCATGACGTTCGGTCCGCGCACATAGAGGCGTCGCCCTTCCTCCACGCCCTCGACCTTTTCGAGCCGCGCCTCCATGCCCGGCAGGATGCGGCCGACGGTGCCGAACTTGTTGTACATCGGCGTGTTGGCGGCGAGCACCGGTGCGGCCTCGGTGACGCCGTAGCCTTCGAGAATGCGGACGCCGAACTTTTCAAGATAGATCTTACGAGTCGATTCGCGGACCGGCTCGGCGCCGGCAATGATGTAGCGCAGCGAGCGGAAGTCATAGGGATGCGCCACCCGCGCATAGCCATTGAGGAAGGTGTCGGTGCCGAACATGATCGTCGCATTCACGCCGTAGATCAGTTCGGCGACGGTGCGATAGTGAAGCGGCGACGGGTAGAGATAGGTGCGCACCCCTGCCACCAGCGGCAGCACCTGCCCGACCGTGAGGCCGAACGAGTGGAACACGGGCAGCGCGTTGAACAGCTTGTCCCGCGGGCCGAAGTCGATGTGCGCGGCGACCTGCGCCGCGTTGGCCAGCATGTTGCGATGGGAGAGCACGACGCCCTTCGGCACGCCCTCGGACCCCGACGTGAACAGGATGGCGGCCCAGTCGTCGGGCTTGCGCGCGACCAGTGGCTTGCCTGCATTCAGCAGTCCACGGATCTTGTCGGCTCTGGTGATGGTCGGCCGGATATCCTCGAGATAGACGAGCTTCACCTCCTTCTCGATCGCCGCCACGAGGTTCGTGAGCTTGCCCTTCTCGATGAACGTGCGTGACGTGAGGACGGTGTCGATCTGTGCCGCCTTGCAGGCCGCCAGGATATTGGCGGCACCGGCGGTGAAATTGATCATGGCCGGCACCCGGCCCGCGGACATGAGCCCGAGCACCGTCACCGCCGCGCCATTGGCGTTGGGCAGCATGACGCCGATGGCGCGCCCTTCCGGCGCGAGCGGCATCAGCTTGGCGCCGAGCACCGCACTGCTCAGCAGGAGCTTCTTGTAGCTCAGCTCCCCGGTCACGGGATCCTCGACCGCGATGCGGCCGCGGCCGTACTGGTCCGCCGCCTGCAGCACGGCCTCGACCACGGTACGATCGGTCGAGGTGGTCCGGAAGACGAGATCGGACATGATGCCGTAGAGCTCGGCACCGGCCGCCAGCCGGCGCTTGCGGCCCTTGAGCTCGGGATCGACGGTAAGCTCGACCGGTTCGAGGATGGTGACCTTCACCTTGGGGAACCAGCGCCGGCGCACCTGGTCCGACGACAGCCGGCTGAAGGGCGTCTGCTCGAGCCCTTCGATCCGTACCGGCACGATCTCGGCCGCGGACTTGTCCGCGATCATGGCGGCGCCGTCATAGACCTTCATCAGGCTGCCGGTGACGGTGATGCGCCCTTCGGGGAAGATGATGAGCGCGTTCCCGGCCTTGACCGCATCGATCAGGGAGCGGACCGCCATCGGCTTGGTGGGATCGAGCGGCATCGCGTTGGTCAGGCTCGCGAACGGCCGCACCCACCAGCGCTTGGCAATACCCACGTCGATAGCAAAGACCGGCTTGCGGTCGCTCAGCGCCAGCGCGAGCCCGGCATCGAGGAAGCTCACGTGGTTGAGCGCGATGATGACGTTGGAGCCGGCTTTGTTGAGGTTCTCGATGCCGACCACGTGCATGCGGAACAGCGTCCGATAAAGGATCGAGAGCGCATCCGCGAGCACGTTCGTGGGCATGGTGCGGCCGATGGCGACGGCGACCAGCAGACAGCACAGGCCGATCAGCAGAAACAGCTGCGAGGTGGTCATGCCCGTCATCTGCAGGATGGCCACGATCACGGTGCTGCCGGCCATGAACGCGGCATTGAGGACATTGACCGCGGCCACCACGCGGGCACGGCGGTCGGCGCCCGCCCAGGCCTGCACGGCCGCAAAGGTGGGCACGATGAACAGCCCGCCGGCGATGGCGAGGCCGGCCAGGTCGATCGCGAAGCGGACGCCGCGGCCCGACTGGAAGATCGCGAAGTAGCCGGAGAGGCCGCGAATGGGCTGGGCACTCAGGGTCGACCAGCCGAGATCGAGTGCGAACAAGGCGAGCAGCACGGCCCCGAGCAGCGTCGGCAGCAGGACGATGCGCCCGGCCGCAAGCCAGGCCGCGAGGCCGGAGCCGATCGCGATCGAGACCGAGAACACCGCGAGACAGGTCGTGACCACATCCTCGTTGCCGCCGAGCACGTTCTTCACCAGCGCCGGCATCAGCGAGAGCGCGACCGCGCCGACGAGCCAGAACCAGCTCGTCACCAACGCGCCCCACCAGAGGCGGCGATCCTCGCGCAGGAATTTCAAGAGCCCGCCCGTCGACGCCAGGATGTTCTTGTGCACCGTAAGATCGGGAGCGGCCTCGCCGGTGCGCGGAATGAACAGGCTCGCGCCCCAGCAGAGCAGGGCGAACACGATCATCAGAAAGGCGAAGCGGGCCGGATCGCCGCCGTTCTTGGCGGCGATGCCGCCGACGATGGTGCCGAGCAGGATGGCAATGAAGGTCGCGCCTTCCACCAGCGCGTTGCCGGCGGGCAGCTCGGAGCGCTGCAGATGGTCGGGCAGGATGCCGTACTTGATCGGGCCGAACAGCGAGGCGATCACGCCGAACAGGAACAGTGCGAGGAACAGGAGATGGATCGAGTGGGTGGCAAAACCGATGACGGCAACGAGCGCCACGCCGATCTCGGCAAGCTTGAGCCGCCGCGCCACGATCGCCTTGTCGTACCGATCGGCGAGCTCGCCGCCCAAGGCCGACAAGAAGAAGTAGGGCGCGATGAAGACGGCGGCCGCCAGCGTGATCAAGGCCTCGGCTTCGGAGCCCCCGATGTGAAACAGGATGAGAAAAACCAGAGAGTTTTTGAGGAAATTGTCGCTGAAGGCCGAGAAGAACTGGGTCCAGAACAGGGGCGCGAAACGCCGTGTCGTGAGCAGGGACGAGGACATTGGGTTTTTCCGATGATTCGAGCAGGCTCGGCGGTCCGCTCGCTATAATCCAAAAGACGACAATTGGGGCAAAACGTTATGGCCCGGTCGCAGCGGCGAAATCGTGCCGATGCATGGCTAAAACCGCAAGCGCCAAAAATCGGCGCCAATCGTTCCCGCGGCCCTTACAAAACGGGCGGCCCGAGGCCGCCCTTCAATGGAGTCCCACTCTAAAGTCGCGATAGTCGCGCCATCTCGGATCGCGAACGGTCATTATCCGCGCAGGCTCCGCGGCTCACCCGACTGCATCATGATGGCGGCCAAGCTCAAGCCAATCGCAGCCGCCGCGGCGAAAACGAACAGCGAGATCCACACGGCGCAGTTCCCTCTTTCTGCCTTGACGTCGCCAGTTCTCTGTCAAGCCGGCAATCAACGCCGTGCCAGGCCGTTCTGTTCCTGGAACTTTACTCCCTGTGGGGGTATTATGTGACCTTTTCGGAGAAAAAATCGCTGCGGCACCCCAAGTATACCGCGTTCGCACAACCAAGCAGCCGCACGTGGAAAAGAGCACAACCTCGGATGCCCGTAGCGTCCGCGCGCCGCGCCGGTACTTTTGACGCGCTCCAATGAATGCGCAAGTATCGCGCCCCGCGGCCGCTTTCCGTGTTCTCCCTCCTCCTTGGCCGCCCTACCGAGGTAGTCCGTGCCCACCAGTTCGCCAGACCTGACGACAGGCGCGCGCGCCGCGCCTTCCGTAATGAAGACGCGTGACCGCAAGCGCATTGTCTACACTTTGCGAGGACACCAGAACGGCGCGCCCAACGCCGGGATCGTGCTCGTCCACTCGCTCGCCATGGATCGCGCCTTCTGGCAGCCGGTCGCCGAGCGGCTCGCGGCCGAGATGCCGGTGCTCACCTTCGACTGTCGCGGACACGGCGCCTCCGACAAGGCGGCCGGCCCCTACTCCGTCGGGCTGTTTGCGGACGACCTTGCCGACCTGCTCGATCACGTGGGCTGGACGTCGGCACTGGTTGCAGGCGCATCCATGGGCGGCTCCGTCGCGCTTGCGTTCGCGGCCGCATATCCACAGCGCGCCCTGGGGCTTGGCCTGATCGACACGACCGCCTGGTACGGGCCGCAGGCCCCGGAGCAATGGGCCGAGCGCGGCGCGCGCGCCGCGAAGGACGGAATGGCAACATTGGTCGAATTCCAGACCACCCGCTGGTTCGGCGACACATTCCGCGCGCGACGCCCCGACATCGTGCGGCAATGCGTCGACGTGTTCCTGCGCAACGACGTGAAGGCCTATGTGGAGACCTGCCGCATGCTCGGCGCGGCCGATCTGCGCGCTGAATTGCCGCGCATGACCATGCCCACCGCCATCGTCGTCGGCGACGAGGACTATGCGACACCGGTCGCCATGGCAGAGGCGATGCATCATGCTATCAAGGGATCGACGTTGACGGTTCTTGCGGGCGCCCGCCACCTCACGCCACTCGAGGTCCCCGATCGCATCGCCGACGAATTGACCACCCTGGCCAAGCGGGTAAAGGAACACGCATAGCAACGGGCGCGCAGCAATCATGAAATTCACCGGCGACATCTTCATTCCGGCGCCGCGGGACGCGGTCTATGCGAAGGTGCGTGACGCGCGCTTCTTCGCCTCCTGTGTCGACGGCGTGTCCGAGCTCAATGAGATTGATCCCGACCACTACACCGCGGTGCTGGAAACCAGGGTCGCGTACCTCAAGTTCAAGTTCAACGTCACGGTCGAGGTGGTGCGGGCGGAGCCGCCGACCGAGATCGAAGCCAAAGTGGAGGGCACGCCGCTTGGAATCGTCGGCAGGCTGACCGCCACGTCGCTCACGCGGCTGGCGGACGACGCCGGCGGGACCAAGGTCAGCTACGAGATCGAAGCCGCGTTGACCGGGAAGCTCGGCAGCCTCGGCCAGCCGGTGCTGCGCTCCAAGGCGAAAGAGATGGAACGGATATTCACCGAGCGCATGCGCTCAGCCTTCGCCGGAGGATCGTAGAACAGGACACGGCTCGACCCGGTCCGCGCCAAGCCTTATACATCAAGCTCTATACATACGGCCTTATACATACAGATCGGATACAACAGGACGGTCGGAACGACATGATCCCCTTCGAACTCCTGGAGCCGGCCTCCCTGCACGAGGCGATCTCGCTGCTCGATCCCGATGACCCGACCGTGCGCCCGATTGCCGGCGGCACGGCGCTGATGTTGATGATGAAGGCGGGCGTGTTCCGGCCGGCGCGGCTGGTCAGCCTGCGCAAGCTCGGCAACCCGTTCTCGCAGATCGCGGTCGGTGCCGACGGGCATGTCACGATCGGCGCCATGACGCCGCTCGCGATGGTCGAGCGCTCGCCCGAGGTCGCGCAAGCAGCGCCCGTCATTCCGCGCGCGATGCGTCGCCTTTCCAACATCCGGGTGCGCAATGTCGCCACCGTCGGCGGCAATCTCGCCCATGGCGATCCGCACATGGACCTGCCGCCGATCCTGATCTCGCTCGGCGCCGAGATCACGGTGACCGGGCCGCAGGCGAACGGCAAGACCAGCGAGCGCACCATCGCGGTCGAGGATTTGTTTGCCGGCTATTACGAGACGGTGCTGGCAAAGAACGAGCTGATCACGGCGTTGCGCATCCCGCCGCAGGGCAAGTCGCGCGCGGCCTACATGAAGGTGACCACCGGCTCGGCGGAAGACTGGCCGGCGCTCGGGGTCGCGGTCAAGCTGGAGGCCGAAGGGTCGGTTGTGAAATCGGCGCGCGTGGTGGTCAGCGCCGCAACCGAAAAGGCGACGCGCCTGACGGCCACCGAACAGGTGCTGACGGGAGCGACCATCGACGACAAGGCTTTGGCGCGCGCCGGTGACGCAGCGGCCGACGAGGTCGAGTGCATCTCGGATGTCCGCGGCTCCGCCCCCTACAAACGCGAGCTCGTGCGCGTCTACGTCGGGCGGGCAGTGCGGGAGGCCCTCAATCCGAACGGAGCGGCGCACTAATGGCGACGACAACCATCCCCGCCGGCCCGGTCGGCGCGCAGGTCGGGCGCTCGCTGCCACGGCTCGAAGCCCGCGAGAAGGTGACGGGCCGCGCCGAATACACCCACACCATGCGCCTGCCCGGCATGCTGCACGCCAAGATCGTCCGCAGCACCATGGCGCACGCCCGCATCAAGTCGATCGATACCAGCGAGGCGAAGGCATTCCCCGGCGTCTATCGCGTGATCACATCGGAGGACGTGCGCAAGGTCATCCCGGAGCCTTATTACGGCCCGGCCTTCCACGACCAGCCGATCCTCGCCATCGACAAGGTCCACTATGTCGGCGAGCCGGTGGCGGTCGTGCTCGCCTCCGATCCGCACGTGGCGGAGGAGGCGGCGCAGCTGATCGTCGCGGAATACGATGAATTGCCCGCGGTGTTCGACGAGGTCGAGGCCGCCGAAAACAAGGTGCTGGTGCACGAGGAGCTCAAGCCTGCCGGCACCTTCGCCGACCTCAAGCATCTCAAGGGCCGCAAGGGCACCAATACCGCGCTCGACTTCCGGCTGCGGCGCGGCGATGTCGACAAGGCCTTCGCCGAGGCCGCCCACGTGTTCGAGCACACGTTCCGCACCCAGAAGGTCCTCCACCTCGCGCTCGAGCCTTTTGCGTCGATCGGCGATTTCAAAGAGAGCAGCATCACCATCTACAGCGGCGCGCAGGGGCCCTCGTTCGTGCGCACCGAGATCGCGCGGCTGCTGGGCTGGCCGGAGAACAGGGTGCGCATCCGCGTGCCCTATCTCGGCGGCGGCTTCGGCGGCAAGCTCTACATCAAGCTCGAGGCGCTGGCGGCAGCGCTGTCCATGATCGTGCGGCGCCCGGTGAAGGTCGCGCTCAGCATGGAGGAGCAGTTCTATACCATCACCAAGCATCCCTCGACGTTCCGCATCAAGTCGGGCGTCGACAAGGACGGCCGCATCATTGCGCGCAAGTGCGAGGTGTACTGGAACGGCGGCGCCTATGCCGATATCGGTCCGCGCGTGACGCAGAAATCGGGCTTCACCGCGTCGGGCCCCTACGACATCGACAACGTCTCGATCGATTCCTACGCGCTCTACACCAACCTGCCGCCGGCAGGCGCGCTGCGCGGCTTTGGCATCCCGCAGCTGGTCTGGGCCTATGAGAGCCACACCGACATGGTGGCGCGCGCGCTCAAGATCGACCCGCTCGAGTTCCGCCGCCGCAACCTCCTGCGCGAAGGACGCCCGCAAGCGACCGGCACGATCCTCGAGAACACCAAGCACGAGGCCGCGCTCGAACGGGTGGCCGAACGGCTCAATTGGAGCAAGCCGCTGGAGCGCGGAACCGGCAGCGTGCGCCGCGGCCGCGGTCTCGCCGTGGCGATCAAGGCTGTGATCGCGCCGACGACCTCGGTCGCCTCGGTCAATATCTCCGCCGACGGCAGCACCACGCTCTATTGCGGCACTGTCGACATGGGCCAGGGCTCCGACACCGCCATGGCGCAGATGGTAGGCGAGGTGCTCGACATCCCGGCGGAAAGCGTGCGGGTGGTGCCGCGCGACACCGACATCACGCCGTACGACATGGGCACGCTCGGCTCGCGCTCGCTGTTCCACATGGGCCACGCGGTCCGCCTCGCGGCCGAGGACGCCCGCGCCAAGATCAAGGCACTGGCGCGCGACGTGGGTGAGCCCGAGGGCAGCAACATCCCGCTCGCCGATCTGTTCAAGAAGAAATACGGCATGCAGGCCGGCAACATCATCGGCACCGGCATCTACAAGCCCGACTATGTGCCGCCGGACGCGACCACCGGGCTCACGCCCAATGCGACGCCGTTCTGGATGTGCTCCGCCGCCGGCTGCGAGGTCGAGGTCGACACCGAGACCGGGCAGGTCCGCATCCTGCGGCTGATCAACGTGGTCGACTGCGGCAAGCCGGTGAACCCGAAGATCGTGGAGACGCAGATATCGGGTGCGTCGTTGATGCAGCTCGGCTTCACCTTGTTCGAGAAGATGCACATCGACGCCGGCCAGGTGACCAACGCCTCGCTCGCCGACTACAAGATTCCCGGCATCTTCGACGTGCCGGGCGCGATGGAGAACGAGGCGGTCACCGCCGTGCAGTCGAACGGACCGTTCGGCGCCAAGGGCGTCGGCGAGACCGCGACCTTCTGCGTCTCACCGGCCATCGCCAATGCCATCGAGGACGCTTGTGGCGTACGGCTGACCGAGCTGCCGCTCAATGCGGAAACGGTGTTCCGTGCATTGCGCGAGAGAGACAACAAACCGCTGGGCGAGGAATAGGTGACGCGATGACCCGCACGATCAGTTTCACGCTCAACGGCGAGCCGGTGGCGGCGGAGATCAAGCCGCACCACAATCTCGTCGAGGTCCTGCAGCGCGAGTTCAATCTGACCGGCGCGCGCGAGAGCTGCGGACAAGGCATGTGCGGCTGCTGCACAGTGCTCGTGAACGGCACCGCCGTCTCCGGCTGCCTCTTTCTCGCGGCCTTCGCCGACGGCGCCGAGGTGCGCACCGTCGAGTCGCTTGCCAACGGCAGTGCGCTGAGCCCGGTGCAGGAAGCCTTCATCGAGGCCGGCGCCTTCCAATGCGGCTACTGTACCCCCGGTTTCGTGCTGATGACGACGCAACTGCTCGACCGGTTCCCGGACCCTGACGACGACCAGATCAAGCACTATCTCTCGGGAAACCTCTGTCGTTGCGCCGCCTACCCGGAGATCATCAATGCGGTGAAGATCGCCGCACAGAAACGCAAGGCCGGGAAGGCCGCCTGACCGCCGCGCCGGAGATCGGCGACGGCTCGCAGACAACCGGGTCGCGCAGGGACCGGATCCCCGCGACGGCCCGAAAAAGTGTATCGGTTCCAACCATGAGCGTTGCACCCCTGCATGTCGAAACCGACGTCCTGATCATCGGCGCGGGCGGGGCCGGCATGTACGCGGCGATCGAAGCCGCGCGTGCCGGTTGCGACGTGTTCCTCCTCGACCGCAGCCTGATCGGACGCGGCGGCGCCACGGTGATGGCGCAGATGACCGTCGCAGTGGCGCTCGGCTCGGAAACGCCGGATCATTGGAGCCACCATCTCGACAACACGCTGGAGGCAGGCCGCGGCCTGTGCGACGAGCGTCTGGCGCGGCTCCTATGCGAGGAAGGCCCGCACTGTATCCGTGAGATGGACGACTGGGGCGTCGGCTGGGCGCGCAAGGACGGCCGCATCACCCAGGCCTTCGCCCCCGGTCACGACCGGCCGCGCTGCGCCTACGTCGACTTCCTCAACACCGGCCCGGCGGTCTCGAAGACGCTGCGCCACATCGTGACCCACACCAAGAACATCCGCAGGGCTGGCGATCTCATCGTCGTCGACCTCGTGCACAGCGGCGATGAAGTGGTGGGTGCGGTGGCCTTGCATCTGCCTACCGGCGCGCCGGTCACCATCGCCGCCAAGGCCACGATCGTGGCCACCGGCGGGCTGACGCGGCTCTACCGACGCAACAGCGCGTCGAGCAATATGGGCGGCGACGGCTATGCGCTGGCGTTGCGCGCGGGCGTGCCGCTGATCGACATGGAGTTCGTGCAGTTCTTCCCGATCGGGCATCTGGCGCCGCGGCTCATCGGCATGGATCCGATCATGTGGGATCCGTTCCGCTACAAGCTCGGCGGCAAGCTGCTCAACCGCGACGGCGAGGAATTCACCTCACGCTACGGCTCGAGCGAGGACGGGCGCTACGTCACCACGCGCGATGTCGCGACCTACGCCATCGTCAAGGAGGTGGAAGCGGGCCGCGGCTCGCCCCACGGCGGCGCCTATCTGAGCTTCCAGCATCGTTCGGAGAGCGAGCTGCGGGCGGCGTTCGGTCCGGTCGTCGACCGGCTCGCGAAGAACAACATCGACCTCACCAAAATGGCGGTCGAGGTGGCGCCGATTGCGCATTACCACATGGGGGGAGTGGTTGCGGACGAGCGCATGCAGACCGAGGTGCCGGGCTTCCTGGTCGCGGGCGAGGCGGTCGGCGGCGCCAACGGCGCCAATCGGCTTTCCGGCAACGCCATCACCGAGGCGGTAGTGTTCGGACGGCGTGCCGGGTTGACGGCTGCCGAGCGCGCGAAGGCCATGCCGAAGCAGGCGTTCGACCCGCAGGCGGCGCGCGCCACGACCGAGCTGCTTACAAGCTGCGCGCCGCGCAAGGACATCAACACCGCGGCCATGATCGCCCAGCTGCAGGCGGTGATGTCCGACGATGTCGGCCCGTTCCGTACCGAGGCGAAGCTCACGCGGGCGCTCACGGCGATCGAGGACATGACGAAAGCCGTGGGCGAGCGGCCGATCGGCAGCGGCGGCGCGTTCGATCTCGTGCTGCAGGACTGGCTCGACCTGCGCAACATGCTGACGGTGGCGCGCACCGTCACCGTCGCGGCGCTGGCGCGCACGGAGAGCCGCGGCGCCCACCAGCGCGAGGACTTCCCCGGCATGCTGCCGCAGTGGCACCTGAACCAGCTGGCGCGGCTCGACGCCGACGGCATCGCACTCACGCAAGTCCCCATCACCGCACAGGCGGCCGCACAATGAGCCTCACCGCACAACTCAAGGTGTGGCGCGGCGACAAACCGGACGCCGGCGAATGGGAGCACTACGAGGTTCCGTTCGAGCCGGGCCAGTCCGTGCTCGACGGACTGCGCTGGATCCGCGCCAACCGCGATCCGTCGCTTGCCATCCGCTTCTCCTGCATCAACGCCAATGCATGCAAGGAATGCATGCTGGAGCTCGACGAGAAGACGGTCTACGCCTGCACCGCGCGCCTCGAAGCACGCGAGATGACGCTCGCGCCCCTCTCCAACAAGCCGCTGGTGCGCGACCTCGTCACCGAGATCGCGCCGCCGGCGGAACGCTTCGGCAGGTCGGCTTAGTCGCGCGGGTCTTGCCGTCGTCGCGATCCGCGCGTAACCCAATGTGCGCTTAACCCAATATGTAAGCGCCTCGCGCATGGCCGCGCGCCGATCCAACCGACGAAGAGAACATCAAGGCATGTACCAGACTCGAAAAGCAGACATGTCGGTCGAACGCAAACCCACCGCCTTCGGCGATCTGCGCGGCTGGATTGCCGCGCTCAAGGCGCAGGGCGAGCTGCAGGAGATCAATGGCGAGGTCGATTGGAACCTCGAGCTCGGCACCATCGTGCGGCTGGCGCAAGGGCCCGGCACCGGCAAAGCCATGCTGTTCAACAACATCAAGGACTACAACACGCAAGAATCGCGCTGCCGGCGCATTTTCAGCTCGTCCCTCAACAGCTACCGCCGCATCGCCATGATGATGGGGCTGCCGCCGGATACCCATCCGCGCGAGCTGGTAAAGATCGGCCGCACCATTCTGGCGGGCGCCGTCCCCCCGAAAGTCGTCGCCACCGGGCCGGTGAAGGAGAACATCGTCACCGGCAAGGACATCGATCTCTATCAATTGCCGGTGCCGCACTGGAACCGACTCGACGGCGGGCGCTACCTCCTCACCTATGGCGGCTGCGTCACCAAGGATCCCGAGACCGGGGTGATGAATGTCGGCGTCTACCGCGGCATGGTCGCGGACCGCGACAAGATTCCGATCCTGATGTGGCGCGCCCAGCACATCGGGCATCACTTCACCGCTTGGCAGAACGGCGGCAAGGCAGAGATGCCGATCGCGGTCGCAATCGGCTGGGAGCCTTCGCTCGCCTTCACCGGCGGCTCGCCGGTGCCCAAAGGAACGTGCGAGTACGACGTCATGGGCGCCATCCGCGGCGCACCGGTCGAGCTGGTCAAATGCGAGACCGTCGATCTTCTGGTCCCCGCAACAGCGGAGATCGTGATCGAGGGCTACCTCGGGCTCGATCCTCAGACCTACACGATGGAAGGTCCCTACGCCGAGTTCACCGGCTATCTCGCCGGCGACCGCTCGCCTAAGCCGACCATCCGCGTCACCGCGATCACCCACCGCAACGATCCGATCCTGCGCGGCACCATCGAAGGCTCGATGCCGGGGAGCTATTCGGAGAACGGCGTGGTCTCCTCGATCATGCGCGCGGCGACCGCCTGGAACGTGCTCGATCGCGCCGGCGTGCCCGGGATCACCGATGTCTGGTGCCCGCCGGTGCAGACCGGCATCAACGTGCTCATCCGCATGAAGCAGAGCTATCGCGGCCAGGCCAAGCAGGCCGCCAATGCGCTCTGGGGCTCGTCAGCCGCGCATGTGCGCTACAAGCACATCACCGTGGTCGACGACGACATCGACATCCACGACTACGCTGCCGTCGACTGGGCCATCGCGCACCGGGTCAATGCGGGCGAGAACGACATCGTCATCATGCCGGCGACCTTCGGCGCCGGGCTCGACCCCTCGACCCGCCGCCGCGACCGCAACCCCGACCTGTTCGGCACCGGCAAATGGAATCGCGTGCTGATCGACGCCACCATCAACCTCGACTACGACCCGGACCCCGAGCTTGGCGGTGCCCGCTTCCCGCCCACGGTGTGGCCGGAGAAGGACGACATCGACAAGGCATATGCGCGCTGGAGCGAGCTCGGCCTGGGCAAGCGCCCGTAGCCCGCAGGTTGGGTCGCGTTCTTCACGAGACCCAACATCCGTCCCCGAAGCACGATGTTGGGTCTCGCGAAGCGCTCGACCCAACCTACGATTTGCGGCTAAAGTTCCCGGCGTTTCGCCTTCACGGAGCTCGAGCCGATGTCCGAAGAAGCCGTCACCCTTACGTCCGCGGGCCTGAAGTTGTCCGGCGTCGTGCA
>Ga0153954_1001379_pt1 | contig 13253 bp, 10 predicted proteins | sample TSFL038MetaG_FD_102277 | JGI IMG/M metagenome (GOLD analysis project Ga0153954, IMG submission 102277) | Attine ant fungus gardens microbial communities from Florida, USA - TSFL038 MetaG | ecosystem: Host-associated > Fungi > Mycelium > Unclassified | place: USA: Florida, Wekiwa Springs State... | reverse complement strand
GACGGATCGCCGCGGAAATCGGCGCCCATCTTGTCGATCTCGTCCAACAGGAACAGCGGATTCGAGGTCTTCGCCTTTCGCATCGACTGGATGATCTTGCCGGGCATCGAGCCGATATAGGTGCGGCGGTGACCGCGAATCTCGGCCTCGTCGCGCACGCCGCCGAGCGAGACACGCACGAACTCGCGCCCCGTCGCCTTTGCGATCGACTTGCCGAGCGAGGTCTTGCCGACGCCGGGAGGTCCGACCAGGCACAGGATCGGCCCGGTCAGCTTGTTGGCGCGTGACTGCACGGCGAGATACTCGACGATGCGGTCCTTGACCTTCTCAAGCCCATAGTGATCCGCATCCAGGATGGCTTGCGCAGCCTCCAGATCCTTCTTCACCTTCGACTTCTTATTCCACGGAATCGACAGCAGCCAATCCAGATAATTGCGCACGACAGTCGCTTCCGCGGACATCGGCGACATCTGGCGCAGCTTCTTCAGCTCGTGCTGGGCCTTCTCGCGGGCTTCCTTGGAGAGCTTGGTCTTCGAGATCTTGTCCTCGAGATCGGCCAGCTCATCGCGGCCGTCCTCGTCACCCAGCTCCTTCTGGATCGCCTTCATCTGCTCGTTGAGGTAATACTCGCGCTGGGTCTTCTCCATCTGACGCTTGACGCGCGAGCGGATGCGCTTCTCGACCTGCAGCACCGAGATCTCGCTCTCCATCAGACCCAGCACCTTCTCCAGGCGCTGTGGCACCGACAGCGTCTCCAGGATGGCCTGGCGATCGGCGATCTTGACGGCGAGATGCGAAGCCACCGCGTCGCCGAGCTTGGCGAAATCGGTAATCGCCTGCACGACGCCGACGACCTCGGCGGAGATCTTCTTGTTCAGCTTCACATAGCTTTCGAAGTCGGACACCACCGAACGCGCGAGCGCTTCCGCCTCGACGGACTTGGCGTCGGTATCGGCGAGCGCGACCGCGGTCGCTTCGTAATATTCAGTGCGGGGCGAATATTTCTCCACGCGCGCACGCTCAAGGCCCTCCACCAGCACCTTCACGGTGCCGTCGGGCAATTTCAAAAGCTGCAGGACGCTCGCGAGCGTACCGGTCTCATAGATCGCATCGGGTGCCGGATCATCATCCGAGGCGTTCTTCTGCGTCGCGAGCAGCACCAGCGCGTCATTCTTCATGACTTCTTCGAGCGCGCGGATCGATTTCTCGCGGCCGACGAACAGCGGCACGATGTTGTGCGGAAAAACGACGATGTCGCGCAGCGGCAGCACCGGGTACGAGTGAGACTCGCCGTAAGCGATAGATGGCCGGGGTTTCGGAGTAGTCATGGCTGTTCCTTTTGTTGCGCCCCCCTGCACGCAGCCCGCTATGACCAGCGCAACCACCACAAGGTGCCGAGATGATCGGATTTGGCTCGACCCTGATGCTCTAAGGCCGGGTTTTGGCCCGATCGTTTTCTGACGAATCTCAAACGAAGTTCTCGATCGCCGATAGCATTAGGTGGCTATCGGGTGGGGGGGTGTCAAGCCTCGGAAACCCCCGTCAATTGCGGCTTCAACGCGTATCGGAAGACTACGCAATCATGGCCGCGGAAGCCCGTTCCGCGGCCGTAAATCGTCAGCAGAAACCAGCCGCGATCAGGCGCTGGCGCTGCTTTCCACCGCGCGATCGGAACGATCGGCGTAGATGTAGAGCGGACGCGCCGTCCCCTCCACCACTTCGCGCGAGATCACGACTTCCTCGACGCCTTCGAGGCCCGGAAGGTCGAACATAGTCTCGAGCAGGATGCTTTCGAGGATCGACCGCAAGCCGCGTGCACCGGTCTTGCGCTCGATCGCCTTGCGCGCGACCGCGCCAAGCGCTTCGTCGGCGAAGGTGAGCTCGATGTTCTCCATCTCGAACAGGCGCTGATACTGCTTCACCAGCGCGTTCTTCGGATCGGTGAGGATCTTCTTCAGCGACGCTTCATCGAGATCTTCCAGCGTCGCGACGACGGGCAGACGACCGACGAATTCCGGAATCAGACCGTACTTCAGCAGGTCTTCCGGCTCGACATGACGGAAGATCTCGCCGGTGCGGCGATCTTCGGGCGCGAGCACCTGCGCTGCGAAGCCGATCGACGTCGAACGGCCGCGCGCGGAGATGATCTTCTCCAGCCCCGAGAACGCACCACCGCAGATGAAGAGGATATTGGTGGTATCGACCTGCAGGAACTCCTGCTGCGGATGCTTGCGGCCGCCCTGCGGCGGCACGGAAGCGACCGTGCCTTCCATGATCTTGAGCAGCGCCTGCTGCACGCCCTCGCCCGAGACGTCGCGGGTGATCGAGGGGTTGTCGGACTTGCGGCTGATCTTGTCGATCTCGTCGATATAGACGATGCCGCGCTGCGCGCGCTCGACATTGTAGTCGGCGGCCTGCAACAGCTTCAGGATGATGTTCTCGACGTCCTCGCCGACATAGCCGGCCTCGGTCAGCGTCGTCGCATCCGCCATGGTGAAGGGCACGTCGAGAATGCGCGCCAGCGTCTGCGCCAGCAGCGTCTTGCCCGAACCGGTCGGACCGATCAGCAGGATGTTCGACTTCGCGAGCTCGACGTCGTTGTGCTTGGTCTGGTGGTTGAGACGCTTGTAGTGATTGTGGACGGCGACCGAGAGCACCTTCTTGGCGTGGCTCTGGCCGATCACATAATCGTCGAGGACCTTGCAGATCTCCTTCGGAGTCGGGATGCCGTCGCGCGACTTCACCAGCGAGGACTTGTTCTCCTCACGGATGATGTCCATGCAGAGTTCGACGCATTCATCGCAGATGAAAACCGTGGGACCCGCGATCAGCTTGCGGACTTCGTGCTGGCTCTTGCCGCAAAAGGAGCAATACAGCGTATTCTTGGAGTCGCTCGTGCCGACCTTACTCATTCATGTCTCCGTCCGCCGTTCGACTTCGCTCGATCGCTCCATCCCGGGGCAGTGCCGTCATGGGATGTAGATAGAGCAAATTCCGTACCAAAAAAGACCCTACACCTGACATGCCGTGCGATCACGGCATTGTTCGAATCTCCCGCGATCTATCCGATCACTCGTAGCCAACCATGCTGACACCCGACTATCAAGAATTCGCTAACCGGGCGGGGCGCGCAACACCGTGACAATACCGTGATTTGCGGCGTTGGCACGCGTTGATTTTATGGAAACCATGGAAGCGTTGCGCCTTTGCCACGCCGCTGACGAGCACGAAAGCGGAACTTTTGCCAACGCACCGCAAAAACTGCGCGCAAAAGACGCGGACAACCGCCATTGCAAGCTGCCCGCGCCGCCCTCGGCGCCGTAGAATCCCGGTGCTTCGGTAAGCTTATGCCGCCTTCGCAGTCGCGGGATCTTCCGGACGCTTGTCGATGACCTTGTCGACAAGGCCGAACGCCTTCGCATCGTCCGCCGTGAGGAACTTGTCGCGCTCCAGCGCGTCCTCGATCGACTTGTAGGTCTGCCCGGTATGCTTGACGTAAATCTCATTGAGCCGCTTTTTCAGGTTCAGGATCTCCTGCGCATGCAGCATGATGTCGGTGGCTTGGCCCTGGAAGCCGCCGGAGGGCTGGTGCACCATGATGCGCGCATTCGGCAGCGTGAAGCGCATGTCCTTCTCGCCCGCGCAGAGCAGCAGCGAGCCCATCGAGGCCGCCTGCCCGGTGCACAGCGTCGACACCGGCGGACGGATGAACTGCATGGTGTCGTAGATCGCAAGTCCCGATGTCACCACGCCGCCCGGCGAGTTGATGTACATCGAGATCTCCTTCTTCGGATTTTCGGCCTCGAGGAAGAGGAGCTGCGCGACGATCAGCGTCGACATGCCGTCCTCGACCGGGCCGGTGACGAAGATGATGCGCTCTTTGAGAAGGCGCGAGAAGATGTCGTAGGCGCGCTCACCGCGGTTGGTCTGCTCGACCACCATCGGCACGAGATTCATGTAGGTTTCAACGGGATCGCGCATCAGAGCACCCAACGGTTGGAAGGCAAAGATCGGAAAGACAGGCTCACAAATATGGACCAGTTTTGTGGCGACAAGACCTAGCCAAACGAGCAGGCCGGTTTCAGTCCGGATCAATCAAGCCGATTCGGCCGGGCAACGGAACTGGCCGCCAGGCCGCTTTCGCGTTCATCATTAATAGCGGCTTGATCCGGTCAGGCCGCGCTCTTCTCGTCTTCGTCCTTGTAGAGATCCTCGCGCGAGACCTTCTTTTCGGTCACGTTGGCAAGCTCAAGGATGAAGTCGATCACCTTGTCTTCAAAGATCGGTGCACGAAGCTGGGCCAGCGCATTGGCGTTGTTGCGGTAGTAGTCCCAGACCTCCTTCTCGCGCCCCGGCATCGAGCGGGCGCGCTCGATCACGGCGCGGCTGACCTCGTCGTCGGTCACCGTGATCTTGTTCTTCTCGCCGATCTCGGAGAGCACAAGGCCGAGCCGGACGCGGCGATCGGCGATCCCGTGGTACTCCTCCTTCGCCTTCTCTTCGGTGGTGTCCTCGTCGGCAAAGGTCTTGCCGCTCGATTCCATCTCGGCCTTGACGGAGTTCCACATCAGGTTGAACTCTTCCTCGACCAGCGACGGCGGGGCCTCGAACTTGTGGCTCTCGTCGAGACGGTCGAGCAGCGTGCGCTTGACGCGCTGGCGCGTCGCGCCGGCATATTCGGCCACCAGACGATCGCGGGCCGCCTGCTTCAGCTTGTCGAGCGATTCGAGACCGAGGGTCTTGGCGAACTCGTCATTGATTTCGGTCTTCTGCGGCGCCTCGATCAGCGTCGCGGTCGTCTCGAATTCGGCCGGCTGGCCGGCGAGATTCGGCGCCGTATAATTCTTGGGGAATGTCACCTTCAGGGTACGGGTTTCGCCGGAGCCGATCCCGATCAGCTGATCCTCGAAGCCCGGAATGAACTGGCCCGTGCCGATCACGACCTGGATGCCCTCGCCGGTGCCGCCGTCGAACGGCCTGCCGTCGAGGGTGCCCTTGAAGTTGATGGTGACGCGGTCGTCCTTCTCCGCCTTGGCGCCCTCGCCTTTGGCCGTGTAGGTGCGATTCGTATCGGCGATGCGCTGGATCGCTTCATCGACATCGGTGTCGCTCACATCGGCAACCGGCTTCTCGACGGCGAAGCTCTTGAAATCGGCCAGCTTGATTGCGGGCACCACCTCGATCGCCACCGTGTAGGTGAGATCGGACTTGCCGGCGAGCAGCTCCTCGACCTCTTTCTCCTCGGTCGGCATGGTGATTTTCGGCTCGGCCGCAAGCTTGAAGCCGCGCTCGGTGAAGATCTGCGTGTTGGTGTCGCGGATGGTCTGGTCGATGGTCTCCGCCATCACCGAGCGGCCATAGACCTTCTTCAGATGGCTGACCGGCACCTTGCCCGGGCGGAATCCGTTGAGACGGACCTTGTCCTTCAGGTCGACGAGCTTCGCATCCGCCTTGGCATCGAGATCCGATGCGGGAACGCTGATCTTGAATTCGTGCTTCAGTCCCTCGTTGAGGGTTTCGGTGACCTGCATGGGCTCAAATCTTCTTTTTGCTCTCGTGCCTTGCGCCTAACGGCGGAAGACATTTTTGATTGTGATCGGCGCGCAGCCAAAGCCTTGCGCCGGTTGATTTGGCGAACCCGTCTCGCAACAGGCTCTCCAGAAATTCGTTCGGCAAACGCTTGGATCGAGCGCTTGGTGCGGGCGGAGGGACTCGAACCCCCACAACTTTCGTCACTGGAACCTAAATCCAGCGCGTCTACCAGTTCCGCCACGCCCGCTTTGCTAGCATCAAGTCCGGCCGCGATGCCGCGGGCGGCGGCTTATAGCATGGGGCGGTTCTTTCGCAGCAAAAAAATGGCCTCATTTGGCGCCCCGCTGCGCGGCATCGAGCCGGCTGGACATACCACTCTAAAAATGGTCCGCATCGGCCTTATGTCAAATGGGATTTGGTCGATGAACCGACGGGAGGTCTTGGCTGGACTGGGCGGCGCGATCATCGGCGCGGGACTGCCACGGCCCACCTCGGCCGCGACCGCCCAGGCCCTCGCGCTGCGCGCCAGCTCAGCCACGCTCACGTTGCGGCCGGGCCAGCCAAAGACCCCGGTTTGGTCGCTGGATGGACCAGGCCCCCTGCTCCGCTTCAAGCGGGGCAGCGACCTCGACATCGCGCTTCAGAACGACCTGCCGGCGGCCGTTGCGCTCAATTGGCACGGCTGGGATGGCGGCGCCGCGACCGAGCCATTGACCGGTCTGGCGGGCGTGCCGGCGGGAGCGAAGACGGACTTCAAGACCTCGCTGCGCCATGCCGGCACGCTTTTCGGCGATTTCCGGCTGCTCGTCGACGGCACGGGACCACCTTCGCTCGCATTGCCGTTGATCGTCGAGGAAGCCGAGCCGCCGAAGGTCGATCGTGACGAGGTTTTGCTGATCGAGGATTTCCGGCTCGGGACGGACGGAACGGCCGTGGCGCCAGGCACCAATCCGAAGGACGCAGTGCCGGTCTATACCGTCAACAGGCAGATTCAGCCTGATATTGCAGCGCACTCAAACGAACGGCTGAGGCTTAGGTTCATCAATGGCTGCCAACGCCATGTGATTGCAGTCAAAGTCGAGGGATTCGAGGTCCGGGTGATGGCCATGGACAGCCGGCCGGCCGAGCCGTTCCCTGCCCGGAACAGCGCGCTGGTGCTGGCGCCCGGCGGCCGGGCCGACGCCTTCATTGACGCGACCGCCAAGCCCGGCTCCAGTTCGGAAATCCTGCTCCACGACGGCAAGCAGGCCCGCCCGGTCGCCCGCCTGGTCGTCTCCGCCGAGCCTCCGGCGCGACCGGCGCCGCTGGCTCCCGCCCCGGCGCTGCCTTCGAACGGCCTGCCCGCGCAGCTCGATCTCAAAAGCGCCCAGCGCCTCGAGCTGGGGCTCAGCGGTAATGATTGGGTGTCGCCCGCGAAATTCGCGACGTCCGCAGCGCCGGCATTCCGGGTCAGGCAGGGCCGCGTTGTCGCGCTCGCACTCACCAATCGCGCTGGTATCGCGACCACCTTCCATCTCCACGGCCACCACTTTCGCCTGCTCGACCGGCTCGATGACGGCTGGAAGCCCTATTGGCTGGATACGCTCGCGGTCGAACCCGGGCAGACCCAGCAGATCGCGTTCCTCGCCGAATATGCCGGGCGCTATCTCCTGGAATCGACCGCGACCGATTGGGCCGCGCCGCGCCTCGTGCGATGGTACGGCGTCGAATAAGAACAAGAGGAAGCGCCCATGAAAACTGCCACGAGCAAGAACACGCCCGCTATCACCAGCGTCAAAGCCCGCGCCGTTGTCACGCCGATATCCCGCCCGTTGAAGAACGCGTTCGGCGTCATCGACGTCGCGCCGCTGCTATTGATCGACGTTGCGACCGATCAGGGCATCACCGGACGCTCGTATCTCTTTGCCTACAGCAAGCTGACGCTGAAACCGTTCGTCCATCTGGTGGAGGAGATCGGCCGCGACCTCGTCGGCAAGCCGGTCGTCCCCTATGATCTGATGGCCGCGATGGATGCCAAATTCCGTTTGCTCGGCTGGCAGGGGCTGGTCGGCATGGCGGTCGCAGGCCTCGACATGGCGTTCTGGGACATCCTGGGTTATGCGGCGGGCAAGCCGGTGGTCGAACTCCTCGGCGGCTCGCCCAGGCCGATCAGGGCGTATGACAGCTTTGGCGCGGTCGAAGCGGATACAGACGAGAAGGCGTTGCGCCGCTCGCTCGAGCAAGGCTTCAAAGGCATCAAGACCAAGGGCGGCGATGGCGATGCGGCCAATGACGAGCGCAGGATCAAGGGCCTGCGCAAGCTGCTTGGCCCTGACATCGCGCTGATGCTCGATTTCAATCAGTCGCTCGATCCGGCCGAAGCCAAGCGTCGCGTTGATCGCCTCGCGCCCTACGACCTCACCTGGATCGAGGAACCTGTCGCCCAGGAAAATCTGTCGGGTCATGCCGAGGTCCGCGAGGCCTCGCCGATCCCGATCCAGGCCGGCGAGAACTGGTGGTTCCCGCGCGGCTTCGCCGAGGCGATCGCGGCCGGCGCCAGCGACTTCATCATGCCCGACCTGATGAAGGTCGGCGGCATCACCGGCTGGCTCAATGTCGCGGCACAGGCCGACGCAGCGTCGATCCCGATGTCGAGCCACATCCTCCCCGAGGCCAGCGCGCATGTGATGGCGGTGACGCCGTCAGCGCATTGGCTGGAGGTGCTGGACTTCGCCGGCGCCATCCTCGCCAACCCGATCAAGATCACGGACGGCACGGTCACCGCGCGCGGCCCGGGCCTCGGGCTGGAGTGGAACGAGGCGGCAATCGCGAAATATCAACTAGCCTAAACGTTGGGCTTTGCCGCAAGCTCGATACCCAACGCCTTCATGACGGCAATTGTCGTCTTTAGGGTTGGGTTACCGTTTGCACTGAACGAGCGATAGAGCTGCTCGCGCGAAAGTCCGGTCTCCCTTGCAATCTGTGTCATGCCCTTGGCACGGGCGACAACGCCGAGGGCATGAGCGATATAGCTTGCGTCCTCGGTCTTAAAGGCTTCCTCCATGAACACGGCAATCGCCTCGTCGGAGAGCAGATCCTCGGCCGGATCATAAACTGTCAGCTTCTCACCCATCTCGGTCGCTCCATTCCTTCGCGAGACGCTTCGCCGCTTTGATGTCTTTCGCCTGCGTGCTCTTATCGCCACCGCACAGCAGAACAACGATCGTACTCGCCCGCTTCTGAAAATAGATTCGATAGCCGGGGCCATAGTGGATGCGGAGTTCGCTCACGCTTTCGCCAACCGGCTCTGCATCACCAGCGTGCCCTTGAGCCAGCCGATCCAATCGCGAAGCGATTATCGCTCGGGCACGATGGTCCTTGAGCCGCAAACGCCACTTCCGAAACGTCTCCGTCTGCTTCAGCTCAAGCATATGTAGTTTATAGACTACACACGTTCAAGAATCAAGCCGATCGCGTGGATGCAGTGATGCGTTAGTCGATGCCCGATCGCCCTCCTTGGAACTAGTAGTCGATGCCGAACTCGTCGTAGAGGCGCCGGATCACCGCCGGCATCGTCTCCGGCAGATCTTCCGCAATCAGGCCGGGCCCGGCCTCGCGGGCGGCCTCGCCGTGCATCCATACGCCCATGCTGGCGGCCTCGAACGCCGGCCCCCCCTGCGCCATCAACCCCGCGATGATGCCGGCCAGCACGTCGCCGCTGCCGGCGGTCGCGAGCCAGGGCGGCGCGTTGGCCGCGATCGTGGCGCGCCCGTCCGGCGAGGCCACCGTGGTGTCCGGCCCTTTCAGCAGGACCACCGCGCCGGAACGCTCGGCCGCCGCGCGCACGCGCTCGAGTTTTGAACGTCCGGGATACTTGTTGCTGATGTCGCTGAACAGCCGTGGAAACTCGCCCTCATGCGGGGTGAGCACGACCTGCGGGTCGGGCGAGGCCTTGATCTGCTCAAACAGCCGCTCAGGCGCTTGCGCGAAACTCGTCAGCGCATCCGCGTCGAGCACGAGATGGCGTCTGGCTGCAAGCGCGGTGTGGACGAAGTCGACCGTCCGCGCGCCGATGCCGGCGCCGGGTCCGATCACGCAGGCGTTGAGGCGCTTGTCATCGAGCAGTTCGGCGAACTGGATCGGATGGTCGACCGCGCGCACCATCACCGCAGTGAGCGCCGCGGCATTGACGGCGAGCGCATCGCTCGGAGACACCAACGTCACCAGGCCGGCGCCAGCCCGCAGCGCTGCGCGCGCCGACATCCGTGCGGCTCCGGTCGAAGCCATCTCGCCGGAAACCACCAGCGCATGACCACGCGCATATTTGTGGGCATCGATCTGCGGCACGGGAAAGGACCTGCGCCAGCATTGCGGGATGTTCTCGAAGGTCTGCGGGCGGATTTCATCGAGCACACGCGCCTTGATGCCTATATCGGCAAGCCGCACGCGGCCGCATTGCAGGCGGCCCGGCAACAACAGATGCGCCGGCTTCTTGCGGAAAAAGGTGACGGTCTCGGTCGCGCGCACGGCCGCTCCCATGACGGCGGCCGTGGTCCCGTTGACGCCGCTCGGCAGGTCGACGGCCAGGACGGGCGCGCCGTTGGCGTTGATCGCCTCGATCATCTCGAACGCATCGCCACTCACAGGCCGGCTCAGCCCGGCGCCGAACAGGGCGTCGATGATCAGCGCGGGTTTTCCGATCGCCTGCGGATTGAACGGCAGCACCGGATATTTCCATCCCTTCGCGGCGGAAGCCGCATCACCCTGCAAGGCATCGCGCTCGCACATCAGGATGACGGAAACCTCGCGGCCCTGGGCTGCGAGCTCGGCGGCCGCCACGAAGCCGTCACCGCCATTATTGCCGGGGCCGGCGACGACCAGGATCGGCCCCTCCTCCACAAGATGGCCGGCGGCTTCCGCCACCGCCTGCCCCGCGCTCAGCATCAATGCGAAGCCGGGTGTGCCTGCGGCGATGCTCAGCCGGTCGGCGCGTTCCATTTCCGCGGTGGTCAAGACTTCCATTCAAGATCCTCAATGCCGATCCGAGCTCCCGCGAGCCCCTAGCACGAAGTTCGGAAACAAAACGGCACCGCCGACCTACAATTTCGGTGCCGGAATGGATTTCTGTCTCTTGCCTTGCAGGAAACTGTCCAGGAATCGTCCGCTTCGCCTTATCCTGAGGCAATTTCCAAGGGATATTTGGTATCCGGCCCGCACGACTGCACATCATTTCATCTATTTGCCTATTTGGCGGGCTTCGCTATTCTACCACCTTCAGATAAAGCTTGCGCGAAATGCTCGTTAACGGCCTGACAAAACTCCGGAATCAGGCCTGTTAGCGACTTGGCATAGAGCCTGCTTTTGAGGATGCCGCTTCGGTTCGTCGTGCTCGTCGGCCGTCCAATACGGCTCGCCATCACCGGGCCGTCGGGCAAGGTCCGGAACAGGCGGGCGAATGGAGGTCGTGCCTTTGCGCGTGGCCGGATCAGGAAGCCGCAGTTTGAATTTTGGGAATGCCCAGGAGGCCGTTCAGTGAAAAAGATCGAAGCCATCATCAAGCCGTTCAAGCTCGACGAGGTGAAGGAAGCGCTTCAGGAGGTTGGACTGCAGGGCATTACCGTGACCGAAGCCAAAGGCTTTGGCCGGCAAAAGGGACATGCCGAGCTGTATCGCGGCGCTGAATATATCGTCGACTTCCTGCCCAAGGTGAAGATCGAGATCGTGATCGGCGACGACCTGGTCGAGCGGGCAATCGATGCGATCCGCCGCGCCGCCCAGACCGGGCGGATCGGCGACGGCAAGATTTTTGTCTCCAAGATCGAGGAAGCCATCCGCATCCGCACCGGAGAATCCGGACTGGACGCGATCTGACCCTTCCGGCAGGAGCGCCCTCGCCGGTCGGAAAGCCGCCATCGAGGGCGTGCTGAAAGAGCGTGCAGATGCCGGTTTAGCCAGCGCTTCTTGTTGTATTGGGCCTGACCCGACGCTATTGAGCAGTACCCCGCGGTTGAGCATGATCCGGAAAAGCAGATGCCGGTTTTCCCGGAAAAAGCGTGCTCAATCAACAATCCGAGGAGCGAAGGGATCCTGATCCATCGCGCCTTGGGCCGCGGCCCGGACACCCACGACCTGTAGCCATACCCACGACCTGTAGCCATGAGGGTTATTCATGAAAACCGCCAAAGACGTCCTGAAGTCAATCAAGGATAATGACGTCAAATACGTCGACCTGCGTTTCACCGATCCGCGCGGCAAGTGGCAGCACGTGACCTTCGATGTCAGCATGATCGATGAGGAGATCTTCTCCGAAGGCACGATGTTCGACGGCTCCTCGATCGCGGGCTGGAAGGCGATCAACGAGTCCGACATGTGCCTGATGCCGGACCCGGTGACCGCGACCATCGACCCGTTCTTCGCCGAGACCACCATGGTCATCACCTGCGACGTGCTCGAGCCGACCACCGGCGAGCCCTACAACCGCGACCCCCGCGGCATCGCCAAGAAGGCGGAAGGGATGGTGAAGTCGATGGGCGTGGGTGACACCGTGTTCGTCGGTCCCGAGGCCGAGTTCTTCGTGTTCGATGACGTGCGCTATTCGGCGCGTCCCTATAACACCGGCTTCAAGCTCGATTCCTCGGAACTCCCGACCAATTCCGACACCGAGTACGAAGGCGGCAATCTCGGCCACCGCATCGGCACCAAGGCCGGCTACTTCCCCGTCCCGCCACAGGATTCCGTGCAGGACATGCGCTCGGAAATGCTCGGCGCGATGGCCAAGATGGGCGTCAAGGTCGAGAAGCATCACCACGAAGTCGCTTCCGCCCAGCACGAGCTCGGCATGAAGTTCGACACGCTCACTCTGATGGCCGACCACATGCAGATCTACAAATACTGCATCCACCAGGTCGCCCACATCTACGGCAAGACCGCGACCTTCATGCCGAAGCCGGTCTATGGCGACAACGGCTCGGGCATGCACGTCCACCAGTCGATCTGGAAGGACGGCAAGCCGACCTTCGCAGGCAACAAGTATGCCGACCTGTCGGAGACCTGCCTGTCCTACATCGCCGGCGTCATCAAGCACGCCAAGGCCATCAACGCCTTCACCAACCCGTCCACCAATTCCTACAAGCGTCTGGTGCCGGGCTATGAGGCTCCGGTGCTGCTCGCCTATTCGGCGCGCAATCGCTCGGCGTCCTGCCGCATCCCCTACACCGCCAACCCGAAGGCCAAGCGCGTCGAGGTGCGTTTCCCCGACCCGATGGCCAATCCGTATCTCGCCTTCGCCGCGATGCTGATGGCCGGTCTCGACGGCATCAAGAACAAGCTCGATCCGGGGCCGGCGATGGACAAGGACCTCTACGACCTTCCGAAGGAAGAGCTGAAGTCGATCCCGACCGTCTGCGGCAGCCTGCGCGAGGCGCTCGAAAGCCTCGACAAGGACCGCGCCTTCCTGAAGAACGGCGGCGTGTTCGACGACGACTTCATCGACGCCTATATCGAACTGAAGATGACCGAGGTCGAGCGCTTCGAGATGACGCCGCACCCGGTGGAATTCGAGATGTATTATTCGCTGTGAGCGTTCGGCTCGCAACGCGACAAAGCCAAAGGCGCCCTCCGGGGCGCCTTTTCATTTCAGGGGTCATGGATGGCCAACGGCTTTAGGCTGATTAGCGGAGCGAAATCCGTCGGCATGCGACATTGATCGGCTGCACAGAGAGATCGACACGGCCACACATTTC
>Ga0153954_1001378_pt1 | contig 13272 bp, 10 predicted proteins | sample TSFL038MetaG_FD_102277 | JGI IMG/M metagenome (GOLD analysis project Ga0153954, IMG submission 102277) | Attine ant fungus gardens microbial communities from Florida, USA - TSFL038 MetaG | ecosystem: Host-associated > Fungi > Mycelium > Unclassified | place: USA: Florida, Wekiwa Springs State... | reverse complement strand
CTCCGGCCGTCCCTTCTGTCCTTTGTCCCTCCGGCCGTCCCTTCTGTCCCTTGTCCCTTCTGTCACAGCCCCCTTACCGTATCGGACAAGCGCCAGTTGCACACGGATCAGCAATCAACTCATCGCGCATTTCAATGCCCGAGTAATCAATATCTTTTAGCTTGGCGACATAGGCTTCATAGGCTTCTTTCGTGACCACTTCTTGCGGCAGATAGGCATAGCCTAGATCCTCCGCGTTTTTGGTAGGATCGTTGCGGAAAAGGAACGACACGCCCACGTAGCAATCCCAATTCTCCACAAACCAATCGATGATGGCGGGGATTTCGCTAGGATCATAAGAGATGGTGTTGGAAACGTTTTGCTCGCACCAGGTCTCTTGCAGGAGGCGGTACCATTCCAATTGCTGCACCGCTGAGTCAGTATTGACTTCCACCTCTTCTACACGCCCATTTTTACGGGTAACCGTTTTACGGGTGAAGGGGATGTTGTCGTATTTAACGGGGAATTTCACCAAGACTGACTCCGGTTCAAAGGGCTTTTCCATCACTTCATAGCCGGCGGCGATAAAGCGACCGATGAGGGGATCGTGCTTGGAGAAAGTAATATTGTTAAAAATATACTTTCCAAGAGGCATGTGGACCCCTTCTGGCACTTCGCCCCAGCTTTCTGTCCCCATCATTTTGCTGACCGTCCCACTCGGTTTCACGCAGGTGACGTTCTTGGGCAAAGGTGCATTGAGTTCATTAGCCATGCTATAAGCTGCGCTCACGGTGATATTGCGCATCCGCTTGTAATCATAGCGGGTCAAGTCTGGACGCCCGCGGATTCCGGTTAAACCGACGCCGCAGAGGTGCAAGAATTGGTTGTTGAGGTGCCATGCTTCTTGGAGGATTTCGTCGCGCAAATCCACCATGGTTTGCCGGTAGTTCATCCGGCCAGCGAGATAGAGGGCTCGTTCCAATCCCACTTTATCTCCTTTAAAGGCCAAAACGTTGACTTCAGTGAGATTGCAGAAGCTCTTGTTCCCCAAAAGGATCTCGACGCAAGGATTGCACCCTTTAAACCAAGGAGCGCGCCGCTCCGCTTCACCGGCATTGATAAAGCCAGGTTCGGAACCGCCCGCTTCGACCATCATTTGGAAGATCTTTTCAAATTCGGCGCGGGTGGGTTTTTGTCTAAAGAGGAGGCTGTTATTGGATTGTTGGCGATGGGCATTCCCTTTAAGCCACCACTCTTTTTTGGCGAGGGCGAATTCTTCCCATTCAGGCTGACCATATTCAAATAAAGCGATTTGGGCAGAACGGCGGCTCGAAAGGATGGTGCCAAGCCAGTTGATGATATCCAAGATATCCATGCGCGTTAAGAGCTGATCCGCGCGATCGGACAAGATTTGGGCAATTGCCTTAAACGCCTTCGCAATCTGTTCATCGCCCGAGGAGATCCACCCATAGCCTTTCAGGCGGGTGCCCGAGGGGCGAATTTCGGAAAAATCGAGGATGAGGGTGCGGGCAGGAAATTTTCCGGCAACGAGTTTACCGACTGCTTTGGCCCAAGCAACGGCCGAATCGCCCACTTTAATCGTCCAAGTCGCTGATTCGGGGTCATATGTTTCCACGTTATGGGTAAGCCCCCCTTTGCCGGTGCGGAGGGAGCGGACCACTTTGATCTCTTGCAAGGGGCGTCTAAAGCCATTCAGAGTGCCGGTGATGGGGCGGAAGCCAACACCGCATCCTTGCAGAAGGAGCCATAGGCAGTCTACGACGTCATAAACCGTTTCGATGTGGGTAAAGGAGCAGTTGAACATGCACGATTCGCGGGTACGGCTAAGCTCGGTACCGCCTAGCCACAAGGTGCGTCCGGCAGGGGCGATGTAGCGCCCTAAAATCATTTGATAAAGATCGTCCAGTTCATCTTCTTCCCGTTCATTGAGAGGGCGTCCTAAAGACCGTTCCCAAAGCCAACGTTGGTGCCCAACCACCCGTTCAACGACTTGTTCCCAGCTTTCCAACATGGAGTCCCCTTCCCGGATGGGACGGTGATAGGTGCGTAGTGCGGTGGCCATCGCTCGAGCGGTGGGTTTTGTTGTCATAAATGAATTTCTCCCTCTATTAAATTTTAACACAAACCTTTAGTTTGTGGACACAATATGTTGTGTTTGAATTTTGCAGAAAACACAACAGGTAGTGGTTTTTAGAATACCTGTTGGTATCGCCCTTTTTCAGTTTTTCGTCAATAAATGGGTAAATTTTGCAGTGTCGTCTTGCATTTCAAGCGCTTAGGATGCACCCTTTTTTTCTGTTGCCAGAAATTAAGGGGTTATCGATTTAAGGTACTTGGTTTTATCGGGATCTGATTGCCTAAAAGGCTGTTCAAGATTATTTGCAGAGCGCTTTTTTAAGATTGCTTGCAGCTTTTGTTCGACCTCTTCTTCATCGAGCCGATGGTAAAAATCGGCGCTTACGGCTAGGAGATCTTGAAAGTCTTCTTCCGTCTCTAGAAGGGGGGCGGTTAGTTTGGCCATGGCTAAAAAGTCCTCTTGATCCCCATGCGTTATCAAAAAGGAGAGGATTTCGAAATTGAACTCGAGATCTTTAGCCTCTTTCGACTCTTCGATCAATTGGCGCAGCATGATTAAGGCACCTACCGGATCTTGTTCCGCAAGCTGGCGGCAACGGAGAAAATCAAACCATTTGGTATCGGATACGTAAGGGGAAAAATCGTCGATTAACTCGGCTGCATACAACTCATTTTCATGATCGATTTGTTCTGCTGTAAAGTCGTAAATAAAGGACTCTAAATCATTGGCGCAGGCCATTGAAATGGTTTGAAACGCCTCTTGTGGGTCGATCCCTTCGTCGGTATTTTCCTCCAAAATCACGCTGAGGTTGGCTAGGGCATCTTGGATCGACTCTTGATGACTGTTGGGATTGTTATCATAAGCGTCGATTTGGTGGTCGAGTTCATCGCAGAAGATCGACAGGGAAGGTTTTTCCGGTACGAGGCGCCGCCACAGCTCAAAAATAAGCAGGTAGATCTGGTCTACGGTGGCACCATCCACATCGGTATCTGCGAGCAGCTGATCGGTCAAATCTTCAGGGGTCTCAAATTCTTCAGCAAAAGAGATGAAATTTTGCCGATCGAAATGGATTTCTTGCAATTTCAAACGGTTAAAAATCTGGTCCAAGGATAGGCTACGATAGTCTTCTACTTGCCATGGTTCAACTGTTATGGAAGAATCTTGTTTCCAACTGATCCGCAGGGAGTTATATAGAGCGCGCCGTTCGATATCCATGGATGTTAAGCTTTTGGAAGGGATTTTAAGAGTTGTTCCACCGCACACGTTTGCTCATACAACGCATTGAGATGATTCTCTAAAGCGCGGATGCGTTGCCGGTACTCCTCAAGATTTTTTTGGTCGTAGTGTTGCTCAGCCATGGGTGCACTATACCATGATTGATTTTTTCTTTCGAGCCAATTGGAAAGCTAATTTTCTGAAATCTGGCCCAGCTTATTTTTTTCTGTAGGTTAGGTTTAACGCTTGCATGATCTCTTTGCGGTGAAGAGTATAGTACTGACGGGCACAATCGATCAGTTTTTGGATGTGCTTACTTTCTAAGGAGGGAGTTCCCCGATTCGACCACTGTTGCCCAATGTTATAAACATAAGGTGTAATCCGTTTTTTTCCGTTTACAGTCTCTTCGATGTTGAATGTAATGCTTTGGATCTTGGAATCTACTTTTTCTACCCAAATCTGCTCGCCGCTATTATTCGCAGGTAGATAATCTAAAAGCGAGTGACCTGGCTGTGGTTTTAGGCCTGGCATTCCTATGCGGAGAATGGCTTCTAGCGCTTTTTCAAGATCATTTCCCGCTAAATGTTGCCGATAAATACCTGCAAGATAACTGATAGACCAGCTAGCAACTACAAAGGAGAATGAAGCTAAAACCGGCAAATAAGGGCCAATTTTCAAAGAGGCGATCGACCGAATCGACAAAAGGGCGGGAAGGCCAGCATAGCAAAGAGCTTTCAGATCTTCTTTGAGAATGGGATTATAAAAATAGTTACGGCTCGCTAGAAATTTTAGATCGCTATTTTTTTCCTCGTTGCCAACAGCAAAAGTCCCTTTGCCGCAATGGCGTGAGTCGATCGCTGCCAAGATTTCTTGAACTATGTGGGTGATGATTTGACGGGTCACATCGGGGCAAAAGGTGGTAGCAATCCCCTGGAAAATTCTTTTATGCAAAGGCAGGGATGGGACCGTCGGAAAATCAACCGTTAAACTTTGACCTTGGGCTGCTTTAAGGAGGTCTTTAATGTGGCAGCCTTCTAAACTAGTGGTAACATCAAAAGTGTGATTAGCGGTTTTGACACAACCTGTGGAAACAACTCCTTTGCCGATGGAGTAGACGCGGGTAAAGAATTTGTCCCCTTCAACCGTTTTCTCCACATAGCGGAAAACGACGAAATCCACTTTTTCGGCCGATTCTTTTTTGACTTCGTTTTGGTGCTTGGTTTTTTTGCTTTTGATAATGGCCACGGGATGGTTTCCCATCTCAAGCTGACCATCCACAAACCGCGCTACTGGCAAATTTTCAAATGTTGCATCGGGATCTCCACGGCCACATTTGATGATTTTGTGAAGAGCTGTTTCTAGATCATCGCTGCGTACGCGCATAAAGCCGATGATTTGAGCTAAAGAAGTGACTCCCACAATAGCCACAGCAACGGTGGCAATCGGAAGATGGAATCCTTGGGTCATCGGGAGTGCCGCGCGGAGTCCCAATGCAGCCGGCAGGCCAAAAAAAACGGCGGTTTTTAGAAATTCTTGCAGAGTGGGGTTGATAAACTTAGCTCGTTTGCCGAGATCAGCCAGATCTTGGTTGCGGTTGTTTCGGGGAGATTGGTAGGCCCAGGTATGCACGCCGCGGTAAAGGGAATCGACCTTATCGCCAATTTCCCGCCCTGTTCGAATGAAACTTTCTTGAATTGAGGAAGGGGCAAAAGCGGTGATAGCCGAATCAAAACTGACGGATTTAAATAAGTTACCAATTAACAGTTTTGGCACAAAAAAGACCTCAATTTTAAAATGACAATTATATCATAATTAAGGCTTTTATTCAATAAGTATGTTTCATTATTGGCGAGAAAGGCGATAATTTTCAGGTGGAATTTCAAAGTTGGAACGGAAGGGATTGATATCAAGGCCCCCGCGCCGCGTATAGCGGGCATAAACCGTCAATTGAGAGGGGTTGCACCGTTGAAGGATGTCGCAGTAGATCTTTTCAATGCAATGTTCCCCAAAACCGATGTGATTGCGGAAGGAAATGATATATTTCAAAAGCCCTTCTGGATCAATTTTTGATCCCACAATTCGAATAAGCAAGGAGCCCCAATCGGGTTGGCCGGTGGCCAAGCAATTGGATTTGAGGAGGTGGCTATAATAAGTATAGTCCCCTTTTTCGGCTAAAACGTTCAAAAAGGCGGGATTAACTGTGTAAGTATTGGTCTCAATGTCTAGATTATCGAGGCAGATCCCTTTGAATTGGTCGATTAGGATCGGATCTTCGTGGGAAAAAAGGGAAACTTTAACAGGGCTGCCTGCTGAGTTTGATAGATCGCGCTCGAGGGTTTTTTGAACCTCGGCTAAGGAAACAAAGGGGGTCTGATTAAAAGAATTTAAATAGAGCTTAAACGATTTTGATTCTACTAAATAGGGGGAAGTGCAAGGAAACGAAAAATCTGCCAAAGCGATAGCGGGTTTCCCTTTGGGATTGAGCCAAGAGAGTTCGAAGCCGGTCCACAAATCCACCCCGGCAAAGGGCAAATCGGCTTTGAGGCCAATTTTATCCCGTCCAAGGGTGCGGGGGATCGGCTGCAGCAGTTCAGGGGTGTAATGTTCAACGTAGACAGTGGGTTTGCCTAATAGGGTGTCTTGCATGCAAAAAAGTGTAGCAGAAAAGGGACAAAGGGACAAGGGGGCAGGGACAAAGGAACGCAAGGGACGCAAGAGACACAAGGGACGCAAGGGACGCCCCCAGGGACAAAGGGACATCAGCTACAGACCAAAGCATTGAATTGCTAGACATCCATATCGTCCCTGGCCGGTCCCTCGTCCCTTACGGATAGATGCGGCAGACGTCGATTTCGCTGTACTCGTGGCGGACGCGTTCAAGGGTTTCAGGGTCGGCAGGGATTGCAGTAAGACCCCATACGAGATCGCTGTAATCTTTGACACTGCGGTCAATGGTGAAGGGACCCATATGGGCGATTTGAAGGAGCGCGAGGCGCTGCCATTCACTCGGACGTTGAAACAAATCTTCCACCTTTTTTTGCACCTGGGCGTAGGCGTTGAGGTCATAAATGGCTAAAAAGCGGTCGGCAGGGCCTCCATAGTGGCCTTCGATTAATTTATGGAAGAGATCGCTAAACGCTTGGTGTTCGGCATCATCGTGGGCGAACGTGCGGTCGCGCAACGTATCCACAGCGCGTTTAATATGCGGATCGCTTTCATAAACGGCACGTGAATGATAGCTGTTTTCCTGTTTTATTTTGGCCACTTGTTCAGCGCTTACCCCAAACGCAAAAGGCCACGCCGCATCCCCAATGCTTTCACGCATTTCGATATTGGCTCCGTCGTCAGTTCCAATGGTTAAAGCACCGTTCATACTCAACTTCATGTTGCCTGTTCCAGATGCTTCCATTCCGGCTAAAGAAATTTGTTCAGAAAGGTCGGCGGCCGGAATGATCACTTCAGCGCGGGTCACATTGTAATTTTCAACGAGAATGATCTTTAGTAAACCATTGATATGGGGATCTTTGTTGATCCGCCGAGCCACGGCATGGATAAAGCGCAACGTGTCGCGCGCGGTTTCATAGCCAGCTGCCGCTTTCCCTCCGAAGATTGCCGTGCGCGGAGTACGGTTGTGGTGGGGATTTTCCAAAATATCAAAATAAACCATCACGAGATGGAGGATGTTCATGAGCTGACGTTTGTACTCATGGATCCTCTTGACTTGGACGTCAAAGAGGGAATTCACATCGATGATCGGTGGGGGAGCGGTGGGTATGCCGCGGTTGTCGCGCACCAGGTTTTCTTTATTCAAATAATCGATCAGCTGGTGCTTGCATCGTTTTTTTATTTGATGAAACTCTTCTTGGCTATGGGGATCGTCGGCAAAAGGGGCTAAATCGATGATCTTCGAAAAATCGGTGATCCACCCCGGTCCAATGCGGTGGGTGATAAATTTTGCCAATTCTGGATTGCAATTGAGCAGCCAACGCCGTTGAGTGACGCCATTGGTGACATTGATAAATTTATCGGGAAAAGCCTCGTAGAAGTCTCTAAAGACACTATTTTTTAAAATTTCAGTGTGGAGCTTAGCGACCCCATTGACCTTGTGCGAGCCGATGATTGAGAGATTGGACATCCGCACTTTGTCCTCTTCGATGATCGACATGCGGCGGATTTTAGCTTCGTCGTTGGCGTATTTGGAGCGGATCGAATTGCAAAACTCAAAATTAAGCCGCTCAATGGTTTTATATTGGCGGGGAAGGAGGTAATAAAAAAGGCTCCGGTCCCATTGCTCGAGTGCTTCGCTTAAAATCGTGTGATTGGTATAACCACAGCAAGCTTGGGTAATTTCGACCGCCGTTTTCCAAGGGATGTCATATTCGGTCAAAATTCGGATCAACTCAGCAATGGTCAAAGCAGGATGGGTGTCGTTGATCTGGATTCTCACCTTGTCGGCAAAGCTGCGGAAATTGTCATGGTGGGCTAGGTAGTGGCGCACAATATCTTCTACAGAGGCGCTGACGAGCAAATATTCTTGTTTTAGGCGGATCCTTTTGCCGATCTCGTGGTGATCGCTCGGATAGAGTACGTCGGTCAAGGTTGTATTCTCAGCAGCTTGATCTAACTGACCCGCGTTGTAGCGCTGCAGTTGGAAATTGCGCGGCGACTCTTTCGTGCTCCACAAGCGCAACGTGACCACAGAAAACTCCCCCTCTTTGGCATAGCCGATAATGGGGATGTCATGCGGGAGAGCCCAAACCTCTTCAAAATTGTGCAGCGTCAAGATCTCATCGCCGTGGATATTGCTCGTAGGAGTGGTTTGGCCACAATATTTTACATCGACTTTGCGCAAATCGCGCCGGAATTCCCACGGGTTTTGGTTGACGAGCCAAATGTCGGGTACTTCCACTTGCACCCCTTCCCACAGCTGTTGCTGGAATGTTCCATATTGGTAGCGCAGCCCATATCCGATTGCAGGGTAACTTTGAGTGGCTAATGAATCTAAAATGCAGGAAGCTAAACGGCCTAAGCCCCCATTGCCAAGACTTGGATCTGATTCGCAGTTGATGATTTCATTGAAATTGCGGTTGAGCTTGGCGACAGCTTGCCGCACGATTTCCGAAGCGCCCAGATTGGTGAGGTTGTTGGTCAATATGCGGCCCGGAAGATATTCCATCGAAAGGTAATAGACCATGCGAACATCCTTGGACGCATAGGTGCGGGAATTGGCCAGCCAATTGATCATGATTTCTTCCCGCAGCGCAAAGCAAAGGGCGCGGTAAACTTCATCGATATTGGCATCTTCGGAAAAACGCCCCATCGTGGTGATCAAATAGTGTTTCGCTTTCGCCGCCAGAATATCGGATTGCCGTTCTACTTCAGGGTCTGCGGGCATGCATTTGCCTCCAAAATTCCCTATTACCCTATTTTAACCTAATCGTCAATTTGCTATGGTGGGCCGCATGGAAATTTTGAACCGAAACCGCCTTTTCCAAAAGCTTGCCACCGGTGTTTTGATCACTTTTTTTGGGATCATGTTTCTCGTGGTGGGGATAGCCTACTCTCGCACCTCAGGGAAAACGGGCATGGATATGGGTAGAGCGCAGCAATTGCGCTATCAAACGGCGGCAACTCATAATCTAACGCAAGCCCCTGAAATGAAGCTTGATAAGGAAGGGAAGCAATGACTTTATTCCTAAGCCTTTTCCCTGTGTATCTGCTGGGAAATCTCCATTGCTTAGGAATGTGCGGTCCTTTGGTGATGATGCTTGGGCAAAATCCCTATCGGCATCTTTATTTTTTAGGGCGTCTAAGCTCTTATGCTTTAGCCGGTTATGTTGCCGGGGAACTCGGTTTTCTCCTCCACGGTTTTTTGCAGCAATTCCACCTCGCTGCGGCGGCAAGTTTTGGCTTTGCGGCTGCCTTTATCTATCTTGCGTTCGCCGAATGGAAGGGGAAACCACTGACATCGCCTTGGTTAAGGAAAAAATTGGCCCCACTGACGCAAAGCCTTACTGTCCTGCTTTTAAAAGAAGAGGCGTGGCCGGCCTTTCTCTTCGGTTTTTTTACCCTATTTTTGCCATGTGGCCAAACCTTGCTTGTTTTTTCCGCCTGTGCTCTTTATGGAGATGGGATGGTTGGCTTGGCCAATGGCACGGCTTTAGCCCTCTTGACTTCCCCTTCGTTGCTAGCTGCTATGCAAATGCAACCTCTGATTAAACGGCTAAAAACCTATTACCGGCACAGTTTAGCTTGTTGCGCGTTACTGGTCGCCGGTTTGGCGTTTTGCCGGGGTATGGCTGAAGTTGGGTTGATCCCCCATTTAATTTTAAATGAGACCTATCACATTGTCATTTATTGAGTAGTGAGAATTAAAAATGTCGAAAGAACCCTTGGGACTCTATCTTTTGCGTATTTTGGCTGCCTGCGGCCTGTTTGCTTTTATGGCCATGCTCTATTGGTCCTCGCTAGCCTTAGAGGAACGGACCCGTTCGATCCAGAACAAGTTAGAACAGATGGACATCCAGATCCAAGAATTAAAAGACACGCTGACAACACAACCAGTGGTTGCGCATTCAAATGTTCAACCCACTCAAGAAGTCGCTGAAGCAAGTCAATATCCCAATCTTTTAAGTGAAGATCCTTTCTATCAAAAAACTCTTTCCACACTGCTACCTACTGATTTTAAGCCGCACGGTTCTTTTCACAGCGGGACGATCGGCAAACCCGATACGCTCCACCCCTTTAGCAACTGGGCGGGTGTGGCTGAGTGGCTCGGCATGTGCAATATTTCGGTAGCTCGGCTGCACTTTGGGTTTTACGACAAGTATGCTCCTGACGGCGCCTTAAAAGTGGAACAGCGCGACCGGGAAGATCAACCCGGCGTACCAGAGTTTTGGGTGTTTTTGCGCAAAAATGCCTTTTGGCAGCCTCTTAATAAAGAGTGGTTTTCTGAGGATATCGCACTAGCTCCTCAATTTTTAAAGAAGCACCCTGTTACAGCCCACGACTATAAGCTCTTTTTTGATGCGATGAAAAATCCCTACAATCAAGACCTCAAGGCCGTTTCATTGCGCAATTATTACAGCGATTTGGAAGAGATCAAAGTGGTTGATGATTACACTTTTATCGTGCGCTGGAAAACACACAAGGTCGATGAGAATGGCAAACAGGTTCCGAAAATTAAATTTATGGCGCAAGGATTGACCCTGCTTGGCTTTTCACCATTGCCAGGATTCGTTTTTAAATATTTTGCCGATGGCACCAAGATCTTGGAGGATGATTCCGATCCGGAAAGCTACCGCAATAGTTCTGTCTGGGCGCAAAATTTGGCACGCCACTGGGCCAAAAATATCATCCCGAGCTGCGGCGCCTGGGTTTTTAAAGGGATGAGCGATACGCAAATCACCTTTGAACGCAATAAGCAGTTTTATTTGCCTTTGGAAGTGCTTGTTCAAGGGAATGAAGTGCAGTTTAAAGATTCGGCCGATGCAATCTGGCAGGAGTTTAAAGCTAATAAATATGAATTGTATAACTTACAGCCCGATAAAGTCTTGGAGCTAGAACAATTCCTGAAGACAGAGATGTATAAGCAGCAAGCGGCCAATGGCAGTGCGATCAAGCGGCTTGATTACTTGGGGCGTTCTTACACCTACATCGCTTGGAACCAAACCAAACCTTGGTTTAAAAGCCGTAGAGTGCGCCAGGCATTGACCATGGCGATCGATCGGCAACGGATCATCCGCGATTACTTACAGGGGATGGGGGAAGAGGTCACCGGCACCTTCTATAAATATTCTCCAAGCACGGATCCCTCAATTAAGCCCCTACCTTATGATCCACGGCAAGCTAAGCAAATTTTAGAGCAAGAGGGGTGGTTTGACAGCAATGGAGATGGAATTATAGATAAGACCATCGATGGTGAAAATATTCCATTCAAATTTCAGCTCACCTACTATGTGAAAAATAATGTCAGCAAATCGATCGCTGAGTATGTGGCGACAGCCTTAAAAGGAGTGGGGATTAGTGTAGAATTGCGCGGTGTCGATCAAGCCGATTTATCTTCCACTGTGGAAGACAAAAACTTTGATGCCCTCCTTTTAGCTTGGGCGCTTGGAGTTCCCCCCGAAGATCCACGCCAGCTGTGGAGTTCTGAAGGCGCGGAAGAAAAAGGCTCTTCAAACACGGTGGGCTTTAAAAATAAAGAGGTGGATCAGATCATCGATCAGCTCGATTACGAGTATAATCCAGAGAAACGGCAGCAACTGTACTATAAATTCGATAACATTTTATACGAAGAGCAACCCTATACTTTTCTTTTTAGTCCCAAAGTGTCCTTACTCTACCGGGAATATGTGCAAAACGTGTTTGTACCCAAAGACCGGCAAGATTTGGTGCCAGGTGCCCAAGTAACCACCCCTGATGGCAGCATCTACTGGTTAAAGAGGCCGTAACCAATCATGTTTAGCTATATCCTTAGGCGCCTTTTGCTTTTGCCGATCACGTTGTTTTTCATTGTCTTGATCAACTTCGTGATCATCAATTTGGCTCCCGGGGACCCCGTTTCGATCACTGAAATTAGCCCTGAAGGGGGAGCGATGCGGCGGGCTGACCAATCGATGGCTTTTGGCAGTGACGATCGCTATTTGCAATTTAGGGAATGGTATGGACTTACTTTGCCCATTTTGTTTAATACCTGGCCTGGGATCACAACGGAACAAGTCAGCCGCGATCTCGACGCGCTCATTAACCGCTCAAGTATGGATGTGAAGGCTTACGATGAATTGCGCGTTCGTTTTGGCGATCAAGCGCGCTTTGTGATGCCTAAACTACTTTGGGTGATTATGGATCCTCAAGAAAGCTTAAAGAGACGCAGCATGGCTTCCCGTTTCTTTGTGCGCGGAGGTACCCGTCAAGCTTATTTGGGAGCAAATTTAACCCAGCAACAACGGGAACATAACCGCAAAATTGAAAAGGATAACCTGTTTCTTTCGCAGCAAGTGATCAAGGAAGGGGACTCTCCTGCAGATGTCAAAACCAAAGCTGACAAATTAGCCCAGTGGTATGCCGCGAACCGCGACATTTACAATTTTGAGCCCACAGGATGGCAAAGGGTCAAAATCTTTTTCACGGAAACAAGGTTTTTCCGCTACATGGGTCGGGTGCTCACTCTTGATTTTGGAACCATGCGCAATGACGACAACAAAACCGTCATCTACGAAGTGGTGCGCCGCTTTAAGTATTCATTGACACTGGCGATCATCCCGATGCTCTTTACGTTTGTCTTTTGCCAGTTATTTGGCCTTTGGATGGCCCTCAAGCATGGGCAGTGGCCTGACCTAACAATGAATGTGATCTTTTTGATTTTGTATGCGATCCCCGTCTTTGTGGTAGCCCCTTTCTTGATTGAAAAGATCGCTTTACCGGGCTATTTTCCCTTGAGCGGCTTCACTAGTCCCGAAAGAATTTATGCCCAAGAAACCACTTGGGAGCGCGTTGGTGATATTGGCCGCCATATTTTCTTGCCTCTCATTGCAATCCTCTACGGCAGTTTGGCTGCGCAATCGCGCCTTTCCCGCACCGCCTTTTTGGAAGTAATGCGCCAAGATTATGTGCGCACAGCCCGGGCTAAGGGAGTGGGGACAAGCGCCCTTCTATTTAAACACGTAGGGCGCAACGCTGCAATCACCATTGTAACTTCTTTGGCAGGCTCACTTGGGATTATTTTGGGGGGATCTTTGATTGTTGAGACCCTGTTTGGAATTAATGGCTTTGGGAAATTCTTTTACGATGCCATTGTCAACCGCGACTATAACGTGATCATGTTTTCCGCGTTGGCGGGCTCTTTCCTGACCTTAATGGGCTATTTAGTGGCCGATCTTGCGTATACAGCGCTTGATCCACGAGTCACTTTGGAGTAACACGGATGGATTGGCAATCGTTTTGGATACAATTTAAAAAGCATCGCCTGGGCTACCTTT
>Ga0153954_1001377_pt1 | contig 13307 bp, 12 predicted proteins | sample TSFL038MetaG_FD_102277 | JGI IMG/M metagenome (GOLD analysis project Ga0153954, IMG submission 102277) | Attine ant fungus gardens microbial communities from Florida, USA - TSFL038 MetaG | ecosystem: Host-associated > Fungi > Mycelium > Unclassified | place: USA: Florida, Wekiwa Springs State... | reverse complement strand
GCCGGCCGCCCGAGCATGTCGCACAAGCAATTGTTCACCAGCCGGAAGCGGCCGCTCGGATCGACCTGGGCGATGCCCACGACCGCCCGGCTGAACATGGAGCGCAGATTCTGCTCTTGCAGCCGCAGCCGCGCCTCGATGCGATTGCGCATGGTCGTATCCGCGCTCAGCGCCAGCGTCGGCACGCTGGCGCTGATCATGAACGCGATCGGCAGCGGCCAGGATGCGTCGGACGATGCGGCGAAAGCCCCGCCGGCAACCTCGCCCCAGACGACAAAGCCGGCCAGCACCAGCGCCACGGTGGCCGCCTCGCGCGGCCCGCAGCGCAGCGCCGCCCAGGCGAGCGGCAGGATGGCGAGGAATGCGGGCGCACTGCCGATGCCGGTCTGTGCCGCGAACGGGCTGAAGGCGACGAGCCCGACAGCGGCCGCGGCGATGAACGCGACGGCGCTTTCGATGACGTTATCCAGCAGCGCCTTGTTCACGGCCAAGGTGCGCAGGTCGGCCAGCGCCCAGAGCACGATGACCGGCGCGAGCAGCAGTGCGCCGACGCCCTCGCGCAGCCACGCCGGCGTCCAGAGTGAGACGAAGCTCGCCGCGTCGGCGTATCCGGCGAGCATCAAGCCGCCCACCCCGAGCGCGGCGCCAAGCATCGGGCCCGGCCCGAGCGCCACCAGCGCGAACTTCATCACGCCGGTCGGCGTGTCGAAGGCCTTGCGCCCGTCGGCCCAGAATTCGATGAGCGCGCCGCTGATGATGGCCGCGAGCGTGGCGCCGGCAGCGAAGGCTGCGGCGACCAGAATCGCGGCGCCGATCGTCGCGCCCACTCCTGCAAGAAAGTTGACGGCGAACGCGCCGACGAAGATCGCCGGCCACACGCGCAAGCCCCGTAGCAATACGGCAGCCAAAGCCGTTCCCGCCGGCGCTGATGGCACGCCCGGGTGGCTTGCGGCAAGTATCGCATCGAGCTTCGCCAGCGCAAAATAGATGACGCCAACGATGACAAGCTCGAGCGCATACTGCCCGAGGCTGCGTGCGCTCAACGCAGCCGCAGAATCCTGTCCAGGTCTCGTAAAACGAGCCACGGCATGCCCCACCGCATTCACGGCCCGCGCTCTGGTAATCCTTATCCCCTCGCCTCAAACGAGCGCCGGCGCGTAGTCCCCCTGCACGCGGGCGCATTCACGAACGCAACTGAGGCAGAACTCAGGCCTTAAAGCGACAACTCTGGAACCAAGGCAGAGGATCGTGTTCCGTTACCACCGTCTGGGGCGATATGTCGTGCCGCCTGTGGGCAGAAAGGAACTTTGCGCACCAGGCTACCGCAAAAAGCCGAAGGAAGCCGAATCTCTTGATCGGTTCTCTGGTACGCGGCGTGACAGCCATTGCAGGCGCCCCGCAACGCCAGGATGCAGTGGCGTACGCGACTGCTTGTAGCCCGGAACGAAGCGCAATCCGGGTTCGTCCAATGCGGCGAGGCCGTCCCGCATTACGCGCTGACGCGCTCCCATAGCGCGTCGGAAGACGCCCGTGAACGCGCTTATGCGGGCTACAAGATCATCGCCGCGGCGGAGCGGCGTGATCCGCCACATTACCAAGATTCCATTTGACTCCCGGGGCCGCGCGCGGCCTGTGGTCGATGCCATGAAGCCCAGCAGGTGGCCGGCAGGTCTGTCTTTCGCGCTGCTGTCGGCCGTCGCTGCGCTCGGCGCGGCGGAGGCCGCCGGCCCTGCCCCGTCTGCTCATCCCGTCGCGGTCCACGCGCAGACGCAGATCGACGCAGCGTCGGAAGCACGCCGCCAACGGCTGGGGGCCGTCCATAACTGGGGCTACTGGCTCAGCATGTTCGACGTGGACCGCATCCATGCCGCGCCCCACGATCTGATCGTGGTCGACAGCCAGGTCTCGATCAACAACGTCTTCTCACGCGAGCGCTCGGTGGCGGAGGTCGCCCGCATGAAGCAGCGGCCCGACGGGCGCGCGCGGGTGCTGCTCGCCTATCTCTCGATCGGGGAAGCCGAGCGCTATCGGCCGTACTGGCGACAGGAATGGTACGACCTGCTCGCCAAGCCGGCATGGCTCGGCAACGAGAACCGCCGCTGGGTCGGAAATTTCGCCGTGCAGTACTGGGACGATGCCTGGCAGCGGCTGGTGTTCGACTATCTCGACACCATCCTGGCGCAAGGCTTCGATGGCATCTATTTCGACCGCGCCGACGCATTCTCCGACTGGGAGAAGTCGCACCCGTCCGCGCGCGCGGACATGGTAGACTTCATTGCCCGCCTGGCCGCCCATGCCCACGAGAAAAACCCGCAGTTCCTGGTCTTGATGCAGAACGCCGAGGAGCTGATCGATGATGCTCCGGTGCTCCATGCCATCGACGGCATCGCCAAGGAGGACCTGCTCTACGGTGTGCGACGCGCCGAGGAGCCCAACAAGCCGGGCGATGTGGAATGGTCGGTCGAGCAATTGCAGCGGGCGCAAAAGGCCGGCCGCAAGGTGCTGGTGGTCGAGTATCTCAAGGACCCCGCCAAGATGACCGCCGCGGCGAGCCGCCTGCAGGAAGAGGGTTTCGTGCCCTATTTCGCACCGCGCCGGCTCAATTGCCTCAATCCGCCGGTGCCGTCGGATGCGAGCGCGCTCCCCGCTCCCGCCTGCCGTTGATCGCAGTTGGTACCTGCCTCGTCACTGCTGGATATTCCAGAAGTTCAGCGCCGCCGATGACGCGGCCCCGCCGACGACGCACGGAATGCCTATCTCGACCTGCCCGGCCGCGGCGGCGGCCACGCAACCGAGCGCGAGCGCGCCCTGGCCGATCTGTGACCAGGTGTTGACGTCGCGCTTGTAGCCCGGTCCCTTGCGCTTGAGCTCATCGATGGCAGCGAGCGCCTCCTTGCGCATACGGGTCGTCTCCATGGTTTCGGCGGCGTCGATCACGTCATTGAGCACGGTCGCGATCTTCTTGTTCTGGTGCATGCGCGCGCGCTTGAGCATGGCCAGGAGTTCGCCGTCGCGTGCGGCATTGCTGGCGAGCGTGTATTTGGCCATGCTCCCGACCGTGAGCCGGTCCACGCTGTCGCGGTCCCCGGCCCACGCCAGCAGCATGATCATGCGCCCGATCGGGCGATAGGTGCCGGTGCCGAAATAGAAGCCCCAGAGCGTATCGAGCAGTTCGGGGGACTTGTCGAACGTCGTCTCCTCCGGCGGCTTGGGCTCCGGATCGCGCTGGAACGGCGCGCGCATCTTGTCCCAGAGCGTCGCGCTCTTGAGCGGCTGCTCGAGCGGGATCCGGTCGAGAACCGCGAGCTTGCCGTCGAGATACCGGTCGATCATCACCTGCCGGGTCGACAGGCGGTCCGCATATTTGCGCAACAGCTCCTTCCAGTCAGGCACGCCCGAATACGCGATCGCGCGCACGATCGCCCATTGGTCCGCGCTCGCGACCGGAAGCATGCGGTCGATGAGGCTGTCGGCCCGCCCCGGATTGGCCGACAGCACGCCGGCGACGAAGCCGACATAGACGCCCGAGCTCTCCACATCCTTGAAGGCGCCGAGCTGGCTCAGGGCGCGCACCGCCGCCGGCAGTCGGGCGGGCTCGGGCCGAACGCGATAGCCGTTGATCCAGCGGCTGACCCCGTCGAGCGAGGTGAACTCGACGCGGCTCGGGGCGGCGCTAGCCGGCGCAACGAGACCAACAACAAACAACATGACCACGACGGTACGCATATGCCCCTCCGACAGGACGGCCCAACAGGACTTAAGCAGGCGTGCGCGTCAATTTGCGGGCGCAAGCGTGGCCGACACGCCCGCAAGTGGGGCGCGCAACGCGCGTCTGTTTGTGGCAGCCGCGGGGCAAAGGGAGCCGGGACGCAACAAAACGCCGAGCGACGGGCGCCGACACGCCGCAATCGCGGCGGCGCCGTCGAGCTTGCCGGCAAAAGTGGGGCGGCAATTCCTTCACATACCGCCGTCGCAGCGCTCGAACACCCGCGGCCGGCTCCCTCGATCAGCTCCCGGTCTGCGCCGGGTGAGGAGAAGACTGCGGTTGCACGCCGGCCGCCGCAAGCGCTTGCGTTGATCCGCCGAAGCCGGCAACGTGTGGCCGACACAAGAAAACGGAAACGCCCAAACGGAAACGCCTCATGCCCAGCAAGTTTCGCGGCGTCATGCAAAGCCCGGTGACGCCGCTCAAGGACGACTTCAGCCTCGACCTGCCGACCTTCGAGAAACTTCTCGACTTTCATGTCCGCACCGGCGCGACCGCGATCTCCTGGCCGCACCACAAGAGTGAATCGCTCAACCTCACGATCGCGGAGCGCAAGCGCTTCGCCGAGGCCGCCGTGCGCGTGGTCAACGGGCGCATCCCGGTGACCATTCACGTGAGCGCGCTCGCGGTCGAGGACACGATGGCGCTGGCGCGCCACGCCCAGGAGATCGGAGCCGACGGCATCCTCGCCATCACGCCCTACTTCTGGACGCCCTCGCTCGAGGCGATCGAGGCCTATTTCATGCGGCTGTGCCGCTCGATCGCGCTGCCGGTCCTCTCCTACAACTCGCCGAGCTATCTCGCCGGCGTCGAGATCACCGGCGAGCTGATGGCGCGCCTGATCGAGCGCCTGCCGAATTTCGTCGGCGTCAAGGAAGCAAGCTTCAACAGCGAGAAGTTCCTGGAGATCTCGCGCGCAGCGCTCGCCATGCGGGACGACTTCGCGATGCTCACCGGGGTCGAATATCTGCTGCCGTCGGTGCCGCTCGGCGGCGTCGGCTCCTACTCGGCGGCTGGCTCGATCTGTCCGAACCTGTGCGCGCAGCTGTTCGACGCCTGCACGGCCGGCGACTGGCCGCGCGCGCGGGAGCTGCAGGCCAAGGTCTCGTGGCTGTGGTTGCTGTTCCGCGACCAATATCCGTCCTCGCTCAAGGGCGGCATGGTGATGATGGGGCGGCCGGTCGGGCCGACGCGCGCGCCGCTTCCGACCGCGACCAGGGAGCGCCAGGCCTACATAGAGAGCGAGCTGGCCCGGCTCGGCATCCTCGACACCGAGCCGCACGGCTGGTGAACTCGCTCGGAGTGAGACCCAATGTCCGCCTTCTCGCCCGCTTTCCTGCCAGGCCTCGTGCACACGCCAGTGACCCCGTTCACGCGCGATCGCGGCATCGATCTCGACCTCTATGAGAGGCTGATCGATTTCCATATCGGCAACGGCGCCGACACGCTCGCGCTCGCTATGCATGCGGGCGAATCCGTCAGCCTGCCCGACGACGAGCGCCGCCGCCTCCTGGAATTCGCCATCAAACACGTGAACGGGCGCAAGCCGGTGATGGCGCATGTGAGCGAGACCGGCACCGGCATCGCGGCCGCGCTGGCGCGCCATGCCGAGGATGCCGGCGCGACCGCGATCGTCGCCACCACGCCCTACTATTGGACGCCGCCTGCTGCGATGGTGCTGGAGCATTTCGCGGCGATCGGCGCCGCGGTGACGATCCCGTTCTTCGTCTACAACGCGCCCGAGGAGATGCAGGGCACCAAGGTGACGGCCGAGCTGTGCCGCAAGCTGATCGAGCGGCTGCCGAACTTCGCGGGCGTGGTCGATCTCAGCCTCGACTGGCAGTTCATGATCGAGCTGATGACCGATGCGCCGCGCCTGCGGCCCGGCTTCCAGCTCCTTTCGGGAACGGAGCTGCTGGTGTCGCCGGCCGCGATCGGGGCGAGCGGGCTCTTCGCCCCGCTCGCGGCGATCGCGCCCAAGCTGGTGCGCAAACTGTACGACCTGTGCCGCGACCAGAAGCTGTTCGAGGCGCGCAAGACGCAGGAGACGATTGCAGGGCTCCGCCAGGCGCTCAAACCCCTCGGCGTGGCCGGCCTGAAAGCCGCGATGCGGGCCATGAGCCGCGACTGCGGCGAGCCGCGCCCGCCGCTCGTTCCGCTCGATGCAGCCGCCTGCCAGAAGCTCGTCGCCACGCTCGACGCGATCCACGCGCTGCCTGAAGAGCCGCGCGGCTGGTGACGGCGCGCCGCTTTCGTAGGATGGGTTGAGCGCAAGCGAAACCCATCACGTTCGTCGCACGAGGCGAGAAGATGGGCGCTGCGCTCAACCCATCCTACAAGCGGCTATGCCGCGGTCAGCCCGCCATCGAGCACGAGCGTCTGCCCGGTGATCGAGGCGGCCAGCGGGCTCACGAGATAGCAAACGGCGGCGGCCACCTCCCCGGCCGTCGCCAGGCGGTGGAGCGGGACACGCGCGATCATCGCCGCCATGTAGGCGGCATCGCCGGTGCGCTCGGCCCGCGACGGCGACGCAGTGTCGAGCCGGCCCGGCGCCACCGCATTGACGCGGATGCCGTGCTCCGCCCATTCGATCGCCAGCATCCGCGTCATCTGGATGAGCGCGCCTTTCGAGATGCCGTAGACCGTACGCTCGGCCGCGCCGACGAGGCCATGCGTCGAGGCAATGTTGACGATCGCGCCCGGCCGCGCCTGCGCGATCCAGCACCGTGCCAGTTGTCGGCTCAGGAAGAACGCGCCGGCGAGGTTCGCCGCCATCACCTTGTCCCATTCCGCCCACGTCACGTCGACTGCGCGCTTGCGCAGGTTGGCGCCGGCATTGTTCACGAGCACATCGACCTGCCCGAACGCCGCGCTGACCTGCGTCACGGCGTCCGCGATACTCGCCTGCTCGCGCAGGTCGAGCGCGAGCCTGATCGGCACTTCGCCTTCGGCCGCGAGCCTTGCCGTCGTGTCATCGAGGTTCTCCACCCGGGTCGCGGATATCGCGATGCGATAGCCCGCGTGTGCGAGCGCCAGCGCGGTCGCCGCGCCGACGCCGTATGAGGCTCCGGTGATGAAGGCGGACGGCTTGGCTGACACGGCCATGGTGCTTTCGCGGCGAACGACGAGCCACTATGGTACGCCGAAGCAAGAAACAAAAGCGACAGCGAGGAAACGATGACCCGAGCCGCGCTTGCCGCCTGGGCGGCGATCGTGCTTGCCGTCGCGGGCGGCGCGCCCGCAGCTGCGCAAACGACCGTGCGCGTCGGCCAGCCGCAGGTGGGCACCTTCCAGTTCGTGCCGCTGCAGGTCGGCGTCGAAGCCGGCATCTTCAAGAAGCACGGCGTCGACCTCGAGGTCATCAGCTTCGGCGGCGGGCCGCGCGTGCAGCAGGCGCTGGCGGCGAATTCGATCGATATCGGGATCGGTTCCGGCCCCGAGCTCGCCTTCGTCGCCAAGGGCGCGCCGGAGATCGCCATCGCGGCGATGGCGGACGCACCCGCGTCCGTGGTGCTGGCGGTGGCGAAGGATTCCGCCATCAAGACGGCGGACGATCTCAAGGGCAGGACCATCAGCATCTCGAGCAAGGGGTCGCTGACGGACTGGCTCGGTCGTGAGCTGTCGCGCCAGCTCGGTTGGGGATCGGACGGCATCAACCTTGCGCCGCTGGGCTCGACCGCCGCACAGACGGCGGCGCTGCGCACCCGCCAGATCGACGGCATGATCGTCGAGGCCAATGCCGGCTACAGGATGGAGGAGGACGGCAGCGGCCGCGTGCTGCTGCAGTTCGGCGACCGCATCAAGACCTTCCACATCTACGTGCTCTATGCCCGCCGGGCCTTCGCGGAGCAGAGCCCGCAAGCGGTGCGCGCCTTTCTCGCCGCCTGGTTCGAGACCATCGCCTACATGCGCGCGCACCGCGACCAGACGATCGACATCGTGCGCCGCACCGCCGAGGTCTCGCCCGGCGTCGCCCGGCGCGACTACGACGAGCTGATCGGGATGTTCAACCCGACCGGGCGCTTCGACCCCAAGGCGCTCGATGTGCTCGCGCGCTCATTCGTGGAAATGGGATCGCTGCCGCAAGCCCCCGACATGCGCACGCTGATCACGGAGAAGTATCTGCCGGCGAAGCCGTAGGGTGGGTCAAGGCGCCCGGGAACGTCGTTGTGGCAACGCTCGGGCGCGCCGCGACCCACCATCCGCGACGAGAGACCGCGGTGGGTCGCGGCGTGTGAGCGCGTGCCCAACACCGCAGATCCGGGCGCCTTGACCCACCCTACTTATGCACGTGCGGCTTGGTGAGCATGTGCCCGCAGCCGGCCTTGTTCGCCCAATATTCCCAGGCCCGCCAGGTTTCCGTCGAATACGGGCTGTAGCCGCGGTTGCGCGCATCGATCTCGCCCTGCCGCAGATACTTGACCTCGCCGCCCAGCTGCTTGGCGCGCAGCAACGCGCGGGCGTTGCGCGGCAGGTAGATCGACATCCGCACCACCTCGATGAGGGAGCGGCCGGCGGACGCAAAGCCGTGGCCGCGCATCAGCGCCACGTTATTGCCCGCGAGGCATTTCGCGAGATCGCGCCCCTGCTCCATGTTGGTCACCAGCAGGTTGGTGTCGCCGAAATTGTCGGCGATGTCCCAGACCGGCACGTGGGCGCCGATGAAGCTGCCGGAATGGATCACCGGCTTGAGCGGCGTCGCATCCGCGATGCCGAACGGCAGGATGTCCTCGGCATGGGCATGCACCACCGCCTGCACGTCCGGCCGCGCCTCGAAGATCGCGGCATGGATGAATCGTTCGAGATAGAGTGCGCGCGTCTCGTCGCGCACGGGCTGTCCGTCGAGGCCGAGCTCGACGATGTCGTCGCGCTCGACCAGGTCCGGCGCCAACGAGCGCGATATGAAGAAGTGCTTGGGGTTCTCCGGATTGCGCAGACTGATATGGCCGTAGGCGTCGACCACGTCCTCCTTGGCGAGGATGCGGTTGGCGATGACGAGGTCCTGGACGACGGTATCGATGGTGCTCATGGCATGTACCGCTGTTCTTGATTGTGCAGCTGTCAGGAGGTGGGCACGAAGAGATCGGCGCCGAGCAGTCTCAGGGAAAAATGCGATCGTCGCAACGCAGCGCTATCGCTGCTTCAAATTGGCCTTGGTCACCACGGCGTTCCACTTTTCGAGCTCCCGCCCAAGCTGGTCCGCCGCGTCTGACGCCGATGACCCGACCGGACTGAAGCCCAACGCCTCGAAGCGCTCTTTGACCTCGGGCATTTGCACGATCTCGATGAGAGCACGATTCAGTTCGTCCACGATCGATTGCGGCGTTTTCTTCGGGGCCAGAACGAAGACGAAGGCCTCGGCGACCACGCCGGTGAGGCCGAGCTCCGTCAAGGTCGGGATCTCCGGCGTGGCGCTCCATCGAACAGGACTGGTGACGGCAAGCACCCGGACCGACCGGTCTTTCACGAACGGCATGACCGAAGGCAAAGCCAGGAACGCGACCGGGGTGTGACCGCCGACAATCGACGACAGCGCAGGACCGGCTCCCGGAAACGGGACGTGAGTCATATCGAGCCCGGTCGAAAGTCTGAAAAGCTCGCCGGCAAGATGATTGACGGTGCCTATGCCGGCCGAAGCATAGTTCGTTCCCCCTTGCTTCCTGATCAGCGCGATCAGTTCGTCCACGGTATGGGCCGGTACTTCGGGGTAGACGACGAGCGCAACCGGCGAACTCGAGGCGATGCTGACGACCTCGAAGCTTCCCACCGGGTCGTAGGCCACCTTGTGCAACAGAGGATTGAGCAGGAATGCGGACGAGGTGATCAACAGCGTGTAGCCGTCAGGCGGGGCCTGTGCCGCCATCACGGCACCGATGTTGCCGCCGCCGCCGCCATGATTTTCGATGTAGAAGCTTTGCCCGAGCTTGGCCGACAGCTGCTGCGCCAGGATTCGCGCCATCAAGTCGACGATGCCGCCAGGCGGAAAAGGCACGATGACCTTGACGGCCCGGCTAGGGTACCCGCCAGCGCTCTGGGCTGCCGCCGGGAACGCGGCGAGCATCAGGCCCAATGCGACCAGGAGACTGGTCATGAGCCGTCTGATCGGGATCATGCCAACGAGCCCCGGAATGTTCCGCAGCACTACTGCTCACCCAGGAGCGGCAGCTCGATTTCGATCCCGCGCCCCATCTCGCGACAGCGGTCAGACACTGCTTTGGCCAGCGCCATGTCCGCGGCCCCGGTGCCGTTGTTGTTGGCATGATAGGTGATCTGCTCGTCGCCCGTCCGACCCGGAAAGGCGCCGGTCAACAATTCTCCGAGTTGGTGGATCTTGTCCCAGCCGATAATGCCGGCTTCGATCGGATCGATCAGCCCGGCCTGACGCTCCTGCTTCACGGACTCCAGCCAGTTCGTGATGATGAAATCGGCCCGGCGCACCGTTTCATCGTCGTTTTCGCGTCGGCCTGATTTGAGCCAGCCGCCCTCCACAAGCGCGCTATTGGACCCGACGACCGTAGTGACATGCTGGCCGGGCTCCAGTAACGAGCCGTCAAACACCGGAACGTTGGAATTCGTGGCGCAAATGACGACGTCAGTGCCCTTCAGGACGGCTTCCGGTTTGTCGACGGGAATGAACTCCGCGTCGACCAGACCTGCCATCTTCTCGCAGAATGCTTCTCGGGCTTTCTTGTTCCTGCTGAACACCTTGTAGGTGCTGATGTCTCGCTCGTTGTCGAGCGCGAGGATCTTGTGCAGGGCCTGTCCACCACTTCCGAACACGCCTGCCGTCGTGGCGTCTTTCCTGACGAGATGGCGGAAGCCTACCCCGGAGGTTGCAGCCGTGCGCAGCGCCATGATGCTCGAGGGACCGATCCGCTTTTCGGTGATCTCGCCGATGATGATCGAGTCGAGCGCGCCGGTTTTGGCATCCCACAGCAGGGACACGGGGTGCTCGCGCTGAGGATATTGTTGGTTGCCCGCTTCTTGTGCAACCAATTCACCCCGGGTCATGGAACCGATGACATTGAGACCGTCGACCCCGCCAGGAAAATTCGAGACGCGTACATTGGCCTTCGAATGCACACGGCGCCGGGGCGCGTTGATGATCGGGTTCTTCCCCGCCTCGCGGTAGCCTTGCTCGACCAGGTCGATGGCTGTTCCGATATCGATGACATCCTTCACGTCCTGAGGGCGCAGCAGCAAGACGTTCTTCGTGTTTGGGGCCATGTTTGGGGCCATGTCGGCATTTCTCCCGCTTTTATGTCTGCTTTGACGAGCCTCAGGATCGTCATGCAAATATAGTTAGCTATCTAAGGAGTTGGCAAGGCTGATGATGCCAATGGCACTGGCGCAAGGGCGGCAGGATGAGCGCAGTCGCTGCCTCGACCAGCCCGACCAGGATGCCGCCGGCAAAGGCGCCGAACACGCGGCCGAAGCTGCCCGGATCGCCAACAATGCGGATATCCGAAAGGCCTATTTGGGGCTTTGAGCTGTAGGGTGGGCGGCGCCACGCCGGCGGCGCGCAGGCAGCTTCCGCCGCGCTGCCGCTCCGTCCAGCAGCCGCGACAATTCCCGGGTCGAGGGGATGCGGCGCCGCGCTGGCGGCATGGCCTCCTCGTCAGCGGCGAGGTTGGCTATGAGCCCCAGCAGCGTACGCCGGGTAGCGGCGATATCGGCCTCGGACGCGCCGCGCAGAAACATCCCGTTCACCTCCTCCGCCAGCGGCACCAGCGTGCTCTTCAGGGCGCGGCCCTTCGGGGTCAGGTAGACGTGGATCTCCTTGCGGGTCTTCGGGCTCGGCCGGCGCACGACGTAGCCGAGCTTCTCCATGGCATTGAGCGCCGAGAACGTGGTCGGCTCCATCACGCCGGCTTGCGCGCTGAGCTCGCGCTGGGTGAGACCCTCGCTTTCCCACAGCACGCGCAGGAAGGTCCAGTGCCCGTACGACACCGCGTGCGCGGCGAGGCGCATTTGCAAGGCGCGTGCCAGCGCGCGCGCCGCGTGCTTGACGAGATGCGCGAGGCGGTCGTTGGGGATGGCTTCCTGCCAGTGACGCAGGATTTCCCGTGTGGCAGGCTCGGCAGACGGTGGGCTCACGGCACGCTTTCCTTCGACTTAGGGCGAACTCGACAGTCATCCTGGAAATTGTTAGCGTCAACGCTTAGAGGGCTAAGCATGAGGCGAACGGCCGGAGCATAGCCCAAATGCATGAGGAATACGCCGGAAGTCGAGAAGCGACAGTCGAAAAGACGCCGAAAAAAAACGCGAGGAGCCCATGAACAAGCCGGTCACCGACCTGCAACATCCCAAGATGCTGCTCGATCCTTATGCCACCTGGGCGGCAAATGAAGGCGTGCCGATCACCGAGGATTTCGGGGTCGACCTGCTCGCCGTCCCGACCGCGCCATGGGCGCGTTTCGGCACCGACGGGGGCCTCGTGCATCTCAAGGGCCGCGGCGACTTCGTGTCGATCTTCGTGCTCGACCTGGCACCGGGCGCGAAGTCTGCCCCGCAGAAACACCTGTTCGAGGAGGTGGTCTACGTTCTCTCCGGCCACGGCAACACCACCATCGAAACGAGCGACGGGCGCAAGCACAGCTTCGAATGGGGGCCGAAGAGCCTGTTCGCGCTGCCGCTCAATTCCCGCTACCAGCATTTCAATTCCAGCGGGCGCGAGCGCGCGCGGCTCGCCTCGACCAACAATCTCGCGCTGCTGCTCAACCTGTTCCACAACGAAGCCTTCGTGTTCGACAATGGCTACGAGTTTCCGGAACGGCAGGGCGCGGCGAAATACTTCAGCGGCGAAGGCGAGTTCATCCCGGTGCGGCCCGGCCGCAACATGTGGGAAACCAATTTCATCCCCGACCTCGCCGGCTTCGAGCTCAAGACCTGGGAGCAGCGTGGCGCCGGCGGCTCGAACATGATGTTCATCCTGGCCGACGGCACCATGCACGCCCACACCTCGCAGATGCCGGTCGGCACCTACAAGAAGGCGCACCGCCACGGCGCCGACTTCCACGTCTTCGCAGTGACCGGACACGGCTTCTCGCTGTTGTGGTACGAAGGCGAGAAGGACTTCGTGCGCATCGACTGGAAGCACGGCTGGGTGTTCGCGCCACCCGACCAGATGTTCCATCAGCACTTCAACACCGCGCCCGATCCCGCGCGCTACCTCGCCGTCGCCTTCGGCAGCCTGCGCTATCCCTTCACCACCGACAAACGCCACGTGTTCATGGGCATGGACGTGAGCGTGACGGACGGCGGCTGCCAGATCGAGTACGAGCACCAGGATCCGCGCATCCACAAGATCTACCTGTCCGAGCTCGCGAAATACGGCGTGACATCGGGCATGGGCAAGTTCATCAACGAAGCGGCATGAGCCTTGCTGCGCGGCGAGGCACATAGGTGCCACTTGCCGCGGTCTGTTCCCCTCCCCCTTGCGGCAGGGCAATCGCATGTGGCCTCGCTTGGTCCAAAACGCGCAAGATTGGAATCGAGAGTACTCCAGCCGCGAAACTTTCGAATCCAATTGTCCTCCCGG
>Ga0153954_1001376_pt1 | contig 13312 bp, 15 predicted proteins | sample TSFL038MetaG_FD_102277 | JGI IMG/M metagenome (GOLD analysis project Ga0153954, IMG submission 102277) | Attine ant fungus gardens microbial communities from Florida, USA - TSFL038 MetaG | ecosystem: Host-associated > Fungi > Mycelium > Unclassified | place: USA: Florida, Wekiwa Springs State... | reverse complement strand
TTTTCGAGCCGGCTCCCGCCCGGAGTGGATCCGCGTGGCTGGCGGCCCCGATCAGCCGCGCAAGCGCGTAATCTTGTCGCGCGCGCCCTCGCTGGACGGACTTGGCGGCTCTTTCGGCGACGAGGAGGCGCCTTCGGGTTCGTGGCGGCGGGACCCGCGCTCCTGCCTGGCCGCCTGCAAGGCGCCTTCGGCGAAGGCGCGGGCGGACCGTTCGGCTTCAAGCTCCTCCCTGAGCTTGGCGAGCCTCTCCTGGAACGTCTCCCGCTCGCCGTCCATCGCCTTGCCTTGCTCGGCGATCCGATCCTCGGCGGACGCGATCCTCTGTTCGGCGCGCTGCAGCGCGGCGTCTTTGGCCGCCAAGGCCTTGGCGAGCTCGTCGGACCGCTGAGCAAGCGTGAGGCGGACGCCGTCGACCTCGGCATGCGCCGCGCGCGACGCGGCCAGGTCTTTCTCGAGATCGGTGAGCGCAGCGTCCTTGGATTTCGTCACAAGCGAGCTTTCGAGCGCCCGCTGCTCGAAGCCGCGAATTTCTGCGTCCCGTTGGCGCAAGTTCTCCCGCGCCTCGGCGAGAAGCCGCTCGGCCGCTTCCGAGCGCGAGGCCATGGCGGCAAGCTCCTCGCGCAGATTCGAGGCTGTCAGCCGGTGAGTCTCGGCGGCGTCGAGGTGGGCGTTCTTGAGCTTGGCGTGCGCCGCCAACTCCTGAGCAAGGGTGGCCTCGAGCTCTTCGACGCGGCGTGTGAGATCGTCGCGCCGGCTCTCGAGGTCGCTCATCTGCCTGTTGAGCTTCGACCCGTTGGTGACGAACTCGTCGATCCTCGCCCGCAGCGACCGGTTCTCCTGGTTCATGAGAACGTGCTGGTCCTGCAAGGCCGCCCGCTGCTGTTCGACTTCTTGGAGGCGTTTCTCCTTGTCCGAGAACTCGGCCCGCAGCGCCGGCAATTGCTCGCTCACGGTGTGCAGGCGCCGCCTATTGTCCTCCAATTCCCGCTCGGTGCGGTCGAGTTTCGCCCTTCGGTCGATCAGCGCGGCGCGGGCTTCCGCTGCGGCGGTTTCGGCCGCAAGCGTCGTTTTCTCGAGCTCCTTGACCCGCCCCGACATTTCGTCGTGGCGGAGAACGAGCGCGTTATGTTCGACCGTCAGCGCGGCCTGATCGCCCCTCAAGCGGTCGTGCGCCTCGGCCAAGGTCTCGAGCTTCCGCTCGGCCTCGAGATGGGCGACCTTCGTCCGTTCGATCTCGATGAGCGTCTGATCGATGGGCCCCAAGACGTCGTAGAACTGGGAGCGAATCGCTTCGATGTTCCGAAACGAGAATTCAATCGCGTCGAGATGGGTGCGCAGACCCTCGTTGCGTCGGCCGATCGAGTCGAAGGTGCGCGCGACCTTGAGCGACTTCGGCGTCGGTTCGCCGCCGCGGCCCTGGTCCGTGGTCGTGAGCGAGCCCGAGCCGGCGACGAGAGCGCCAGATTCGGCCGGGGCGGGATCCTCGCCCGGCTCGTAGCGAATGGCGAGCGCACGTGAATCGTTTGCGGGAGCCGGGCCGTTCTTGAACAGCTTGTCCCAAACGTTTGCCATCCCGGCGTCCCCTGACCTTCCGATGCGGCCCCAGAAAAGGCCACAAGAAAATACAACCGATCACGCGAATATATCGCCGTCATGACAGGAAGGTCAATTTAAAGGAGCTGAATCTTCCGTTCGGTCAGATGCGGTCAAAGACCGTGGGAAACTCCCGGTTTCGCTGAGGCGCATGCCTGCAGGCGGAGATAAAAATGCGCGAGATTCCAAGTCCTCGCTGCGGCGTCGGATTCAACCGCTCGCGTGTTTTCGCCAGTTATGGGCCTCTTTGAAGCCGAGGACTTCGCGGATCTTGCGGTTCGACAAGGGGGCCTCGAATTCGCCCATCTCGCGCGTCACCGGCGTCTTCGGCGCAAGCTTTTTCAGCGCTTCCTTGGTTGGGATGTCGAGCGTGATCGTGTCGTTGGTCGCGTTGAACACCTGGAAGCCGAGGCCGTCCTTTTCGAGGCAGAGGCGGACGATCTCGCCGAGATCGCGCGCATCGATATAGCTCCAGGCGTTGCGCTTGCGCACCGGCGGATTGGCGGCATAGCCCTTGAACGGCCCGTATTCATGCGGCTCGATCACGTTGCCGATGCGGAGCGCATAGATGTCGGCGTTGTAGCGCATCGCGAAGGCGCGGGCGGTCTTCTCGTTGCAGACTTTCGAGAGGCCGTAGGAATCCATCGGATCGGAATCGTAGTCCTCCTCGAGCGGAAACGCATGGAAGTCCTTGTCGCCCTCCGCGAAGCAGACGCCATAAGTCGTTTCGCTCGAGGCGATGACGACCTTGCGCACCCCGAGCTTCATCGCCGCTTCTATGACGTTGTAGGTGCTCATCACATTGGTCTGGAACGTGACATTGTCGGGCTCGATCAGCACGCGCGGAATGGCCGCGAAATGCACCACCGCGTCGGGTGGGCTCGGCGGCCGGCCGTTGTTGAAGCCGGCGAAGGTCGGATGGGTGGTGAGCGCGTTGAACGCCTGACCATTGTCCGTGAGATCCGCGATCAGCGTCGGCACGCCCGGCAAGTCGAGCGGCTTCAAGTCGACGTTGAGGACCGAATAGCCATGCGCGACGAGATGCGGGACGGCGTGCCGCCCGGCCTTGCCGGTTCCCCCGGTGAACACGATGCGCTTGCCCGACATGTGCGATCCCATGATTGTTGCGCCGCCTTCTTAAAGGGAGCGTCCGAAGTCGTCGAGGGGACGGGGCGCGGCTCCAGGGTCAAAGGCCAATCGACCTAAAAGGTCTGCCGCTTTCGGTGGACGAAGCGTCTCGACTTCTGGGAACCGCCAAGAATTCAGTCGTTAAGATCCGTCTTCCATCACATGGGGAAAGTGAGTGCGGTCCCACTCGTCCGGTCGGAGCGACACCTTGCCAGCATGCAGAAGAATATCCGTCGGCCGATAAGGGAGCGCGCGGATCGCCACCTCGGCCCCCTCGAAAGTTCCAAGGTGAAAGTGATCGCTTCTCTCACTCAAACCCACCAGCTCGCGAACAAGCAGATCACGGCCCTCTTCGTTGAGCCAGATTTCTAGCTCCCCGTCGGGTGTAGTGTTCATTGTTATGCGCGGAGCCACGCTGCTTCTCCTTGCCGTCCTGCGATCCTGAGCGTCCGCAAGGGCGGATCCGCGAATAGTTAAGGGCGCGCAGAAAAGTTGGCGATGCAGAAATCGAGGATACAATCTAAGCCCGCGGATGCGCGTTTCTGTAAGCCGCGAGGAGGCGCGCGCTGTCGACCCCCGTATAGACCTGCGTCGTCGAAAGCGAAGCGTGGCCGAGCAGGTCCTGGATCGTGCGCAGGTCGCCGCCGCGAGCCAGAAGATGAGTGGCGAACGAGTGGCGAAGCGCATGCGGCGTCGCGCTTTCAGGCAGGCCGAGCGCGCCGCGCATCCGCGCCATCGCCAATTGCACGATGCGCGGCGACAACGGGCCGCCCCTCACGCCGACAAACAAGGGGCCACCTGGCTTGAGGGCATAAGGGCACAGCGACAGATAATCCTCGACCGCCGCGCGCACTGGCTGAATGATCGGCGCCGAGCGCGTCTTGCCGCCCTTGCCTTTGATCGTGACGGAATCCGTTTCGCCGGTCGGCGCGTCGGCGCGTCGAATCGACAGCGCTTCCGAGATGCGCAGGCCCGCGCCATAACAGAGCGCGAGCACGGCGGCGTCGCGTGCGAGAATCCAGGGCTCGCGCGCCTCGCCTTCGCGAAGCTCTGTCATGGTCATCGCGCGGGCGTCGGGCGCGCTCAGAGGCCGGGGCAGTCGTCGTCCCGCCTTGGGCGCGCGGATCGCGCCGAGCGCCGCCGCGGTTTCGCCCGTCTCGCGCGCGATATGGCGGGCGAGTGACTTCAGCGCGGAGAGCGCCCGCTGCAGCGAGCGGGCCCCGATCTCTTCCGCCCGCCTATGGGCGAGAAAGGCGCGCAGGTCGGCCGGCGCCAAGTCGGTGAAATCGCCGATTCCCGGCGGCGCGCCAAAGCGCTCTGAAAGGAAGGCAAGACATTGCCTGGCGTCGCGGCCATAAGCTTCGATCGTGCGCCCTGACAAGCGCCGCTCATGGGCGAGATGGACGAGCCAGCCGGCCGCCGCCGCGGCGAGGTCGGGCGCGGCGCAGGGCGCAGGTCGGTCGCTTCGCGGGGCGCGCTGACGCATGCGGCGCATTATTGCTGACGAAGCGTTAAGCGGCAGTTTCGACTGCGGCCCGAGTTCCCTCAAAACGCGATCCACGCATAGGCGAAGACGGAATTGTTGCCCGAGGCGTTGTGCGTGCCGCCGAGAAAGGATCCATCGAAATTTCGCCCGCCGCCGAAGAGATGGAGGTACTGCGTGAACTGGATGCCGATGCGCGCGTTCCACGTCTTGTAGTCCTATGGCCCACGGGCGCCGTGCATGAACGGGACATAAGCGAGATCGAGAATAAGGCCGCTGCCGTTGGGGCTGCTGACAAAGCCGTTGTTGAGCGCGCCTGTGCTGGTCGGCGAGCAAAGAGGGTTGAAACCTGATCCGTACAGGTTGCAGTCGCTCGAACCGCTGACGTTGAAATAGCCGAACCCTAGGCTATAGGTGTGATCCCATACGAATGACGCGTTAGCCTTAAAACTGTTCAACGTGTTGTGGATATGCGACGCCCCGTTCAGCGCAAAAGTCGCGTTGAGCTTCTGCCATTCCATAATGTCAGTAAGCTTCACTGTCAGGCTGTATTGATCTCCGTCATATTGATATTGGGAGTCGAGGGCGGCGTCGAGAAAGTCATCTGTACCGAAGCCATACTGCCGTCCCGGCGCGATCTGGCCGTACATGCCAAAGGTCCCGACCATCAGATAATGGCTGCCCCAATGGGGCTCGAACGCGAGACGCCAGTAGGGCGCCACATTGGTGAGCGCGTCGGTCGTCGAATTGCCGACATTGAACGCCTGAAGCGCGGGAACGGGCAAGCCCTTGTAGGCGGTTAAGTCCGCATAGAGCATGTCGTTCCAGAAGACATAGGCGCCCGCCCCGCCGACCTTCGTCGCGTAGGCGTTCTCAACATGCGTCAGCGGCGGCGCGAACGCAGGCGCGATCGTTGAGGAGATCTGCGGCCAGCCGAAAGCGGGGGTTGTGTTCCAAGGATCTTCGACCGTGGGGCTGTTGTTGACGTCGAGTCCCAGGACCGTCTCTTGTTCGAGGATTTTGATCGAATCCGCGTAGCGGAGGTCGGAAGAGTCCAAAAACACTGTGCCGTGCACAGGATCGCCAGTGATTTGTATAAAGGACCCGAGATTCTCGTAGAGGCGTCCCGCGATAAAGCCGGAAAGCTGCTGCGAGACGAGATTGTCGTTCGTGCGCAGGCCTGGCGCGGGCGGCGCATCCTGCGTAGCGCGCGTATGGGTGAAGCCGGTCTGGTAGAATGCGGCGATCGGCGGCCCTTGCCAGTTCCCACCCTGCAGCGTGTAGCCGCCGATCTTGAAGCGGCGGCCAAATGGAGTGAGTTCTGGAAACACGGTGTGGCACGTGGCGCAGGGCTGACCCGTTTGCCTCGCGTAAGCCGGGAGCGCGGCGGTGGGTCTCGCTCCAAGAGGGAGCGTTGCGGCCGTGATCGCGAGCAACGCAAGTGCGGGTCTCACACGCACGACGCCGAGCTTCCTCAAATGGTCAGGCGGCTTTCTTGGTCCACAGACGACACCAGCCGTGAGGCGAGATCGCCTGCGGGCTTTGCGGGAGAAAACCCGCAAAGCGCCGCTCGCCGAAATCCTGGCGAGCCGCCACGAGGGGCACAAATATTGAGTTTCGTCATTGATGCGTCGATTCTGACGGCATGGTTCCTCGACGAAAAGCGCGATCCACGCGTCGAAGCGGCGTTCGACACAGCGACGCGGGTCGAGACGCGGGCTCCCAACCTTCTCCACTATGAGATCCGCAATGCGCTTCTCATCAGCGAGCGGCGAAACCGCATTACCGAAGCGATGTCGACGGCGTTCGTTCGCGATCTCGCGCTGTTGCCCATTCGATTGGAGCCAGCGGGAGATGACGCGAGCCTTATGACTCTCGCCCGCAAGCGCAAGTTCACCGTCTACGCCGCCGCTTACCTCGAACTTGCCAAACGGGAAGGCTTGCCCTTGGCGACCCTCGACTGCGGCCTCGAAGCGGCTGCGGTCGCGGAAGGCGTCGCTTTGTTCGGGGCTTGACCCCCGACGACGCTCCGGCGGATGCTGAGATTGGATTCATGCGGATTCGAGGGGATCGACCGCGGCGGGAGACGGTTCCATGCGGTTCCTTGCCTTCATCGGCGCGCTTGCGATCATCGCGGGCATCGCCGGGGCGATCTATTTCTTCGGCGGCTTCTATAACGTCGCTCAGACGGCTAACAACCCGGCGATCGTCGACTGGGCGCTGGCGAGCGTCAGAGGGGCGTCGGTCGTCGCGCGCGGAACCGAGACGCCGCCCACGAACCTCGATGACGCGGAGACGATCAAAGCAGGCGCCCGCGCCTATGCAACGATCGGCTGCGTCCATTGCCACGGCGGACCTGGCGTCAAGTGGTCGAAGTTCTCGGAAGGCCTCAAGCCGGATCCCGCCGACCTCAGCGCGATGGCGAAGGAGCGCACAGCCTCGCAATTGTTCTGGGCGATCAAGAACGGGATCAAGTTCACCGGCATGCCGAGCTTCGGCCTCGCCGGCCTATCCGATCAGGACGTGTGGTCGATCGTCGCCTTCGTGAAGAAAATGCCGACGGTCTCCGAGGACGCGTACAAGGGCTGGACGGCGGCTCAGTGACGGGCGAGCCGCGCTCTAGCCGATCTCGCCTCTCCCCTCATGCGGCTGGTCCTGGATCCCGATGACAGTCGGGGGCGGCGCAACCGTGGTTGGCGGGGGCGGAGGCTGCGTCTGATGCGGAGGGCACGGATGGTGCGCGGGGTAACATGAACCCCAACTTCCCAGGACCGGCGGATAGGGTGGGAAGGGCGGGTAGGGCGGGTAGGGCGGAAACGGGGGATAGGGCGGGTCTGCGGCGCAGTCACAATGATGCTCGCAGCCGCAATGATGTTCGTGTCGGCAGTCGTCGTGACGGTCGCAATCGCAATCGCGGCAATGATCGCAATGATGATGGTGATGTCGGCTCATGTCGACCTCCTCATAAGTCTTGGATGCGCGAGCGTCCGCGAGGCGCGCGTCTCATCATTTTGCGACGCCCGCCGAACCGGTTTTGGCGACGCCCATCGACCCGCCCTTGGGAATCCCCATCGCCGCCGCGATCGCCTGACTGACCGAGGGCGCACGTCCGGGCGGCACGTACATCGTCGTGCCCGCGTTGACGTAGTCTGCGGTCAGGTGACCAAGCGCGATGCGGGTTATGGTCGGAGAAACCCCAGGAAAGAGCGCGGCCTCGTACAGCGTCACTTCGTGCCAGTAGCCGTAGAGGCCCTGGAGCCGCGCAACGAGCATCGGGAAGGCTTTGAGGTCGTACCCGCCGCCTCGATATGTCCAGTCGCCGACGACGCCAACTTGCCAAAGAACCAACTGGGAGGCCGTGTCGATGATCCTGTCGTGGATGAGAAAATCCGTCGCCTCGTAGGATTGGCAGCCGTTGACGGCGGGATCGACGCCAAGGTCGGCGAAGAGACAATCCTCGGCTGAGACGCCCGGCAGCATGAACGCCAAAAAACCTTCACGGCGCGCGCGGCGAACCGATTCGTGCGAAGGGAAAGCGAATACGCCCGGATGGCCGTAGAACGCCGCGACGGTGCGCTTGCCGGCGCGCACGCTCCCCATGATCTCCTCGACCATCGCCTCGTAGCTGTCAGCGCGCTGGACGCCTTCGCCATAATGGCCATGCAAGGACTTCGCTTCCGGATTGAGCTCTCGGATCACCGCTTCAGCGATCGGATCGGCGATAAGGAAGAACATGGCGTCGGCGATGCGGATCCACGCCAGCGCCTCAACCGTCATGTGGCCGACCGTGCGAATGCCAGTCCCAACGATCACGAGGGAGCCGCGTCGTCCTTCAAGGCCTTCCTGGATTTCCGCGGCGAGCGGCGCCGCCGGCTCGATGGGTTGCGGCTCACGCTTAAGTAAAACGTCCCAGAGCGGCCGTGCGGCGCGGCTTTGCAGCGCCCGCCGACCCGTCTCGTCGAGACGGGCCTCCTCAACCGCATGTCTTGGATTGCGCAGGGCTTCGGCGAGCGCTTTCGGGTCTTGGCTCAGGCGGCTCAAGAACGCGGTGAGGTCCATGCGAGGCCACTCGTTCGTTTGAGCTGGATCAAACCGCGATGACCGCGACGACGACAAGATTGGTGCCGCCGTTCGAGCCGCCGCCGCCGGACGACCCGCCGCCGCCGGTCGATCCGCCGCCGGACGGCGACGACACGACCACCGCGGGAGGCGAGGGCTGGGTGACGACAACCGGCGGCTGGGTCACGACGACAGGAGGCTGAGTCACAACGACTGGCGGCGCCGCAGGAGCGGGCGCGACCACGACTGGCGGAGGAGGGGGAATGACAATCGTCGGCGTGGGAGGGCACGCAGGCGGACAGAATGGCGCGCAGAAGCCTGGCCCGGGCATTGGATATGGGGGGTAGGGCGGATATGGCGGCATTGGGGGGAACGGCGGATATGGCGGATAGGCTGGGGCGCGCGTCATATGATTTGCCTCCCTTGTGACTGCTGGATTGAGTTCCTCGTGGATTCGATCGGCCCTCTAACCGTCATCGGCTCTGGCTAACGCGGTCGCCTTCGGCTTTCGCGCGGGGCGCCGCCGGTCCCTGATTCATGGTTCTCCCCGCCCGTTGCGCTCTCAGCTTGAGCGCGGAGCTCAACGGAAGCGCGAAGCTCCCTCACGCGGCGACCGATCGCCTCGTCCACGGTATGAATGGATCGCTTGAGTGTTTCGACGCCGGACGTCGTTTGTTCGAGGTGCGTCTTGAGGCGACCAGCCTCGGATTCAAGATCTGCGATCCGGTATTTGATTTTTGCTTCTGCCTGAACGGTCTGGGCCAACAGCGCCGTGAGCCGAACGCGCAGCGCATAGGTTTGCTCGATTGTTGCGGGGATTGTGGGCGCGTCGAGGACGCCTTTGTCAGGGCTCATGATGAAGGTCCGTGTTCGCCGTTGGGATCTGGCCGTTCGATCGCGCCCGCGAAGCTGATCCCGCCCGCCGGCACCGCGGCCGCGTTCTCGCCAGGTGTGACGGGCGGCGCGGCTGCTCGGGGGGTGGCTGCGGTTTGGGTCGCATCCACCGCCGTCGCGACGAAATGGGATACGGGCCAGCCCGCCCCTGGCGCCATGCCCGCGCCCCAAAGGCCGCCCCCGTGCTGAAACGCGCAGCCGCACGCGATGATGATGGGGGGCATCGGAGGGTAGGGCGGAAAGGGCGGGTAAGGAGGAAACGGCGGATAGGGCGGCAAGGGCGGGGGCGGAGGATCCGCTACGGGCGCCCGGGGTTCGTCATCTTCACCGTCGTCCTGCGAAGAGCGCCGATCGTCGCCGTCGTCGCCGTATCGGCGCTCGCGTCGTTCGTAAGCGTCCCGGTCAAACGGACCGCGCTCGTCGCTGAACTCTTCGAGGGCGTGGGCGGCGGCGCGGAGCGCGTCAGAGGCTGCGCGAAGCGCGTCTACGAGGCGTCGTTCGACCCGACCCTCCCGCATGGCAACCCCTTAAGGAAATCGACCTACTGCGAAGCTATGCAAAATATGAGAATTATTTTAGTTTTGCTGGTCTAAAATCCAACTTTGTCAAGACTGGGGCGCGCTCGACCTTCGGGAGTTGTGGAAACTACCTACTCCGACGAACGATTCAACCGAGTAGATCCTCGAGATGCGGGATCAGCGGGGCGTCCGCTGGCGGCATCGGGTAGGCTCGCAGGTCCTTGGGCCGGGCCCATTTCAGCGCCTGCCCGTCGAGCGGCTGGACGACGCCCTGCCAGCGGCGGCAGACGTAGAGCGGCATCAGGAGGTGGAAGTCCTCATAAGAATGGCTGGCGAAGGTGAGCGGCGCGAGGCACTCCGCTTTGACCGCGATCCCGAGTTCTTCCTTGAGCTCGCGGATGAGGGCGTCTTCCGGCCCTTCGCCGGATTCGACCTTGCCGCCCGGGAACTCCCATAAGCCTTCGAGCGCCTTGCCTTTCGGCCGTTGCGCCAGCAGCACCCGGCCGTCGGCGTCGATCAGCGCCGCCGCGACGACGAGCGCCAGCTTCACGAACGATAGTCGCCGTTGATGATGACGTATTCCTTGGTCAGGTCGCAGGTCCAAACGGTTGCGCGCCCGCGCCCGATGTTCAGGTTCGCCGTGATCTCGATCGAGTCGCGCTTCATATAGGCGGAAGCGGCCGCTTCCTCGTACGATCCGTCTCTGAGCCCGGCGTGGGCGACCCGGATCTTGCCGAAATAGATGTCGAGCTTGTCACGCTCGGCTTTCTCGCCGGCCTTGCCGACGGCCATGACCACGCGGCCCCAATTGGCGTCCTCGCCGGCGCAGGCGGTCTTCACCAGGGGCGAGTTGGCGATCGAGAGCGCGACGCGCTTGGCGGCCTTGCGGGTCGCTGCGCCTTCCACGTTGATGGTGATGAACTTGCGCGCCCCTTCGCCGTCGCGCACCACTTGATGGGCGAGATTGCGCAGAAGCTTGTCGAGCGCGCGCCTGAACTCGGCGGCGCGCGGATCGGCGGCATCCTCGATGTGCGGCGCCCGCTCGGCCGCGCCGGTCGCGAAAATCATGAGCGTGTCGGAGGTCGACGTGTCGCTGTCGACAGTGATGGCGTTGAACGAGCGCTCGACCGATTTCGACAGCATCGCCTGCAACGCGGCGGGCGCCATGCTCGCGTCGGTGAACACATAGGCGAGCATCGTCGCCATGTCGGGAGCGATCATGCCGGCCCCCTTGGCGATGCCGTTGATGACGACCTCGCCCTCGCCAAGCTTGACGCGCGCCGTCGCCATCTTGGGATAGGTGTCGGTGGTCATGATCGCCTTGGCCGCGGCGGGGAGGGCGTCCTCGCGCGCCTCGGCGATGAGCGCGTCGATCACCCGCGTGATCCGCGAGGCCTCCAGCGGTTCGCCGATCACCCCGGTCGAAGCCATGAAGATTTCGCCTGGGGCAGCGCCGACCGCCTTGGCGGCGGCCTCGGCGACATGGGCGACCGCAGCCGCTCCGACGCCGCCTGTGAAGGCGTTGGCGTTGCCCGAATTGACGATGAGCGCGCGCGCCTTTCCGCCCTTGAGATGCTCGCGGCACCAGTCGACCGGCGCGGAGGGGCATTTGGAGCGCGTATAGACGCCCGCGACCGTCGCTGGGCGGTCGAACAAAGCCATCATGACGTCGGTTCGGCCCGCATAGCGCACCCCGGCGGCGACCGTCGCGAAACGGACGCCCGCGACCTCAGGCAAGGTCGGATAGGTTTTCGGCGCGAGCGGCGAGAGGGGTGCGGGAGCAGCCATGAGCCTTTCCGGAAGAGAAGGGGGAGAGCGGCCATGGCCGCTCTCCGCAGAACCGAACGCGTGAAATCAGGGCGTCTTCGGCTTGTCGCCCCCGGCCGGCGGCGCCTTGGTCGGGTCGATCGGCGGGGCCTCGGGCAGCGGCTTGCCGTCAGCGTCGAAGAGTTCGATCTTGGCTGCGTTGTGGAGCTGAGCGACGGCGTCGCTCTCCGCCTTCTGCGATACGTAGCGGGCGGCCTGGTCCTTGACCTGCTCGAAGGGCGGGAAGGTCTTCGTGCGCGTGTCTTCGACCTGGATGATATGCCAGCCGAACTGGGTCTTCACCGGCTCGGAGATCTCGCCCTTCTTCAGCTTGAAGGCGGCTTCGGAGAATTCGGGAACCATCCGGTCCTTCGTGAACCATCCGAGATCGCCACCGTTGCCGGAGGGGTCCTTGGAGAGTTCGGTCGCGACCTTGGCGAAGTCTTCTCCGCCCTTGACCCGCGCGAGCGCCTTCTTGGCCTCGTCCTCGCTCGGCAGGAGGATGTGACGGGCGTGAATTTCCTGTTGCGGCGGCTCGGCCTTGGCGGCCTCGTCATAGGCCTTGCGCTCGGCTTCCTCGGTCGTCGCGGCCTTGCCGACGGAGGAAAGCAGCTGCTCCATCGCCAATTTGTCGCGATAATAGGCGAGCTTGCGCTCGAATTCCGGGGACGACGTCAGCTTGTCGGCCTGGGCCTTCTTCGAAGCAAGCTTGAGGTCGATCAGATAGTCGAGCACGTACTTTTCACGCGCCGCGCCCTCAAGCTTCTGAGGCAAACCCGGGCCGATGTCGGTCATCGCATCGGCGACGTCCTCGTCGGTGATCGGCTGGCCGTCGACTTTGGCCAGCACTTTCGGATCCGCGAAGGAAGGGCTGGCGAAGCCCAGGATCGCGCCGAGGCTCAGCGCGAACGCGCCGGCCGCCATGCGCGGGCGCGCGCAACGTGTGATGGTCATGGGAGCTCCTCTGAGGCGAGCCGAACGCCGGTCGCCGATGATTTTTCGTCTACTTGGGGCGCGCCTATAGAGGGAATCGGGCGACATTGCGAGAGCCGAAAGCGTGACGCTCATGAGAAAATCGAGGAAGCGCAATCAAACCCGCGCGCTGTCCCCGGACCATCGTGGGCGCCTCGACCAGACGCCGCCCTTCCTTGATCTTTGGTGGGTCTTATGGATGCCTTGACCCTTTTTGGCCTCGCGGCCGTCACCGCCATGCTGGTTTTCTATGCGCTCGAGGACCGCAGCCCGTCATACACCCTGGGCTTCGCCGCCGCCTGTGCGCTTGGCTCCGTCTATGGTTTCCTGCAAGGCGCCTGGCCGTTCGGTCTCGTCGAGGCGGTTTGGACGCTCGTCGCGGTCAATCGATGGCGCCTGCGAAGGCGTGACGCCTAGGCGGTTTTCCGCTATGTCGGGCGCTGCGGGCGGCGGCGAAAAGCGGGATTTCCGTCGAAGAAACGCCGCTGCGCTCACTTTTCCCTTGACAAGGGCTGATTAGCCTCTACATCCGGCCAATCCTGAAGTCGTTCCGGGTCCTGGCGCCGTTTCGCGAGCGCATGGGATTTTTTGCGTTCTTCGGAATTCTCGACAAGGGCCGGCCTCCACCGGACGTCGAGATCAGCCTTACGCGGCGCCCGGCTGTCCGAAGCGCCGCCGAAATGGAGATTGGTGAATGGCTCGCATTGCAGGCGTCAATATACCCACCAACAAGCGCGTGGTCATCGCGCTTCAGTACATCCACGGCATCGGGCCGAAGAAGGCCGAAGAGATCATCGAGAAGGTGCACATCCCCGCCGACCGCCGGGTCGCCCAGTTGACGGACGCGGAGGTCTTGCAG
>Ga0153954_1001375_pt1 | contig 13317 bp, 10 predicted proteins | sample TSFL038MetaG_FD_102277 | JGI IMG/M metagenome (GOLD analysis project Ga0153954, IMG submission 102277) | Attine ant fungus gardens microbial communities from Florida, USA - TSFL038 MetaG | ecosystem: Host-associated > Fungi > Mycelium > Unclassified | place: USA: Florida, Wekiwa Springs State... | reverse complement strand
GTGCCGGCCGCCGGATCGTCCGGATGGTTGATGGCTTCGAGTTCTTCACTTTCGCCTTCCGGATAATTCTCGATCACGACCTTCAGCGGCCGCAACACCGCCATGCGGCGCAGCGCCGTCCGGTTCAGCTCCTCGCGGATACAGAACTCCAGCATGCCGACATCGACCACGCTGTTGGCCTTGGCGACGCCAATTCGTTTGATGAATTCGCGGATCGCCGCCGGCGGCACGCCGCGGCGCTTCAATCCGGCGATGGTCGGCATGCGCGGATCGTCCCAGCCTGCGACGTGGCCGTCCTGAACCAGCCGCGTCAGCACGCGCTTCGACAACAGCGTATAGGTCAGATTGAGCCGCGCGAACTCGTACTGGTGCGGTTTCGACGGCACCGGCAGCTTTTCGATGAACCAGTCGTAGAGCGGCCGATGATCCTCGAATTCCAGCGTGCAGATCGAGTGCGTGATTCCCTCGATCGCGTCCGACTGGCCGTGCGCGTAGTCGTAGCTCGGGTAGATCGACCATTTGGTGCCGGTGCGCGGATGATGCGCGTGCAGAATCCGGTACAGCACGGGATCGCGCAGATTGATGTTGGGCGAGGCCATGTCGATCCTGGCACGCAGCACGCGCGCGCCGTTGGCAAACTCGCCCGCCTTCATGCGGCGGAACAGATCGAGATTCTCCTCCACCGTCCGGTCGCGAAACGGCGAGTTCCTGCCGGGCTCGGTCAGCGTGCCGCGGCCAGCACGGATTTCCTCCTGCGACTGGTCGTCGACATAGGCGAGGCCGTTCCTGATCATTCCTTCCGCCCATTCATAGAGGCGATCGAAGTAATCCGAGGCATAGCGCGGCTGGTCGGCCCATTTGTAGCCGAGCCAGCTCACATCGGCCTGGATGGAATCGATGTATTCCTGCTCTTCCTTGGCCGGGTTGGTGTCGTCGAAGCGCAGGTTGCAGTGGCCCGCAAACTCCTGCGCGATGCCGAAATTGAGCGCGATCGACTTGGCATGCCCGATATGCAGGTAGCCGTTCGGCTCCGGCGGGAACCGGGTCACGACCTCCTTGTATTTGCCGCCGGCAAGGTCGGCCTGGACGATCTCGCGAATGAAGTCGCGCCCTGCCTCTGCCGTCACCGCATCCGTCGTCGTCATTCGCAAAATCCTAACCGTAACCTTTGGACCTTCTGCCAAATTCGTTTACTGCCGCCAAGCCCGCTTTGCCGCCGCGAAGGCTTTAGTTATGTAACGTTCCTGCTATACACCACCGCCACTTCCGCCCATGGCCTGTCCCGCTAATGACTGACTCCATCGTCACCCGCTTTGCCCCCTCGCCGACCGGCTTTCTCCATATCGGCGGCGCCCGCACCGCGCTGTTCAACTGGCTGTACGCGCGCGGCCGCGGCGGCAAGATGCTGCTGCGGATCGAGGATACCGACCGCGGGCGCTCCACCAAGGAGGCTATCGACGCCATCCTCGACGGGCTGAAATGGCTCGAGCTCGATTGGGACGGCGACGTCATCTACCAGTTCAGCCGCGCCGCGCGCCATCGCGAGGTCGCCGAGCAATTGCTCGCGGACGGCAGGGCCTATCGCTGCTACGCCTCGCCCGAAGAGCTGGACGAGATGAGGAAAAAGGCGCGCGCGGAAGGCCGCACCCGGCTTTACGACGGAATGTGGCGCGACCGTGATCCCGCGACGGCCCCCTCCGGCATCAAGCCGACCATCCGCCTCAAGGCGCCGCAGACCGGCGAGACCGTGATCGAGGACGAGGTGCAGGGTCGCGTGGTCTGGCAGAACGAGAACCTCGACGACCTCGTGCTGCTCCGGGGCGATGGCACGCCGACCTACATGCTCGCAGTGGTGGTCGACGACCACGACATGGGCGTCACCCACATCATCCGCGGCGACGATCACCTGATCAACGCCGCCCGCCAGAAGCAGATCTATGACGCGCTCGGCTGGGACGTGCCGAGCATGTCGCATATCCCGCTGATCCACGGCCCCGACGGCTCAAAACTGTCGAAGCGGCACGGCGCGCTCGGCGTCGATGCCTACCGCGCCATGGGATATCTGCCGGAAGCGCTGCGGAATTATCTGGTGCGGCTCGGCTGGAGCCATGGCGACCAGGAGATCTTCTCGACCGAGGAAATGATCAAGGCGTTCGACCTGCCCGCGATCGGCCGTTCCGCCGCCCGCTTCGATTTCGCCAAGCTTGAGAACCTCAACGGCCACTATATCCGCCAGACCTCCGATCAATCCCTCGTGAAATTGTTCGAAGGCGTGCTGGACTACGTTCCCAGCGGTGCGGCCCTGAAGGCCAAGCTGAACCAGGCCAAACGCGCCCAGCTGTTGCAGGCGATGCCCAGCCTGAAAGAGCGCGCCAAGACGCTGATCGAGCTGATCGACGCCTCCTATTTCATCTTCGCCGACCGGCCGCTGCAGATGGACGCGAAAGCGCAAGCCCTGCTGACGCCGGAAACCCGCGAACTGATTGGACGACTCCGCGCGACGCTGGAGGCCGTAGCGCCCTGGAACCATGAGACCACCGAGGCCGCGATGCGGGCATTTGCCGAGGCCAACAATCTCAAACTGGGGGCGATCGCCCAGCCCCTGCGCGTCGCGCTGACGGGCAAAACCACCTCGCCGGGGATTTTCGAGGTGCTTTCGGTGCTCGGCCGGGACGAATCTCTGGCGAGGCTCGGGGATCAGGCTACCGCATAGGCTCGACCGTGCTCGCGTATAGGCGCCATGCGCATGGTCGTGGCCACCTTGCAGCGCACATGGCAATAAGATACCCATTTGATCAGCCAGTTTTTCTGGACAATTCCGGCCTGCCTCGCCATTTCCAAAAGTGGCACCAAGTCAGCCAGCTAACGATCTCATCGGGGACCAACGATGGACGCAAAATCCGCAAACAAGAACGCGACCCTTACGGTCGGCAACAAGACCTATGATTTCCCGATTCTGAGCGGCACGGTCGGGCCTGATGTCATCGACATCGCCAAGCTCTACGCCCAGGCCGGCATGTTCACCTACGATCCGGGCTTCACCTCGACGGGCAGCTGCCAATCCAAGATCACCTATATCGACGGCGACGCCGGTATTCTGGAGTACCGCGGCTACCCGATCGAACAGCTCGCCGAGCACGGCGACTTCCTCGAGACCTGCTACCTCCTGCTCTACGGGGAGCTTCCGACCGCGGCGCAGAAGAAGGATTTCGACCACCGCGTGACGCACCATACGATGGTGCACGAGCAGATGGCCCGTTTCTTCCAGGGCTTCCGCCGCGACGCGCATCCGATGGCTGTCATGGTGGCCTCGGTCGGCGCCCTTGCCGCCTTCTACCACGACTCCACCGACATCAACGATCCGCAACAGCGCATGATCGCCTCGATGCGGATGATTGCGAAAATCCCAACGCTGGCGGCGATGGCCTACAAATACACCATCGGCCAGCCCTTCGTTTACCCGAAGAACTCGCTGAAATTCGCCGAGAACTTCCTGCACATGTGCTTCGCCGTGCCGTGCGAGGATTACCAGGTCAATCCCGTCCTTGCCGACGCGCTGGAGAAGATCTTCATCCTCCACGCCGACCACGAGCAGAACGCCTCGACTTCGACGGTGCGCATTGCCGGCTCCTCCGGCGCCAATCCGTTCGCCTGCATCGCAGCCGGCATCGCGTGCCTGTGGGGCCCGGCGCATGGCGGCGCCAACGAAGCCGCGCTCAACATGCTCTACGAGATCGGCTCGGTCGACAAGATTCCGGAATTCATCAAGAAGGTGAAGGACAAGAACAGCGAAGTCCGCCTGATGGGCTTCGGCCACCGCGTCTACAAGAACTACGATCCGCGCGCCAAGATCATGCAGAAGATGTGCCACGCGGTGTTGAAGGAAACCGGCCACGGCGACGACCCGATGCTGAAGGTGGCGCTGGAGCTGGAGAAGATCGCGCTGAGCGACGAGTATTTCATCAGCCGCAAGCTCTACCCGAATGTCGACTTCTATTCGGGCATCACGCTGAAGGCGATGGGCTTCCCGATGTCGATGTTCACCGTGCTGTTTGCGGTCGCCCGCACCGTCGGCTGGATCAGCCAGTGGAGCGAGATGATTGAGGATCCGCAGCAGAAGATCGGCCGTCCGCGCCAGCTCTATACCGGCGTCACCCGCCGCGACTATGTCGAGATCGGCAAGCGCAAGTAAGGCTGATCCTCAAAGCAATCCCGGAACGGCGCCGTCATTTCGACTGGCGCCGTTTTCTTTTGCCCCGGGCGATCTCGGTGGCAAGCGCATCGAGCCGCGGCAGCCATTCCACCTTGAACCTGGCGAGCCAGTCGTCGACCTCCCGCAGCCGGGTGGACTTGACCGAGTAGATACGGCGGGCGCCGTCGGGACGGACCGCGGCGAAACCGGAATCGCGCAGCACGCGAAGCTGCTGCGACACAGCCGACTGCGTGATGCCATACTCGCGCTGGATCACGACGACGATATCGCCCGAACTGTGCTCGCCCGTGGCCAGCAGTTCCAGGATGCGCCGCCGGACGGGATCGCCGAGGACGTCGAAGGCATGCATCGTTTGCTAGCCTCCTCCTTCCGGCTCACCAGTGTAGAATGCGGTCGTCCGTGCCGCCGCGGCGCGCGCCGCCGATTCCTCGGTGCCGGCCGCGATCGAGGCCTTACCCCAAGCCTCGCTGGTCCGCCGCATGAAATCCTTGCCCTCGGCGGAGGCGGACCAGGTCATCGCCTCGGCCCGATCGACGGCGGCGCCGGTGGCAAGATGTTGCGCAAGCCCCATCAACGCCAGGTCCCAGCCGACGCCAACTGCCCCCGGCCCGAACCGGTCCCAGAAGTCGCCCTCGACGTGAGCGACGTGTTCGAGCTCCAGCCGCGTCAGGCCTTCGGCATCATCCTTTAGTGTAACGGTAAGCCAGCTTACCCCGCCGCCATTTTCCCACGTCACTGACAAGAGCCGTGGCGGCTCGCAGCGCGTGATCTCGCCGCCGGCATTGCCTTCGAATTGATAGCGGCCGCCCAGCCGAAGCTCGCCCGAGACCGGCAGGAACCAGCGCGGAATACGCTCGGCGCTGGTCAAAGCGTCCCAGAGGTCATCCATCGTCGTGTCGTAGCTGCGCGTGGCAATCACCACGCGCGCCGGCCGCCCCTCATGCTCGCGGCTGACGACCTCGCGAACGACAGCTCCGATAGTGGCGGCAGGATCGAATTTCATGTGGCGCCCTCATTTCTATATTAGATCATCCTAATATTATTTCAAACTAATATACTGTGGCAAGTGCCGGCGCCCGTTTTCGTTTGCACAGCGCTACTTTTGGTCGCGACACGACGGGGCAGACCTCGGACACACCGCCGGCACGGATCGGCGCGCCCAAGAGCGGGACCAAGACCGGGATATGACAATTTTTTCAGCATGCCGGCGGCGCAATGACTTAGACTGGTGTCTTGGCTTGTCTTGTCTTGGCTTGGCCCGGTCGCAGCAAACCCCGACATGCGGCTGGTGAGCCTGGCCACGTTCCAGGGGTGACCACCCAATGAAACATTGGATCGGCTGGTTACCGGGCCTCGACACTTTCCGTCGATACCAGGCGGCGTGGCTTCCGCACGATGTGTTCGCCGGACTCGTCCTTGCCACGATGCTGGTCCCGGTTGGAATTGCCTACGCGACAGCGTCGGGCTTGCCCGGCATCTACGGGCTCTACGCAACGATCATACCCTTGCTGGCCTACGCATTGTTCGGTCCAAGCCGCATCCTGGTCCTGGGACCGGATTCCGCGCTGGCAGGTGTCATTCTCGGCGTCATCACGCCGTTGGCTGCCGGCGATCCCGTTCGCGCGGCCACCCTGGCCGCCATGATGGCCATCGTGTCCGGGGCGGCGTTGATTCTGGCGGGCATCGCGAGACTGGGGTTCGTGACCGAGCTTCTCTCCAAGCCGATACGCTACGGCTACATGAACGGAATTGCGTTGACCGTCCTGATCAGCCAGCTGCCGACACTCTTCGGCTTCTCGATCAAGAGCCAGGGGCCCTTGCGCGATCTGTGGGCGATCGCCGGTGCAATCCACGACGGAAAGATAAACTGGGTCGCATTCGGGCTCGGACTCGCCACGCTGATCGTGATCCTTCTGCTCAAGGACAACAAGCGGCTGCCCAGCATCCTGATAGCAGTCGTTGGGGCGACCGTCATTGTTGGCGGGCTTGACCTTGGCGCTCGCTACGGCGTGAAGGTTTTGGGGCCTCTTCCTCAGGGTTTGCCCGGCTTCGCCCTGCCCTTGATCGGTTACAGCGATCTGCTTCCGGTGCTGATCGGCGGCTGCGCCATCGCGCTGGTGTCATTTGCGGACACCAGTGTGCTGTCGCGCACCTACGCCGCACGATTGGGCGATCATGTCGATCCAAACCAGGAGATGGTCGGCCTCGGCGCCGCCAATCTGGCAGCCGGCTTTTTTCAGGGTTTTCCGATCAGCAGCAGTTCCTCGCGCACTCCCGTCGCGGAGACCGCAGGCGCCCATACCCAGCTGACCAGCGTCGTCGGCGCACTCGCCATTGGCTTCCTGCTGCTGGCGGCGCCAAATCTCCTTCAATATTTGCCCAACACCGCACTGGCCGCTGTCGTCATCGCCTCCGCGATCGGCCTGTTCGAGGTCGCCGACCTCAAACGAATCTATCGCATCCAGCAATGGGAATTCTGGCTATCGATCGCCTGCTTCGTGGGCGTGGCCGCAATCGGCGTGATACCTGGAATAGGTCTGGCAATTGCCATCGCCATCATCGAATTTTTATGGGACGGCTGGCGTCCGCACTCGGCGGTACTGGGTCGCGCCGACGGCGTCAAAGGCTATCACGACATCACGAGATATCCTGATGCCCGCAGGATTCCCGGACTGGTCCTGTTTCGGTGGGATGCGCCACTGTTCTTCGCCAACGCCGAGTTCTTCAAGGACCGCGTCCTGGACGCGGTCGCGAAATCGCCGACGCCGGTACGCTGGGTGGTCGTCACGGCGGAGCCGGTCACCAGCGTGGACGTGACCGCCTGCGATACCGTCGCTGAATTGGACGAGGCGTTGCACGCTCGGGGTATCGAGTTTTGTTTTGCCGAACTCAAGGATCCCGTGAAGGACAAGCTGAAGAGATTCGGTTTGTTCGCGCAGCTCGGCGAGAGCTACTTTTTCCCGACCATTGGCGCAGCGGTCGCCAGGTATTTGGAAATCAGCGGTGTGGAGTGGAAGGACTGGGAGGACTAAGCCAACCATTAAGCGAGGCTGCATCGATCAAGTGATGCGAGGCGGACGGGTGCCCGTCCTATTCCTACTGCGTCACAAGTAGCTCTATCTCCTCATCCTGAGGGCTTGCGAAGCAAGCGTCTCGAAGGATGAGGCTACCAGCCGGGCCTCATGGTTCGAGACGCGTCGCAAGCGCGACGCTCCTCACCATGAGGGTTTTTGACGCAGTAGGACTAATTCGCGCGACGGCCTTTGCGCATGGTCGCCAGAACGATGTCGGCGGCCCGCACGCTCGGCGACACATTGCCGGTCGACATGATGCCGTCGATCGTCGCGAAGGCATCGACCTGGCGCTTCCGCTCGGGCGTGTCCGCAAGCAGCGGACGCAAGGCGCGCGCAAGATTTTCCGCCGTACAGTTCTCCTGCAGGAACTCCGGGATGACCTCGCTGCCCAGGACAAGATTGGCGAGGATGACCGACGACACGCGGATCGCGCGCCGCAGGATGAATGCTTCCGTCGCACCGACGCGATAGGCCGTCACCATCGGCACGCCCGACAGCGCAAGCTCCAGCGTCACGGTGCCGGATTTGGCGAGTGCGGCACGCGCGATCCGGAAAGCTGCGCGCTTGTCCTGTTCGCCGGTGACGATCCTGGGCGCAACCGGCCAGCCCTGCACGCCCTCGCGGACGGTGTCCAGAAGATGCGGCATGGTCGGCAGGATCGGATCGAACGCCGCTCCTTCCGCCTGCAACCGCCCCAGCACCTCGCCAAACACCGCAAGATGATGCCGGACCTCGCTGCGCCGGCTGCCCGGCAGCACCAGCACCGCGGGCGGCTCGGCTTCCCGCCGCGCGCGCTCTTCCGCATTTGGCCGGAGCGACGTGAGCTGCTCGGTCAGGGGATGGCCGACATAGCTGCAGGGCGGCCCGCGCAGGCGCTCATAGGCCGCAGGCTCGAAGGGCAGCAGCGCCAGCACGTGATCGACATAGTGGCGCATGGCCCGCGCCCGGCCGGGCCGCCACGCCCAGACCGTCGGCGAGACATAGTCGACGATCGGGATCGAGGGATCGCGCGAACGCACCCGTCGCGCCACCCGATGGGTGAAGTCCGGACTGTCGATGATCACGAGGATGTCTGGCGAAGCAGCCATCACGGCCTGGACGGTCTGGCCGATCAGCCGCAGGATCTTTGGCAGCTGTTTCGCGACCGCCGTCAGCCCCACGATCGACAGTTCCTCGATCGGAAACAGCGAGCTCAGTCCCTCGCGCGCCATGGCGCGGCCGCCGACGCCCTCGAAACGGATGGCATCGCCAAGCCGCTGGCGCAGCACTTTCATCAGAGCGGCGCCGAGCCGGTCGCCGGACTCTTCGGTCGCGACCAGAAAGATCGTCCGGCCGATACTCTGTGGTGCGCGCGCCGTCACGCCGCCACGCCCACGATGAACAGGCCGGCCTTGTCGGCGGCGGCGATCATGGCCTGCGGCTCGGCGATCAAGGTGTGGCCGGCAACCACGGCAATCCCCGCGAGGCCCGCCTTGGCTGCGCCCTCGACCGTGCGCGGCCCCACCGTCGGCAGGTCATAGCGCAGGTCCTGGCCGGCCTTGGGAGCCTTTACCAGCACGCCCCGGCCCGCGGCGACACGGATCCGGCCCTGCTCGCGCAGCCGCGCCATGCGCGCCAAGAGCCCGTCAGTGCCCTCGATATCCTCGACGCCGACCACATGGCCGTCGATCACGACGGCAGCCTGGCCGATATCGAAGGGGCTCAACGCCCGCAGCAGATCCCGCGCCTTGGCGATATCGGCCTCGGCGCGCGCGTCGGGCCTCCTCCCCGCCAGCGATCCTTCTGGCACCAGCAGATCCGGCGCGACGTCCTTGATCCCGACCATACGAAATCCCTCGCGTTCGAGGATACGCCCGACGCCCGACAACAGATGGTCGTCGCCGCCACGGAAGGAAGCCCAGATCTGTCCCATCGCGCGCAGCGTGCCCCAGTCGAGCCGCACTTCCGACAGCGCCGGCCGCACCAGCGTGCCGATGAACACGAGATCGCGGCAGCCCTCGCTGCGAAACAGCCTGGTGGCCCGGCCGAGCTGTCCGACGGAGATCCAGTGATGGCGGAAGCGAGCGACCTTTGTCTCGTCGCAAGCGCCCCTGATCGCGAACAGCACGCAGCCCATACCTCGGCGGCTCAGCGAATCCGCAACCGCAAAGGGCATGGCGCCGCCCGCAGCGATCAGGCCGACGGGCGGAGAAATGTCTGCCGCCGGCGCCGCCATGGTCAGGCCCGGCTCGCGCTGTCGTCCGGCAGGCACAACGGCCGATGCTTGCCGTCCGCAATGAAGGTGAGGATTTGCGCGATCGCGGGGTCCTCGCCCGCCATCGGCTGCACGCTTTCGAGCCGCTCCGCGAAAACGCCCGGTGCGAGAAACAATTTTTGATAGAACGCGCGCACGGCAGCCAGACGCTCGCGGGTGAACTTGCGGCGCTTCATGCCGATGATGTTGAGGCCTTCCAGCGCCGCATATTGTCCGTTGACCAGTCCGAACGGAATCACGTCGCCGCGCACGCCGCAGACGCCTCCCACCATCACCTGCGGCCCGATCCGGGTGAACTGGTGCACCGCCGACAGCCCGCCGATATAGACGAAATCACCGATCTCGCAGTGACCGCCAAGCGTCGCCGACGTCGCGAAAATCACGTCGCTGCCAACGAAGCAGTCATGACCGACATGGCTGTTGTTCATGAAGAAGCCGCGGTCGCCGACCTTGGTGAGACCGCCACCTTTTTTGGTACCGATGTTCATGGTCACGCCTTCGCGCAGCGTGCAGCCTGAACCGATCTCGAGCCGCGTCGGCTCGCCGCGATAGCTCAAATCCTGCGGCGCGCCGCCGAGCACGACGAACGGCGAGATCACGCAATCGGCGCCCACCGTGGTGTGCCCCATCACCTGGACATGAGAGATCAGCGTGCAGTTCGCACCGATCACGGCATGCGGGCCGATGATGCAGTAGGGACCAATGGTGGCGCCGTCGCCGATCACGGCGCCGTCCGCTACCCGCGCGGTGGGATCGATCGTTGCCATCTTAGCCTGTTAGTCGGTGAGCATTGCGCCGACGTCGGCCTGCGCCACGGTGACGCCCTTCACCTTGGCGTCGCCGTGAAACCACCACATGGTGTTGCGGCGGCCGAGTGAGCGCATGTGATATTCGACGGTGTCGCCCGGCATCACGGGCTTGCGGAACTTGCACTTGTCGATGGTGAGGAAATAGACCGCGCGCGGCTTCTCGGTGCCCTCGACCGACTTGATGCCGATCACGCCGGCGGTCTGCGCCATCGCCTCGATCATCATCACGCCCGGATAGATCGGGCGGTCGGGAAAATGCCCAAGGAACGGCGGCTCGTTGTAGGTGACGTTCTTGATGCCGATGCCGCTGTAGTCCGCTCGGATATCGAGCACCTTGTCGATCAACAGCATCGGGTAACGGTGCGGCAGCGTCTTGTGAATCTCGTTGATGTCTACGACCGCAAACCTGACTGGTGACTCCGCCTCCATCACTCCTGCCCTTCACCCTTCGGACCGGCCGCTTGATCCCGCACCAGACGCTCCACCGCAACAATCTCCCTGAACCACTGCTTGGTCGGTTTGGCAAAATGCCCACCCCAGCGGCCGTTCGGAGGAATGTCGTCCTTTACCGCGCTCATGGCCGTCACCTGCGCGCCGTCGCCGATCTTGAGGTGGTTGTTGATGCCGACCTTTGCTCCCAGCGCCACATTGTCACCGATGGTCAGGCTGCCCGCGAGCCCGATCTGGGCCGCCAGCAGGCAATGCCTACCGATGGTCACATTGTGACCGATCTGCACCTGATTGTCGATTTTGGTACCCTCGCCGATCACGGTGTCGCGGAGGCTGCCCCGATCGATGGTCGTGCCCGCCCCGATCTCGACGTCGTTCTGGATCAGCACCCGGCCGGTCTGAGGAACCTTCAGATGCCCCTCAGGGCCGAAGAAAATAAATCCATAACCGTCCTGGCCGATGCTGCAGCCGGGATGGATCAGCACATTGTTGCCGATCAGCGCACATTGGATGGCCGTCCGCGCGCCGACATTGCAGTCCCGGCCGATCTTGACCCCGGGCCCGATCACGACGCCGGCGCCGATCACAGTCCCGGCCCCGATCTCGACATCGGCTCCGATCACGGCGAGCGGGTCGACGATGACACCGTCTTCGAGATGCGCTGACGGATCGACAACCGCCGACGGCGCGATCGCCTCGGAGCCGAACCAGGACGTCGGCCGGAGCGCATCACGATGCCATTGCCGTGCGAGCCCGACGAAAGCTCGGAACGGCTGCGCCGCACGCAGCACGGCGACATGGCCGGGAACACTGGCCTCGAATCGCGGACTGACCAGGCAGGCACCGGCTTTGCTCGCTGCGAGCTGGTCGGCATATTTCAGATTGTCGAAAAAGGTGAGATGCATCGGGCCGGCCTCGTCGAGCGATGCCAGCCCCCTGACTTGCTGTCCGGCCCGGGACGGGTCTGCCAATTGCGCTTTCGTCAGCGCGGCGATCTCGGCCAGCGTCGACGAAGGCGGTGCAGCAAAAAATGTCGGCTGGGCCATACCCCCCGTCGCGATCCCGGCACATAGGCGCGGACATCGATCCGCGCCGGTTGAAGATGATTCAAGCGGCCATCGTCTTAGGACAAATCGCCGCGGCGCTCCAGCTTAGCGACTGAAATCTTTCAGAAAAACCGGCGGATGCTGTGCGCAAATCCGCCGGTTTCCAGTTCCGATCATCAGAACGACGTACCGCCGCCGAACTTGAATTCCTGGACGATGTCGTTTTTGCCCTTGGTGAGCGGTATCGCGTAGTCGAAGCGCAGCGGTCCGAACGGCGAGGCCCAGATCAGGCCGACACCCACCGAAGTCCGCACCACGTTCTGCCCGTCATATTGCAGCCCAAGGCACGTTCCCGGGTTAAACGGCGGAGACGTGTTCGGTGGCACGCATCCCGGCACGTTGACTTCGCCGGTCGCCGCCCACGAGGTCGGTCCCTGATAGTCCCACAGACCGCCGGCGTCGGCATAGATAGCACCCCTCAGACCCACCTCCTTGGGCAGGAACCAGAACGGCATCTGCAGTTCGAACGACGCACCCCAGTACTTGGTGCCGCCGAGCGCGTCCATGGTGCCGAACGGATTGATGTCGCGCGGACCGATGCCGTTCGGGGCGAAGCCGCGGACGAGGTTCGGCCCCATCTGGAACTGATCGAGCATGCGCAGCTCGTTGTTCCCAACCTTGTTGAGCATACCGCCCTGGAGATGGACCAGGCCGACGATGTCGGCGACCAGCGGGGTGTAGTATTTGGCGTCGATGGTGCTCTTCAGGTAGCTGACGTCGCCGCCGATACCGGCAAAGTCCTGGCGCCAGTCGATCAACAGACCGTCGGTCGGGTTCTTGGTGTTGTCGAGCGTGTTGTAGTTCAGCGAGTAGCCGATCGCCGAGGTCAGGGTCGAGCCACCCGCCAGCTCCTTGCGGATCGGCAGTGAGGCTTCGCCATCGCTATAGCACCACAGGCCAATACCCGAAGCGTCGAAGGCGGTCTGGCCGCCTGCAGTGACGGTGTTTCCCGGCGCCAAGGAACTCTGACCATTGCTACCGTTATTGGCCGCCACCCAGGCCGGCGACGGATTGAACGCAAGCAGGCCGTTGCCCGGGTTGTTGTTACAATTGGCGAGATAGTTCGGCAGCGAGATGTCCTGCTGGTAGATCGAGTAGCGCAGCTGCAGAGACAGATCCTCACGGAGCTGGAAGCCGAGCCGCGGGCTGAAGCCGATGGTCCGGGTGCCGTACGAGATGTAATTGTTGGGCAGCTGCTCGCGATAATAGGCGTCGAGACCCAGCGCCACGCGATAATCCAGCACATAGGGATCGATGTAGGACAGCGACAGGCCGTGCGCATACTGGCCATAGGTCACTGCCGCCTTCGCGTAGAGGCCGCGGCCGAGGAAGTTGCGCTCGGAGATGCTGACTTCGGCGAGCGCACCGTCGGAGGTCGAGTAGCCGCCCGAGACCGAGAAGTCGCCGGTGG
>Ga0153954_1001374_pt1 | contig 13323 bp, 11 predicted proteins | sample TSFL038MetaG_FD_102277 | JGI IMG/M metagenome (GOLD analysis project Ga0153954, IMG submission 102277) | Attine ant fungus gardens microbial communities from Florida, USA - TSFL038 MetaG | ecosystem: Host-associated > Fungi > Mycelium > Unclassified | place: USA: Florida, Wekiwa Springs State... | reverse complement strand
TCGCAGACCAGTTCTTTGAACGCTTTGCTGAAACTGCTGCCAAGGCGGCAGTCCAGAGCGCAAAAGCTGACGGCTCATGAACGGCTTCATGAGGGAGATTGGATAAGATATCGTAGGTTCGGCTGGTGTGGGGAAAGGCGGTAACGCTCCAGTGACTCGAACCCCCGAGAAGCGAACTCGACCGAGAACGGCCACTTTCATAGGCGTTCGCAGTTTGTTTTGAGCGTCACGCGCATCGGCGGCATTAGTGTCGAATGACGCCGTTAAGGCGCTAAGCCCGGACGAGATGATTGAGGCTTACCGCAAAATCACCGCCGGCCTTGAACGAACACGGTCAATGGCCAGCGACGTTCTCGGCTAGAGGCTGAGATCCTCAGTTTGGAGTATCGACGAGGGACAGCAAACGAAAGCTCGACCTAGCCGTGAAATATCGCGGTCCGGCCGGGAAAACCCGGAGCAGCCGACTTCGACAGCAACTGCCCCCGTCAACAGCAAATAGCGGTGACTCAGGCCTGCGTGCCGCGCTTGATCGGCATCACCTTCTTCGGATCAAGCCAGTAGTCGATCCGATCAGCCCAATGTTGCATCAGCTTCGTGCGTGAGCCGATCAGCGCGAGCGGCCCATGCTTCTTGTGGAGACCTTCCACCGTAGAATTCTCTAGATGCGCGAGTTGCAGCTCGACGACATCGCCATCCCATGCCTTGGCGTCTTTGATCTCTTCGTGGTGAGACAGGGTCGAGAAGGTGGTCCGGAAGCCGCATCCGATAGACGAAGTCCATCTATTGCGGCGGCCAGGAGTTTCCGCGCCAACTGCGTTCGTTCAGGATTTAGCGGCCGACTTCCGCACGCGAGCATTCTCGGCAGAGGCCTTTGGCTCGCATCGACCTGAAGCGAGTATTTCTGTCACCCGTTCCCTCGCGTTCTTTATGTGCTGCCGCATCGCACCTTCAGCTTTCACCGGATTTTTCTGCCGAATCGCGTCTAGCACTGCAAGATGTTCGTGGTAGCCCCCATCGATGTGAGCAATACGAGACATCGCCACACTGACGTTCAGGCGCATTTGATTGGTCAGGATGTGAAGAAATTGTGCCAATCCTGGATGCCCACTTATTTCGGCAATGGATTCATGGAATTTCTGATCAGTGTTCACATAGAGTTCTGCGTCCCCAGTTTGGAAAGCCTTGCCCTGAACCTTCATGAGTCTATCCAATTCGGATAGTTGGTTACTCGTCACCCTCGTGGCCGCTCGCCGCGCTGATAGAGCCTCTAGGACTTCCCGGATTTCGTGGTTGCCTAGAAGAGCCTCTTCGTCGAGTTGAGACACAATTACGCCCTTGCGTGGCTCCGATTGTCCGAGCCCATGGGCAACTAGTTGTAGCACCGCTTCGCGAACAGGGCTTCTGGACACTCCCAACTGACGTGCCAATTCCGGCACGCTCAACTGACTGCCTGACTTCAATTCGCCGCTCAGAATAGCGTCCCGCAATCTGTTGAACACCACATCCGTGATCCTGGTTGTAGGGTGGAGCTCACTCAACTTCATGGTCTGAATCCTCTGTGTGAGCCCTATTTGGGGTCGCTAACAATCGTCAAGCACCGGGGCAGGCCGCCCGTACCTTGCAAGATTTGTCGAATACCAAATCTTATCGCGTGGAACTTCGTGGCGAAAGAAATAGCCCTGCAAGCTGGCCACCGTGAAGGTACCCGCCTCATGCTGGCCCGTTCTCCAGACATTTTCCGCGCGGCTTCGTCAATGGTCCTTGACCGAGCCCGACCGATCGATTACGGATTTACATGTAACATGTAGCATGTAATTAGGAGGGGCAATGCGAAATTTCAACTTTCGTGCCGTTCTCGGGCGGGCCCTTCTCGCCTTGTTACTCATCACCGCTGCTTCGGTTGGATTCGCCGACGAACCAAAACGTGGTGGCACGCTCACGATGGCGCTGAGTTCTGAACCGACGGCGTTGGTGGGCCTGCTAACTTCGGCCATCGACACCTATTTTATCTCCGGCAAGGTGACGGAGGGCCTCGTAACGTACGATTGGAATTTCAACCTCAAGCCGGCGCTCGCAGAATCCTGGGAAGTTTCGCCCGATGGCAAGCAAATTACATTCCACCTGCGGGAAGGCGTGAAGTGGCATGATGGTGCGGACTTCACGGCGAAGGATGTCAAATTTTCCATCGAAGTGCTGAAAGCGCGACATCCCAGGGGACGCATCACCTTTGCGAACGTTCAGCAAATCGAGACGCCGGACGACCACACGGTTGTCCTCAAGTTGAGCAAGCCGGCGCCTTACTTGATGACGGCGCTAGCGGGGCCGGAGTCTCCAATCGTCCCCGAGCATATCTATGCCGGTACGGATTTCGCGACCAACAAGAACAATATCGCTCCGATCGGGACAGGCCCGTTCAAGTTCACAGAATGGAAAAAGGGTAGTTTCGTTATCCTCGAACGGAACGAAAACTATTGGCAGAAAGGAAAACCATACCTCGATCGCATTGTAATTCGATTTATTGCCGATGCGGCGGCGCGTGCCGTGGCGATGGAATCGGGGGAGGTGCAACTCGAACCTGGTAGTCCAGTTTCGTTTTACGATGTTGAACGCCTGAGCAAGCTTCCGAACATTGGTGTGGAGCGTAGAGGCGATGAGTACGGTTCTATCGTCGCCCGCCTCGAGTTCAATCTTGAGAACAAATACCTAAAAAATGTCGACGTGCGCCGCGCAATTGCGCATGCAATCGACAAGGAGTTTATTCGAAAGAATATCTGGTTCGGCTTCGCCGAAGCGACAGCGAGCGCCGTGAGTCCGAACCTGAAGCGCTTCTATACGACCAATGTTCCGAATTATCCGTACGACCCGAAAGAGGCTGATCGCCTTTTGGATCAGGCGGGCTTTCCGCGAGGCTCCAACGGGATACGATTCACTCTTACACACGACTATCTGCCGGTAGCCGATACGTTTCGTCGGACTGCGGAGTATATCAAGCAGGCGCTTAAAAAGGTCGGCATTGAGGTCGTCATTCGCGGTGAGGATTTCCCCAGCTACGTTAGACGCATCTATTCCGAGCGCGACTTCGACTTCAGCAATAATTGGATGAACGATACGCCGGATCCAACGCTGGGAGTCCAGCGGCTATATTGGTCCAAGAACTTCACCCGCGGCGTACCATTCTCGAACGGTTCTGCTTATTCAAATCCTGAGATGGACGCTTTGCTTGAAGCCGCTCAGGTCGAAAACGATCCGGAAAAACGAGCCGAGTTTTGGCGCAAAGTCGCTTACCTGGAAATGACCGATTTGCCGGATCTGCCGCTTGTCGCTGTAAATCGGCTCACACTCTACAACAAGCAGGTACACGCCCACACTGAATCCCCTCTCGGGTCTGCCGATTCCCTTGCCGACACTTGGGTTGGCAACTGAGGATTCCGTCGTAACACCGCAAATCCCTAGTCGTCTTTGAGGAGCAAAATGATGTCGGTTGCCGAACTGAAAGCCAATTTTTGCGAGAGTTCCAATGTGCCAATCGTGTCCGGTGATCCGGTTGATCGTCCTCTTAATGCATGGCTTCGCCGAAACGCTGGGACGCCAGACGTGGCCTTAGTGGGCATTCCATTCGATGGGGCGACGGTCGTGCCTTCACGAAAAGGAGCTGCCGAGGGGCCTGCAGCCGTTCGCGAAGCTCTCGGGGACCTCAACTGCTATAACTTGTCACTTGATATAGAATTCTATGACGCAATCAATGGCATCGATCTTGGTGATGTGCGGGTCGATTCTTCGGACTCGGTCCGCGAGGTGCATGACCGCGTGAGCACCCAAATTGCGAGCGTGATCAAAAGCGGACTTTTTCCAATCACGATCGGTGGTGACGATTCTCTTTGCTTCGCCGGCGCGCGGGCTCTTTGCAATGCAGTAAATGGAAAGGTGGGCGTTGTCGGCTTCGATGCCCATTTGGACATGCGAATTCTATACAGCGATGAAACAGCGAGCGGTTCATCTTACCGCAGGATGTTTGAAGAGCTTGATGGCAGGATCGACCCGAAGAACGTCGTCCACATAGGAGGTAACGGCTGGTTCGCTGCCAAGGAGTATGCCGACTATGCGCGGCAGCGCGGCGTAACGCTCATTACTGCGGATGATGTGTATGAGCATGGTATTGGCAATGCGGTACGGGAAGCGGTTGAGAAAGCATCAATTGGGACGGAGGCAATATACGTTAACTTCGATATGGATGTCCTTGATCAGCACTACGCGCCCGGAAAAGTGATGCGCAATCCGGGAGGACTGCGAGGCCGAGACGCTTACGTGGCCGCTCGGCTTCTGGGGCAGGCTCCGAAGGTGAGGTATTTTGCGCTGAATGAGGTCAATCCGAACAGGGATGTCTCTAAATTTACGTCTCTCGTTGGCGCCTATGTGATTGGACATCTCCTCGCGGGCATTTCACTTCGGCAAAAGGCCGGTGAGGTGGCCCACGGGAAGCGATAGTGGGGATGGAGCGTATGGCCGTCCTTACAGCGGATGCGGAGAGCGGCAAACGTGGCTCTCCCTCGGCCACCGACGTCGCGGCTTGGCGCTCTGCATTTCCAGTTACCGAAAGATACGCTTACCTTGATAACGCGGGAGTAGGCCCCCTGCCTCGGCCTGCGGCTTCGGCCGTAGCCGCGTCATTGGATTTGCAGGCGAGACGAGGCTCCCTGGCGCATGGAGAAATCCATGAGGTTGCGGAAGTCCTGCGTCGAACGATGGGACAGTTTCTCGGAGTGAGTGCCGAGACTCTGGCTGCTGTCGGAAGTACATCTGCAGGGATAAGCGTCGTAGCCATGGGTATTGATTGGCGCGCCGGCGACAACGTGATCGTTGCGGAGATCGAATTTCCTTCGGTCATTTTTCCGTGGATGGCGCTCGCTGAGCGCGGCGTGGAAGTTCGTCGCGTAGTTTGCCCAGGGGGGTGCGTAGACATCGCGAGTTTGTTGGCTTCCACAGATAGCCGGACACGTGTTGTTGCCGTCTCGTGGGTGCAGTTTAGCACCGGTTTTCGGATTGATCTTGGAGAGCTAGGGCATGCGTGCCACAGCAGGGGGATTATGCTCATCGTCGATGGCATGCAGGGGGTCGGTGCTCTTTCCCTTGATCTATCCACGATGCCCGTGGATGCGTTCGCGACGCAAAGTTATAAATGGCTCCTGTCACCACACGGAGTCGGTTGGCTCTATCTGCATAAGAATGTATTCGAACATCTGCAGTTGTCCTCAGCGGGGCCCCGAACGGTGACTGCCAGGCAATCCTTCCTCGATCACCGCTTTGAGCTCCGAACAGATGCCCAGCGCTTCGAGAGTGGTATTCTCAATTTCCACGCAATGGCAGGAGCGTTGGCTAGTCTTCGCCTCCTTTCTGCGATCGGAATTGAAACGATCGAGACAAGAGTTCTTGCTCTTGCTGCCCGGCTTGCAGAAGGACTTCGTACGCGCGGTTTTGCCGTGGTCGGGCAGCCGGGACATCAAAGTGAAGGATCGGGCATCGTTGTTTGCTCACATCCGCGGATCGATCCAGCCGATTGTCAAAGCCGATTGTTGGATGCCTCCGTCGTCACGAGTGTCCGGGGTGGTCGACTGCGTATATCCCCGCACTTCTTCAATACTGAAGATGAAGTAGATCTTGTGCTGTCGGTATTAGCTAAATGCTGAATAGCATAGCTGAACAAACATGTGAACGCATCTTTGCAAAAGACGCAGGGTGAAGATGTCCCACCGATACGTTTTGCGGAAGGCATGGCAACTCATTCCCGCGCTCCTGGGAATCCTGACGATCAATTTCGTCATTCTGCATCTCGCTCCTGGCGATATTGCTGATGTGCTCGCGGGCGAGGCTGGCGCCGCTTCGCCGGAATACATGGCCCAACTTCGATCGCAGTTCGGGCTGGATCAGTCACTGCCAATTCAGTACGGAAAATATATTCTTAGCGTAGTGCATGGAGACCTCGGCTACTCCTATCGCTATCATATGCCAGTTTCGGGGCTGATCCTTGGTCATTTGCCCGTTACGCTCGTTCTGATGGGTTTGGCGCTCCTATTTGCAATCGGTGTAGGTGTGCTGCTCGGCGTGATTGCCGCACGCCATGTAGATACTCCAGTCGATTGGTTTATTACTTCAATTTCTCTGGTGGCATATTCGTTACCGGGATTTTGGCTCGCCTTGATGATGATTGTGCTCTTCTCCGTGAAGCTGGATTGGCTCCCAAGCAGCGGGTTCGAGACGATCGGCGCGGATTATCGCAGTTGGTTTGCGGCTCTCCTCGACACTCTCCGCCATATGATAATGCCAGCGCTTTCTTTAGCGGCATTCTATCTTGCCGTTTACACCCGCTTGATGCGGGCATCGATGATAGAGATCTTTGAAATGGATTTTGTGAGGACTGCTAGAGCGAAGGGCGTCTCGCCGTCGGCGGTGACCTTCAGGCACGTTGTTCGAAATGCTCTTATCCCAGTAGTTACTATGGCGGCGTTGCATATCGGGTCGCTGGTTGGAGGCGCGGTCGTGGTTGAGCAGGTGTTTGGTCTTCCTGGTATCGGCACCTTGGCGTTCGAGGCGGTATTTAGAAGAGATTTCAATCTTGTCCTCGGAGTTTTGCTGTTCAGCTCTTTGTTAGTTGTCGTCGTTAATCTCTTGCTGGATATCACTTACACGCTCGTCGACCCCCGCATTGAGCTGATGTAGTACCAGAATGAAATGGTTGACCGAATTCTGGGATCACTACCGTCGAAACAAGGGCGCGGTCCTCGGTTTGATAATACTTGGTGCGATCGTGTTAGTCGCCATCTTCGCCGACTCGATTAGCCCTGGAGATCCAATGGATTTGGTGACCCAACCGTTTGTCGCTCCCGGTCAGGATGCAGCCTTTCCCTTGGGGTCGGACATGCTGGGTCGAGACGTATTGGCCGGAGTGGTGCACGGCGCTCGCGTGTCATTGTTGATTGGATTGGTGGCGACCGCCGTGGGACTGTTGATTGGAATGACTATTGGGGCGCTTGCCGGCTTTCACGGCGGCCGGTTGGACGAACTGCTCACGCGGCTTACGGAGGTCTTTCAAACGATTCCATCGTTCCTACTATTGATCGTTATCGTCGGTATATTTCAGCCTAACATTGCCACGATCGTGCTCGGGATTGGTATCGTGTCATGGCCGGAACTTAGTCGCCTGGTGCGAGCCGAATTCATTGCACTGAGGTCGCGCGAATTTGTTCAGGCGGGCGTGGCGATCGGAATGAGCGACGTGCGCATAATTGTCACCCAGATTCTACCAAATGCAGCAGCCCCGATCATTGTTAGTGCATCTCTTGCAGTTGCACGTGCGATCCTCAATGAGTCAGCTCTGGCGTTCTTGGGGCTCGGCGACCCTAACATTCTCAGCTGGGGGTCGATGATCAGTGTTGGCCGAGAAGTTGTTCGAACGGCGCCATACCTCACGGCTCTTCCTGGGCTGGCGATCTTCATAACGGTCCTCGCGTTTAATCTCGTTGGCGATGGTCTGAACGATGCACTCAATCCGCGTCGTCGCTTGCGATGAGTAGAGCATGATCACGAACTCTGGCTTAGATATACGCAATCTCACGACGCAGTTTCTCACGCGAAAGGGCGTTGTCCAGGCTGTAACCAATGTAAGCGTATCAGTTCGCCGTGGCGAAACGGTAGCCGTAGTTGGTGAATCCGGCTCTGGAAAATCCGTAACGGCGCTTTCGGCTATGAGATTGGTTCCATCCAGACAGTCGCGGATCGTCGAGGGGAAGGTGCTGCTTGATGGCGTAGATCTCCTGGCTCTCAGCGAGCGCGACATGCGATCCGTCCGTGGCAAAAAGCTGTCCATGATCTTTCAGGAGCCGATGACATCACTCAATCCTGTCCATCGGATTGGCGATCAGATAGCGGAAGTCGTTCTTGCCCACGAAGCGTTAAGTCGCCGTTCGGCGTGGAGGCGCGGCCGGGATCTTCTTCACTTGCTTCGTATTCCGGAACCAGATCGAGTTTTGGACGAATATCCTCACAGGTTGTCGGGTGGGATGAGGCAGCGTGTGATGATCGCGATTGCGGTTGCGGAAAAGCCTATCGTTCTAATAGCGGACGAGCCAACGACTGCGCTTGACGTTACGATTCAAGCGCAAATTATCGATCTGCTCGACGGCTTGCGGCGTGAATTTGGTATGGGTCTAATGCTTATTACTCACGATCTAGGCGTCGTAGCGGAGGTCGCGGATCGAGTCGTCGTCATGTATTCGGGAAGGAAAGTCGAAGAGGCTGACGTTGAGGAATTTTTTCGAGATCCCAAACATCCTTATTCTCGGGGGCTACTTGCTGCGTCCTTGCGGGTTGATAGGGGGGGCAATTATCGAGAAGGGCCCCTCGTTGAGATTCCCGGCATGGTGCCCTCGCTCCTTGATCTCCCACAGGGGTGTCCGTTCGCGGATCGTTGTCCACGTGTGCTGAACCAGTGTCGATCTGAGATGCCTAACTTCGTGGAGTCGGGCGGCCGAGGTGTGGCGTGCTTCGTCGCTGATTTATAATCGCCGAGTGGATAGGTTGCTATGGCAGGCGAACTGTTGGAAGTAGATGATCTCAAGAAATCATATCCAACATCGCGCGGCACGCTTTATGCCGTTGATGGAGTGAGCTTCGCGCTGGACGCTGGCGAGACGTTAGGGCTGGTTGGTGAATCCGGTTGTGGAAAATCGACATTGGGAAAGACGATCTGCCGCATCCATGAACCGACCGCTGGTTCAATCAAATTGAATGGCGTGGATATCGCCAGAGCGTCTCGGCGCGCGCTCTATGATATGCGAAGGGTCATTCAAATCATCTTCCAGGATCCATATGGGTCCTTGAATCCACGAAGGCCTGTAGGCGCGATCCTCCAGGAAGCGATGCAAGTCCAGCGGATCGGGACCGCTCGTAATCGCGGAGATATGGTAGCCGCTTTGCTGGAACGCGTTGGTCTTCGTCCCGATGTGGCCACGCGTCTCCCTCATGAGTTTTCGGGAGGGCAGCGTCAGCGTATCGGAATCGCAAGAGCACTTTGCGTGTCGCCGCAACTTGTGATTTGCGACGAACCGGTCTCCGCGCTCGACGTCTCCGTCCGGGCTCAGATCTTAAACCTTCTGGTCGATCTTCAGCGCGAAAGGCAGTTGTCATACCTTTTTATCTCACATGATCTGTCGGTAGTTCGCTATATCGCTGATCGGGTGATGATTATGTATTTGGGGCGTGTAGTCGAACTCGCGCCCCAAGGAGAGATCTGGAGCCAGCCCCGGCATCCATATACAAGAGAACTCATAACAGCAGTGCCCATCCCAGATCCGGCGTATCGGAGGCAACGCCAGGCAGTCGTTCAAACTGATGCGCCTAGCCCGATAGATCGCCCGGCTGGATGCCGGTTCCGAGCCCGTTGTCCGCTCGCGGAAGAACGATGTCGAACGTCGGATCCAGTGTTAAGGCAGGTGTCGCTAGGCCACTGGGTAGCGTGTCATTTGGCATAAGCATTCATAACGAATGACGCCGATAAGGTGCAGAGCGAAGAAACGAATGATCTGATCGAGTCGCGATTGCGGCTGGCGACGGGGGCAATTTTGAATCTGGAACGGACGGGCCCGTATGACGGCGCCGCCGGTGACAGCCGGAAAACTAGCCGATTCCAAATTTGAAATCCAACTTTACCTCTCGATCTGAGAAGGTGACGTGGTGGTTGCGTGCCCGTGGTCACAGCCCCTCCGTCGGGACAATACGGACTGCGCGATCTCCTTCGTCAATCCCTCGACAGCCGGCTGATGGCGGGGGCATCTTCCTGGTTATTCCGCTTGCAAGTCTGCTGCGCACCAGTGTTGCGGCGAGTAGCGACGCCACGGCCGTCGGCTTCAGTCTCACGCATTACGCCAAGTTTCTCCTGGATAGCTATTATTTGGAGGTCCTGGCTGAAACGGTCGGCTTCGGCGTCGCCGGTGCTCTTATAAGCCTGCTCATTGGTTTCCCCGTCGGATATTCGCTTGCGCGACTCCTTCCGGAGAAGCGCCGATGGCGCATGATGCGGTGAAGAAGCCGCGATGAATCTCCGTGCGCGATCCTTCATCGTCCTACGCCGCATTACGTTGCCTATAAGGATTTTGGATTTGTTTGAGCGCGGTATCGCGAATGCGCGCCGAGCCGCGGGGCTGCCACGTCGGCACTTGGGCCGAGGGCGACCTCGTATAAGGAAACATACGGAGTGGAGTCAGTTTACCGACTGATAAGCCAAAGTGGAAAAATGGAATTAGTGGCTGACTGATAGGGAAGTTACGCTAACGGAGTCAGCCTGCAGACCGATAAGCAATTCGGTCGTAGCGGGCGAACCGCTGCTCGATGGTGGTTGGCGTCGCAGAACAAGTTCTCGCCCCGGTGGCTCGTCCATCCTCGACATCAAATAGGGACTTACCGTACTGCTTTTGCTCGATTGGCTTCTGCGAAAGTCCATTTGGCGACAAAACGCGGCGCCAAGGCCGATCTCCTGCGTCAATCCAAAGTCAAAGATGGCGAAACCCCAATAAGAGGGTGGGTGCTGAGAAAGTGCGGCCGCTTGGAGCCGCAAGGGCCGTTCCAAGGGGGGGCATCGGCGATTGACCTAACAGGCGCCACCGCAGTGGTCTTGAGAAGCTCCGCAGTTTGACTAAGACTTCGTAGCTGGCAAACTCGCGCGCGAATTGTGCTCTGCAGCAGACACTAGACCTGTTCGGTGTCGGCAAAGAGGAGTTGTCTCTTTGATCGACGCTCTGAGGTTAGTGAATAACGAGCGATGTTCCCGTACGATAAGATTGCACAGATATGTGGTGATACATGAGCCCATCCCGTCTCACGCTCATTTTTTCATTTTTGGCGATGGTTGGCGTTCAACCCGTGCCTGGACGTTCAGCACTCCAGATCAAAAACGACAACGCGCAGTCCGTTCTTTATATTGAAGCACTCAACGAAAAGGGCGAAATCGTAGATCACGGTACTGGCTTCATCGTTTCTCATGATGGCTATGTAATCACAACCTATCATCTCGCTGCCAACGGAAATACATTCAACGCCCGCGTGGGAGCCAGAGGAGGCGAGCGCTACACGCTTCATAAGCGTGGATTTGACGTCCAAGCCAATACAGCGATACTGCAGCTATCCGAGGCAACTTCATGTTGGCATGCTGTCACGATTTCGCCGGATCATCCCAAAGAGCACGAAAACCTAACCGCTTTGGGATTCCCGGGCGCTGATGGACTGGCGATTGCGAATATCACTCTGTCCGACACGTCTGACCTCGAAGAGACCTTCTACAGATCGACCGGACTATTCCAAGAGAGTGATAGTGGCGGACCCGTTTTTGACGACGAAGGAAAGGTTGTCGCTTTTGTTGGAGCGGAAACCCTGGCCGGTGCGAAGGTTGACGATCTGGTCTCGCTTGCTCCGGCGCTATCACTTCTAGCGAAGCGAGGCATGGGAACAACCAACGATCAAAGTCGATGCGATCAAGATACGGCGTTGGCCCCAGTAGTACCAAAGCCGGAACGAAATCTTGCCCACGAAATTCTCAATTCGATGATCGAGGCGGTAGTTCATGGACAAGTAGTCCTTGGGAAAAAAACCTGCGAAGCGCTCCATCTGGACTAGTTCACTTCAGCGCTTCCCCTGATCGTTGTGGCCAGACTTTACAGGGTAGAACTGCGCCTTCGGCGTGGCCAACTTGCTTCATTTCGCAACAGCACAACAGAGACTTTGCTACCGGAAAGTTTGCTGCATCGCAAATCGTGAAGTCGCGGATGCTGATGCGTCGTAGGTTTTGACCGGGAGTTAGGTTGTCTTCATCGAGAAATCGTCAGCCAGTCATCGCGTATGTGATAAATTTAGCGGCTTGTTGTTCAATTGGCCGGATAGGCATAAACCTTTTGATTGGTTGCGAGAAGGCCGGCGTAGGAAGAACCAAGGTGGGGCCTGTCGTTTTCCGGAGGAGGTGGCATGGCTCCCCAAGTCAGCGGTGCTATAGATTGTGACGTCCATGTCAATGTTCCAGGAACATCTGCTTTGTTGCCCTACCTGGAGCCGTATTGGGTGGAACAGGTAACGACGCGCGGTGTGGATGATCTCGTCCTTACCAGCACCATGCCGCATTCGCCTTTTGCGACCCGATCGGATTGGCGCCCGCCGCAAGGGAAAGCCGCGTCCACGATCGAACTCTTGCGTTCTCATCTTCTCGGCCCGTTCGATTTAAGCATTGCCATCTGCAACTGCGTCTGGGGTGCACAAGCTATTCATTCGGAAGACCTTGCAGCTGCTCTGTGTCGCGCGGTCAATACCTGGATCGCAAACGAGTGGCTCGACAAAGACAGCCGTTTGCGAGCTTCGATCGTTGTGCCGTTGCAGAGTCCTTCGCGCGCAGCTGAAGAGATTGATCATTGGTCGAATGACGCACGCTTCGTTCAAGTCCTCTTGCTCGCTGGGAGTGATGTGCCGCTTGGTCGACGCCAGATGTGGCCGATTTACAGGGCTGCCGAGAGACACGCCTTGCCTGTGTGTATTCATGCGGGAAACTCGTACCGGCACGCGCCGACCATTCTTGGTTGGCCCTCCTACTTTTATGAAGAATACGTGAGTTATGCGAGCCTGATGCAGAGCCAACTCCTAAGCCTGCTCGCTGAGGGCGTCTTCACGGAGTGTCCGAATCTACGTGTTGTGTTGGCGGAGGCTGGGATCGGCTGGCTTCCCGGTTTCCTCTGGCGTGCAGAAAAAGGTTGGAGAGGGCTTCGCGCCGAAGTGCCGTGGGTGACGCGTTCGCCAATTGAGATCGTCCGTGAATGCGTCAGACTGACGGCGCAGCCTTTTGACGGTCCAACGAACAAGGAGGACCTGGATCGTCTGTTTGATCAGATCGGATCAGACGAGATGTTGCTTTTTTCGACTGACTATCCGCACTGGCAGTTCGACGGTCTGGCAGTCTTGCCGAACACAGTTACGGACGCGCTCGCGCGGAAGATTGCGATCGATAACCCACGACAGACATACCCGCGGCTAGGGAGACTGCAATGAACATCCATATTGCGGAAAAAGAAGTCGCTTCGTCGGAAGCAACGGTCGGCATCTATGATTGTGACATTCATCCTCTGTTGAAGAAATCGAGCGATCTGCTCCAGTATATGGAGCCGCGGTGGCGAGACCACGCCATCCACTATACGGATTTTCTTCGCACGCCATTCCTTGGCCCAACACCATATCCGAAGGCGTCGCCCGCGTTGTCTCGCCGGGATGCCTGGCCACCTTCCGGAGGGCCTCCTGGAT